>JAEHJW020000356.1_pt1 | contig 34100 bp, 36 predicted proteins | sample 9271431 | NCBI WGS metagenome assembly JAEHJW02 | reverse complement strand
GCGCATCAACGACCTCCCCGCCTCAAAGCCTGCCTCATAAGCAAGCGCCACCTGCTTTTCAATCGGGATTTCCCGGCGCTCAAACTCATTCTGTTGCTCAAAATAGAAAGTCAGGCCCTTCTCAAGCGGAATCATCATCTCAACTCCTATCAATGGCGGGGTCGTGATAAAAGACGTGATCTTCAATCTGGCAGAGAAATTTCAACTTGATGCGCCATGCTGGATGGACATCAAACCTGCAATAATGTGTAGGTGCGCCGATCTTATCTTCAATTTCACCCAAATAAACCTGCCTGGCGATGTTCATGCACGATTGCCAGTCCGATGAGTTCTCAGCCATTGCCTGCATGATTGCATCCCGGTTGTGGTCGCTCCAGCACGAAAACTGATGCGGCGACAAAATCACCTCTCGCCAGTTTCTCCCCCACCATCCGGGATACCTCACTCTCGTTCGCACCACCAGGCCAACACCGACTTTCCCTGCATATTCCTGGTTTCTGGCCTCACCATAGATCGTACCTGCCAAAAGTCCCAATTCACTGAATGTTTCTGTCACTATTAACTCCTATCATACAATAAAGAAAAAGAATCCCAAATCGGATGCTTGACCATTCAAAATTTGTTACAGAAGGGTGACATAAAGTTAACCGGATTAAACGCAGGCATAGATGCATACCCGCCATAAATTCTTGCGGTAGTGCTGTAATATGGAACACAGAATATACGACCATCTTGCATCAAAACACTACCAACAAAGGCACTATTACCTGGATAAGTACTACCCGGAGTAGTCAGCGTGTCTGTTACTGGATTATAGATTCTGGCAGTAGTGCTGTTAAATGGAGCACAGAATACCCTACCATCAGGGAGCAAAGTACCCCCAATAAAAGCAGCACCACCTGGGTAAGTACCAGCTGGCGTGGTTAAGGTATCTGTTACAGGATTATAAATTCTGGCGGTAGTGCTGTTAAATGGCACACAAAATACCCGGCCATCTGAAAGCAAAGTACCCCCATTAAAAGCACCATTACCTGGATAAGTACCAGCCGGAGTAGTCAGCGTATCTGTTACTGGATTATAGATTTTGGTTGTTGTACTGTTAGATGGAACACAGAAAACTCTACCATCTGGTAGCAAAATGCTACCTTGAAAAGCAGCACCACCTGGGTAAGTACCAGCTGGCGTGGTTAAGGTATCTGTTACAGGATTATAAATTCTTGCAGTAGTACTGTTATATGGCACACAGAAAACTCTACCATCTGGTAGCAAAGTATTTCCATCAAAGGCACCATTACCTGGATAAGTACCTGATGGAGTAGTTGATACATCGTTTATAGCCCCGACTCCAGAGGATAGAGTGTTACGGCAGGACTGGTAAGTGCTCCAAGATGTGCTGCCAGCAGTTTTTGCGATCTGTGTAGAAAATGCAGAACTGTTTCTAATCAGATTCTGAGACACTAAATTAGCCACTAATTGCTGCATTGCGTTTGACTGAGTAACTGCTGTAAGCGTCTGGCAGGCCTGCAATATTGTATTAGCTGCCATACCACCCGCTACACACACCTGATCTATAAATTTACCCACATAATACTGGGCAAGCATGAAATACTCTTTAACTGTAGCATTCGCCGCTACAAGAGTGCAATCAGACTGCACCGCTGTTATCTGCTGCATCCCGTTTTGGGATACAATCAATTTTGAAAGAGCCAAATATAAATTTATTATTGCTGTAACAACAGATGTAGATGTGGCTACAGCTGCCATTGCAGTGCTGCTCGCCAGTACATCTGCAAAAGATTTGCAATTAGCTAAATCTGTGCTGCCTAATGCCCCATAAGTGTTTAACCCTGCTCCTACACCATATGCAGCAGCGAAAAATATGGGCAATGCTGTAGTACTACCCACAATACCGGACATGGCCGAAGATGTTACACTGATTACTCCCATAGCAACAGCAGAACCACATAATGCTATCATGGCGGTTGTAGAAGCCAGACATACAGGCCATGCCACGCTGCTTGAATAAAGTGCAGTAACCGCTGCACTGCTGCTGTTAGCAATAGCAGCCATTGCAGATGGGGATGTAATAACTTTAGCCATCACCGTGCTGTTACCAAATAACTGCGGGTACCCATCTACAGAGTCATTAAGTATATATGCAAATTTCTGGTAACTTAAAAAAGTGGAATCTGTTATGGCTCCATAAGTACCAAGCGCAAGTCCAACAGAATACTGCGCTCCGAAGAAAGCCTCTCTTGAAGCTGCATTAGAAAGCACATACCCAACCGCTGCACTGTTAGCCGCCAATGCAGACATAGCGGAAGAGGATAGCACCATCATCTGCATACATTTTGGAGAACCACAAATCAACGGCATACAGGTGGTATTAGATATCACAGCACTCCATGTCGCGAGCGCTGTCAAAGTGCTGTTTGTTGCGATACCGTCTAAAACATCTAGGGTATTTAAAGCAGTTCCTACAGATGCAGTCGCACCCAGAATAGCGGTAGCCGCGACATCCGAAAGATATGATATCCCCATTGCTGTGCTGTTGGCTGCCCATGTAGCCAATGCTGTCGCATTCGCAGCAATACTGGACATCATGGCTGATGATTGCACCACATACGAACAGCACAGCGCAGACGCAACCACCGCAGCCATCGCCGTGCTGTTGGCCGCCACTGCATCCGTTGTGGTGAGCGCCGCAAGAGTACTGTTGGTCGCATTCCCATTCAGCACACAGATTTGATTGAGGACACTGCCTACCTGCGACGATGCCCCGAACAGCGCCGACATCGCCACGCTGCTGGCCAGCAAGCTATTAAACGCAGTCGTGGACTTAATATACAACTGCACGCAAGCAACACTTGAGGCAATGTATGCCATAGCGGTAGCATCTGATGCTATGGCGGAAAGCGTACCGTCAGCAGACGAAATACTGAACCCATAAAGATCGTTCAACACCGTACTTAATACGCCATCAGCAGAAGCTGCACGAAATGCCCAATCAACCGTACTGTTATTGTATGCCTCCATCATGGCATCTTCATAAAGTCGCATCATATTCATCACCGAAGAGGGAAAAGTGCAGCCAGGAGGAAACTGCTGAATAAGGCCATCGTTATTGATATATACCGGAGTCGCCGTCGCCATTAGCCACCAAAAATTAAAGAATATACGGAGGGTTGTAATTAAACGAAACAGAAGAGGCAGAAGTGACGATGCCAAGTAACTGAACAACATTGCCTGGCGAACTCGGAGGCGTTGACGAACCAGCGCCAGCAGTAGTCGAAAGAAATATCTTCCCAGGAGTCTGGCCGGTTACAGCCGTGTTTTTCCCACTGCTATATACAGTTGCACTAACCCCTGAACCATAAGCAGATAGCACGAATCCGGTGCATTCTTTCCCTGCGCTTGTCGCATCCGCATTTCTCACATTTGCAGTCCCGGCATTATTGTACACATTAACCCACGCCCCTGCCGACAATGCTTCACTGGTAAGCACTGACACCGTATCAGCACCAATGCCGGACGGCATCATAGTTTGATCAACCTCCCCAGCAGCATTAAGCTGAACCCGTTTTCCAGCAGAACTGGCGCCAGCACTAATCGTTACTGTATTCGCAATTGTATCGTCAATCACGCCAGCAGCATTCAGCGCAATAATCTTCCCCTCGTCAGCAGCGCCCGCTGATGTCTCAACCGCAGATTCGCCAACCAGAATCCCGCTGCCATTATCTTTCATGAAACGTTGTGCTGTCATTCTTGTCTTTATCCTTTCAAAAATTACATGATTATCGGGGGTTGAATTTTGATTTCGATGCTGGATAGCGTGATCGGCATTGCCAATACCTGAACAAACGCAGCACCGACAACGGGCGTCTGTGTCAAAACGCCCGTACCATCAAAATAAATAGGTTTGGTGATATCCCATGCCCATGAAGACTCAGACATCACACCGGATCGCTGTACCGTCACTGCGACCCCCGTTGTCACAGCAAACGTGCTGATTCCCACCACCCGCAGAACATGCGTCAATTTCGTCGCATCAGCATACACCGCCTGGCCGATATCATCCCATGCAACCGCTCGATGTCCGCCAATTGGATAAGAGGCCAGTAGTGACGACACATATTCTGCGTTCCCATCCGGTACAGGCAAACCAATTCCAGGCGGCCCCTGCGGGCCGGAAATAGTGTCCGTCAACGTGGATGTCTGGATAGCTCCATCCGAAGACAAATAATGGGGAACATCCACCGGAGAAATCAACGTGCAAGTAGTACTGCTGTCCGGCGCCGACACCAAGATGGGTGACAACTCTGCCGAAGACGTCAACAAGTGAGTCGTCTCGACACTCGATGTCAATGTCGTCAGCGTATCGGATGTCAGACTCACGGCGTCGTCCTCGTCACAGCGGCGGAAATATGAGCAACACCAAACAACCGAAACACAGTCTCACCGGCGGGAGAGGTCAGAAATAAATCATAAACGCCATTGATGTCCTTGTGCATCGTACATAATCCAAGTGTGTCGTTATCCCTGATATAAATCAGGAATTTCCCGTTTACCGGATCCGTCAGATAGATTCCAGATAGCCCGTCTGGAGCAAATGCCGATGTCACCAATGGCAATGACAGTAACGCATCGGTATCCGTGATTTTCGCCCTGATTTGCATCCTGGCGGAATATCCAGTAATATCAACGGGCGTCGAGACAATGGCGGTTCCAATACTCCATTGTTTCTCGGAGTAAAATGTACCGCCCTCAACAATCGTGATATCACCAGTGAACACGACACAATTCATTACGGTTTTACCCCCATGACGTGATATAGAAATAGCGCCCCAAGTGTACCAGCCACAGACAGCACCACTGACCAGATGGTTTTTATCTCGCCCCTGGGGCAGGACGCCTGCCATTGCTGAATAACGGCGCAGTTGTCGTACATTTTATCCATGCGTTTCCACAATCCGCCCATATTTTCTTGCAGACTTTCGATCTGTTGCGACTGCACAGCCATTTTCCCAACAATATCTGTGAGATTATCCAGTTTTTCCTCAATTTTATTCAGTCTCTGCTCAGAAATCTCGACCATGTGTTGTGATATCCCCGTGTTCCCATATACATAATGATTGCCACCACCGGACGTCCTTTACGCCAAACACACCACATCAATGCCCTATCCGCAGCTTCCAGCCCTACGGGGTCACCCCTGGCGTCAGCGCACGCATAATCGTGCACCCGGCAACACCACAGCCAGTCTCCATTCGGGAAGCACGCACAACGATTATCTTCAGCAGTCGTGAAGACAGAAAAACATGATTTCAAGATTGATATCATCGGTCAAATTACCCAAGCCACAACATCAACATTTGAACTTGCAGTTAATGCGGAAATATGTGGAAAGACTATCCAAGCTCCTGCAATATCCCAACTCTGCAACGGGCACATATATTTCCCAGTACTTGCAACTGTCATCATAGTTGTAGAAGCAGTAGTAACTTGCGGTGTAAGTGTTCCGAGAAGTCGCCCTCTATATCTCGTTGTCCAAGTTACATTATTATCAAAAAAATTACTATTCAAACCCTGTTGATTCCAATAAGGTTCAGTAGCTCCTGAATACCCAGTACTTGCTGTACACTCTGCAACCATACCTCCAAAGTTAGTCATACATCCAATTTGACTACCATAGTTAATATTAGGAGTAACCCAATCTCCTACGTTATACATAGTATTTGCTTTCCACGTATTTTGGCCAGCATCATAAATAATTGGCGTTATAGTACACAATCCGCCACTTGCAGATGACCTAACAGAGACATATAACTTACTACCATCTCCACACCAAATAAACGAACCTGGATATATTAAGGTTGACAAATCATTAGAATCAGCAGTTGAAACAGCTGTCAACAACAATGGTTTAACTCTTAATCTTGCCCCGCACAACTCTACTCCCTCTATAATCCTCTGCATTCCAGAATGAGTATCTGCATCAGGACTGACGGAATACGACGTTTTTACGCACCTGCCAGATGTTTGCTCTGACACCAAAATAGACGACTGCGAAAGAGTATTCGCTGGCATTCAATTATCCTCCCGAAAATATAGCGGCATAAAGCCGGATTTTCCCACGCTGATCTGCAGGAATCGTGATGGTAGTATCTGTGGTAGTATAGGTGCCGTTCACATACATACCCGGCCCCAATGTCAACGTAGTACATGTGGCAGGAAGCGTCACCACCGAGTACCCCATCTGAATATGCTCGAACTGTGTAAGTACCAAATAATGATTCGGAGAACTGATCCACCCATCCACAACAGCGTCAACCTCAGCGCTACTATCGGTCTGCGCCTGCACATAGGCCAGCACTTCACCCGCCACCCAATATCCATGCGGCGCCGTTCGGAACACAACCGTATTGCCATTGGCATCCTCATGGCTCAACCGGCAATTACTGGCGCACCAGGTCAAATGATCCTTGGCGATATCAGACAATTCTTGATTAAACCCAACCGCACCATATGGCTGGCTATAAGGAGCATGGTAAATCATATCTCGAACTTCAGCCGGCAGTGACACTCTAAGCGAATTGATGCGCTTCAGCATATGATTTGTTTTCGGCTTATTGACACACACCATAGAGCGACCATCTTGCGCATATGCCTCGACAATCTCAAAAGCATCCTGGGTTGTGCCAGGACGCATCAGATACATAGGGCTATAGGGAACAGAACCGAAATCGCCACCATCATCATTCATCTGGATAGCAAACAACGACTCGCCTTTAAGGGTCACAATAGTAATAGACTGAAAGAAATACCATGCGTGAACAGTTTGCCGACCAACTAGAACTCCAGACAAATCAAACTTCAGCGCATATGAAGCCCCCCTCCACTCTCCATCAAAAAACCACCATAAATAACCCCCAAATGGCAATAATTTGTACGGAACGCCAGTCTCGGAGCCGTAGTTATAAACAAACTCCATTTTTGAATACAGACTCGGAAGCGTCTTGTCAGCATACCAGAGCCGCATTACCCCATAAACATCATCCCGATGCACCCGGAATAACCCAGAAATACTGGGATAAAGTTCAGCATACCCCTGGTACGAATACGTCAGATATAAATACTCACCACACACACAAGGACAATTGCTCGTCACAAAGCAGTTTTTCCAGTCGGATGGATACCCATCGAGAGATTGCGTCACAAACCCAGCAACATTCTGCCCCAACAAATATCCGATCGCCATATCCCAATGAGACGACCCAGTATAAACCAACGTCTCGGTCAACAATGTCCCCCCAGGAGACAGATGACAATCTCTCGGAGCATCACCAGTGATAAACATCCCCACCAGGTCTTTACGCACCGCCTCTACATCGAAAACTTCGACGGGAACCATCACCGGATAATTCCCAGCAAAATCCGTATAACCACGCCAATATTGAATGTAGGGATGGATAATAATAGCATTCTGGCTTGCTCCGCCACCAATCACAGACATGCCCAAATGGTAGAGATTGTCTTGCGGGACAATCCCCAAAACGGCGTTTAGATCAACGGTTTTCGTCTCACTGCCAGTTTCGTTGTAAAAATGCAGCTTGCGCACCGTCGAGAAGACAGGTGTATATGTAGAGCTGGCCTCAAACGAAATAAAACACAACTCCCCACATGGTTTCGGAGCCGATTCAAACCCAATTACCCGCGGATGTGATATCGGCAACGATTGCGATGATGGCTGGGTCGTCCGGGTATATTCGACCACCACTCGGTCACCATCAGCGAACGCTTGAGCGTTACAATCCATATATATAATAGGCACGTCATTAATGACGGAATCACCAGATACATCCAAAGTCTTCGATGTCGCCGTGTGCGACTCAATAGCCACAGAACAGGTATTTGCAATGGTATCAATCGCCGTGATCGTACCAACCCGGTAAATCGGAAGCCATCGCTGCCACCCTGGACGCATAGCCAGATTATAGAAGGCCGTCGCTGCACCGACACCCTTAAAAAACTGCAATTGCCCGTCCCGCCCTTTATCCCATACAGCGGATTGATATCCAGGTCTGAGAATCGTGCGGGCGGCGTCATATTCCCCGTATGGCTCAATCGTTCCCACTTCTCCGGAAAGCGCTTTCGAGTAATCGGCGCACCAGGCGTTGATCGCCTGATTGGTGGGCAGCGCCTGATATCTCGCCAGGCGTTTTTGCAGAGCCATCCGCTCCAGTTCCGCCGTGTCAATCATCGCCTGTTTACTGGCAATTTTCCAGTTCTGATCGGTGATTTTACTGTTCTGGTCGTCTATCTCTTTCTGCTTTGCGTCTATCAGCGATTGCTCTGCATCTATCTCTTTCTGCTTCGCGGATACCAGCGCCGTCTGAGGGGTGATGAGATTGTCGGTTACCCACTTCTCCTCCTCCCGGAGAGCTTTCAGCGTAGCGTTCAGACTCGATATCCCGGCGCTGTATTCGGCGATTTTGGTTTCGAGGTCGGTAATCTCCTGAGTGATGGCGTCCAGTTCGGCTTTTTTCGCGGTATAGGCGGTAGTTCCTTCGGTCAGCGCCGCCAGTTCTGTCGTCAGTGTGGATTGCTGCGTTTGCAGCGATGTCAATTCCGTCCTGGCATCGGACAGCAGGGCCGACAACGCTTTTTCCTGAGTCTCGTAACTGGTTTCTTCGGCCTTCAGCTCATTGTATTGTGTTTTGTATGACGAGAGGATATCGGACAGATTGTCCTTCTGGGATTTTAGACCTCCCATCGCGCTTTCCAGCGTTGTCATATCGTTTTTCAGCGTCTGGAGCATAGTTTGCAATGTCTGTAACGCATCCTGCAACGTGGTCAACTCGCTCTCGTAATCGGATATCTCGGTATCTATCGAGGATATCTCAGATTGCAATGTGCTGATGCGTTTGTCGAGTTGCGTCCGCTCATAAATAATTTGAACGGAATATTGCCCCTCGCCGATATTGGAGATGACGTTTGCCTTGCCCATGCCGCCTATGCCGATTGAATCTCGATCGTTTGTTGCGCCGGCGATACCGACATCGAAATACAGTGCGCCTCGCAGATAGTTCCATCCGCCATGATCGCCGTGTCTCCAGCCTCAATATACCAGTCCGGATTCGCCAGCCTCAAAATTGTTTTCCCTGTGGACTGCACGCTGCGATACACGATACCGCCCACCAGACACCGCTTCAACACCGTCCGCGTCACAGTTTTATATCCGGACAATGTAGCGGATTTGCTGTTGCCACCCTCGTAAATCTGGGCGTCCTGCAACAGAGACCGGGCGATTTCCCGCTCATAAACCAACGCTCTGTTGGCCGCCCACCACTGACAGATCACCACCATTTCACCGGATGCCCTGGCCACAATATCCGCCGCCATATTCAGCGTCGCAATCGTGACAGACAGATATGACGCTGTACCGTTATACAGCCGGCACTGAAATGATGATATCGGAAGGAAGATATCGGACAACCCGGAAGACGCTCCGGTCAACACGCACATATAACGCAATGTCAGTGGGTATCGGCATAACGATTCAGCTTCAGATGCGGACGCCCCCGCAGTAATCAGTGAAGCATAAACCGTCTGAAAGAACGACCGAGTGACCAAATCCCCTGACAACATCGCATCGTCACCCAACAAGGCAGGACAATACACATTGACGTTTACCGTAAGTTTATTGGCCGCAGGCCCAACCTCACCGGAAAGGTCAATAGGCGAGCAAGTAACCACCCGCTTGATAACGAATCCGCCACTCGACAGAGATATGACTTCAATAGAAATCGCAACAGACGTGATAGCAACGTTGGTGACAGGACAAGATGCAACGGTCAACAGGAGCGTCATAAATTAAATAATCACCCGCGGCGCTACCAGCGTCAAAGAATTCCCGTCCGTAGCAGTAATCCAAAGATCAGATACGATTGCACCGATAACGGTTTTCTCTGTAACAGTGTCATCATAGATACATGCAGCATTTGCAGGACCAATAGTACCGCCGGACGCCAGCCATATCACATCATTCCACACAACGCTGGAATATGGGCTGGCGTTGGTAGCTCCCTGGGCAATCAAAACACCGCTCAACACCCGCTCATCTCTGGTGTAACCATATGCTGTTGCAAGCTCAAGCGACTGAATATTTGACAAGGTCGCATGTTGAACCGGGTCAAACACAAACGCTGACGCATCCATCAGCACCACTTTAAACACATCGGTTGCAAAGTTGATCTGGCCAGTCGCCAACATGTACCGAAACCGCAATGAAGGATAAGCCGTCACTGTCATAATTATTTTCCCCGTTTCATATTTTCTGCTCAGGCCAGAACACGATCTTCTGTGTCTGAGCATTAAAGCTGTAAATCAGCCCGGAAAACGCCCCCTCCGGACAACATAGAGTGACACTGGCTGAATTTTCCACCATCCCGATGATTTTTTCCGCCTGCTCCGGCGTCAATGAGACCGGAACGATTGAAAACGTCCGGTCGCCATGGCACATGCCAAAGGACTGCATTGCCACGCCGCCATCCAGAGTACTGGTGCGGGAGACGCGCTGCGTCATGTCCCCCCAGGCCGTGCCCTGAACATTCCAATCAAAAATCACGATGTCCGATGCGCTTGCGATAGATATTTTCGCCATATCACAGCCCCAGCAGGAAATCGCCCGCTTCCTCGGCGGCGCGTATCTGCACTTTGTCCAGCACCTGCCATAAAATTTCTTCCAATGCAGGTTCCAGTCCGGACGAATCTATTTTGATAAGCCCTTCGCCAGACTGCATCGCGCTCTTTTTCTGTTTGATGAGATCAATCTGCGCGTCCACCAGTGATTTTTGCATCTCATATTCCTTGCTCTGCAACTCCGTGGCCTGCTCCACAGCCTTCTTCCACTCCGATGCGCCATATGAGGATGACGAATCCGGCATGTTCTCGAACAGCTTGGCGATTTCGTCAGTGGCGGACGTGATGGTGTCCGTTACCGATGACAATGACGATTTTATTGTTTCAGTCTTGGCCTGAATGTCGGCGATATCCACTTTCGCCTTCCACTCCATTGACGCCTGAACGGTTTCTGCACTGGTCTTTATGAGCGCCAGATCTTTGTCAATCTCGCCCTTCAGTTTGATCTCAAGCTGCTTTTTCGTGGGGATTTCTTTCAGGTCGTTCTGGGCTTTCTGCATGGACGCCTTGTCCACCCCCACATTGATATACGTGATGGTGCCGTCGGCATTGGTGATGGCCTTGATTTGATTTTTGGTCGAGGTGACAGACGCCTGATCCAGAGTCACCGTGGTGGTGAGCGGATAGGTTTTCGATATTTCGGACATGAAATTGTCAACGGCGGCGGTATTCTGCAATTCCGCCTGCACCGTCATGTTTTTCAGCGCCGGTATTTTTCCGTCAATTTTCTCCACCAGTGCGTCCACCTGCTGGCTGTTGGCCAACACCTCAACCACGGATTGCGCCGGAATCTCGTTGATTTTGGCAATCAGCGACTGCAATTGCGATTCTGCCGAGTCTGCCTGTAGCTGGGCAGACAATGACAGATCGGTCGGCACAGCGTCCACCTGATTTTTCAGCGCACCCACGTTGGCTGATGCAGACATGATATCCGCCTCGAAACTCATATCCCGGATAGCGGGCAAAGCGGCAATGTCGCTGCTCATCGTTTCGATATTCTGCTGCGCCGTGTCAATCTGAGCCTCGAATATTATATCCTTGCATCCAGGCAGTTTCTCAATACTCTGAGACATGCTGTCGAGTTTTTCCTGTACGGGATCAGCGGCAATTTTTAATCCCTCAATCGCTTTTGCGAGGGCGTCCGTCGAATCTGTAGCCGGTTTTGTTTTTTCATAAATCACATATGCTGCAGCAGCCAGTAACCCAAGACCAACAATAGTTCCCCCGACAGGCGTCATCGCAAAAGCAGCTAAACCAGCCGCCAGACTACCCACAGAGGCTATCGCATTGACAATGGTCGCCCCGGATAAAATCGCCAGCGCCGGACCCATCAATTCCAGGATAGAGATGGCGCTATTGATGGCCTGGCCAAACCCTGCAACACTCCCCGCCAGTTTTGTCGTCTCGGTATCGGCGCTCAACCATTTGTCAATCCATTCCCCAATGGATGTGGCAAATGGTTTCAGGCTTTCAGCAATGCCTGTGCTGAATTCCGTCAGTTTGGTCAGCGCATCAATGATTTTCTGGATTGCCGCCGCCGCTTCTTCGGGTTTGGTCAGGTCATAATCCCCGAACAACGCTTTGAATACATCGCCGACTGCAGATCCGAGCCCTTTCAAACTGTCCAGCAAACCTGAAAAGTCGAGCGTGTCCAGCGCCTCTGGCAGTGCTTTGGCAATATCTTTCAGGTATGTTCCGGCGGAGGAGGAAAACGACTCGAAAGCGGCATATATGTCATCAAATGCTCCCGAATTAACACTGACTTTAAACTGCTGAAATACCTGTGACAGGCTGGATGCAATCTCATTCCAGTCATCCAGCAGAGGTTTACCGACCTCTACAAGCGCCAATTTCATGGAATTCATCAACCGATTGTTGATGTTCTCCAGATTGTCCACCATCTTTGAATAGGCCAAATCCGTAGAGCCTGCGGATTCAGCCAGAGCGGTCAACGCTTTCGCATAATAGCCGGACGCATCTTTTCCCAATGTCATGGCGGAACTGAGAGACTGGACATTGCCGAACAATTTAGCCATTACATCAATGTTACCGCCCGTCTTTTCGTAAATCTCCTGGAGTTTTCCGGATAACCCCTTGGCTGCCAGTTCATTGCCCCCATAGGCAATCCCCAACGAATCAAACGTCTCTTTCGATTTCTCGGCGGGTTTCACCAGGTCGGTAATTACCTGCCGCAAATATTCCGCTGCAGGACCGGCTTTCATGCCTCCTGCCGTCAGCCCGGCCACTGCCGCTGACACCTCGTTGATCGAAATACCGGAACTGGCGGCGATCGGCGTCACCATGGACAGTGATTGACTCAGTTCCGGAATCGTCACTTTTCCGATTTCGACGGTTTTGAAAAACGTATCCGAATACTGTGACGCCTGATTCCAACTGGCGCCATAAGCCGTCATCGTTCCGGTCAGAAGATCAACAGCCTCTGTCAGTGTTGATTTGCCTGCAATGGCCAGTTTTTCGGCGTCCGTGACGAACTGCACAGAATCTTTGTAATCAACGTTCGCTGAATTTGCCTGATAAATGGCTTTCTGGATATCTTCCAGTGATTGTGTGGAATTGACCGCATAGGATTCGATGGCTTTGTCGAACGCTGACACCGCCTCCGGAGATTCCCGCAACAGGGTATGGATTTCATTCATGCCGGATTGAAATTTCCCCGCCGCTGTTGTGGCCGTCACAATGCCGCCAATAGCAATCGCCGCCAGAGCGGCATCCAGTTTCTCAACCGCCGACGCCAAATCCGCAAATGGCTGCGTAGCGCTCGAAATGCCCGCCCCCATCTTCGACAGCCGCTCAGAGATGGTATCCATGACATCCGATACTTCATCTACGCCCTTAAACAGCACGGAAATGGTTTTCGCTAAATCCGCCATATCCACAAATTCCTAACTGGTCGTTCTCATCTGGTTCTGTCGTTCGTAATACCGCGCCCACAGCTCCATTTCCTGCGGGCATAGATAACCACAGGGAAATATATCCGGCCTGACCTCATACATGAAGCGCCCCCTGAGCGCACACAGCATCAGGGCTGTCCGGATGCCGGGGTCGTCCCAGAGGGCGTCTGTTTTCCCGGCTGAAACCCCAGACCGGTCAACTCCAATATTTTTCTGGCCAGCATCGCAAATTCCACCGGGTAGGCGGCATTGAGTTTGGTGGCCAATTCCTGGTCACACACCGGGTCAACGCTGCCCAGAATGAGCAATTCAGACCAGAGAGCGACATCTTTGGGTATGTAGTCATTGACCGTTTCTTCGGATGTCTTGTTGAGTAAATCCTGTAATATCTCTGTCAGTGTTTTGCGGTTTTCCGCCATCTCTCGGCATCTGCCCAATTCATTGCCGGACAATCCTCGCACCACCCATACCGGCGGTGCGTCGTCAAACCATTCCGACATGGCTGGCACCGGAATGTCGGCGGTCCTGGCCTCAAAAGGGGTTTTGCAAAATTTTTTAGTATTGAATGCCATCACGAGTCCTTTGTTTATCGGTATTCGGAAGCGTGGCTTCCTGACTTGCCCTGTATCGGGTTTTTCAGCATGAGGGAATGGGTAAGTATGGCTTTTCTACGGGTATCGTCTTAATAGATCGTTCATTTCATCCTCGACACGAGAAGCGAAGATGGTTTGCGCTTGAAGTGTCACCGGATCGAAAACCCTGTCCGCTCCATAAATATCCTCGATACGCGGCCCAGTCAGCCTCACGAGCGGAAACCGGAACTGGGAGGGCATCCGGTTATACGCTTTGATCGGATTCCATGCCGACCTCGTCCCGGCATATTCTCGCCAATATACATTCAGGATCCCCCCTTTTGTGATGGCGAAAAACGCATGTTTGAGGGTTTTCCATCCGCCGGCGCGCTTGATTTTGACCTGCATGTCGCCGGTGTTGTGGGTGCGCAGGCTGCCTGTCTGTTTGGCGCCGTATGACACCAGCCCGATCGGGGCTCCTTTGGCGTACACACCGCCTCCCTGTTTGGCCAGTGACGCCCTGTCAATCCAGAAATCCTGTTTGATGCGCGCCGCTGTCAGGTTCAGCTCGTTGCCAATTCTGGCGACGGCCTGCGTCTGAACAGTCGAAAGTGTGGAGTTGATCGCATTGCGCATCACAGTTTCCGCACCGTTTTTGATGCCGGACACCATGTTGCGCATAGCCTCCACCTGAGCATCGTCTATGGACAGCTCAAAATTCATATTATCCGGATACCCGGTTTCCGGCGGCCTCCGCCGAAATGGTGCAGGTTGCCTCGATGGATGCGCCGGTAGGATATGCCTCCACCAGCCCCAGATATCCCTGGCTGAGTACATACGGAGTTTTGAGCCGATCCGGGAAAAATTTGAACCATAATTTGTTTCCTTCTTCAGACAGGAGGCCATCCGTGACGCCATCGGTTAAATATGCCTTGAAGCCGCCTGTTGACAGCGACGTGGAAACCGCTCCGATCGTTCCGCCATAAATCTGTGTCGAGGAAACGCTTTTGCTGTTGGCCGGACGCTTGAAATCGCTGGATTTCGGCACTGTCGAGAAATCCGGATCATAAGCAATCGCATAGACTTTTTTGCCGCTGATCGTCGCTCCGGAATCATCGGAATGAGACCCCATCAACGCTGAAGCGAAATCCACGCCGGCGTAACCCAGAACGCCATCCGTCACGCGGGCGAACGCCACTTCCCATGTCGGGAACATTCCCAGCTCGCGATGGACATTGGCAATCGCTTTCACTTCGCTGGCCAGTACCGCCGCCGCTGTTGCCGAGGTAAACCGGATCTGCGCCAGTTCGACGGATCCTGTGGGTATCCAGGGAGGCCCTCCCGCAGCGCCTCGGCTTTCAGACGCCGCCGTCCCCTCCAGGCCATGTACGACCGTAACAGCACCGGAACTGCTGATGGTTACGGAATTTGTCATGAACCCGTTTGTCACCCCTCGCGTGCATGACTGATTGGGGGCGGCAGCAACCGATACCGTGGCGCCGTTCAGGTGCAGTGTCCCGGCGCTCACGTCAATTTCGTTCGGCAACCCCGATGCCGAAGGCAACACCACCAGCCCGGTCAACACGCCACTGGGTTTAATAACCGGACTATATACCGATTTGTCGGACCACAACTCGACAGAAGCGTTGAACGTTTTCCTGTCGCCTGCATCCACCAGGGCAGACAGGGGGATCAGTGTCTGGCCCGCCTCGTAATAGAGGATTGCATTACTCGCTGAAGGCATTTTTCACCTCATATCAATTCATCATTGGTTAAATTCTCACGGCTCACCGAACGGAAACTGATACGTCACCGTCAGAGATACCAGGGTGGCCGCCACCCGGTCGCCGACGCCCGGATAGGTGCTGACGCCTCCGGAATCCAGCGTCATGTCATCCACCAGGCTGCATATCCCAGGCGGATATCCGGTTGCCCGCAGCAAATCCGCCAGCATCTGCTCCACCAGAACGGATACGGGCAGATTGCCGATGACGCTGTGCGCCTCGATGTCCAGTTTCATCTGCGCATGCAAATATCCGGAGGCTGTCAGAGTATAATTTTCCGATTTGGGCCAGATCGAAATCCGGGGTAGATGCGACGCATCCGTAAACGGAATACAGCGGGAAACATTCTGCCCGCAATCCGTATGATACCCGGATGCTGTGCGGATCACCGCCATGCGCGCCGCAACCGCCTGAATAATTTGTTCCCGGATGCTGTCCGCCATATCACACCACCGCGCACGTCACCGTGTAGCCGTCGTTAGCGGTGACGGCATCTACGGTATAGGTGACATTCTGCGCCGTTACGATGCGGTCTCCCCGCACCGGAGCGGCGACGTCCGACACCAGCATCTCGACGGAAATGTGCTGCATCCAGGTCGCTGAAGCATAACCACTGGGGTCATTCTGCGCAGATTCCGTGATAAGCGCCGATATTACGATACTGCCGCCCGCCATCGGCAGATAGGTCACGGTTTCGCCCAAATGCTGCATCACCGTGCGGTTGGCGAGCAACATAATGTCATCCATCGTTGTCATGAATTACAGCCCCGGCGCCATATAATACTCAATCGCCACCAGCACCACACCCGCCGTAAGCGCCGCCGTACCGACCGTGAATGTCAGTGCCTTGATGGTGCTGGTGGTGCGGATGCTCTTAGCCGCCGTGCCGTCCGTCACCGGGTCCAGCAGCGCATTCAGCGTCAGTGATGAAATAGCGGTCGCCGCCAAAATGTCGCCGGTTCCCTGCGCCTTGATGGCCACTGTAGCGGAGCCTCCGGAGGTCACCGCCGTTTTGACGTGAATTTTGCCGCGGTCAATGATGGCCCCCTCCGGAATGGGGTTGCCATTAACGAGGATATCGCCCACCGCTCCGCCGTTTCGTGAAAAGTCATACTGGAAGTATGACACTTCTTTTTCGTTATCTAATCCACAGGACTGCATAATGCCGTCTCCTATCGTTCAGGAGGGATTGACGCCGGTGCGAATGCAACGTCGTTACATCCCGGCCCCCGTCCCTCGATGTTCATGTTTTGGGGTTATTTCCCGGCGTTGTAATACAGGCCGCGCCAATCCACCGCTTTTGCGCCGGCGTCAATCCGAACCTTGTATTCCACCCCGTCCACCTCCCAGCCCTGCTGAATCTCCATGTAGGGGCGCTGCTGGCCGTCCAGAAAATAGACGGTGACCGTCCGGCCCTGAGCAGCCGCCAGATACCAGGCGGCTTTGTCGACATCGTCGAGACGGGAATCATACACGCGATGATACACGTCTCCGGCATAGATGTTGGTGCGGGTCGAGGCAAACGATGCGTCGGTATTGGCGCTAACATCCGACCAGCGGTCTGTTTTAAAGAACGACTCCGCCACCCCTTGCAGCGCTCTGGGCGCAATCAGATACCGTGGCTGGATATTGAGCCGACGTTTACCCTGTATGTCTTTCTGCGTCCCCATCGCCAGCAGTGCCGCCTCCATGGTGGCGATACCTGGTGCTGCGCCGGATCCGGAGGCCACATAGTTGGCGTGTGTGGCCCCGAACAGGGGGGAGCCGTCTCCCATCGCTGCGTTGGATTTCAGCACGTCATAGGGCAGATCGCCGATTTTGCGTGCAGCGGCCTCGCCGTGAGCTTTAGGTACATCGGTCAATGCCGCCAGATCGTCGTTGATGATCGCTGGACGGGTGATGGCCATCATTCTTCCGTAGGTGGCGATAACAAAGGTTTCCTGCTGCTCCAGCCGTTTACCATATTTGTACTCGCCGCCTTCCGGAATCTCTTCCAGATCATCGGTTTCGGACAGCCGGGGGAGGAAATGCGGTTTGAAGTCGGACACGGAACCGACTGCACACCATTGCTGCCAGGTTTCCTGGGCGGTTTCCCATCCGGTGAACAACGATTTATTGGCGACGTTGGCCAGGAGCAAGGGGAAGTCCGTACTGGTCAGCGCACGTCCGACCATTTCGAGTTTGCTGCCGCCGGACGGTCTGTTGGATAGAATGAGCGAATGACGCGCCATCTCCAGCAGACTCCACCCGGCGACATCCTGCGCGCCCTGTGCGGGTTTCTCGATGCGGAGTCCGGCGCGGATCATCAGCCCGTCCTCGGCGGCTGAGCGGAATTTGTCAACGCCATCGGCGGTGACGACTGAAGGAGAAAAGCCTGGCGTCGCCGGCGGGGACACCTGCCGTTTGCGCTCCAGATATTCCAGAACAAACTGCCGGGCGTTTTCAAGAGATGCGCCATTGCCAACCATTTTGTTGCGTTCGTCGTCCGGAACCTCGAAGCGCTGGCAAAGCGCCATGATTTCAGAAATCCGCTGGCGCTCCATCCGGGCGATGTCCTCCGGTGCGGCGTTGCGGGCTGTATCTATGGGGGGATGCGTTGGGGGCGGTTCCACCGCCGTCGGAGTCTCCGGGGGCGTAACGCCCGATCTTCCGATCGGCGCAACAGCGATTTTATCCATGTACGCCCATGCCTCGTCCTCGGTTGCCTGCGGAGACAGCCCTTGCCGCTCCAAAAATGCTCGTAATCGTGGATCCATAGTTGTCTCCTGTGGTTTGGGTTGTTGTCTGGCCGTTGCCCGGCTGTCCGCCGGGTACAGCACCAGTCCCAGGGCTTTCGGCTGCCACCGCTTGGTGACCAGCTTCGGCCCGGTATAGGTTCTGCCATCCACCACCGCAGTCGTTCCCTCGTCCACAAACACAGACTCACGACCGGATGACGGATAGGTGATGGAAAAATTTTTCAGGTGGCCTTCGCGCACCTTGACCCAGAAGGGTTCCGCGTCACTGCTGGAGGCGAACACGACACGCCCGACCAGTTGATCCCCTTCGGTGCGCATCTCGATGAATGACCCGATCACTGCCTCGGCGCTGTTATCGTGATCCACGGTCAGCGGCGTCTGCCGCCCCTCCGGAATCTCGCACCCGCTCATCAGCAGCACCTCGTTGACAATTTCCCAGCGTTCCGGATCCCATACCTGAGAGGGGCTTTCTGTTGCGCCGACCACCTCTACGGAGCGTGTAGCCTCATCCAGCGTGCTGGGCTTGATCACCATCGGCTGAAAGCGGCGGATCATGCCGTCGTCGGGAGGGGTTTGGGGATGTCGTGATTTTTCTGACATGGCGTTTATCCTTGTTGACTGACCGCGGATGGGCTGTTGCCGGTTGCTGTGGAAACCCATTCGGGGGGGATGCCTTTTTCGCGGCATAGTTTGTCGAACTCGGCGATTTCAGCGACCACGGCTTCGGGATCACGCCCGCGGGATTTGATGATTTCCTGCGGAGAGCGCAGGCGCTGCTTGATCTCGTCAACGTTGGACTTGGTCTCTCGCATGGGGTCTATGCTCTCCATGCCGGGCGGCTGCCACTCAATGGCCCAGTACGGCCACGGGTTGCTCCAGTAGCCTGGTAGGTCGAGTTTCCCCGCCAAAACGGCCTCATCCAGAACAGCGCGGGCGATGGGGGTGCAGAACTGCCGGATATGACGACGAATGACGGGGCGCAGGCTCTGTGCGAAATCCGTTCGCACCATTTTGGCGGTCGAGAAGTTGAGGCCCTTGTAATCGGCGGTCAGGAGTTCCAGCGGGACGCTTGTGGTCACGGAGATCATCGTGAGAATGAGGCGGACGAACGGCGCGAAATTGCTGCCCGGCCTGGGGTTTGCCGACAACTCGACTTTTTCGCCGGGCTGCAGATATTCGATGATGGCGTTTTCCAGTTCTTCGATTTTCTGGCCGGTGTCGGTGTCTGTGGTGACGCCGACGCCCATTTGCCGTCCGAGTGGATTGTCTGTGGTGACCATCGCCAGCCATTTGCTGGCCATTTTGGCGGCGTCTATCTCAGCATCTATGATGGCGTGGAGGTCGTTGGCCAGGAGCAGCCCGCAGGCATAGGGGGAAATGCCCCTGAGCTGCCCCGGCCTCAGCACCTCGTACCCGTGAACCACATCATCCGCGGGAATGCGGACGGTATTTCCCCATCCATAATACGGGTCCATCAGGTGATAGGCGATGCGCTCGCCGGTGAGGCTGTCATATTCCACACCCTGATAAACTTCGGCTCCGGAACGGGGGGCGGAAAAATAGCGCACGTCATGGACATTGGTCAGCCAGTCAGGTTCCAGCACCCGCAGGCAGAATGGCAGAAACCTGCCAGGCTGCTTCGATCGCGTCTTGACGATGAGAAATTCGCCTGCCTCGATGTCCTGCCGTTTGGCCAGACGCATGATGTCGTAAAAATGCAGTTTCCCGGAAACGTCGGCCTCGTCCGCCCAGCGGTTGAACACGTCCTCGATCTGCTGAATGCGGCGGCTGTTCAGACGCCCGTCGCCTTTGGTGACACGGCTCTGAAAATGGATGCCCTCGCCGACGGTGTAATCCACCATCATGTTGGTGGCGCGGGAGAAATACGGAAAATCGCGGATGAGCTGCCGGACTCTGGCGCGGATGATGGGTGATGAGCCGTAGATGACGTCGTTGACGTTGCCGTCCACAGGCCGCCAGTCGCCGGTCAGCCGGGTCGTTTTCGCCCCGGCGTAGACGGGGTATCCGACGGACACCATTCGGCCTACGGATTTTTCAGAACGGAGGTCCAGATCACGGATTGCAGGGATACGCAGGGAGGCTGTCATCGGCGTGTCCCGTAGTTAGACGTCTGGCGGGCGTAAGTGCGGGCCTGAATCATGCCCAGCTCACATTGGATGAGGGTGCGCAGAGACATCAGCGCCGGTATCTGAGACTCGGAATACCGAACGAGCTTGCCGCCATTCATGACCTGAGCAACCCGCGCCCCTGCGGACAGTGCTATAATCGCCGCTTCGACAGATGCTAAATCAGTCTGAGTAAATGCCATTGACCGCCCTCAGTGTGAGATCGGGGCAGCCAGCGGGAAAACAAGGGGGAAACCCGCAGCGCCACCCCTCGGAAAAAACAGGAAGATGTGTAACTCTTTCTGAGGTCATCAGATATCACGGGTTTTTGGGGCGATTTGGTAGATGCGGGTATCTGCGGGTAAACGGGGCTTCTTTACGGGTATTTGCGGGTAAACGGGGCAATTTTGGGGTTGACAGGGTTTTTCAGTGTAATAAAAGCTGGCCGACCGCCAAAACGGATTGTATGCTTCAAAGCGCCGAATGTCACCATGAATTGTAACAAAATTAAAAATGAGCTGCGCCTTACAGGATTTATGGATACTGAGACAACCTTTGCCCGAGCGAAAACGGGTGAAAACCCACATGCAAAAACCTAACCGGACAATGCTGGAACCAACACCATCTTTGAAAAATAAAAATGTAGCTTTCGCGAATTAAAAACTTGATAATCGAGTATAAAAGAAATATTGCATATTTGTGTACCACGCATGAGTCTCAAAATGCGTTGTGTCTCATGCGTGGTACACAAAAAATCCCGTATCCGGCCCCCGTCCGGGAAAACGACGGGCAATGGGTGGAGTTGTACCCGGCCTGGCGCTGTTACTCATCGCGCGACCTGCGCCTGCGCGCCCTGAACCTGCTATATACGATCAAATGCACAGGGGAATTTTTCGACATATTCATCGAGTGGCATTATTTCCGAAAATAAATCATACTGACGATAGATGGAGACATGCAGGCTGAGCAATATTTCGCCCATCCCCATTTTTAACATGAGCGTTCTCCATGCTCTCGGATGCGTACGTCTCATCGTCGAAAGATGGTTTGGGAAAAATTTGATATCCATTCCGCAGAACATGCACCCATTGCGTTTATGAGATATCCATTTGCCGTCCTCGTTCGTATATCCCATGTCGTACAATGGCGCATATGGGATATTGTACCGATGGATGTATTCCCAGATATCATCATCAGTCCATATCGCCAGGGGATGACATTTCCATACTTTCTGACTCTTAGGATAATACCATTCACCATAGTCCAGAAAATTGAATTTTCTGCGTCTGCTCTCGCTGGCCAGAATCCCGATAAAAACGCCATCCACACCCAGTTTTTTTTGTATTTTGATAGATGGTCGTTCTTTCAAAAATGTGCAACATGCCGATGATATCGGGACTTCAGACTGTATCCTGTATCCACCAGATAATTTCCCCTGACGTTTCAATTCCTGGAAAAACTGCTCGCGACTATCCTTGTGGGCAACGCCACCGACACCATACGTCTTCCCCAACAATGGCCACCCATAATTCCGGACGACCCACCAAAAACTGACATCAGGCGTCGCTTCGTAAAAATTAAGATGCCACTCCTCTTTCAGTTGCCTCGCGAACCGGACGCATTCCGGGAATTCTATCGTTGTGTTCCCATAAATCACAGCGACATCCGGCGCAAACCGCAGCACCCGATGCAGCATCACGGTCGAGTCTTTCCCTGCTGAAAACGCCAGAGCGGGCGTTTTCAGAACCTCCAGCGCTTTCTGAATGACGGAATCCGTCCATTCTATTTTCTGCTCCAGCGGCATTTGTTGCATCTCTTTGAGCTGCGCGTGGGAATATGCGTCAGCGGCTCTGCTATCTCGTTTTTCTTTTGGGGTGCTTCGCGCACCATGAGGCCGAATAATGGCGTCCATTTTTCCATCCCGTTTTTCCATTCCTGTAATTTTTATGATCCGACCTGCGCCAGCATCATCAGCGCATTGGCGGCGACATGGGCGATGTGGCTGCATCCGCTTTCCGGGTCAACAGTCTCTCCGGACTGATAGGCGATAAGATGTCGCATGGCGGCGCTCCACAATTCCTCCTGCGGTATCCCTTTGCGATAGGTGAACGGGGCACCGTATTTGTTAGCGCCGAACGCAAATACCCGCACCACCTCGGACGCTTCCAGAAATGGGAACACCGACCAGTCGGTTTTCCCTGCCTGGTCTTTCGGGCCGCGGGTTTCCGGCGGGTTTCTGGCGGGTTTCCGGCGGATTCGCGGCGGTCTTCGGGCGGATTTCAGCATCGCTATTTTGGACGCCCTCTCGGCTGATTTTGAGCGCAGCGGACGCCCTTTGGTCGCGGTGAATCTTACGGCAGGCACTACATATTCTCTGCCGCCCCCCCACGCATTCTTTATTTTTTTGAATTTAATCATCGGTTTCTCCTCGCCACATACCACACATTTGCGGGTCGTTTGAGCGATCGGTTCCTCCGACGCTGCAAGAGAAACGCGTTTAATAAATCCCATCCTGACAATCTCCTCGTCTGATGGTAATATTGGTACGGCTGGTTCCGGTACAAACCGCTTTTTGACCGGTATCGGCATAACGCCTTCCTGCTCAATGGTTTGGATGTACTGGATGCGCCGGTCGCATTCCAGGCATACGGGCTGGTTGGGATTCCCGTTGTGTTCGCAATCCAGACAGGGTGATTTATTTATCATTTTCCCTTTCCCTTTCCTGGCTCGCTTTGATATCGAGTACTTCCTGTACATGGTCTTAGAAAAATCATAATATTCCCCCTTTTTAACTGTTGTTTTGGCTCTCATCCGCCAGCAGCCGTATCCGCCAGCGCTCGATCAGCAGCGTATGGGTTTCCCATACGCCCATCAATTTCTTCGCCGGAAAATCATAATCCCGGATCAGGCGCAGCACCGACGACTCGCTGCGCTGCATATACGCGCAGATTGCTTTCATGCCTGAAAGCGGTCTGCCAGCCATAATATCATCCACTTTCATATAGCCACACATAAATTGCTGGCTGTGACACCGCCGTTTATGAGACATGCGATGTCCGAACACGATTTGACCGCTCTGGTGCATTCCGGGCAATATTTCCGCAATGTGCGAACATCGCCGCTGAACCCAAACTCGAAAATATATTCATGCGAAATACCGCAGCGTGGGCATTTCGCCATCGCTCGTTTTACGATATGGATATCGTGTTTTTGGCTGGCATATTCGCTCGAATGGCGCCCATGAGCAGGGGTATCTCCCCTGCGGATATTTTGGAGTAATTGTTTTTTGCATTTGATGGAACATGTCCGTTGTTTTTTTGCCATTGACATAAATGGGTTGCCACAAATTTCGCAAACCAGGCTATATCTGAGCAGTCTCTGATTGCAATCCCTGGTGCAAAACCGTTTATATGCGTCCAGTGTCGTGAATTTTTTGCCGCATGTGCGGCAAACACGATGATATACCACCCGGTTGTTTTTGATCTTACGGCCTTCCAATGCCCGGTATTTACACGCCAGAGAGCAATATTTTGCCGCCACGAAAACCGTCTCAAATTCAATCCCGCATGTGCGGCATGTTTTTTTCGCTGGTTTCACCATCACCTCCTGTGGTTATCCCACCATTGAGTTGACCTGCAAGCGTTAGCTTGTCAGGTCGAACTCGTTGTTATACGTCTTCTGTTTTATCTCTTGCGGTTCAAATAAAAACGCTTGAGCCGCATGGGTCTGATACCGCTCGCACGCCGCCTTGTAGTAGTCTGCGTCCAGTTCCATCCACGTCAAGTCATATCCGAGATCATGACAGGCAATGCAGATCGATCCGCTTCCGCCATGCGTGTCGAGTATGCGGTCGCCGGGTTTGGCGTATCGGGAAATGAGCCATTTGTAGAGGGCGACTGGTTTCTGGGTAGGATGGATTTTTCCTTCGCAGACCCTAAATCCGCTGTAAGGAATTACGACTTTACGCAAAGCCCCACCCCATGAAGTCCACGCAAGTTCTCCGTCTGAAAAAGAAACTCCTTGCGGAACCTGTTTGTCCCAAAAAATCCACGATTGAATCAACGGCAAAGGAAAATAATTTCCTCCCCAGATAATCTGGTTTTTGCTTACTCGGAATAATTCAGAAAAATATATATCATCGGGTATTGATGAATCCCAGTCTTTATCTTGATGTTTTTTTATTTCACCAGCTTTTCTTCCTGCGTTCATGTTCACTTTTATCCCATACGGTGGATCGACAATCGCCAAATCGAACGCCTTGTCCGCGCATCCCGCCATATATTCCATGCAATCCATGTTCAGCATTTCTATCATCTTTTTTCCTTTGCGGCTTGTAGGCATAAGCCAAATGCGCTTATGCCTTTGGCCGTCCGTATAACATATCCATACGCGCGCAGAACCGCGCAAAACAGGATTCATACCGGCAGCCCTGACAGGTCATGCCGCATATAAACCCTTCGCTGTCAAAATCCTGATATCGGACTCTGAGCGGACAGGATTTCGATATGTCCGCCCAGCGCCGCAACTGTTCCTGTTTGTACAATTTCATATCGCTGCTGGAAAAGGTTACCGTGTTTTGTGCTGATTTCTGCATCATGGCCTCCGGTTTGATAGCAAGTGATCCTTATTTTCTGTGGCTTTGAACCGCCGAGGATTTCTCGGCGGTCCCCCCCGCTGACATAACCCTGTTGAAAATAATTCGTACTCCCATGCCATTTCCTCACGTTATTACCACCGGGACGATTTTACGCGAGCCCTGCGCTCTGATTGCGGGGCAGCCTGCGGCGCTGGCGGAGATGTTCCGGTATCCGGAGCCATTGCCACCGCCTGCGCATCCCCCGCCTGCACCATGAATTGAACCCCCAGCACATCCGCCGCCACCAGGTTATATACGCTGCAATCCCATCCATGGTTCGGCGTGTTGGGGCGGCATTCCCACCAGCCGTGATCGCCGACATACTCTGCGGTCATATGACGGCCCCACTCCTCTGTGGTGTCGGCGTTGAACCACCAGGCGCCCGGATCGCCCGGTGCGACGTCCAATTTGCCCGCGAGTTTGTTTTTGTAATATGTGGTATTGCCACGCAGCAGCGTCACCCCTCCGGGAATGAGTTTTTGCGTTCCGGGGTAATATTCGATTTTGCTGAATGAATATGGCTGCGTCATGCTCCGAACGCCCTGAAACGGGAATATGTAATTGCGGAACCGACGGCAGAACTCGTACACCTCGGCTGTCTTGTCGCCCATGGCGTCCATCGCCCCCAGGTTGATGACGAATCTCCTGCCCGATACGCTCTGGTAAACATCCTCGGTAATGATTTTCACCAGCCCGCCGAACGACTCCACAAACCCGGAACGCACCTGCCATGACTCAACGGTCATGAACTCCTCTCGGCGTCCGTCCGCGATGTCGGATACCGACAGGGCGGGCTTCCATGCGCGCACCTCATACCAGAAACCGAATTGCTGGGTGTCAATGCCGATGGTGAGCGCCACCGCGTCTTCCGGCACGATTCCGGCTGGCCGCGTGTCCCGAAGACGCATGATTTCCTCCACTTTACGGCTGACGGTGTAATCTGCCCACGGAATCGCCCGGTGTTTGTTGCAGAAATCCCTCATTTTTATTTTGTTGCCCTGGGCGCTGAACCAGTCCGCCATTATCTGAGACAGCGACACGAACCGGCTGAGCCATGACGGCAAATGAAACCCGACACGCGCCGGACGCCGCGTCCTCAAATAGGTGAACAGCTCGACCCCCATGCGCCGCGGCCGACTGCCGTCCTCCGGTTTCTCGGTGCGCTCTCGCCACTGACCGCGCTGCACCGCGGTGTTGCGGTCGGAATCAGACCATCTGGCATCACAGTGGGCGCACTGATACCAGGCCAGACGACCGGTCATGATTTTCCGCACACTTCGCTCTTCTTTAGGGACTCGGATATTGCCGAATTCCATCTCCTGATAGCGTCCGCAGGCCGGACAACGCACCCAGTAATCGAATATCACGTCCGATTCCACCGTCAGGGCCTGCCAGATAAAATTCTCCTCGGTCGTCGGTGTTGAGATTTTGAATATTTTGTAGTTGTGCGAAAACGTGATGACCCGCGCTTCCCCCAGTGAAATCGGGTCCGCCTCTTTGCCGCCGACGGTTTCCGGGTATTTGTCGGTTTCATCGAAAATCACGTACCGGATCGGTTTGTTCGCCAGCCGGGACGCAGACCGCGCCCAGGCGATATAAATCGGCATGTGCAGCAGGTTGATCCGCAGCATCCCCTTGTCGTCCTCGCTGCGGGTCATGTATTCCCGAAGGCGTGGGCTGGAGGTTATCATGGGCAGGATACGATCTCGGCTGTTCTCGCGGCCTGTGAGTTCGTCCGGATACACATACAGCACCGGTCCGGGCGCCCGGTCTATGCAATAGCCCACGAAATTATGCACAGCCTCCGAACCGCCGGTCTGTGGCGATTTGCACAGCGTGACAACATGGACAAACGGCATTCCTGCCGCATCCATCACCCCGGCCAGATAGGGCGTTACCTCGTTGTTCCAACGACCCGGCAGGCTGCTCATGGTCAAGACACGGTGCCGCTGCGCCCAGTCCGAAACCGGAATCGCCCGCTGTTTGCGTAGAACTTTGCGCTCCCGCCTCGAAAACTCTCCGGTGTAGCGCATCACGCCTCCGGCATCGGCGACACGCTCGCGCAGCGCCGGGGACACCAACCGGGAATCGGCTGCAATCGTGAGGACGGATGCTCCCGGATCGCTCATATCAGACCGCCTCCGCCGCCGAAGCGGCTGGACCCATGCCTTCGCCCGTATTCGCACTGCTTTCTGCAGTGCGAATTTCAACGGTAAACGTACTGGTGTCGGCATATTGCGTCAACATATCGTCAAAATCCTGCGTCATGGCCGCCACCAGTTCGTCCATGCGAGTTTCCTGACCGTTGACCAGGCGTATCCATTCGGATGATTTCCTGACCAGAAGGTGTTTTAGCCCGGAATCCAGCACCGCCGCCCGAAACGCCATCTCGATTTCCAGCACGTCCCTGTGGATGTGCTCGCCCTCTTCTTTTTCACGGGCGAATTTCAGGCGCTTGGCCTGTTCTTCATTTTTTCTGATCTCGGTGATGAGTTTCTGCCGCTGCAAATCCTCGATTTCCTGCGAGGGCAAAACACCCCCGTCATCGTCGAGTTTCAGACGCAGCAGTCCGGATTTGGGATGGTTGATGTATTTGTCCACCTGAGCCAGGGTGATCGTTCCGTCGGCATTGACCCTCAGCAGCCCGGCTTTGGCGTCCGAATACATTTTGCTTTTCCGCACTTTATAGCCCTGCGTCTGAAGATATTGCACCACTTCCAGACGGTTCCGGAACAGGCGACCGCCGTCGCTTTCGGCGCCGTCCACCAGAGAGCGTAGCATGGACGCTGCCTTTTCGAGGGCGTCAAGATTTGCCCGCGTCGGGTTTTCCTTCACCCGCCGTTCGGCCTCCGTTTTGGCCTCAGTGAGAATCTGAATGTCGGTTTTTTCAGTCATTGATTTTTACCGGTCGGGAAGCGGTATGCCGCCTCCCTGATGATTAAGACCTGGCGGATCGCGGGACGATATGCCCCCGCCCGAAGGTGTCCATGTCCTGAGCCATTGGCGCGCCCTTGCGCCAGCAGCGCACGCACAGATGTTGTAAATAAACGCCATACCGAGACACATAAAGCGCCGCAGGGTTTTTGTGGCATGACCGGCACATGCCATAATCCTCGTGGCATTTGCTGTGGACGGGTTTTTCGAGATGTTCCGGGGATACGATGTCCGCTTCGTTTCGACTCAACATGACCACCTCCTATAGGATTGCATTCCAGTGCTTGGCGCCATAGGACGCTGTTTCCAAAAACCGACACTCCTCATCATGATCTTCAGCGAACCAGATATGAACCGCATAGAGCGCCACCAGGCATTCCATTACCGCCTTTCGTTTCCGGGCGGCAGACAGATAATTTTTAACATCCTCCAACAGGCAAAGCCCGAATGCCGTAAATGTCAGAATGTCATGCTGAGCATCCAGCGGGGTTTCCACGATTTCCGAGAGCATCCGTTCGATGCGGGCGAAATCGTGATGTGTCAGCATTTCATCCCAGCAGGCCATAGCGGAATCACAGGCGCTGCGGAGCGTCCCCAGTATTCCCCGCAGGTCGTCCGGGATGCTGTGTGTCATTTCCTCGTATTGATCGGCGATAGATCGGACATATCCGAGCCTGGCCAGAGATTTAAGCGCTCCTGTTGATGCCATAGAATCTCCTCTTCTGTTTCTGTTTCTGCTACCGTAAATTTCCTGCCGTTACGCCTTTAAACCGCTGTGGGTGCTGGTGCAAAAAACCAAAAACATCCGGATCGAAAAACACCAGCCGTGACAACTGACCAAAAAGAGATGGATGCCGCATTTTCCAGTCCGGCGGAGCGGATATCGTCATGCGCTGTTCGTTAACCACGATCATGATCCTGGAATTACGACGAAGGATGTCGCCCAGAATTCCGATGGAATCTGGCCCTGTCGCCTCGGTGTCGCCAAGCCTTTCAATGGCCTCCGGACTGGAGGTCGTTCTGATCGGCACGTCCTTCTGGGAACCCGAATGGGCTCCGGTTCCCGTATTTGCCGTAGATACCTGATGAGATAAAATTTTCCAGGATTCCGGCCAGCCGGAGATAATCCATTGCCGGATGTCACCACCTGCCCGCCACATGTCGGACGGGTCCTTCCCGGATTCCGGCCTCAGTCGCCTGGCGTGCCGGAATGTTTTGAGCCACCAGATGGACGATTTGTCACCCGGATCGTCGGCATCGAGGGCTACCAGCACCCTGGAGGCCGCGGCGATTTTTTCTGTGGAAATTACATCCGGTCGGATGGACGCGCTTCCCATTGCCACCACACTGGTGATATCCCCCGCCAGTTGCCAGATTAAAATGGCGTCCAGCTCGGATTCCACCACCACCACACATCGGGAAACCTCGCCCAGGCACATCGCCGCCAAAGACGACCCCTCGATCACGTAATATCTCGGCTCTCCGGAGCACCGGCGGATCCGGAGCCTCCTGGCCCGCGGGCACTCCTGAGCATAATCCGGAATAACGAGACCACAGGGGAACCAGAGACGTTTGGGCTTCCCGGTTTTGTCGCTGATTTTGGGGGCAAACCCCCAGGATTCGCGCACCCGATAAACATCCTGTGGAAGCCATCCCAAGCGGCAGGCGGCGGCGGTTGCCGGAGAAATGCCCTTTTGTGCCAACGTCTCCATGCCGGGTGACCCAGCCAGCCGGGGAATCGCCCATGCCACGAGCTTTTCCGCGTGATCAGCCCAGGTCTCAGATACATCCGCATACTCACGGGGGGTAAAATCCGACAGACGCCCGGATTGATCCGCCAGTACTCGGTGTATCCGGTCGGATGACGCCCCGCTATGTACAGAGGTTTTCAGCAGCCCGGAATCGCCTGTAATGGCGACCGCCTCCTTGAACCCGACGCCATCCAGCCGCATCACGAGGGTGATGTTGTCGCCATGCTCGCCGCACGACCGGCACCAGAATGCCCCGCGTCCGTCATTTTGGTTCGGCCAGACCCGAAGCCTGTCTGACTTTCGGGGGTCGCCGCCACAAAACGGACAGGCGCAGGCGTACTCATCCGTTACGCCGCTCATTTTGCGCGGGTTTATACCGCGCCCGGTCAAAACCTCACGCACATTCATTTCCGAACACCCTCCGATATAGGGTTTGTTTGCGGCGGTGCGAGGATATCCACGTCTCCAGTGCCATACGATGGTGAAATGTTCTGCGATCAATGAAAAACTCAATGACGATGTGAACCCTGCTGTCAAAATCCGAGTATTGCCGTAACAACCATCTCAGTTCCTGCATGTGTCGCCTCCAGTGCCAAGGGGGTTGAGGGGGAGCGTTCTGGTGCTCATTGGTTTTGGACGTTTGGACGATTGAGGGTAGATTCAGCGTTTTTTTTTGCATTTTGTATTTTTTTGCTGATTTTTTTCGATTTCGGCCTCAATCGTCCATGTTTTTGTTTTTTTGTCAATGATTTCAATAACCGTCAGCGGATGATACTATCGTCCATCCGCTGACGGTTATTTTTCCGTCCAGAAGGAAATGTCCTTTATATTCTATTACTTATTTTTTTCTTTAGACCTTTAGACCTTATTTTTTATAAGAAATAAAAAATAAAAAACTTAAAAAATAATTATAGGAATATATGTAAAAAAACCGTCTAATCCGGTAAATCGTCCAGATAACACAAACGACACTTTTACCGACCGGACGGAAGGGTCACGCCATAATAGAAAAAGATTCCGTCCTTGCGGCGCTCGAATTTTTTGGCCATGAGCCCGCCGAATCGCTTCTGGGAAGGGATGCGCTTCCCATAATTTAGTTCGAACCATGTCGTGAACGCATTGTATAGCGCCGTCGCTGTCACGCGCTCATCGGCATCCACGATACAGCATTCGTCAACGAAGTCCGCCAGCATGTCTTCATCCCGGCGGTACCCCGCTGTCGCCTCTCGCACCACAGCAGGAGGGTCTAATCCGTCCTGTTGCCATTCGATGCAGCCTCGCACCAGCCATGCCAGTATCCCCGGATACTCGGCGCGTAGTTTCGTTTCCAGGTATTTGTCCGCTTCACGCTCGTTTTCCGCTTGAGGGATTCTATCCACAAACGATATCGGAAACGGAATGAGATGGAGGCGTTCCCAGAAGGCGAAATCGTCGGATGGAGCGTGAGGCTTGTGGTTTGTAAGCAGGAATAGTGTATGAGACGGTACAAAAGATGTCTCGTACCGATCATGTGGGTTTCGGGCTTTCAGGGTATCGCCGCCGGTGAGCCACTTGACGCGGGCGGGAGAGAGTCGGCGTCCATCATCGGTTTCCGATGCAAACGCCAGCCTAACGCCTTTAAGCGCCATGATGTCCGGCGAAGGTCCGGCGCTGGATCGCATGAACGCCTGATCCAGCAGTAATTCCGCCTGAACCGGCGCCGCCAACCCCAATCCCAGGACGGATTTCAGGGTCTCCACGATCGTGCCCTTGCCATTTCTACCCTGACCCCAGAACACCGGGAGGACATGCTCACTGTGCAGGCCGGTAATGGCGTAGCCGAACAGCCGCCGTAAATAGCCAACCATATCGGCTTTGCCGTCCTGACACTCCAGGAGCATCCGCTCCCAGATCGGGCATGGGGTGGAGATACCAGCCCATTTTGTCGGACAGGCGGAAACCAGAAAATCTTCCGGGACACCGTTTTCAAGTTCACCGGTTTTCAAGTTTACGACACCATTCGGACATGGCAGTGACCAGGGATCGGTATCTATCTTATCCCCGGATATTGCCAGACCGAATTCACTGGTGTGGGCGAATTGGAGACAGTTTTTGCGCCCCCTATCTGAGCGCAGCTTGTTGACGCGTTTGTAAATCGCCTTCTGATAATCGCAGAGAGCGTTCAGCTTCTGCGTATCTTTGGTCTCGGCGATTTCGTCCACCAACCGCCTGGCCTCGTCCAAGTACTTGGCGCAGACCGCTTCCACAGCGATCAATGCGCCGGCGGAATCCTGATCTATTTCCCAGTGATGTCCAGACCAGCGCAACCACTCGCCTGAATTGCGGTTGAGGACAAAGCGGCCTCGATTGACGGCGATAAACATCTGACCGTCACCGAGCTCATTTGCCCGGATGCAGTGTGCTACCAACTCTGGGAAATTTGGTTCCATTTTTCCGTTTCGCAGGACGATACGCCCGGACAAAAAAAAAAGGCGTTATCTCGCCGTAAAGATTTTTATTTGACAGGAGAACCTAATAAATCAACATGTTATGGACTTTAGCTTTGATTTGCCCCGTTTGGGGGCAAGGGGCTTTCCTGTTCGAGGATCAATAATATGATTTATACGCACAGAACTAACGGGCATCATCGCTATCACTTCCCGTTTTAGCCGCTCCATTTCTTTAATGGCACTCTCTATCAATGCCATTAAAACCTCTGCTTGCTGCGCGGGATCACTCATTGCAAGCCTCCACATACTTAATAACCGTTTCATCAATATCCCGTTTCACCGCCTTCGCGTAATGATGAATTTTGTCTATAGGCGCTTTATCTCGGATCATGCTATGAAATGCGGTTAAGGCAGGATAGTCGTCCAACATCTCTTCTTCTAATGTATTTTTGTCTGGAACGACCAATTCTTTTGGGGATATGTCATAGCCAATTGCATCAGCCATGATTGTAAGCGCTGCTACGGACACGTCAGTCCGCCCTTGCTCATGCAGGCGTTGCAGGATCGTGACCATACGATCCAGAGGATTGCGCTCTGACTCAGCCGTGAAGTCAGGGTCGGCAGACCAGCGATATATCTGCCTGCTGCCACGGCTGAACAGTGTCGTCATGAATGTGTCGCCCAATATCCGGCGACAACTTAAAAAGAACTGCCAGCTCTTGAGAACTGGCGTCAACTCTCTATTCATTTTGCCCTCGCTTTCTGGGCAGAAAAAAATATAGTCGTCATCATGCCAGTGCCTGTTTGATCATATCCCTGGCGGTTTTTAAACTGCTTATCGTTTCTATGAAAATTTTCTCTGCCTGCTTCTCAAGAAAAGCCACAAGGCGCTCGTAAATCTCATCCGAGCCGTCATCGTAATCCGGCTCGTCGTCTTGTGCTATTGGCATATCGGGGACGTATTTTATGGCGATGTCCCCTACGTAGAAGTCGTATGCTCGAAAAGGGATGTCTGCTATTTTATCAATCCCGACATCCTCAATCGCTTCCTTAATGGCACCTTTAACCATTAAGGAAACATCGGCTACACATTTTTTATTAACGCGTATCTTTATCATCGTTGATTTCCCTATTTTTACTTTCCAATAAAATATGGAGATATTCAGCGGGAGACTCCATCCAGATGGTTGGGTCTGTTCCGGTAAATAGCGCTATTTTTTTGGCTGTTTTCCAGCCAATATTGCGCTTCCCGTTTAAAATTAATGATATAGATGCCTCGCTCACTCCAATATGCTGGGCTATTCTTTTTTGTGATAGCTTTTTCATGGGTAATGTGTACTTTACCCAGGTTAATTTGTCAACTCAAAAAATTAACCTGGGTAAAAAATTTTTTATTGCTTTAGTGATGATATATTAACTAATGTTAATGTATGGATAATATGTGAAGTGGACCCATATGTCAAGACAAAAAAGAGCCGAGTTTAAGATGGTAACCGATCAATTTGCAGCGGAGTGGC
>JAEHJW020001167.1_pt1 | contig 34103 bp, 52 predicted proteins | sample 9271431 | NCBI WGS metagenome assembly JAEHJW02 | reverse complement strand
CCACGGTGACGTTTCCGCTGCAGAATACATCTGGAGTATTGAGCGTCACCTGGCTTGATGCGTTAATATTGGCCACCTTGGTAGTAACATTCACCTGTTCCCCGCCGATGATATCAATGATGCGATTGCGCCGGAGGTGGACCATGTCACCTTCATCGGTATAGAGAGCAACTTCTCCATTATCCAGGGCGATCCGGTACCGGCGATCATCGGACCCGATCGCGGTGATGACGTTGCCATGTACCAGCAGAACTACCTCGGCACCCGGCAGAGGGCTGGATGCCATACCGTAATGTTGGATGATTTCGCGATTATCGAACGACTGCCCCGCCATGCCGGAGGCCGACAGCATGCGTACCAGGCCATCAGTGATGGCTTTGACAATGCCGCGCACCATCATTTATGAGGCCCGCCCGGCTTACCGCCATCTTCCACCAGGCCGGGCAGCGTGACGGTAATCGATGTAGTAGGCCCTTTTGCTTTATCCATTTTGAACGTGCGGCCGGAGACTAGATAGCTGCCATGGATGTTATGGATATCATCCTTGATCAAAGCCATACGGTTGATGGTGAAGTTCTTACTACCTTGGCTATGCCGTGGCAGCTCATAGACAAGCCGGAAACCGTCATGGCGGCCTTTATCCATGATCATGCGGGCATGTTGTTGCGGCGTTTGTGAATCGTTATGCGAAAGCTGTACAAACGGTTTATAAAAAGGGTAATCAGGATCTACCACCGTCCCTGCCGCGCCACCGATGTTAGTAGACATGACATTCAGCCCGTCATCTACATGGGCCTGCCGCTGGCCTACAACAGTCACTTTGCTGAAGCGTTTGGACCAGTTACGATCAATCTCGGCCGAGATGAAGTTCACGCCCCGCCCCTCCTTGTTGATGATGATCGTATAGTCCGGATCACCACCGGCCAGGGGGCGACCAAAGACAAAGGTGCCGTCGGGCAGGCTGTAGAACATCAGTCCCTTGGAGAGGGCATACATCTGCAGCACCTGAAACTTGCTCATACCCGGATGGATCTGAGCGATACGCTCGCCGGTACTTTCTGCGCCCATCATGGCCTCCAGACCATAGGAGGCTGTACGGCTGCGCCGGGTTTTCAGTTTGCCGACGATATCCTGCTGATAGAGGATCTGCTTGAGGTTGATAAAGGGCACGTCCTTGAGCAGCAGCTGGGCCAGTTTGGACAGTTTCCAGTTTTGAACGCTTATGAACTGTTCACAGCTTGAATCGACAACCAGCCCCATCAGGTCGCGACCTTCCACGGTCAGAGTCCGGCCGCTCTTATCCACACGGGAATTAATGTGATCAATAATACCGGTCAGCTCCAGCTGGTCATTGACATACAGCTCGCATTTCTGCCCACCTGTGATCTCGGTCTCCGGGTTGGACAGCATGAGAGAAAAAGCGTGATCAGCGACGTACAGGTCCGCCTCAGCGGTGTAGGAGATAAAGTTGCGGATTTTCTTGCCGCCTATTTGCAGGAATATAGAGTCGCTCATACTTCGGCTCCGCTCAGCATACGTAGATCTGGATGTCGCCGCTGACGGCGTTGGGGTTGGCCATGTGCGGGTTGATGCCGCGAATACGCTCGGCATAATTATAAGGCAGACCATAGATCAGACAGATCAGATGCAATGGAGTGGGATTGATGACCGTGACGGTGATGATCTTTTCACGCTCCAGCTTGACACTGGAAACATGAGTCAACAGATCCAGAGCCAGATCTTTCAGGGACTGCATAGACCGCGCTGCGGTAACGCCATCCTGCAACCAGGCGCGAGACGTTGCCAGTGTGTTTTCCAGCTCGCGCAGATTCATGAGCGGGTCCGTAGCAGCAGGTGACAGGTAGCGGCCCAAAATATCGAAACTGACCTGCTTTTCCGCCTTGCGGACCAGCTGGCGCCGGGATTCGTCTGTCGCGTAGCTATAGGCGGATTCCAGGGCCAGACGTTGGGAACAGGCCAACTGCAGGTGTTTGATCAGTATGGTGCGGGCCTGTTGGCCAGGAGCAGTACCGGTACCGGGAAGATCGCCTGCTGCCTGGATCAATTGTTTGAAGGCAAAATCCAGGTTGGCCAGATAATGGGCCGGTGCATCGGCTACTGAATCATAGAGCCGCGCTACGCGCTCAACACAGAAAGTCGCTGTCCCGATCAGGAGTCCAGGTATCGTGGTGGTATAGGTAATGGTGGCAACCAGGGAGTTTACCGGCTGAATGATCTCAATTGCAGTGGCGCGGAGCATGGCGATATGATCATCGACCTCTTTGGCGATAATCCGCAGGGATCCGCTCGCCACTTTAATCTGTGCCATGATGCTGTTAGTAGCATCGAGAGGGATTTCCGGGGGGAGCCCAAGTGAGACAACATCACGTACTGCTTCGAATATCTGCTCATCCTGGCCGGTCAGAAAGTGGCTTTCGACCGCCGAGGCCACATCCATGTCTGGAGCAGTATCGATCGGCTGACGCATCTGCTCCAGAAACGTGAAATCCACTTCGGCACAGCGCTGGCGATCATCGTGCCGGGCCGTGACATCCTCGACCAGTCCGTGAATGATGCCGTATTTGGGATGGTAGAGGATAAAATCAGTTTTGTCGGCCAGGTGGTTGATCAGTTTGATGTGATCGTCATAGGCCAGCCGATCTCCCTCATCTATGAAATACGCGCGCAGCCGGGTTGAATGACCCTTTTGCCCCATATCCTCCAGATCATCGCCATCGGCGTAGGGGTAGGAGTATTTGGCGATGACCTTGCCGAATTGGTCTTCAATGGTTTCCAGCTGCAGTTGGATATCATCCAGATATGCTTCGTAGAGATCCGCCATTAGCGGACCGCCGGCATACCAGCAAAAAAGCTGCCGCGAGGCATAGTTTTAATGCTGGTATCCATACTGTTGGTAGAGGAAATAACACGACCGTTGCCGTCAATTTTCATATCGATGTGGATGTTGTTTTTTGTGCCTCGGCGGCCACCGACGCCCATGACCTCATACTCGCTACTATTACGGTTATAGGTCTGGCTCGACCAACCGTTTTCACGGGCGGCACGGGAAAGGGCCATGCTGATGGGGATACCGGCCAAAGCTGCAGCGGCTACACCGCCACCGGCTATGGTAGCCCAGGGCAGCGCCTTGGCAGCCATTGAGGCAGCAGAGACGCCGGCAGATTCGGCCACACCAGGGATAACGCCGCCCGGCCAGTTCGTGACAAACACAGGTTGGACTCCGGTAGCGGCCTGGACAGCTTTGCCCTCGGCGATCCCCAGGGCCGACCCGCCGAAGCCGCGCAAGCCTTTCAGTACACGAGCACCCGCTGCACCCCCTTTGGCAAGGTTGTAGAGGCCATAAGCACCGGCGCCGGCTACTGCCGTACCGATAATCCCATTGCCGACAGCAGTGACAGTAGGATGGGCATCGGCCAATTTCCCGGCACCTGCGACCAAGGTGTTCATCAGGTCCGCAGCCTGGGTAAGGGGTGACAGCATCGGATTAAACAGGCTGGCCAGTGAGGTTGTACTGGTGCCTTTAAGAGCGGTTAAACTGGCATTAAAGCCCTTCAAACGCTCGGTCATTTTCTCCTCGGCTCCAGCAACGTCCATGACCTTCTTTTTAACAAACTCCCAGGAACCGGTGCCTTCGCTCATCAGGCCCATGGCCGCCAAGCCGCCCTGCTCGCCGAAGATCTTCTCAAGAATGAACATGCGCTGCTTGGTATTATAATTGCCCATGGAACTGCGCAGGTTCTTGATCAGCTGTTGGGTAGGCAACATCTCGCCCTTCTTATCCCAAAACTCCAGCGGGGCATGACCTTTACCGACCAGGTCGCGGTTGACGGCACCCATGATCCGGCGGGAGATACGCGATGCACCGGTCAGCCGGCCATAAAAATCCTTGAGGTGTGTACCGGCCATTGATCCGAGCTGGCCCTGTTCTCCCAGGACCGCCATACCGGTCAGCAGGTCATCCCAGGGCACCTTGAACTGTTTGGCCACCGGGGCGACATACGGCAGGGCGGCGTTCAGATCCGGCAGCTTCATGCGGCCGGACATGACATGCTTCTGAATCACGTCGGCCACATCGCCGTATTCGCTGGATTTGAGATGATAGGGAATGCCGATGTTGAGCATGGCGGCAGCAGCAGCCGAGGGGGCTTCCTTGGTGATGGTGGCCAACATCATGGCGGCGCGGGTGGCTCCCTTGCCGATGACCGAATCGAACTCCAGGCCCGAGTTGAGCAGTTCTTTCTGTACCTGAACGACATCCGAAGCGGAAAATGGGGTGATCTTCTGCAAGTCTACGGCTGTGGCGCGGACCTGTTCCAACTCCTTACCAAGGGTATTGGCATCTTTTCCGGAACGCATCAACGACATGCGTACATCGATCAGATTCTCCTGTAAATCAGCAGCAGCCGCGATGCCGGGCTTGATCTTCTCGAAACCGTAATTGGCCACAGCGATGGATTTGAGACCCCGGCTGATATGGTGGGTCATCAGATCAAAATCGCGCTGGACCTCTTTACCAGCGTTGCCCATGGCGAGAATGTTCCGTTTAGCGACCTGGGCCACTCCGGAGAGCATATCAATCATGGTGAGCTGCATTGCGAGTTTAAAGGAGTCGTTCATGCGGGGGAGCATAGCAGTGATAGGCAGGGGGATTCTATTTGAAGGGTTTCAAACAAAAAGCCCCTCTCCGAGATAGGGAGAAGGGCTTTTCGTTTTCTGGACATATGCCAGATTCAGATCAATTTGTCACGCTTTTTCGCGCCGGACTTTATACGTTTTACCAGCTTTGGGCGGATGGTTCAGCTCATCAAAGGCCCGGTCATAGCTTTTAATCATTCCCCGGCTCATGTTTACCACTTCCTTTGTGGTGAACCCCAGCTTTTTCAGTACCAGGATGTCCCTGCGCATGGGTCGCAATCTCCGCTCGAAAATGATCCCTCCGCTGCTCGATAATTGCCGATAGTGTCAAGAGCCGTCTGGCATCTTCTTTGGAGAGCTGTTCCACCTGTTCGGGCGTGACCTTATCCAGCCCTTCCACCTTTAAGCGGGCTGCCATCAGGCAGGCAGAGTAATAGGCCTCGTCGGCCGGAACCGGAGGCTTGGCCTTGTCATTACCGGCCAGGCGGACGAAATCCAGAGTAGGATCGTTGGAGACCAGGAAGGTATGCCGCATGACCTCCTCTTCCAGGACAAACTCGCGATGGATTTTATTGTCGACGATGATGCCGTGGGTGAAGGTGCCTTTTTCAGTGAAGAGCTCCATCGTTTACTCCTCCACCCTTCCGCCGGTAACGATAAAATCGATCTGCTTGACGGCATCGTTATCCTCATCGTATTTGACCGAGCCGATTTTGTCGGTGCAGATGCCGCCGTAAGTAATGCGGGTGCCGTTATCATAATCGATGGTCAGGGTACCGTCTTCAACCGAGTCAAAGTCAAACTCCGGGGCGGACTTGGGGATGATGTAGTCAACCTGGACGGTGGGCCGTTGGGTAACGTTGGCGAACCCGGTTTTGTTCATCAGTTTGACCGGTACGCGCAGGGTCCGTTCTCCCTCGGTGACCGTTTTAAAATCTGTGATCTCCTGGCCGTTGATCTCCAGCAGGACTTTGCGGACATATTCCATGGTGTAAACCTCCTAACCCCTCCCCGCTCCCCTTATCAGGGGAGTGCCATTGCTTCCCCCCTGATGAGGGGGGATTGAGGGGGGTTGCTTTAGAATTTAGAGATACAGATCAATTACAGCGGCGAATACGTGCAGACCGGGGACTACGTTGGCCGGGATGCGGGCGTTGAGTTGGCCCACGTTCTGGCTGTCCTTCTCAACGATCAGTTGCGCTTTGTAGGCATCCACATTATCCAGGATCTCCAGGGATTCCAGCTGGTGGAGCACGTCCAGGATCTGGCCGCGCACCCGTTCCGGGGTCTTACCCTTGATGCTGATCTTGGACCGGGGAAAGCGCAGGGCGATGCGGGTACGCACCGCCAGCCGGGTATAATCGAGGCTGGTAATGGTAGTGGCATCCAGGAGCGCCACGTCGGCGATCCCCTGCGGGTTCAGAGTATAGGTGGTGATCAGCCGCACGATTTGCACCATCTCACCAGGGCCGACCTCCAGCGGAGTGACCCCGTTGGCCAGGCAGGATTCCTGCTCGGTGCGTGACAGGCGCTGATCGATAGCGGGCGGTGCGATGGTGACCAGGGGCAGCGTATTGAGCGGCCGGGCCGGATCGGGCTCTCGACACCAGACGGCAGCCAGGGCAGCGGCGATCTCATAGGCCGGGGAAATGGTGCCGCGCAGCAACGCGCCAACCAGCCGCCCTTCGTTGAGCTGGCCAGCCAGTGTAGTAGCCGAGGCCAGCGAACCGGTGATGGCATACACCCCGCAACCGGGACGCTGTTCCAGGGGACCGGCAACGCTTTCCAGATGGGTACGCAGAGCAGTCAGGCTGGTCTGATCGTTGTAGGGGGTGGCGATCTTGTCGTACTGGCTGGCGTAAACCTTGGCCAGGGCGGTGGTAATATCCGGATCGGTAGCGCCGGCGGCCATGGCGACCACGGCAGCGGCGACGCCGGCAGCGGTGACCGTGGCAGTCAGACTGATCTGGTTACCCACCAGCCCCTTATGGCGGGCAGTGAGGGTTACCACACCCAGGGCCACGCCGGCGGTGACCGGCAGGTCAGGGATAGCGCCGATAGCGGTATTAAGAGCGGCCGCGATGGCGGTGGCCGCATCGGCGCTGGCAATGGCGATCTCGATCCGGCGACTGCCTATGTACAGGTCCAGAATACCGGGGCCGGTAGCAGGGCCGGTGATGGTAATCGTGCCCGTCGCTGCTGCGCCTGCTCCGGCATCATCCAGGGCGCAGACGGTCAGGTCCAGGTAAGGGTTCTCGGCGATAGCGGTCCTGACCATCAGGTGAGCCATGGAGCCGGAACCAAAATAATTAGCGGCATCGGTAGAGCTGAATACCTTGGTCGGCAGCAGGGCCGCCACGGTACCGGCAGCCAGGCGCTGGGCGATGATCAGCATGCGTTGCGCGTTGGCCGGCAGGGTAGACACGGCGTTGGAGGTATTGAACTCAAGATACTGCCCCGGTTTGCGGACCCCGGCCGGGATCTGTGAAAACGTTACGTTGGGTGAACTCATGCTGCACCTCCATCGGATTTGGCCGCTTTAGGGGCGGACGACTTGCCTGCTGTGACCAGCACCAGAGATCCATCGTCTACCAATCGGCGATAGTATGTGGTATCTGCAACCGGCACAGGTTCGGAGTCGTTGATATACTCCCTGGGTTTTCCTTCTATGGGGCATTTCAGCCCCGGCGCAGCTTGTACGATCATCAGGGTTCCCTCCTTCAGGGGGCAAAGTTTATGGTATCGGTTGCGTCGGCCACACCATCATCCGGCTGCAGGAAATAGGACAGACCGATGGTCAGCAGCGCAGTCTCGGTGGCATCGGGGGCGATCTCGATGTAGAAACTGGTTTCAAACTCCAAATCGTAGACGATGCGATTATTCTTGAAATCCTCTTCGCTGGTAACGTCCTTGAACCCTTTGGGGAACAGATCCGTAATAGCCAGTCCGAAACGCTGGCGGCTCAATACCTGGATGACACCAAACACCAGCGGGTTGATGCCATCGCGGCGGGCTTCCTCACTTTTGGCATTGGTCATGGCCAGCTCTACATGCACCGGACAGGTGACCCGGAAGGATATCCGGCCCGCCGGTACCAGCTTGCCGTCAAACACCGCCACGGTTACGGCCGGATCGGTGAAGATAAAGCGCATATTCTGCTGGCGCTTGGCGGTCTTGAACGCTGCGATCTGGGCAACCAGCCATGCCTCAATCGCGGTCTCGATATCGGTCGGACTGGTTACCGGTGTCGGAGGGATAAGTGCCATCAGTAGTTTTTCAACCGATCCATGGTGAAGATTTCCTCCATGGCAGGTGACACAGCTACCGTTTGGCCCTTCTGCGGAGCCGCTGTCTTGGTGGCTCCCAGCTGGATATCGCCCCTGGCGATACCTTCCAGGCACTTGACGGCGTTTTTGTAACGGGTCAATCGGTTTTCCGGCACGTTTTCGCGGCGGGAAAACAGGTTATAAATAACGATATCCAGATCGAGCGACCGCAAAAACGAGGTAACAGTATCAAACGGCACGTCGTAGAGGTTGCTGCAATAGCCATCCACCTGCGCCGAGGAACGCTCCAGCACCTTATTGATAGTCGCGGCCGCAAAATTGGCAGCCAGCACCTCATCGGGGGTCAACGCTGAAAGATTTCCCGCGCTGATGGCCAGCTGGATCATGTCAGCGGTGATGACGGTATAGCTGTCATTCGTCAGCTGGATCAGGACGTCCTGCGAGATCTCGCCCAGGATATCGTCAAAGATGCTGTAGCTCATGTTAATTGCGGTCCTGACAGAGTGTCACTGAGGCGCTGGTGGCATTCCCGAACGTCGAGAGAGTGTAGGTACTGTACTCCCGGTTGACGGTCAGACTGCCATGGTCACCCACGCTGCCGGTAGTATTGTTGCCCAGTTTGCGCTGGACGATGAATGCGCTGCCGTCGGCGCTTTTGACCGCTTGCCAATTGGCCTGACGGTACCAGCTGTTGGAGCTGTACAGATTGAAGGTGGCAATGTCGCCGGCATTATGGATGGTTTTGACGATACAGACGTTACCGGCCTTGAGAGGTGCGGGAGCGGTGGCATTCTGGACAATCACACCATCTGCATAAACCGGCTGACCGGGCTTTACCGTGTAGGTGGTGATGGCAAAAGCAGCGGCGGCGATTATCAGTATCGAGAGGGCCAGTATACTGATCAGAGATAGCTTTTTCATGAGTAGGTCTCCTCGTATCAAACGTATGTGGGTGTTTGTATCAATGAGGGCGGCCAGCCACGGCCGCCCGTAGGGATACTATCTGTTATCAGACCGGGGCCAGCACCTGCAGCCGGAACAGGCCGAGCGGATTGACAACCGGCAAAGGTTTGGATTCAGCGATCAGGCTGTAGCCACTGGGGTTATCGGTCTTGAGCGGCTTGATGAAGAACGGCATGGCCTGCAGACCACCGTCCAGGTCATCGATCGAGGCATAGGGCATCTGGTGACCGGCATCCAGAGCAATGGCCTGGAAGGTATCTACCGGCACGATCGGGACGAAAGCTGCCGTCTGGGGATTCCAATATTCTTCGGCAGCCAGTTCGATTTTGTTATTGCCGATCATGACGAAGTTCTCGCCCAGCTGCATCGACACACCGGCTTCAACGAGCAGTTTTGTCGAGGTCAGGATCCTGGAGGCCAGAGTAAACAGTGTCAGGAAGGCGTCCTTACCTGCCCAGAAAGCCATCCGGCCGCCAATACCCGAACGCTGGAACAGGACCTGAATCAGGATGAACATATTGAGGATGTCAGCTACTTTGGTAGCGGGATCGTCCCAATATTTGAACTCGCCGGGTGCCAGTGTCTGAGGTGCGCCATAGTCAACCTCGTAGGTTTCAAACCCGCCGCCTTCGATCTGGACCGGCCACTGCAGTTTTCCGGAAAGGGTCGTAGCGCACATGGCCTCGGCGGTATTGCGGACGGTCTGACGAAGGATCTCGGTTTTTGACTGAGCCCAGACTTTGAGCAACTCCTGGCTGTTACCCTGCTGCATGAACATGCGCAGGTTGTTCAGATCGGCACCGGTGACGGAAATATCGGGGTGAATCGGGTACGGCTCGTAGAATTCGGTCTGGCCGGCAGCGCCGCCGATGGTGATGGAGCGGGAACCACGGCGACCCAGAGGCATCGCCTTGACCGACTGCTTGATGATGTCGGAGCCGATCAGGGGGCCGGGCTGCTGCGGACGACGGGTAAAGACCGTGTCCATAACACGGGTCGGAAACATGGGGCCGAGGATCTGCAGGTACTGGATGATTGCATCGCGGGTGAAGAGGTTACGAATGTTTACCATGATGAGAACTCCTTATCTATAAAGTGGTGGACTGATTACGCCGGGAAAATGCCTTCCGTCTGGAGTTTGAGCAGAGCGGCCTGGGTAGGGGCGACCTCGGCGCCAGCTGCTCCGATCACCAGGTTGCCAACTACCACGCTGCCGTGGATGACCACGTTACCGGATGCCTGTTGGGTTGTATCGACGGTGCTGTCCAGGACACCACAGAAGGTGTCCCCTTCAGCCGCGCGGACCATTGTGATCCCATCGACGTCACGCTTCAGGATCTGCCCCAGAAGATAGGTGCCATCGTTGACTTTGAGTGCGGCACCAATTACAACCGGCGGGTGCCCGGCCGGGTTCTGGGCGCGACGTTCGTCGCGGGTGAATACTGCGGTTCTGCCTTGGATTGTCATGAGAGACTCCTTTTCAATGGGTTATTAACTGGCCTTAAACGTATTTTGAAACGTCGATGGTAGCCGCGGCCTGCAGTTTCTTTTCTGTGCCCTCACTGAAATCGAATTCACTGAACTCGATCACCTTGGGCATGGAACCGAACAGGGTCTTGATCGTATCCAGGGGAGACAGGCTTTTTTTGCCGTCACCTTCGCCGAATTCGATGGTGTCGCCTTCGATGACACCGGCGGCGAAATCCAGCACGCCTACCAGGGCGGCCTTATTGGCGGCCAACAGCTTGCCCTCTTTGACCAAGCCTTCGGCAAAGGACAGGTTACCGGCATGTTTCTTGGTTGTTTCTTCGACCTTCAACGCATTTTCACGGCGTGTCAGATCGGCCTCTTTTTCTGCAATTTGTGCCTGGGTCAGCATAGTTTCTCCTTTGTCGTTTTCGTGATAGGACAACTCTTCCGGATCGCATTTCTGATCCGGTGTCATGGCGTCTTCCGTGAGATAGGTGAGATCGTATTCGTCGATAACCTTATCGGCCTGCTCCTGCCCGACGGTCCCGATCAGATAGTTTTTAATGCTACGGAACATACGGACAACGACGCGGTCCTCGTAGTCGCCAAATTCGATCACGCCTTCTTCAAAGGCAGCGAAACTGGCCGTCTTGAGCCCTTTGACCGCTGGAGCCATAGCGCCGAGAAAACCGACGTGCCGCAAATAGAATGTGCCGGGAACCGGGTTGTTCGGAGAATTGGGTGAATAAAAACTGGCGGAAATTTTGGGAAAGCGCCCGGCATTGACCATTTCAGCAAAGGCAGGGTCAACACGCTGATGGTCGGCTAAAAGCACGTCGCTGAATTCCAGTGATTTTACGCCGCCGTAGGATGGCGCATTGTGCCGGGGATGGCCGACTACCAACTGCGCTTCATGCAGATCCGGATTATAAACCGCGGCCGTGGTCCGCACATCGGCTTCAGAAAACGTATATTCGGTGCCGTCCATCGCCGTGAAAGTGCCTGGTTTAAATATTTCGAGTTTCTTTGCCATGGTTGCTCCTTATGCCAGCCGGGCCGACAGGTAGTTTTGAATACCCATCTGCTCAATCTGGATCAGCTGCGCTTCCAGATCGCGGAGGTGGTCTATTTCGTCAGACAGGATATCCTCAATCACGGCGCGTGTATCGGCATCCTTGAACTGAATGCATAGTTGCACCAGGTCGCGATAGAGGGTGATGGCGGTTTCTTCTGCGGTGCGGTCAAATAAATGCATCTGTTTGATATCAGCGCCGACATTAACGCGGTTGATGATTCCGGTGGCAAGGCTGCCGCCCTGAAAAACGATCCAGGCCCGCAACGTGTTGAAGTGTTTGGTTTCGTCGGCGATACGCTCTTCCAGGTAGGCGACCAGGCCAGGATATTGCCAGACGGCTACCCGTGCCAAATGTGCAGAGTACTGATCGATGGCGGTCAGCTCGTCAACCATGCGGGCGTTCAGTGCGGAAATGATATCGGGATTGCCTTTCATAGATGCCTCCGGTGCGTACTTCGGAAAGCATCCTACGGACAATGGGGGCGGGATTCTATTTGAAGGGCTTCAAATAAAAACTTCGACTCCGCTCAGTTACCGGGTTACGGCTGCTGAGCGAAGTCGAAGCATTCGCCTTATGACACGGCAGGGAATTTATGTCAAGCGGGGAGTCTTTGAGCCGGGTTTGAAAATTGACGCGCCGATGAGTTTTGGAACCGTGTTAAAACAGTCTTTAAACTTCCGTGTGCTGGGCGAACAGAATCGACTGCGGGGGGCACGGCGTTCTGGTTATCTGTCGGCCCTCACAGGGCAAATTTCGCGCTCCGACTCCGCTCAGCCACCGGATGCTCCGCTCAGCCACCAATGTGCCCTGAGCGGAGTCGAAGGGTCATGCACTTCTCAGCCAAGCCTTGCCGGCGTCGAGCATCTTCTGCAAACCGCCCTGACTGATGTAAAGAATGGGCCGGGCCGGGATAGTGGCGCTGTAGGCGTGACCCGGCACCTTCATGCCAAAGGTTGCCTTGCCTGGCTTGGCGAAACTGCGGGTTGCCCGACCAGGACCATAGCGGTCCTTGCCCATGCGGGCAGCGTGGGTGTCACCAAAGTGCAAGATCCGCATGCGGGCGGCATGTTTGGTTGTGCCGCCGAAGTGCTGGATGGCGGCGTAGATCACATTGGTGCCGCAGACCGCTTTGTTGTTGTCATAATCAGTCTGGAAGGACGTGGCCAATCGGCCGCGCACCTGGAGGATTTTGCCGGGCCAGTTGCCCTTTTTGCGTCGGGCGCGGATGGTAGACTGAGCCAGGGGCTTCCATTTGTTGGGGCGGCCCTCGTTGGCAAAGTTCTCTTCCACCTCGTGATGCATGATCCCGGCGATGGCCTTCATCAAGCCAACCGTATTTCCGGCCTTGCGGGCGATGCGGTCGAAGAGCCTGGCACCTTCGTCAAAGTTGTCGCTTACCTTTATCATGCCGTCCATCAGTTATCCTCTGCCCCCGGACACGGGAGCATGGCCAAAGTGGAAACCGCCGCAAAACCGGCACGGATAGGTATGGAGAAAACCACCATTCTTCCTTCCGGATCTGATGAGTGAATGCATGGCAGCCGCAGCAGCCGTCGGGTTTTCATAACGGGTCTTTCTGCCGCATTGCTTTCGGCGTATGCCGCGCTTGCTTGCCATACTCCCCCCTTTAGAACAATGCCTTGATCTCCGGGCTGTACTTGCTCATGTCCGGCTTCCATTCAACAGCACCGGGGTTATAGGACCAGCCGACATCCGGAGCGGTACTGACCCGTTTGCCACTGATCGGGTCAAGGGCGGTAAAGACCGCCACCGGCTGCATCTCACCGGTCTTTTTGGAAACCAGTTCCTCGCGGCTGGTGATCTTGCCGGCGGAGCTTTCCAGCTTGAGCCCTCCGTCCTTGAGGTCGCCGCCGTCCAGCGAGCGCACCCGGCAGCGGCAGCGCCAGCCGTTGGGCGGGTAGAAAGAATCCCAGAAGGGATCATCAGCTCGGAAAACACGACCATTGAGCGCAGCATGAGACGGACGGGTGCGGGCGTCCATGACGGCCACGTATTCCCAGAAGGGACGCACATCAGCCATCTCCATCTGGCTGCGGTAGCGGCCGACGTTGTAGGCGGTCTGAAGGTTTTGGTCGAAGATGGTGCGCAGGCGATAAGGGCTGCCCAGCTGGACGTCAGTGATCTCGCCGGTGCTTTCGTCGACATGTTCCTGTTTACCCCACCACCCCTTGGCCCGCAGGGTCGGTTCCAGGGTTTTTCTGAACTCCTGGAAGGTGATGCCATTATCCAGCGCCTGCTGGACGCCGTCGCGGATATCCTGGAGGATGTCCATGCGCAGGACCTTGGCCACGGTAAAGGCCTTAGTGTGAGCTTCCTGCCACACCTCCTCCCAGTCCCAGGAAAAGGCATAGCCTTTGGATTTGAAGTAATCGATCGCTTTTTCGGGCTTGAGGCCGAAGGCGTATGCCAGGTCGACTTTATTCATCGGCCTGCAGCCTTCCCCAGACCTCGGCCACGAAGATCATCCGGGCCAGCTTGTCCTGGAGCGCATCGGTGTCCATCTCAGGGAATAGTTTGACCAGATCGTCCATCAGATCGACCAGGTTGCCACCTTCTTTGATCAACTTAAAGAGCGGTTTTAATGGTCCTTCAATGAGGGTTTGCAGTGCTTCCGGAGTGAAGGATTCGGCCAGCACGTCCAGCTCCGGCTCGCCGGGGAATGGTGCGGCGCCTTCGGCAAAATCGACCGAAACAGGCAAATTTTTCTTTTTATCAATTTGGCCCTGGGGAGGAACCGTTGGCAAGGTATCCTCAAGATCGCCATCCTCCAGACCATGGGTCCGGACATAATAGGAGCGGGAGAAGCGCAGCCCGCTCCTGTCCATAGCCTCGGACAGGTTCTTATCCCTCTCGGCCAGGGTTTTACTGTCGTCTTCGTCACCGGATTTGATCATGATTTTGGGATAGAGCTTGGCACCAGGGAACTGATAATCCACGAGCCAGGGGATGACGCCACCCGCGCGATCATTCTGCGCTTCGCATAGGGAATCGCCATCGTCTTTTAGGTAATCGTCCAGTACCTGCTGCTGCTCTTCGGCATTGCCCAATCCACCCGGTTTGCCGCTTGTGGTGGCAGTCTGCCCAAGGATGGCGATCGTCATCTCATCGTTCATGAAATCGCACAGCTCTTTGTAGGAGCTGATATTGCCGCCACGGGCCGCCTCGATCAGTTTGAGGTTCATCCCCTTGGGATAGATGACGGCCGAGTTGGAGTGCAGCGAAGCGGCTGCCGAGAGCAGTTCCTGCTGCTTGGCCGGATCGGTGCCGTCATCGTATTCGCCTGCAGCTGTAGGCGAAGCGAACTTTTCGATAAAGACCAGCCAGAACTTGATGCCGTTTTTCTTGAACCACCAGGGCCAGTACAGCTCCTGTCCCAGACCGTTGCCGTAAGGGGTTGTAACCTCATCGCCGAAGGTGAATACCTGGAACTTCTTGAGCGGCAGCCCGGTGGAGGCATCGACGGTGACATCAATGCCGGGATAGGGATTGCCCAGGGTCATCAGATGCAGGTTACCGTTGGGTGCGAAGCGGAAGCGGCGCTGGTGGCGATAGTGGATATTTTTGATGAAGGTATCGCCCTCGCTGTAATCCCACATCACTTCGCCGACGCTGTAACCTTTCAGCACGCCACCGCGCAGGATCGGCCTGCGGCTCAGGTCATAGGGGAAATTCTTGAAAACCTTGTCGACGTACTCGGCGATCTGGATATCACGTGCATCCTGGGAAAAAGGCACGATCTGCCACTCGCGGCCGGTGACGGCCTTGGCGCGGGTACGAAGCGAGGCGGCGACGCGCGGATCCCTACCGATCTGATCATAGAGAGCGATGTTGCCACCACCTTCGGCACCCAGGACTGGATCAGTGTTTTCCATGACCGGCAGCCAGCCCTGGAACATGTCCACATCGGTGGCGGCCGAGGCGATCTCGTTGGTGAGCGGTCGTTTACCATCTATCGAGATAGTCGGGTTGAAATCCAGGATAGTATCGTCAGCCATTGATAGACCTCATAAAGTTATTCATGGTGGACCCGGAAGAAAGCCGCATTCCGGAGGGGCCGGAGGTTGTAAATTCGATGGGCGACACGCCATTGCCCGCTGCATGAATCGCCAGGGCCAGCGCCCAGAAGCGGTCGGCATGGCCATTCTCGGAGCGTTCTGCGGTAAAGCGGATATTGCCGGCAACGGTCGTTTCCTTGGTGACGGCGCGCAGATCCGCGCGGACCTCGGGTTTGTAGGGAATGCGCAGCTTCTTGTCTTCCATCTTGCCGCGAACCGGATAGGCCAAGGCTTCTTTGACGCGGCTAGTAAATGTGACGCATTCGACGCGATACTCTCCGAACTTGCGCTGGGCGTCATCACCCCAGCCGATACCGATGCCGGTATAGTCCAGGCATGTACGGGCGCATAAGGCCATCCAGGGCCAGATCACCTTCTCCTGGTTCGGTTTGCTCATATTCTTCAGCTCGATGATCTTGCGGGTATAGAGCGTATCGCCTAATAGCTCCAGTATCCAGAGCACGGTCAAATCCTTTTTGCGGCCGATATCGAGACCGGCAAACAGGCGACCCTTGCCGTTGTACTTCCAGACACCGGATAAGTCGTCAAATTCCATCTCCCATACTTCACCGCTGCTGTACTCGCAGCCGGCGATCAGGTCGTATTCCAGGAAGGCGCTGGCATCGTCGGCCGGGACACACATGTATTCCTGCTGGAACGACTCTTCATCGGCGCAGCCGGAACGGATGAAATCGAAGTAGGCAGCCTCGTCCATCTCCTGGATCTCGTGATCATCAGGAAGCGACTGCTGTAACTTATAGAGAAAACCTTGATCGAGGGCATCCTGGAGCGTTACACGATGTAGGCTGATCTTCTTGGGGTTGTTGTGTTCTCGGATCTCGCGGATCAGCTGGTTAAAGAAGTTTCCACTACCACGGTGGGTGGAGATTACTTCCATGTTACCGCCCCAGGTTATACCGGGATAGGCAATTGACCAGAGTTTCCGGGGATCCGGATGCAGGGCGAATTCATCCAGGATACGGCCACCACGCTTGCCGGCCTGAGCATCCGGGTTGGACGACATGGAGTGGATCCGTCGACCGTTGGCGAAGTGCAGCACATAGGCGGAAATCTTCTTTTCCGGATCGATGACCAACTCGCCCAGATCCTGGGCAGCCAGGTCGAGCACCTTTGCGAACATCTTGCAGTCTTCGATTACCAGGCGCGCTTGGAGATCATCACGACTGGAGATCCATTGGTCGAAACGGGATCCGGCCTCGGCGGTGCGCTCATCGGCGGCGTAGGCGGTAGACCAGGACAGACCAATCTGGCGGGCCTTTTCCATCAGCTTCAACCTGGAGCGATCGACGATCCACTTCTCCTGGTAGGGGAGGAACAGACCGCCGGGGTTGGCGGGTATGTTCTTGGCCTTGACCGTCATTATCCAGCCATCATGAGAACATCACGCCGAATGCGCTGTATAGTCTCGGCCGTCACGCCTTCGCTCTTGGCGGTAGCCTCCATGGTTTTGGTGGCCTCTTCCAGGGCTTGTCTCTTGATCTCGTTCTCTCGCTTGACGTTGATGGTAGCGCTCTGCTCCAGGCGCTGCATAGTGAGGGCCAGGTTTTTGAGCTGATTGATGGTGGCTGCCATTGACTCCGGGTCTCCGGCGTCGGCCTCTTGCATCTTTAACGACACTTCAAATGCCATTGACCTCAGCATTTCATTGATCAGCAGTCCGGATTGCCCCTGGGGCGCTGCGCCGACCTGGGCAATGTACATCTGGGCCACTTCACGGCTCTGGCGCAGCTTGGCACCAACCTCCTCCATGCGCACAGCATAGCGGTTGACGGCGCTCTTTGTGACCCGCTCCGGATGGCCGGCCAGTTCCAGCAGGCTATTGGCCCGCTCGGTTGCCTCCAGCTGGGTGATGCGGGGATCCTGGAGCCAGGCCTGCAACTGGGCCTTGATTTCGGGGGGCAATATTTCTATGGTGGACGGCTTTGGCATGGTTTAAGTCCTTGGGCTGGGTCGGGCGACGCCTGGCAGGCGGGCCGATCCGGAGGCGATATCCATGCCACGCTGCGTGAGGGTAGCGATGTAGATGCTTCCGGACTCCTCCAGTTCGATCAGCCCCTGCTCTTTGAGCCAGAACAGCTCGGTAAGCATTTTATCGCGCGGTGTTGTATAGCCTGCTTTCATGTCCAACAGCTTGTGCAGGATAGAGGAGTTGAGCCGGTAGTCGCCATCGCTTTCCATCAAGAAGCGCAGCAGGACCAGCCGAATGTCGGCTGTGATGACGTCAGCAAAGTTGCCCATTATTTTTTCCCTCCCTGGTCAATCAAAAATTCGTTAATCAAATCAACAGCCCGGTTCATGCCGGACATGCGGCCATCCAGGTTGCCGAGCTTTTCAGCCAGCTGTTTCATCGTGTTATCCAGATTCGTTATCTCACGGCGATCCGGAAGGCGAGTGACCTCAATATGCAGATCTGCGTACGCCTTACTAAGCGCTTTAGTCTCGTTTTTATGGTCCGAACAGTGAAGGTCGCGAGCAATCTTGGCTTCATCCAGATCAGTCTTTTTAAGCCGCTCCGCTACCTCTTTTTCGAGAGCTGAAAAGCGCTGAGAGGTTACTTTTTCCCGGTTACTCCACCAGACATAGATAGCTACGGCGACAGTCCCCAACATCTGGATCAGGTCTAAAACGAGTTTCCACTTGGGGTAATCGGGGTAATCGGGTGTCATGCCGCCTCCATTTCGAATGTTTCCTGGCAATCTATACATCTGCGACAGCCTGGTACCGCCTGCCGTCGTTTCTCGGGGATCACCTCATCGCAATCCAGACACCAGACACCGGTATAGTTGCCGGGTTCGCGTTTGCGCTGATTCAACTTCAGCGCAAACGCCTGGAAATCTTCGTTATTACTCTGAGCCTGGTCGATTTCGTCCATCAGTTAACCGTTTTTCCCTGGCAGTTTTCAGCTTTTTCCAGTATCCGCACCAGGGCCTCGTCCTGCAGCAGCCACCCCGAGAACGGCGCTGATGCGCCCTGCTGTAATTTCACTGTGTTGTTCCCCTGAAGGGTCGTTACCCGAGTTGGTAACAGTGAGCAGCCGATCAATGCGAGCATTAACAGCATCGCCATTGCCAGCGGCAATATCCTTGCGGCCTGTTTGTATTTCCGCATAGCGGGTCTCCTGTGCGTTTGGTCTGTTTTGCATCCAGATTTCCAGCATCATGGCGATAATGCCCAGGATGCTGGAAATCATGGCTACCATTAGAGGGCCTCTTGTTTATTGCTCAGAATTGACAAGGCCTTGACAATGGTATCGAAAATGCCGTTGCCTTTGAAACCTGGTATAGCCCCCAGAACTTCACTGATGGCAAAGAGCGCCCCGAAAATTGCGGCAGAGTTTTGCTTGAACCAGTCCAAAATCGAAACCGTGGCGATAGGTGCTACGGCAACGGTAGCGACCGGATCAGCTGCAAACGCGGTTACGGCGCATACCAGGACTATCAGGGTAAAACAGAACAGACTTTTCAGACTTTTCATAATTGGGCTCCTTTTTTGTGGCTTTCGCCTTAGTTGAGCGGGAACATTTCGTTCATCCGCTGTATAAATTCCGCTTTATCCTCATCCATCATCTGGTCCAATAGTTTTAGCCGGATTTTCTTTTTCAGTAGCCACCGTTCATCGCTGCTGATCTGCTCTTTTGTCAGCCCGGCAAACAGGATTACATCGTCACTGACTGTCATGTTGCTGCTCTTGAAATCATCCAGGTGCCCGATCAGCAGGTGGTGATTGTCGTCTTCGATGCCCTTTTCCGACTCGCAGAGCGAGATCAGGTTGCGGGGATCCAGTTCCAGATCCGGACGGCCCAGGGCGATCACGTAATGGAAGGGAAAACGGTGATGCACCTGGATCGGACCCTTGCCGCAACATGCGCAGAGCGGGTTTTCAGCTGCGAAAGCCTTTTCAACCTTCGGCCAGTGTGGGCTACGGGCGATGCCGTGACGGGCGGCCTCGGCGGTAGTGTGATCGGCGATTCTCATATAGTCAGAGTTATCCCTTTCTCACAAAATTTGAGATCGAACTGCACAGCCATGCGACTGCGGTGATTACACTGCCTACGGGGACGGAAACTATGAGCACGACAATCCATAGAGGAGTCATCACCACACCCATTATGCCCTGCCAATCCCAGCGTTTCATGCGGTGGTGGCCAGCAGCGCGCGGGCCTGGTCATAACGGGCCTGCCGGCCAGCCAGCCCGTTATAGCCACCGTTGATGATGCGGGTGATTTGCACGATTTTTTCGGCATCGGCCAGGGGATTGAGCTTATTGGTTGACCAGAACCAGCAGGCGGATTCGACAGCCCCTTCCGGCGTTTCCAGGTATGCGGTGATCTCTGCGTATGGTTTGCCGATCGCCGTGGCGAAATTGATGTAGTTGCCCCGGCCGGTGCACTGGAGCCCGCCCCGGCCGCGATGTGCCCAGCCATCGCCGGAGGCCTCGTTGCCGTTGCCCAGGCGATTGGCATAGACGTTGTTGGCGATAGCCTCGGGATTGCGATTGAGTTTTATGGCCAGGGCATTTGGAGTTTTGGTCTTGGCCTTGGGGTCTACGGCATAGCGGTTGGGCCAGGTGACGGCCAGGGCCTGGGCGCTGTAATTGAGATTCTCAACCAGGCTGGTAAATCCATTGCTTTCGTGCCCAACCTCGGCCAGGAATGCAGCCAAACGGAGCGGAGAGTCAATGGCGTATTTCGGCAGGATGGCAGCCAGGGCGGCGGCCCAGATGTCAGGGTGTTTATTATTGGGGAAGAGTGCTTTGAATTGGTCGGCTGACAACATAACATCCTCCAGAAATGGACCGGGACGGGGTTCGACTTCGCTCACCAAACGAAAGCTCCCTGAGCGGAGTCGAAGGGCGTCTTGGGTCGGCATTGGCCGCCGGTCATGTATGTTCGATGTGGGGGATATTACGGGATGAGTCGGGGAGATTCTATTTGAAGGGATTCAAACAAAAAGCCCCTCTCTGGTAGACAGAAAGGGGCTTTGCTGGTAATTTATCGCCTTATATCGCGACGGGATTAGGATGTCAAGTTTTGCTTGTTGGTAGTATATACGGTTAACCTGTTGGAGGTGCTGCTTTGTTCACTTTGATGCTGGTTAGTGCAGGGATGGTCTGTTATTCATCCGCACAACAGATACCCAGGGACTACCATGGCCGAATCAAAAGAAGTCGCGCTGCGGTGACCGAGTTCAAGAGGGAAACTGGTTACTCTAAGGGGCGCAAAGGCTATGTGATTGACCATATAATTCCCTTGAAGCGGGGTGGATGTGATGATCCTGGTAATATGCAGTGGCAGACGGTGGGGGATGCCAAGGCAAAGGATAAGTGGGAGTGAACAGGCATCATAATCTGTCCAGAGGGCTTTTAACCGCATTTTTCTTTTGCATGACATGTGTGTAAATCATGGTGGTGGTCACGGACTTATGACCGAGAAGCTCTTGAACAGTTCGAATCGTTTCTCCGTCCTCTAATAGATGGGTTGCATAGGAATGACGAAATGTGTGGGGTGTAACGTGCTTGATGATACCAGATGCACGACGGGCCGAAGCCACCGCTTTCTGAATTACTGTCGGGTGAATATATGGGCGGCCCTGCTCTCCGGTATCTTCGTTAACCCAGCGAGATTGAGCCGGGAAAAGGTATTGCCAGCCGAAATCCTTATTGGCATTCGGGTATTTTTTTGCCAGTGCCCCAGGTAATTCAACCGTGCCCCAACCATCGCGAAGATCCTGTTCGTGAATTGCCTTGACCTTAGTTATGTGACGCTGAAGCCGTTCCAATAGTAACACTGGCAGGTTGAGAACGCGGGCAGAGCCGCCTTTGCTCTCCCGCACAGTCACGGTCACTTGTCCGAAATCAACATCTTTTACCCGCAACTGCAAGCAATCCACTTCACAACGCAGCCCGCAGCCATAAAGCAACGCCACCACCAGCCAGACATCACCCTTGAGGTGGTCTAATATGGCCTTGACCTCATCCTTAGTACAGACAATCGGGATACGTTGTGGCTTCTTGGCCCGGAGTGCATTTATCTCACCCGGTTCCTGGCCGAGCACCCGGCGATAAAAGAACAGCAGAGCGTTGAAGGCGACGTTCTGGGTTGATGCAGCTACGTTCTTTCGTGCCAGGTGTGTTAGATATTCCTCTATGGCCTTAGCACCGTGCTCAGGGTGGTTCTGGAGGAGTTGGAAGTCGATGAATTCAGAAACATATCCACTATACATCCGCTCGGTGGCACGAGAGTAGTGTTTCAACTTGATCGCCGCACTGAGCTTTCCCAGGAGGATTTCTTTTTGAATTTGCTGGCGGCTTTTTTCTGGGCCATTATCGCGATGCGGCAGGTGATAGACATTATCTTTACGGGCTGTGTTCATGATTTCCTCCTTTCGAGATATACAGCGACTACGGGTTGATAATTATTGTTATCTGTTGAACCTCTCGAATTTCGGCACCACTACCAGAGTAAGCAGTTTTTGACTCGTCTTGTTCAGCGCCAGATACAGCGTGTCAAAGAAGCGTTGGTCGTATGCCTCGTTGAACTCGGAACCCTCCAGATAGATCAACGATGCATCACGGAAGCCCCGGCACTGGTCCCGCGAAGAGAGGAAGCGCATTCGAGGGCACTCAAACGAGTTCGGACCTTCAGCGTGCTTGCGGACAAAATTTTGGAATTGCTCACGATTCCCAGCCAACACAAATATTGGAACCATCATTGCCTCCGATCACTGAAACAGATAACCACGATGGTGGACAGGGGCCGATGAAGCCCGGCCCGTCACCACGCGGCCGTTATGCGCTTTCGCCCTTATCCAGGTTGATGTGAACGAGGGCAGCAGCAATCACATATTGTTGGTGGATCAAATCCCGCTCGTCGAAGAACGACATTTCATCGCGGAATCGCCCTTTAAAACATACGGTGTAAGTGTCCGTTGAGACTGTCGGAGAGAGTTTCCCGCCGTTGTTCCCGACACAGAAAAAGCTCGGCTCTGTGGGGTCAGTATTGCTCTCAATGAGGGCGTATGGTTGGCAGTCACACCGGCCGCGATTGCATTTTTCTGGGTAAAGAACCTTTCCTGTCACGATCATCCTCCTGCGCCTAACCAGAGGGATGCACGGCGACGGAAAACCGCCGCGCGTGACCCTCTGGCCGTTATCTGGCTTTCCGTGCTTCCAGCCATTTTTTGAACTCCCTGTGATTCAGTGCGTACTCAATCATGTATTTGTAGCCTGCCCAGTATTTGAACAGCCTGCCGAGCAGCCAATCAATTACCCATAAATAGGCAACTCCGATACCAGCACAACAGATTGCGATATTTACCCAAAATGCACTGATTTTTATAAACTCCCACATGATCCCTCCAGTGGCAGCATTTTGAATCTTAAATTGATACCCTCATCGTTCCAGCAAACGGACGGGCATTGACAATACGCATTGAACAGGTCACAGCCGCCACACGCATCACTATCATGCAATTCAGCCTCATATGGTTTGCCGTCGATAACTATTATAGATCCATCGTTCATCGTTGTTCCTCCGATCACCGCCGCCAGATAACAAAACGTAGCAGCAGCCGGAAAGGCCGCTGCTGTACTAAAGCCGTTATTCCTTAAAATCAACCACAATCCGTTTCAAACTCTCAGCATAGGCCCGTTCAGCCTTAGCGCCGGGAGAATACGGCCAACACGGCAACATGACGACTACCTCTGCACGGCGAACCATCAACATACAGTGCTCCATGTACGCCTCATAATTTCCCCACCCTTCCGGCAACTCGGCAGGGTTGAGGCAGAGCGCGGCACCAGCGGCCTTGACCGCCTCAGCAGCGCGATTGAATTTCCGCTTGAAATCAGGATCGGCGGTAATGGCACCGCTGATGTAGACTACCTTTCCAGCCACTGAATCTTTCAAAATCCATTTCTCCCTCCGCTGGCTCCCAAAAGGGATAACCAGCGCTGTCCACCAGCCCTTCGGCTGGTGACGCTTGATCGTTATAGTGCTAGCTTCAACTGTTGCTGTGCCGCCGCGATCCGTTCGCAAGCGATGTCAAAAAATTTCCGCTCAATCTCGATGCCGACGAAGTGCCGGTCAAGGTTCATGCAGGCAACGCCGGTTGTGCCGGAACCCATGAAGCAGTCAAGCACCGTGTCACCCTTCTTGGTCAGCCGGGCAACGAGCTTGTGCATGTACTCGTAAGGCTTCGGGCTCGGATGGTCCGGCATGTCACCACTTACGCAGAAGTCAAAGGCGTTAGGGCCTTGGGCGGGCTTCTTGCCCGCCAACACAGCCGCCAGCCAGTTGCCGAAACCTATCGGGCCGCGTGTCATGCCGTTCATGTTCCGGGCGGAAATCACGTCAACGAAATCCTCCCCGACCAGGCGCACGCTATCTTTCAGCCCGCTTGAGCCCGTGATGATTGCCACCATTCCCGCCTTGTCGCGGGCCGGAGCGTACCATTCAACCGGAAAATTACCGTCCCATTCGGCCTTGTTGCAGCCATAGGGCGGGTCAGTGATAACCGCGTCAATGCCCGTGAGTAGCGGCATTACCTCGCGATTGTCACCGAGCCATAGAGTTGCATTTCCAATCGTCACAGATTCCATCTTCACCTCTACGCACTATAACCCCGCCCTGGTGGCGGTCTCCGCTACGCTCCGCCGCACAGGGCGTAGCCGTTATGTGTCTCTGAAACTGAGGAGCATACCCCCACGGTAGCCCCTCTGAAAATGTACCGCTCCGATTGCAAAGCCTATCGGGAACTTAAGCGCACTTCCTGGCCCGACAACATAGATTTCCCGAATTCCGCCGTACTCAGACAGCCGCCGCATCATCGAAAAAGAGTTAAACGGCTTGTTTATCGGTATCAGGTACACGATGTTTTCGGCCACGGTGAAACTATGATCCAGCCAGGCAGAAAAAATGCTGTACGGCGGGTTGCTCACGATCCAGTCAACCGGCTCTGTCCAGTGGAAAAAATCTTTGCCGTCTTTCAGTTCGCAAAATTCAGCGCCAGAGGGTAAATGATCGAAGAAAGCACCATCACCCTTGCAGGGGTCAAGTATCCGGCCAGAAGGGGCGAAATGCGCCACCACGTCCCGCGCTACATCTGCAGGTGTGAACACGATGTCCGTCTGGTCTTGCACCTCATGTGCTATGCCGAGTAAATACGGTTGCATGATTCTCCTTCAATGCTTCGACACATAACAACCGCCAGGACCGGAGGATAAAGCCCCCCGGTCAGGCGGAGGCCGTTATTCAAACAACTTACATTGCTTACGGTTAAATTCTTCTTGCCCCACTGCCGCAATGATGCTGTAGATCTGCCGCTCAGTCAGGTCAAACTCACGCGCCAGGGCGGCGTGGTTGGTACCGGTGAAGCGTCGATAGATGCGGCGATGCTTCTCACTGATAAACCACAGGTGCCCCTTGGCGATGTAGATCCCGGTGCCGGATGCCTCGGCCTGGATCCGGCTCATAGCCAGCTCTGCGCGCTTGCGGGCAATCTCTGCCGGATCCTTGAATTCTTCCATGTAGCCGGCGGCGATCCCCGCGACAAGCTGCTCCAGGACTTCGGTATATTTCCCGCGCTTGGTTGTGTCTACCTGGCGTTTTTTCATGCCACCCTCCGCCCTTCTTTTTTCGCGTTCTTCACCAGGGCCGCGACGATGCCGCGCAGCTGATCCGGCTGGCAGAACTGGATGTTGTCAATCTTGTACATGTGCTTGGCCATGCCGTCGGCATAGGCCCAGGAGCGGCCGGCCTCGGCCAACAGTGCCTCTATCTTGGAGAGGTACTGCGACTTGTTCATGTTGTGCGGCTTGCGGCCATGGTTTGCTTTCTTCTTAGGTTTGCCCTCGCTCTGTTTCCAGCCCAGAGACTCGAAGTGTTGCAATAGCTTCACACATTGAAAATCGCTTAAATTGGCACTTGAAGTCTTTTTAAACTGTGTGTGAAGGATGTCGCGATAGATATCGTCATCCATGTTGAGTTCTTTCTTGGCGATGTGGATCTTGGCCAGGTTGGCTCTACTTGACATGGTCGCTCTCCCCTTTATTCAGCATATCCATGATGTCCTGGAGCTTGCGGGCACCCTCGGCATGATCTGTTTTGCTCATAACCGGCTCCGGCAATCCGGAGCGCTTGGGGCGGCCTGGCAGTACGTCGGTCAGCTCAATCGGCTGGGGCCACTTCTTGAGCTTGCGATAGAGCTGCATGAAGCCGTCGCGGATCCGTTGACGATCGAGATCCTCTCTCAGGCCGAAGCCGATGGTCATGACCCACATCTCAGCGGTCAGCGGTAGCATCTCGGCAGCAGGAGCGCCATCCAGGGCCAGGCAGACCATCTGCTGGAAGGCCATGCCGATCTCCTGCCGGAGCCAGGCATCTGGAGCGCCGGGGTTCTCGCCCTTCCACACGGCCAGGGCCTGGATGCCCTGTGCCCGGCGCGGGATGTGGGACAGGCCGTTGGTGCGGACGGGGAAGCCTTGGACGGTTGTATGTGGTGGATGAAAAGTCATCGGCGATGCTCCCTGATCAGTTTATCGATGCGGGCCTGGCGATCACTGTTCAGCTTTTCTTCGACAGCCGCATGCAGGAACTCTTGTATGGACCGGCCGCCCAGGGCGTGATTGATGCTGCCGCGCAGATCATCGCTGACCCGGCAGGAGAGTACGTTATAGCGGGGATTTTGGCTCTTTCGTCCCATGTTAAATATCCTTTCTCAACATCAGTTTTTCATCAAGATACAGATCGATAATGGTGCAGAGATCATCGACCAGCGGGCCACCACACTGGTTACTAAGGGCGGCAAAACGGCGGATGATATCCAGATTATCATCGGTAAAGACTAAAGATAAAAACGGCGGGTCAAGCACCGGCACCGGGCGAGCCGGAGAAGGCACGGCCGCGACTGTTACGGGCTTTGTTTCAACAAGGTCATGCGCTTTGATAAGCTTAGTAGCGGTCAGTCCTGAGCATTCGGTGCAAGCAAAGGTTCCGTTCTTCCGGTTTTTCTGACATTGCTTCGGGCTGATCCGGGCGAAGAGCCGACTGCACTCACCAAGTTCAACAATACTCATCATATCCTCCCAAACAGCTGCATCTGATTTTCTTCTATCAGTTCATACCGATACACACCGCGCTGCCCTTTGACTGGGTTACAGTTGACGGTGAAGCCGTTGGCCCTCAGCTCTGCCACAATACTGTTGATGGCATAGACGTCACAGGCTTTGCTGATCTCGCGGGTTGTCGCTCCACCGTTGCGGCGTAAGAAATCCCGGACCTTCTGGAGGCGCGGACTGTCGTCAATATTGGCGGCGTGCATGCGGGTCATGTCAGTCCTCCGTGCTGGTTGATATGCAAGCGGTTGTCGATGGCATAGCTGTCCCCTATGCCGCTACATCAAGCGGAAGCGGTTTGTATTCGCCATCAGCATGGCGCGTGTAGATCCGGATGTAGGCCTTTGAGCCGACAACCTGGAGGCTCTCACCGATGGCGGTCATGGCCCGGCTCCAGCGCTCATCCTCGAAGTTGAGCCGGCGCAGGCCAAGGATGCGGTTGACGTTGAGCCGCCCGGCCTTGTCAACCTGGAAGGCATCACCGATCAGGGCCTTGATTTTGGGGTCGGAGTTCTCGGCCCATTGGTTGATGCATTCATCGATCAAAGACTTGGCGGCCTGGAGGCGCTCATCAAAGACCAGGTGTTCATCTATGGAGCGCTGGAGCTTTATGCGGCCGTCGAAGCTCATCAGGGTGACGTTGCCCTTTTTGCCGCCCAGCTTCGCCCCATACTTCTCGGCGGACAGCTCGGTAAAGGCCTGAATGTCACCCAGGGTCTTTTCCTTGAATCCGGCCAGGACTCCGGACAGCTCGTTGGCCTTTCCAAAGATCTCTTTGACCAGGAAATCACGCTCCAGGTCAATCTGCCGGATCTGTGCAACGGGGACCAGGCGGCCCTGGGCATCTGCCATGTACTGTGGGTCTCTATTTTCCATGTTTGAAAGTCCTTTCATTCTCCTGGATCATTGTGTCCAGCTTGGTATTGAAGTAGCTGGCAGTGGCTTCATGCTTTTCTGCCAGCGACCGGATATAACGGTCTCCGGTGGTTATCGTCCTGGCACTCCAGCCGATCAGGGCACCCAGGATCATGGCAGTGGCGCACAGGGCCAGCCAGGCGCGGGCGGTCATCGAACGAACCTGACGGCACGGGATTTCATCCAGGTGCGCAATTTGAAAAATTCGTACTCTTCTTTAATGGTCTGTAAAACCCGTTTTAAGATGCGTCTGATCATGGCTTGCTCCTTTCACATTTCTGGCAGGCTTTCCATAGTGCCACCCGTTGATGACTGGTGGCGGCAAAGGGTTTCTTTCGTTCTCCAGCACATTGGTTAAGTGGAATCTCGCCCAGGATAGGGCAATCAACCGTCAGACCACCAAAGACCTCGATCACGCGTTTGAGCATTTCATCCGGAGCTCCTTTGTATTCGCCTTTGAGAACCTGACAAACACCGGAACCGTTGGAGTATCCAAGCATCCGGCCAACAGCGGCCTGGCCATGTTCAGCGACTTTTTCACGGAGCAGCTGCATTGCATCGGGATAGGTCACTCGGCACCTCCTTCAATCTTTGACCAGACTACTCGCTTGAGGTTAGGATCGTAGACCTGCTTGGTGCGCTGGATCTGTGGAGGATGTGGGCCGGTCCACATGGCCGGGATCAACATGAATTTACCTTCGGAGCGGCCTACTAGATAGCCGGACTTACAAAGGGCTCCGATATAGGCTTTAGCCTCTGATACGGCCACTGTGTGGTCATCGGTGCTGCTGTTAAAGGCCAGATCCTGGGTGGTGAATGTTTTGAGGATCCGCATGGCGTTCCACATCTGCAGGCGGCCCTGCCCCTGGGTGACGGCTGTGCCGTCTTTGCGCACCCTGGGTGCATCGTTGCCGCAATCGTTTATGAGACGGTAGTAGAGCGGAAGCGCTACTTTCTTTACCAGGCTGGGATAGTCCTTTATTTCCAGGTACCCAGCTGCTGTGAGCCCTGTGAGATACTCCCGTATCATTCCCGACGAGCATCTGGTGACGATCTCAACACTGCCGACTGTAAACGTGCCTACATGCGAGAATGCTCGTATTGCATCCCAGATGGCCTGACGGCATTCTGTCGGTTGCTGCTGATCGATTGGTTTGCGGCTCACTGAAACCTCCTCGGTTGCGGTGCCTCTCCTGTATACAGCTCACGTTTGCCCCATTCCTTGGAACCGATCATTGACAGCCCCTGGCTCTGGGCTTCTTTACGGACCAGGTCGAGGTTGGTCACGATACGGCGCACGCTGCCCTTGCTCTTGCCGTGGATGGTAGCCAGCAGATCATCACCTACCGTGACCCCAGCGCAGTAGAAGTCAGCCAGCACCTTGGCGTCGTTCAGATCAGCCGGAGGCGCAGCGGCCCATTCCATGATGCGGCCATGGAAGCGCTCCCACTTGGCCAGTTTGGCCGGCAGCCGCTCCTCTCCGATCAGCAGGATCGGGGCGCGGGAGCCTTCGTAGATGTCGCGGACGACCTCGACGGCGACTTTTTCGACGATGTGGTCCATTTCATCGATGATCAGGGGCCTGCCGGACTTTACGAGCTGCTCGCAGATCTGATCGAGCATCTCGGAGACGGTGCGCCCAGGGGTGATGCCCATAACCTTGAGGACATTTTCCATAAAGGCTTTCTTGCTCCAGACGCTCTTGCACTCGATGTAGTAGGCGTTGAGTTTGTTGCTGATATAGGCGGCGGCGGTGGACTTTCCGAAGCCACTGAAACCGTAGAGTACGGCCATGCCGGGCAGGTGATCCCGGCGGTCCATGATGCGTTTCAGGCATCCCATTGCCAGCATGACGATGCTCAATCCTGCTGTCGTGACATCCAATCCGTTCTTTGACATAATTCCTCCTGGTTTAGTTGAGCCCTTAAAGGGCGGTTTAAGAGGTCAGGGGTCGCGAGTCCCTGGCCTTTATTCTTATTGTGCTGCTGCTGTTTTCCCTGCCAGATCTTCCTGTATCGACTTCCACGCCTTGAAGTAATCACTGTTTTGCCATCCCTTGTGGAAACTGACGGCCTCAGCCTGAACCACTTCACCGGCTTGCATCCGTGCGTCCAGCTCCTGCCAGAGATACTGGCGCTCACGCTCGCTGGGTGGCAGCTCGAAAACGCTGGCCTGGACTATCTCGGCTTCCTCGATCTGTTTGACGACCCGCAGGCATTCGCGCTTGATTTCCTCTGAATGTTCGACAATCACCGGGGCCGGGCCGTGCATCTCTTGCCTGATTTCTTCGGCCTGATTCTCCAGCCGTTTCAGCTGACCCTGACCGCGCTTGATGCGGGCCTCTTCCAACCTGCTGGGCGCAAAGTAATGGTCGGAGTTGCCACCCAGCTCGGCCACGGCCAGCAGGCGCTGATGTTCCAGATCGCGAACCCACACTTTGGAAGAGTCGCTGGGGGAGTAGGCGACCTGGACCCGTTGCCCGTGCCATTCTTCCAGGTCGCGGCTGTAATAGATCTTGGGCAGGCCGGTGGTGAGGGTACCCAGGCGGACTTCGCCACGGTTGCAGGTGCGCTCTTCGGCTGGGTGGTACAGGTCGGGCAGTTCTTTGGCCGGTACCAGCCATTCATCCTGCGGCAGTTCGCGCTGCATGCGCTCCATACCCAACTGCCATGCCTGGGCCGGTGTCAGGTTGATGCGCTTGCGGGTGATAGAATTACGCACGGCGGGCAGACCACGGTGCGGGTTGTTGTTATAACGATCGACCGCGTTGTTGACGAAGGCTACGAAGTCATCCCATTCGATCAGCAGCGGGCTGGATTCACCATTTTTGATGGCCTTGCGGGTCTGCTTGTAGACCAGGCGGGCGGCGTCGTTGTCCATGGTGCTGCCGATGTAGGTACAGAGCTGCTTGGCGGCTTTGATCAGGATGGTCTGATGGCCGCGCTCGGAGAGTCCGTGGGCCTGCGGGTTGCGGGGCCGGGAGTACTCAGGGGTGATGCCGGCGCGGTGCAGGATGCCGGTACCAGGGGCGGTCATCATCTGGTTTTTAAAGCCGGAGCCGTTATCGGTATAAAAGATGGCGCAAGGGCCGTAGTTCTCGCAGGCTCCGCGCAGGGCATCCAGGACAGCCAGGCCGCTCTCGGCCAGATCGCACGACCAGCCGACACACAGGCGGGTGTTGACGTCCAGGACCGGGGTGATCTCGGGGCGGAACGGGCGGCCGTGGAAGGGGTGGGCGACCTCGCCGTCAAAGCAGTGGCCGTCGGCGGTGTAGGCGTCGCCGGGGTACATGCCGGAGGTGTCGCGACGGCGGCAGGGTTTGATTGATTTGAGTTCATTGCCTGTTTTGCGCCCTTTCTCGCGGTCTATGACGCCCATCTTCTGCAGGTAGTGACGCGCCTGGCTGTAGCTGGGCAGCTGGATCCCGGCGGGGGCGGTGCGCGAGTACTCCTCCAGGACATCGGTCAGGCAGGGCTTTTGCGGCTTGGCCCAGCATTGCAGGAAGGACTCGGCCCAGACGGGCTCCAGATAGTTTTCTGTGTCCTTGGGAGCCAACTGAAGGCAGTCGCCGCCTGATTTCTTCCAGCACATCCACCACTTCATGACGCCATCATAAGAGAGGGAACGCCCCTGTCCCTTGCGGGCATTGGCAGCGGCGAACTCTAGGAGTTCGCCGTTTACACTGGCTTTAACTATGGTGTTAATGGCCTTGTTGACGCCGACCAGTTGGGAGGCCCGCTCGATCATGCGCATGATGGCGACGCGGGCGTCCATGACAACACGCTGCCACTGTTTGAGCTGGGCAGGGTTGGATGCGACGATCCCGGTGGTCTTGATGACAGCAGGTACCGATGTGGTAGTTTTCACGGCCGGGGCGTTTACCATGCCGCGCCGGGCAATGTAGCCCCGCGTCTCTTCCGGAAGCGCTGCGAGCGGGTATTCTTTGCCGCCACCGCGTCCGGTGCGTTTCTGGAATGGCCAGGATTCGCGATCGGCAAGATCACGAATGGCACGTTCCGTTATTTTTAGGCCTGGAAGGCCTTCCAATTCTTTGGCGGTGTAGTGGCTTTTCATTTCAGCCCCCGCTTGGTGCGGATGGCGTCCATTTTGGATTTGATGATGCGCTCTTGCTCCTGGAGGCGGGCCAGTTCGATCAGATCACGATCTTCGGGGTTTAGTACGTCGCTGCCCAGGTGTTCCAGCACATAGCGGAAGGGCTCCAGGCTGCCGGTGATTTTACAGATAACGGCTACTTCTATGATGCCCGGCTGGTAGGCCGGATCGCTGGCAATGTGCTTGTCCAGGGTATCTTTGCTGATGTCTTTAAGCATGGCTTTGCTGATCTGGGCGGCGATCATGTAACGATCAAAGCCTTTCAGATCCCGCGAGAGCTGCTGTTTGAGCCCCAGGGCTATATCAAACGACCCCTCTACGAGACTATTATCAAACAGGGTCTGCTGCTTTGATACGCTGGTATCTTTTGAATCAGTATTTTTTGCCATGACGTCCCTCGTTTTTCCCGCTAGAATCAGATCAAAGTTGTGGTATAACAGCGACTGATCAGGCTGCTTTGCCCCACATCTTTTCAAACGGGACCTTTACGCTCTTTGCGATGGCTTCCTGGACACGATGGGACTTGTAATGGCGGTCAATGACCCGACCGGGGCACCCAGTCGATAGACCCAGATCCTTTGCGATATCGACCTGCTTGACCTTGTTTTCGATCAACAAAGCGCGGATTTTTGCAGGTGGCATTCCGTCTTTTTCAGGCTTCATTTTTGACTCCTTTTTTTTGGCTTATTTTGTATAAATTGGTTGCGCGCTATCTGTAGCTATAAATACACGCTATAGATCGCACTGTCAATATATAAAACTTGCTTCCGAGTTAAATTTCTTATGGTGATCCCGTGAAACCAGAAAAAACACATAATATCAGTATATTATCAAACTCGGAATCTTCCGAGTTAAAACGCGATAGATTTCCGAGTATCGATGATGAACTCGGAAGTTTTCCCGATAGACTCCAAAAAGCTATCGGAGCTAGATCTGTGCGCTCATTCGCTGGCGAATGTGGGATGTCAGATACTGTTATCCGTCAATACCTTTCAGGCAAAAGCGAACCTACGCGGCCTGCAATCATTGCAATAGCTCGTATCTCTGGTTGTTCAATTAATTGGCTGTTGACTGGCGAAGGTGGAATGAGGCCTGGCGATACTTACGCCGTGACGTGCGCTGAGTATAAAGCCACCCCACTGGAGGGCTTCGTGCAGATCCCGCGATACAAGGTATCAGCCAGCGCTGGTGGCGGGTCGATCATCCACAGCGAGCAGATTGTGGACCACCTCACGTTCCGATCCGACTGGGTACGCAATGCCCTGGGCGTGCCGGTATCATCCCTTGCGTTGATTAACGTGAAGGGCGACAGCATGGAACCTACACTGTCCAATGGTGATGTTATCCTGATCGATATGAGCGCGGAAGGTGTTGATGATAATGCTGTTTACGTATTGAGATATGATGGCAAGCTGGTGGTCAAGCGCATCCAGAGGCGGCACGACGGATCAATCACGGTTAAGGGCGATAATCCCGTCTATGAGCCGGAGACAATAAGTGGAGAGTTGGTTAATGGCCTGGATGTGGTCGGGCGTGTGGTTTGGTGCGGGAGGAGGATGTGATGAAAAACTTTATGGTATATGCGGTTATGGTGATGATGATGGCTGGGTGTGACTGCAGCAAAGGTTCAGCGCCAGCCAGTGAGACGCCTGTTCCTAAAGCGCAGACAGTTTTCAATACTTCTGACAAGTCTATTTTAACTAACGGCAATATTGAAGTAGCCTCAAATCGTCTTCTTACAGCTACAGGAGAATCTTGGGATTCAATAAAAAAGTCCTCAATAGAGTCGATTTCAAAGAGCCCTTATTCTAATATGGGCAAGCTCCATAAGATATCTGGAGAAGTGTATAAAGTAGAAGAGTTGCCACCTTCCATGGGGTTAAAAGGCCAATGGTCAGAGGCGTTGATGCTGGCTGGTAATCAAAACTCTCCGTTGGGAGCCTCTTCTATAGATTGTGTCTTCCATGGCTCCCCCGACGCTATCAAATCTGGCAGAATCGCTACATGTACAGGATATTTTATTGGCACGTTTGATTCAGCGAATGCAATGGGTGGTTCAGTGGAGTCGTTGGTTTTCGTTGGCTATGCAAAAAAAGGTCGTTAATAAGTCACTGCCAAAGCAATTGACAAATAAGTATTGATCTGGGGCGACTACGATGAGTGCTGTAAAAGCGCTCGCAATAATATAAATTTTTTCACCACGATTTAACACCCATTTAACGGGCCTTTTCCACTTGATACCACTTGATCCCACATCATCCCGGTCACTTTGGTCACCGTCTAAGCATCTAGCTCCTCACACAAGCCCCATCGAATCAGCCATGGTAGCTGATTCGTGACTTGGAGGTGCAAGTCCTCTACGGACCCTGATGGTGGGAACCGTTAGCCGAACGGCAAGGGTGTCCGGGGTGACC
>JAEHJW020003606.1_pt1 | contig 34151 bp, 46 predicted proteins | sample 9271431 | NCBI WGS metagenome assembly JAEHJW02 | reverse complement strand
CCGATCTGTCCCGACGTACAGGTTGTACGTGATCGCGTCCGTGCTCGGGATGGTGGTGCCGTCGGCGAAAGTGGTCGGAGCGGTCCAGGACCAGTTGGCCGCGTTATTCGAGGTCTGCGCGTTGACACTGCAGGATGCCAGCGAAACGAGCGCGAGCGCCGCGAGGGCGCCAAGGATGATCTTACGCATGGGTGATGGCCTCCAAAGCCGCGAGAGTTGCCCGATGAACCCACCCGTCTCCGTAGCGCCGCCACGAGCGGGAGTTGCTGTACACGATGTCGCGGCCCGCGGTGAAGGCTGCGAGGAACTGCTTAGGCGGCTGCCGGGCTACCGCCGCGAGGGTCTGCGGACCGATCACGCCGTCCGCGACCACGTGCGCGGCGCGCTGCAGGATGAGGGTCGCCTCGTGCACGCCCTGGTTGACCGCAGAGTCGAGCGCGACCCACGCCGCCCAGTCGGGCAGCTGATCGCCGCGCATCGGCACGAAGTACTCGCGGTAGTAGATGGGCGCGGCCGTCACCGGGGTGAGCGCACGGATCTGCTGTGCGGTCATTTCCGGGTGCCGTTCGAGGGCGATACCGAGATTGGTGAGGCCGCCCGGGTCGTTCGGGTCGTCGTGCAGACCGCCCTCCATGCTCATGATCCAATCGACCGCAGGATTGAAAATGTTCATCGGTTGCGCTCCCGGTCGGCGAGCTTCTGGGTGAGCACGGCGACATTAACGTTGAGGGTCTGAACATCCGCATCCAGCGTCGTGAGGCTCGCGGTAAGCGCAGCCTGCTCATGCTGGATATCGGTGATCTCGGTCGCGGTTGCGGCGCTTTGCTGGGTGGCGCGCAGGAAGCTCGTCCCGAACCACCCCAGCTCGCCGACGCCGATCATGATGACGACCCAGACCCACCAGGGAGGGACATCGCGCTTCGGTGGGGACGGCTCCGGCATTTCTTCTTCCTCGGCGGCGTGGGTCAGAAAATCCGCAGGCAATCGCATGGCGTTCCTCACGGGTGAAAGCGTGGATTGACGACGGCGAGTTTCTTGGCCGTCTGAAACATGGTGTCCGACGGCGCGCAGCCGTGATCCTTCAGGCCGGCGCCCTTGGTGTGATCCAGCAGATGCGGCAATGGGGTCCAGTCCGAGTACGGCTCGGCACCCGAGTCGAGCACGCACACATAGCCGCCACTCGGCAGGCTCATCCAGTGGTAGTGGCCGCGCGGGTGGTATTTGGCGAGGTCCGGCGGCTTCGTGAAGGTGTGATAGGTTTTCATCAGCAGTACACCTTGTTGTGCGACAACACGCCGTCCACGTAGTAGACGTGCGGCTCCTCCACCTCGATGCCGACCTTGATGTCCCGGTCGGTGCACAGCTCGAGGCGCGCCACGCTGAGGTAGCAGTTGCGCGCCTCCACGATGGTCTGGAGCTTCAGGTCGCGGGCGTGGATCTGGACGCCGGACGGGTCCATGAAGCGGTGGTCGGGCGCGACCTCGAGGATGCGGCCGTCGTTGAACTCGACGCGATACCACTCCGCCCACGGCTCGAAGCGCAGCTGCGTGATTCGGATCGGGCCGTCCGGTGACGAAAGGACATCGCCCGTCGTCAGCTCCTGCGCCTCGCGCATCACGCCGTTCGCCAGTTCGATCAGCTGCGGGCCGCGCAGGCAGCACCCGGACGAGCCGTTGCCGCCGCCAGTGGTCCCGCTCGCCGCTGTGGCGACGGGCACCCATCCGAGGTTGACGCGAGCCTGCAGGTTGGCTTGCCACGCGACGGCTGAGGATTCAGACGGATACAAGATTGCCGGCGATCCAACCGCGCCCGACTGCCCAGTTACGAAGGCAATCCCTTGCGCGGATTCGTCGTAATAGGCGGCCGCGTAGTAGGTGGTGGAAGCACTGAGGCCGGTGACGGTGATGCTTCCCGCTGCCACGGTGGTCTGCGAGCCGTCCATGCGGTTGATCGTTCCGGAGGTGCCGGGACCGCCGGGTCCGTACCACGACAGTGTGATGCTGCTGCTGGTAGACGAGTACGCGACGGACATATCCGAGGCGCCCGTCGCAATGGAGCCCAACGGCGAGACTGCGCCGGAAACCGTGGCGATGCGGCGAGTGCCTAGGCCGTCGAAATGCGCGATCGGGAAGCGGCCGAACTCGGTGCCGTCGGCAACCTCGCTGTCGAGGCTGCGCACCCGAAGCGCAGTCAGCCCTTTATACCAAGCAGTATTTCCCGCCGCCGGCGCCAAATCTGCTCGGCAGGAAATCTGGGCCTGACACGTGCCCGCTGGCGCTGCGTTCGTTGTGCCGCGCTGAAATGTCCACGAGCCGTTCGTACCGAAGCTGACCGTTGTGACTGCCAGCTCGATCCCGCTCGCGTCCTGGAAAACAAAGTCTATAGAAGCAGGTACCTGCTGATCCGAGCGCCCGTAACCTCCGAAGATGTAAACGTCTCCTGGAACTGCGACCATCGTACGAACCGGAATGGCCGCTCCGTATGACTGCGCGGCGGTTGCAGACACGGCGAGAGTGCCTCCGGTCGTAGGAGTCGGGTTAGTTGTGTCAACGCCAATAGCTGCGTTCCCCTGCGCCACCCACCCGGGCACCGATGTCGAAGTCCCCACCGTGAAATTGCCGTTGTCGATGGTTTCGGCTTCGGCACCGAAAGGCGGGATCACGAAACTACTCCCAGCCGGCACCCCATCCGCATTGTTCGCCGTGGCGAGGGCGCCTTTGTTGGTGTAGGGGCGCGAGAAGTCCGCGCCGCTCGCCACTACCACATTCGTACCGTCGATGGCGGCGTTCGCGCGAGACGCCCCCTGACTGACCGACGCGGCGGCGGTTCCTGCCACGGCTGCCGTGTCGGCTGCGGTGTTCTGGCCCGTCACGTCCGCCCCGGCCTGCGCGGGCTGCAGGGACTGAACGGTTGCGCCGCCGGTGTACGTGATGTTGTCGGCGGTCTTGTTCAGCACCTGGCTCGTGGCAAGGTCCACCGCATCGGCGTACGCGAGCCCACCGGTGACCATCTGCGTGCCGGCGAACTTCGGCAGCTTCGAGATCGGCGAGCCGACGAGGTTCATCTGCAGGCCGTCGAGCCAGACCGTCGCCGTCGAGGTGAAGGTCAGCTCCCAGGTGGCTTGCGTGTCGCCGATCGCGCGCAGGTCGAAGAGACCCCACACCTGCTGCCAGCCGGTCGCGGCCGGGACGTCGAACGACTCGGTGAGCGTTGTCGTGGCCGTCTTGATCGTGAGCGATCCGGTGCAGGCGCCCGTGGCGAGCACCGAGAACGCGGCGAACCAGCGCGACGCGGCCGCAATCGAGATGGGCGTCCCGGTGAAGGACAGCGTGGCGCCCGCAGCGGCGATCGCAACTTTGAGGCTCGCTCCCCCGTAGTACTGCGTCGTGGCGTCAATCGAGGGCGTGCAGTTCGCGGCCGTGAAAGCGGCCAGTACCGCCGTCGCGGCGTTCGCGGCGAAGGTCTGAAACTGCGCCGGCAACACGTTCGGCGCGTGGCTTTCCTGCTGCAGGATCTGCGCCCACGCGTTCAGCGTCTGCAGGAAGCTCGTCCACGCCCCTTGTGGCACTCCCGGCATCGAGGAGGGTAGACTCGGCAGCCTCGCCTGGGTCTGCGCTTGGCTATTGACGACGGTGCAGGGCATTTCGGAGATCCGACAATGAAGCCGTGGTGGTATCTAGCGGCGATGTACGCCGCTTATCTGCTGTTCATGGGGGCGGTGCGGTGGCTGGCGACCAAGATCGGACCGCGCTTGCCGGCGCGTTGGCGCCCGCTGCTCACGACTCCGACAGCACGCACCGCGATGGGCAGCCGCGTGCTCTGGATCGGCCTCGTCGTCATCGCCCTTTTCTACGCGGTGCTCTTTCTCGCCGGCCGCCACATGGGGCTGGGCTAAAGCAACCCATGCGCGGCGTGCGCAGCCGCAAGTCCTGCAGTCCCCGCTGTTTCCAATGCGCCCGGCGTGCGCGGCAAAAGGTACTGCGTCAACGCCGCACGTCCGTACCGCTCGAGAAGCGCCTTCATCTCTGGGCTGATCGCCGAATCCAGCTGATCGCGAATCGCCTGCGCGGCGAGTTGCCCCGGCGCGCGCCCGGATGCGAGCTTGCGCCCAAGGGGCGAGACGATGGACCCGACGCGCAGCGCAGCGAGCGGCCACGCGAGGTAAGGATGCTTCGCGGCAAGCTCGGCTTCCCCTCCCAACACGCCGATTCGGTGACCCGTCGCCGGCGAGCGCGCCTCGAAGACGGCTTTCCCTTCACGCGCGAGGTCTCGCAGCGGACCACCGCCGCCGCGCGCATACACGCCGCGCGGGGTTTCCTTCGCGACCGCTTCGGAGAGCTTGCTCGGCGTCAGGCCGCTTACCTGGTCCTTTGAGTTCGCCACGGCACGTTCGAGGATCTTGTAGTTTCCGTACTTCGAGTCCGCAGTGTCGAGGGCCGTGAGCGCATCCTTCGGCAGCTGCGAGCGCAGCGCATCCGTAAGCGCTTGCTCGGCATTCTCGAAGATCGGGGTGACATCCTTGTGATCGCCCTCGAGCGCCAGGGAGCGCATCTTGGTGCGGATGTTGGAACGAGCGGCCAGCAAACTGTCGCTCGTACCGTCGAGTCGTGCGAGTTCGTTCGCGAGGAAACCGGCAACGGGCTTTCGCTCCGCGGCGGTGGCAAGAGAGGACTTCGTGCGCAGTGCGCTCGCGATCGCGCTTTTCAGCGGTACGTCGGCGCCCTCGTTCATGATCTTGGGCGCAACCGGGAAGCCCTTGGCCTGCCCATAGAGCGGATCGAATGAATCGTACGCAGCGGCCAGCATCTCGTTCATGTCGCCGGGCACCGGCACGTGTCCCGGCGCTGCGCCTTCGCGAAAGACGGACTGTGCAAACTGCTTCGCGGCCCCGCCGCGCGCGCGGCGGATCATCGAGCCGATCAGCGGCAGCGACTGATACGCCTCTTCGCTCGCATTGCGCTGCGCCTCGGGGTTGAGTTGTCCCGGCGTCAGATCGACGCCGCGCGCAAGGAGCGCTCGCGCTTCAGCGGTCATCGGCAAGCCGTTGACCAGGCGCCCGAGCCCCTTACCGGCGAGCGGCAGCACAGCGCCCGTTGCGCCCCCGAGCAGCGTGTCGCCAATACGATGCCCAGGCGCTGCACTCGCAAGTCCCTGGACGCCCCCCTCGAGCACTCCGCGGCCGATCGGGTTCGCGGCGATGCGCGCGGCTGTCTCGCCAACAAGACCTCCGCCAGCGAGTTCGCCGCCCCCCATCATGAGAGGCGCCGTCGCAGCCGTTTCTCCGACGAAATGCCCTACCTTTCCTGCGGTCGTGCGCATCAGCGGCGCATCGAGAGCCTGCGCCCGCTTGATCGCGCTTTTCGGTTCGAGCCCGACGAGGTTGCCAAGGTTGCGCGTGATATCAGCCATTCCGGCACCGGTGCCCGCGAGCGTGCGCGAGAGCCACTGCGGCATCATGACCCCGGTGTTGAGCCCGGCGATATCGAGCGGCAATCGGCCGTTCGCCGGGTTGTCTGCCCCGGTCGGGAGTGCCGCGCCGCCCCCAGGAGCGCTCCCGGCGCCGCTCTTGGCTGCCGCGACCTGCTGGGCGAGCGCGGCGAACTGACCCTGAAGGTTCATGTTAGAAGCCCTCGTAATCGTTCGGCCCGGGCGCGAGGCCCTCTTGCGCGGCCGCCTGCCACTGCTGCAGGAGCGCCCTCGGGTTCGGTGAATGAGCGATCATCTGCGCGCGCAGCTGGGCCGGTGCGCTCGCCAGGATGTAGAACGCCGGGTTCGAGTGGGTCTCGAAGTTCGACTGAAGATTGTTGATGCCCTCCACGTTGTTCTGCGCGGCGAGGCGCTGGCCGAAAGTGTTCTGCGCGATCTTCCACCGCGCGATGCCGCGCACATACGCCGAGATCTGGGTGAGACCCTGCGGCGAGAGCGTGAGGCCCGGCACGCTGTGGCCGAGCTTCTCGAACACCTGCGCAGACTCCCGAGACCCGAGCGAGCGCGTGAGCATCGTCTGCATCTGGATCTGCAGCTTCGATGCGTCCTGATATGAGCCGAGCGACTGCAGCTGCTGTTTGGACAGCACTCCCAGCGGTTGCAGCGCGCTCATGAGCTCGCCCTTGACGTTGGCGAAACGCTGCGGACTGAATTGCGTGGCTGCCTCGTCGATCTGCTGTGCCTGCGTGAGGAGTTGCTGCGCCGTGTCGGCGCCCTCGTTGAGGGTCTTGAGGTTCTCGTTCGCCGTCCCCGCCTGCTCGGTCTGGAAGGTCTTCAGCGCCTCGGCGCCGGTGTTGCCCGGGCGCAGCTGCGCGGCACCCGACTCGGCGAGGAGTGCCGGCACGAATCCCGGGGTCTGCACGGCGTCCCAACCTTCGGGCTGCGGGCCCGGCTGCGCAGGCGTTCCAGGCGCGGACGGCGCGGGCGTCTGGCCAGGAACGGTCTCCGGTGTGGCCGGTGGAATCCCGCCACCACCGCTTCCGACGGGGCTCGTCTCGGCAGCGAGGCGCGCTCCGGTTTCGCCGCCGGCCTCGGCGGCCGCGCGGGCGGCGAATGCGCGAATCGCGCCGGGCAGGAACGTAGAGCCGGTCTTCGTGTTGGTGATGAGACCGCTCGATGGGTTGACGGTCGTCCAGGTGCCGTCCGGGTTCTCGCGCGTCATGATGCCGCTCATCGAGCCGACGTGCAGCTGACCCATGTCTTCCTTGAGCTTCGTGGTGAGGCCCTGGATCAGGTTCACATCCCCGGTCTTGTACGCCTGGTACAGCTGCGTCATGTCCTGCGAGATCTGGTTCTTCGCGACCGCCATCCGATTGGCGATCGCCGGGTCGTACTGCAGCGCGCTCTTGCCGTAATCCATGAACTGCGCACCGCCCGGCATCCCGAGCGCCGAGCCCACTGTGCCGAGGCGCATCACTCCGAGGGGGTTATTCCAGAAGCCGCCGCTTCCGCCGATGGGACTCGCCGGCGGACCGCCAGAGGGAGACGCAGGGACGGCAGCTCCCGGCTGCGCGGGCGCTCCCTGCGCAGCCTGCGCGCGGCGCACGGCCATCACGGCAGGGAGCACCGAGGCGCCAGGCGCTGCTCCCGGAGCGGCGCCAGGTTGCGCAGGAGAGCCAGCAGGCGCCCCGCCGGGCTGAGGCGCTGGCGCGCCACCTCCTCCGAGCATTCGCCCCAGCATTCCGTACCAGCGCATCATCGCCGGGAGCTTCGACTGGAAGAGCTGCAGCCCCATTCCCTGCTGCGCGAGGCTCTGGCGAGCAGCGGCGCGCTTCAGCGCTTCGTCCTGGTTGACCTGAAGCGCTCGCCCGAATGCCGCGGCCCCCTGCGAGCCTGGCGCGTCCTGAAGCATCGCGGAGAGCAGCCCCGTCGTTCCGCCGTACTTCGAGAACGACTGATTGAGGGCCGACGGCGAGCCGCCCGTGAGCCAAGGCTGAAGGGACGCGAGCAGACCTTGGGTGAAGTTGTCGGCGCCGGCTGCCGGCGCGGCCACGGTGCTCATGCGAATGCACCTCCGACGGCGCCGAGCAGCCCACCCACAGAGCTCCCCGTGCTGCTGTTGCCGAGCCACTTGCCGATGAGGCTGCCGATGGTGCTCCCGATGGAACTCCCGGCCTGCGCACCCACTCCGGCCTGCGCGATCTGCTGCGTGGTCGAGAGCGGCTGCTGCGTGGTCGCTGTGCTTCCGAGGTTGCCGTTGATCTGCGAGAGGTACTGATTCAGGAACGTCTGCGGCGCCTGGATGTACTGCTGCCCCAAGTTCTGCACCGCGCCGCCGGTGTTGAAAAGATCCTGTTGCACGCCGACCTGATTGTTGACCACGTTGCCGGCGTTCCCGAGCGCGTTCTCCTGCTGCTGTACCCCCGTCTGATACTGGCTGCCGTAGAGATCGCTTGCGAGGTTGTTCATCTCGTCGGACTGCACCGGCAGCGAATTGACCACCGGTTGCCCGGCGTTCGCGAACTCGCTCTCGAGGCGGTTCTGCACCGTGTTGGCCGCGTTGTTGAACTCGCTGTTGAGGTAGGGATTGTTCGCGGGCTGCCCACTGAGCACGCTCTGCGTGTAATTCTGCGCGGCGCCCAGCGTGGGGTTGTTCGTGGCAAGCGACGTGATCCCGCTGATCGCCTGGTTCTGTTGTGGAGAGAAACCGGCGACGAGCTGCTGCGGGGAAGTGACGCCGTTGTACTGCGCAGTCGCCTGTTGCAGGCCGTACTGCTGATACGGAAGCTGCCACGACGGCGCCTGTGCAGTTTGGACCTGGGTGGTGCTGTTGCCCTGGTTCATCGTTCAAAACCTCCGACGCAAGCGACTCGCAGCCCCACCTGAGGACGCCGGCGTCCCTCCGCTGAGTTGCTTCCCGGCGGCTGCCTGCTGAATGTTCTGGTATCCCATGGCCGCGAGCGCCGGGGCGACGTATGACTGCGTGGCGGGCCCGAAGTCGCCCAGTTGCAGTTGCTGAAGATTCTGGACCGCACTCACCAATCCCTGATTGATCGAGCCATTTGGGTTAAAGGCATTCACGGCGCCTGCGGGCCCCGTAATGCCGTCGGCCGGCGTGATGAGACCTGAGTCGGTGGCCTGCTTCGTCGAGTTGATCAGCCCATGCATCGCGCCCAGGGACCATCCGTTATTCGACGGCCCGTGCGTGGCCCCGTACCCCATCCACCCGAGAAGGCCAAGGGCGCCGGCATCCGCCGCCAAGGCGCCTGCGGCGGTAGACCCGGCGGCGGTGGCCCCGGAGGCAGCAGGCGCGGCGGCCACAGGAGCCGAGGCCGCAGGGGCGCTCCCGAGGACTCCCGAGAGCTCGGACGCCGCGGACGCGCCTGCAGCGTTCCCGGCTGCCGTGATCGCGCCGGTGCCCACGGGGGCCAGCGCTGATGCGGCAAGCGGGCTGAGTGAGCCCGCAGTGAGGCCCATGGAATCGGCGACCGACCCGGCGACGGGCGCCCCCGTGAATGCGCTGCTGAGGTCCGCCTGCTGAGCTGCCGTAAGGCCGCTGGCGAGCCCCGCCCCTCCTGGCGCGGTGCCTGCCATACCCGTGGGTACCGACCCCCCAAAGAGACTCTCCAAGCCGCTCACGCCGTCCTTCAGCAGCGATGGGTCCTTCGAGAGCGCGCCGATGACGCTGCCGAGGATCTGGGTGCCACCGGAGGGCGAACTGGTCCCAGGAGTGCTGCCCACAGGCGTGCCTGCGGGCGCGCTCGTAGCATTGAAGCCGCTCGGCAATGCCCCGTCGGACGCAGCGTACGGGCCAGCATGCGGATTTCCGGCCAGATTGAGGGCAACGGTCGACCAGTTCGTCTGCGGCGGCTCCTGGGCGCCCATGGCGGCGATGAGGCCGTTTGCCATGGGGTAGCCGTAGCCGGCCGCGGCACCCCCTCCGATCAGTCCGGGGCTGCTCACAGCTCGCACTCCATCACGACGGCCGTGGCCCGGAACCTGCGAAAGCGCCGCAGCCACCCCTGGCGCCCGACGATGCGCATCCGCGTGGCGCCGAGCGACTTCGCCCACTTTCCGATCTCATCGAGCAACCGCTCCTGCAGCGCCTTCGGCGCCGACCCGCACCCGATCCGAAGCGTGCACACGAGCCCCTTCGGTGTCTGCGCGAGCTCCGTGGCCGCGACCAGGTGGATCTGCTCGGCGTCCTGCAGGCCCCAGATCTGAAGCTGCTCGGCGATCGCGCCGGCGCGCACCTGCTCGGCTGAGATCTCGCCCGTCTTGCGCTCGAAGTACTCGAAGAAGGGCGCGACGTCGTGCCAGATCGTCTCTGAGCGGCACGCGGCGGCCGAAAGGCAGAACATCCTCACAGGTTGCCCCCCTGCTCGAGCTGCAGCGTGCAGCCCTGAATGGCACTTGCGGCGCTGGAAGTCACCCGCGCACGGACGAATTTGCCCCCAGGGCAAGTGTCGAACGGACAGGTCCTGCTGAACGGGTCGCGTCCCACATCCGGGGTGTAGATGATCGCGTCGTCGAGCGCGTTGCGTGCGTTCGCTCGCATGGTGGGGCTGTCGGTACATTGGATGTGCGGGTGCGCCTCCGTGAGGTACCGGACCATCTGATCCGTGAAGCCGAGGTCGTAGGTTTCGCAGTAGCCACTCGCGGCCGATGCCGTGAGGTAGCCCGCCGCGTGGCTCTGATTGAAAAGGCCGAGCCGGTGTTGCGTGCCCGTCTGATCGGTCCAGAGGAGCTCGGTCGGGATCGCCGCTTTCGTCCAGAAACCGCTCGAGGGATTGAGCAGCAGCAGCGTGTCGGGAAGCGTGTTGCTGCCCGTCGGGATCGCGTACACGACGCACTTGAGCGTCGAATCCCAGGCCGCGCGGATCGTGTCGACGGCGTCCCAATTGACGTTGTTGAGGAACCACTTATCGAGCGCGGCCTGGCGCGTCGTGCCGGTGGGCGTGGAACTCGAGCCGTCCGTCACCCAGAACCCATCGTCTGCGATGAAGTGCGTGAGAGAGCCCTGCTGCACCGCGGCGCCGCGCGCGATGACCCCGCGCTTGCGCTCGATCGGCGGGAAGTCGAAGACCACATCCCCGCCGGTGTACAGCGCGCGCGTGATGCCGTTTCGCTGCAGAAAGACGCCGAGCTTCGGGCCGTTGCCGATGAAGAGCACTTCGCCGAAGTCCTGGTCGAGGTCGGACTGTCCGCTCTCGGCCGCGAGTGCCGCGTTGGTGAGCGGAGTCGGCCAGCTCGTGAGGTCGCCGATCCCTGACCACTGCACGCGGTACGGGTAGCCGGTGAGCGCGCCCACGAAAAGCGACTGGTTGACGACGCCGAGGACGCTCCCGATCGGCGCACCGGCCACGGCCGCGAAGGCGGGATCGCCGAGGGTGAGCGACTGAAGTCCATGCACGCCGTCGATCGCGGCCACGCACTGACCGAAGCGCGCGAACGACCAGTGCGCAGCACCCGCGTACGCACCGGCTGAGCTGCTCGCATTCGACCAGGCCGAGCCCGACCAGGTGTAGAGATCGCTCGAGGTCGCGGCGAAGAGCTGCGGCGAGCTGCTGCCTGAGATCGTGGTAAACGCCGCGAGCGCCTGTGCGCTGAGGCCTGCGCCGGCGAGCGCTGCGAACCCCGGCAGGCTACGGTACGCACCTTGTGCGAAGTAGACGTTCAGCACATCCGAGAGCGGGACCGGGGTTGCCTCGTACTGAAACGGCATACTGAAGGCCGCATCGGCGCCGTCCGGCATCCACGGGCCGAAGGCGAGTACGAACGGGCGCGGCATCTACCAACCCGGCGGCGTCGGGTTGCCCGAGCTGATCTGAAGATCGTCCCCGAAGTCCTGCGCCTTGTCCGCGACGATGATCTCCCCGAGCCGCTGCGTGAACTCTTGCATGTAGCCTTGCATCATCTGGAGGTCCTTCAGGAACTTCGCGCACGCGACCATGCAGCCAGCGAGCAGCGTCAGCGGGATGTTGGTCGTCATCCACGTCGTCGGATTGCCCGAGGAAAGCGCGGTGGCGCGCTGGTAGTAGGTGCCGAGGATGCTGTACGCGCCGTCGGGGAACGGCCCGAAGATGAAATTCGCACCCTCGCGGGCGATGAAGCTCGGCACGCTGTCGGCCGAGCGAATCGGGTAGCTCGCGTAAATCTGCTGCGCGGAGCGCATCTTGAGGTCAAAGACGCCTCCATTCGCACTCACCTGCGCGGCCTTCAGGCCGAGATAGTCCGTGGGCACCGTGGCGTAGCCCGTCGTCGCGTTGATGGTGAGCGCGAGCGTCGACTCCATCCACACGACGCCGCGCCCTTTGTTCTCGGCGAGAATCGTCCGGTAGATGCGATCCTCGGCGTCCTGGATGAAGTAATCGGCGTACGTGCCGATCGTCGGACGGTGCGAGAAGTCAACGACCGCCTGCACGAGCGTGTCGTAGTCTTTGACCTGCGGCATGGGAGCGCTACACCACGATCAGGCGCTTGGCGCCTTTGCGAAAGAGCGTCTTGTCATCGACGCAGCGAAAGCGCGAATAGTCTCGGTCCTTGGCCACGGCGAAGATCGCCTCGAGGTCGTCGTAGGGGATTCCGTGCTTGTGGCAGATGTCCATCATCACCACCGGGTCGAGCGACATCGTGCGGCGCATGTTGGAATTGCGGCTGCTTACCTTCTTCGGGTTCTCGCGGTTGGCGGCGACCTCCTTGGCGCAGGCGTCCACGAGCCCCTGCACATCGCCCGAGTAGCGCAGCACCTCGCGGCCGTCGGATTCCTGGTGATACGTGATGCGATAGCTCATGGGCGAAGTGCTCTCAGTTGAGGTTTGCGCGGACCGCGAGAATGCCGACGAGCGTCAGCGTCAGGTTCGACTGCGTGGTCGCACAGGTGCAGGTGATCGTGTACTCGCACCCGTCGAGGCCTCCGGTGCCGTCCTGAACGACCGCGGTCTTGCCAGCATTCAGCGCGACGGATCCGCTGATGACGTTGGCGGCATTCGCGTCCGTCCCTTCGGTGCAGGCAATCGACATCGTGGGCGCGCCGCTCAGCGTGACGCCGCTCGGCAGATCCGCGCTGAAGTCGAAGGTGAGCGGGGTCGCCTCAGCAGGCCCCTTGACTGGAAAGCGTATGCTCACGGAGTTGACCTCGAACACGCGCACCAGTGAGCGGCGCACCGTGAAATTGCGGGGAAAGGCGCGCCAGACGGTGAAGTTGCGCGCGACCTGGCGCCGGATGGTGTAGCGCGCGACGCTCGGGATGCTGCCAGCCGTCCCGAGGGTGCCGGTGGCCGATCCGGTTCCCGACGCCGTGTCGATACCCTCGGTGGCAGTCGCTGCGCCGGCGATGCTGAGCGAGCCGGCGGCGGCAGCTGTATCCGCGCCTTCGTGGACTGAGCCCGTTGCGCTGACGCTGATCGCGCCTGCACCGCTCGGGGTATCTGCCTGCTCGGCGGCGGCGCCGGCGCCCACAATGCTGACCGCGCCGGTGCCTGCCGCGATGTCTGCGCCTTCACTTGCGGAGCCAGAGCCGGTAATGCTCGACCCTGCGGCCCCGGTAGCGCTCGCTGCGTCAGCGCTTTCAGTTGCACTCGCGGCGCCTGCGATGCTGACGCCGCCTGCACCGGATGCGGTGTCGGTGCCTTCGGCGCTCCCCGCCGAGCCCGCAATCGAGATGCTGCCCGAGCCGCTTGCGATGTCCGAGGATTCATCGATAGCCGCTGAGCCGGTGATCGTCGAGCCGCCGCTCGCCGCGATGCTGTAGAACCGCCAGCGCTTCCAAAAGAGCTGCCAGGGGTTAGCGGCTGCCACGGTCTGCGCATTGGGCGAAACGACGGAGTTATAGAGCGCGAGCAACGGGATAGCACCGATGAAACCGCGCAAATTGCTACGGTTGTCTCCTCCAACCTGCAGCGCATCTACAGTCCCTAGTGTGATAACAGAGGTGCCAGATTGGCTTGAAATTGTTTGAGGTGTGCCATCCGCATAAAACGTCAGGTTGGCAACGGTGCCGTTCGCCGGTTTCGAAAGTCCGACGACGTGGAACTTGCCTGTATTAAGGCCGCTGCCAGCAGAAGCATAGTTAGAGAAATTTCGAGACCAAATAACACCATTTTCTATGGAGAGATAGAAGTCCGTCCCAGTGGAGTTACCGCCCCAGGTCGCAATACAGTTCGATTCGCCAGTCGTGGCTTGCGTTGTGGAAAATAGCGCGATCGCGCTCCATGCACCTGCGCCGACGATCGGATAGGTTGTGCCTAATGCTCCGTAAGCGCTGTTACTGGTTGCCGACAAACCGATGCCGTTCCCAGTGGGGGCGCGTCTTGAGCCTGACTGCAGGGTAAGATGGTCGCCTCTGCAACTATCAACCATCCCTGGGTCGCCAAACGAATATAGAGCAACCAAGCCCTCCGTCAGCGGGTTGTCCCAATCAATCGGCGTGCCGGGCGGCGGCTGGCGCGTCCAAACGCGAGAGCGCATGGCGCGTCAGCCGTTCAGGTTGATGGCGTTGAGCGCAATCGCAATCACATTGCCCGAGGCGGCGAAGGCGCTACCGAGGTTGTTGGCCACGCCGAGCTTGAACTTCGTCGGCGGAATCTCGATCTGGAGTTTCAGCGACTGCGTCAGCACGGACGCGGTCGCGCTGGTCGGCCACGTCATGCTGCCGATGTACCCGCTCACGGGAATGACGGTGCCGGCGCCGATCCCATCGCCGTAACTCGTTCCGTCCTGGTTCAATTGCTGAAGGAAGAACGCGATGTTTGCGCCCGCTGCCGAGGGCGCCACAGACCCAAGACTGATCGAGATGGTTCCGTCGGTGAGCAGGCTGGCGGTGTTGTCTAGGATGATGGAGCCAGGGGTATAGCTCCCAGAAGCCAGCGAGTTGATCTCAGTCCCGAACGCAGGCTGCCAATTCGCGGGCGCTGTGCCGAGGGCGGATTCCCACAGTGCAATATTGCTCACGGCATCGCCCTCGCGGCCACCAGGTCATTCTCGATGATGTTTCCAGGCCATCCCCAGATGCTTGCCTGTGACATCGTGGACACGCCCATCCCGAGAATCGCCGAGGCGGTGGCTTGCGGCATGAGTCCGCCCACGACGAGCGCGTCGACCATTCCGGTGATCTGAGCGTTCGTGGTCGGGTCGCTCATCGCCATCGTCGGCCAGAGTGGCGGTGGGCCAATCATGAGGCCGAAGGTTTCCGCTGCCGTCTGCGCCTCAGCGACCTGCGCGGCACTCAGACCAGAGGCAGTAACCGACGGAGTAGCGTTCGCCCAGGATCGCACCGTGGGCAGCAGCCCGTTCAGTGCGAGGTAGTTGATGACGTTCTGCGTCGGCACGTCGACGGCGACTGGCACAGTGACGGCGTTGCACGCGGTCACAGCGGCCGAGTCGGTCATGCCGGCGTAGGCGCCCCCCGTAGCAAGAGCGCTTTTCAGCGCTGCATAGTTTGGCACCGTCACATCACGCCCCGTTCGCAGTGATCGTGAAGCTCGACACGCTGATGGTTTCCCCGGAGCTGAACGCAACGGTCCCGAAGTCAAGATCCGCGCCCGACGTGCCGACGCTGCCTTGAATCACCCGCGTGGTGCTCGACGCAGCCGCGCAGGTCGAGAAGCTACTCGTGGTGCAGATCAGGAAATGTGCCGCCGTGCCGCTCGCGACGGCAGTTTCGGACGTGATCGCGTTGAACGTGAGGACACCACCCGAGACGGTGCCAGCGGTCGCAGAGAGCGGCAGCCCCGCAAGTTCGGTCCCCGAGTCTGCCGTCGCCACGTTCGCCGGCTGCGCGCCCGTGACGATGAAGAGATACCCGGTCGAGCCGATTGCCGTGACCAGATCCGACATCGCGTTGTTGCGATGCGTGGTGGTGTACTGAAGCGTGGCGAACGCCGGCAGCGAGAACGTCAGTGCGGCGACGAGCGCGACGAGCGAGCGAGAGAAGCGTTTCATGAGTGCCTCGTTAAAGCGGGGGTAAAAAGCGGGGCGAAATCAGTGCGTGACCGGGACTGCGTAGAGCGTCACGCCGGCAGCGAGTCCCCACGCCTGGATCGTGTCGCCGGGCTCACAGGCAAGCACCAGGGGGCCATCAGTGGCCTTCACGAGCACGTCGCTCGCGGCGGTGGCCGCGACGTTATTGCCGACGGCGACCATGCAGTTGCCGCCCACGGCCGAGAGCTGCACGGCGTGGCAGCCGTTCGGGATCGCGTTCGTGAGTTTGACGTTCGCTGCGCTCGTGAGCGCCTGCGATTGACCCTGACCCGGAATCGGGCGCCAGGGCGCAATGGGCAACCATCGTGACATTGAGATCTCCGAAAAAGACGAGGGCCGACATCGCTGGCGGCCCCCGCGTGGCTCTCAGACCGAAGAGACTTCCTCAGCCGGCGGTGTCGAAGATGCCGCCGCAGGCCCGCTCGTTGCCGACCTCGAGCGCGTACTCGCAGATCAGCATCTTCTTGTCGCTGTCACCGGTCTTGGCGAGCGGGACGACCTGATACGGCCGCAGGTAGGCGACCTTGGCGTACGGCCGCTTGATGCCGAAGCAATCCCGGCTGCGCGCGAGGAACAGGTCCGGGACGATTCGGATCTTGCCGAAGTCCGTCTCGTACTCGTCGATCGCGGTCTTGAGCAGCTTGTCCTCGACCTCGGTGAAGCGCGTGCCGGGCCCGGTGAACTTCGAGATCGCCTGCTTGTTCTTCGAGGAGACGAGCAGGTAATCCACGCAGTCACCCGAGTTCTGGAACACGAGCTGCGCCATGTCGTCGATCATGGTCTCGGTGATCGCCGCCGTGGTCGGGTTGTCGGTGCGCGGCGTCGTACCGTTGCCGAAGGTCTCGGTGCCGGCCGACGTGGTACCGGTCGGATTCGCGCCCGAGGTCGTGCCGCCCGTCTGAAAGACGGTGTTCGCCGTCAGGTACGCACAGAGGCCGCCCGTTACCGCAGCCGTGGTCGCGCCCGGTGCCGTGCGTGCCACGTTGTTGGTGAGGATGCCTTCCATGTCGCGCTTGAGGGCCTTGCTCGCCTTCAGGAGCTGGTAGCCCATCTTGTTGGTGCCCCCCGCTGCGCGCACCGCCTGCAGCGTACCCGCGAGCTGGATGACCTTGCGCGAGATCTGCGTGTAGTTGCCGAGTCGCGCGGTGGGGTTGGTGGCGTCCGCCGTCGCATCATCGCCCTGGATCTGCGCATTCGCGAGATCCTGCGCGGCGAGCGAATCGGTGTCCCACTCGTGGTAGGTGGATTCGGCCTTGGCACGGCCCGACATCGTCAAGAACGGCGTCTTGAACGGGTCGACCATGTAGACCTTGTTGCTCAGATCCTCGCGGATGTTCGTCTGCGAGACGGTCTGAGTAGTGTTTGTCGGAACAGTCATGTGTGAAGTGCCTCGAGGTTGGGCCTTCTACCAGTACTCGTCGAACATCGCAGCGCCTGCCGCGTCGTTGCGTCCGCCGGAGCTGGCATAGGCCTGAGCTGCAGAACGAGAGCGATCCGATTGGGGATTGCTCGGTTGTCGCGTGCCGCCAGCTGCCATGCGAGGGGCTGCGCGCACACGTCGAAGTGCTGCGGGTTTCGAGGCTTGGAGCTGGAGCGCGCGCGCGACCAGGTCGAGTCCCAGGAGTGCTCGATGATCGGTGATGCCTTGCAGCTCGGCTTGCGTGTACCCGAGGGTCTCGCCGGCCTTCGAGATTCCCTCGAGGGCGGTGCGAAACTTCGCCGGATCTTTCCACTCCGGCCGTGCGGCCAGCAGTTTCTCGCGCTCGCGCGGGATGGCTTGGAGCTGGCTCTGTTTTGCCTGCTCGGCCTCCTGCTCGCGCGCGGCCTGGACCTGCTGGAGTCCACGCTGAATCTGTTGCTGACGCTCGGCGATCTGCTGGCGCACCAGCGCCTGCTGCCCGGCGTCCATCGCTGCCCAATCCTGCGGCGTGATCGCACTCACGTCGGCGGCGAGCATGTCGTTCGCCATTTTGAACAGCGCCTCGGTCTGCTGGATGCGCGTACCGAGCGCCTGGCGCACCTGCGTCTGCTCGCCTTGGAAGGCGGTGCGCTCGGTGGCGAGCGCATTCATCCGGTTGTAGCTTGCTTCCTTCAGCTGGAAGGCATCGCGCAGTTCCGAGAGCGGCACCGCGCGCTCTGCGCCATCGACCTTTACGGTCACGGGGAGCGTCATGAACTCGGCAGCATCGAGCTTCTGGTCCGCGAGGTACTCATCGAGCGATGCGTACTCTTTGGCCTCGTCGGCGCTGGCTTGCGCGCCCTGCTCGTCGGCACCCTGTTGTTGTTCGCCACCCTCGCTCGATTGCTGCTGCGTCTGAGCGTTGGCGCCCTGCGCGTCGCGCTCGAGCTCGGCGCGCTGCTCGGCCGTCAGCTCGCCGCCGGTGGCATCAGTTGGGGCGAATGCGTCGTTGTCCCAGAGCTGCTGGAACGCGTCGGCATCCGGTTCGTGGAATTCAGCGGGAGCTGCAGGCGCAGCCTGTCCGCCCGGGGCAGCCGCAGCTGCTTGCTGGGTAGGCTCAGACATGGGAGACCTCAGTCGTGACTAGAAGGCGTTGCGCAGGCCGTGTTCGCGCGCGTATTGGATTCGCTCGTTCCAGCTGCGCCGCTCGCGTAGCTGAAGCCGCGCCGCATCGCCGCTCATCATCACGGCGCGCAGGTGATCGAGGATCTTCGCCTGCATCTGCTCGGCGAGAATGATCCGCGTGTGCATGTCCTGGTCTGACATCGGAACACGCTCGCGCATCAGACGCAGTTCGGAGTCGAGCTGATTGCAGGCCTCGACGAAAACGGGGTTCTCGAGCACGCTCTTGGCAAGATCGCCGCGGCGCGCTTCGTCCTCGGGGTTCAGTGCACTCTGGAGCATGTCACCTCCGGCACGCGCCCGACGCCGTGGCAGCGCGGGCAGCCGCTTCCGAGATACGTGGTGCGGAGCGCCCCGTCGGGCATGCGCTCGACCTCGGTGCGCGTTGCAGGCGTAGAGCCGAACCCGTGACACGCCGGGCATTCGCACGGATGACGTCGGTGCAGATCACGTGCGACCCTCAAGCGACCCGAGGTCCTGACGGAGTACTTGCCCCGCGTTCGCATTGGGATCCCCTTGGTATTGCTTTGCCACGATCCCCGAGAGGATCTTCAAGAGCGCCTGCGTCACCTGCGAGTCGATGTCGGCCATGTTGACCATACGGTCCTCGTGGCCCTGAATTGCCGCGTGTCCGATCTCGGCCTGAGCGCGCGCGGCGGCTCCCTGCTCCTGAAGTTGCGCGGTCTGGATCTTCGACTGCGCGTTGATCTGGGCGGTCTGTACGCGGCTTTGCGCCTGAATGGCCGCAGGATTCGGCTGCGGCGGGTGCTGCGCGAGCCACTGCTGGTACTCCTCGCTCGAGGGGTCCATCACGAACTGCTCGGGCTGATCCTCGCCGAGCATCATCGCGACGCGCTGGAACCAGTTGTAGGCTTGCTTCGGGCCGACGAGTCCGAACTGGCCCATTTCCTTCATCGAGTTGCCGAGCAGCAGAAGGTTCTGACGTGCTTCGGGACGGTTGCCGCTCCCAAGGCCCACGTTCGGGCTCACCGCGGTGCGGCTCGAGCGCCAGGTGGTGGGGTCCACCTGCACGAACTTGCCGCGCAGACGCACCTGCATCGCCTGGTCCTGGTGACGCACCAGGAGGTTCCTGATCTTGACGAACGTGTCCTTCAGGCCCTCGGCCAAGCAGCGCGCGATGAGTTCGACCTTGAGGCCGGCAGAGGCCATACCCGCGAGCTGACCGGCGGCGGTGACGTTCTGCAGACTGTCGGCGTCGGGCATCATCGAGGACTCACCGATCCCGGTGCGGTACTCGCGCCATTTATCGACGACTTCCATCATCGGCACGATCGTCGAGGCCAGATTGCTCTGCATCTGGAACGGCTCGAGGGACTCCCCGGGCGGTCCATCGACGCGCACGATGCCACCGGCGCGCGTGGTCATGAGGTCCGCGAGGTTGACGCGCTTCCAATCGACCGCGACGCGCGGATTGTTGGCAAGGCGCAGGCTGTTCAGCGCCTCGCGAGCGAGCTGGCTCTTGATCGCCTGCAGATCGGCGAGCTCGTCGTACATCGAGATACCGGGATGCCGGTGCGGCATGCGCTTCGACACCGCAGAGGCGATCGGAACGTCTTCGATCTCCTCGTTCGAGAGGATCGTTTCACCGGCCACCAGCACCTGGCGCAGCTCGGCGATGCCATCGCCGTCGAAGTCCACGCGGATCGTGACGTCGCGCACCTCGATCTTCTGCATCGCCTTGTCGGCGTAGGTTTCCTGCTCCTCGGTGTTGTACTCGTCGGTGACCTGGTCGCGCGCCAGGCCGTCGATGTTCATCCAGTTGGGTTCACCCGGCTTCAGGTCCGCGACCACCTTTGGGTCGTAGCCTTCGGCGATCAGCTCCGAGCGCGTCTTCGTGGTGGGGCCGTGCTCGACGAACGGGGTGTTGTCGAGACTCACGCTCGAGCCGTTCGCGGGCAACACCTCCTCGGGCGGCAAGCACTCGACGCGCACGCGGCCTTTTTCTGCCACGCGGCGCAGCTTGATGTCGAAGACGTTGAGCGAGCTCGGCTGCGCCGTCGGCTGCTGCGGCTGCTGCTGCACGACCTGCTGGACAGCGCCCGGCTGAACTGCGGGCTTGCCGTCCTGGAACGCCGGCGGCAGCGCCCCCGGCGGCATATCGGTAGGATACTCGCGGTAGCCCAGGATCTCGATCTTCTCGTCCTGGTCGTCGCCGAGGAGTTCCGCGACCTGGTCTTCCGTGAGCCCGGTGTAGGTCTCCGTCACCTTGCGCTCGGAGTCGTCCCACCAGACCTTCGTGTAGCCGTTGCGCAGCAGCAGAGCATCGGTGATGAGGTCGTAGATGACCCAGAAGCCATCGTTCTGGACCATGAAGACGTGATTGACCGTTTCGGTCTCGACCTGCGCCTGGTCGACGTCTTTCTCGCCCTCCGGATCGAACACGCAAGGCGTCTTCGCCGCCGCGAAGATGCGCATCAGCTGCGGCTTGATCCACTCCACCGTGTCGCGCAGCTCAGGGAGCACGACCCGGGAGCTGCCCTCGACCTCGTTGCCGAGCGGGCGACCGAAGTAGGTGTTCAGCGCATTGAAGCGGTCGATCTGCAGCGTGGTGACCGCGCCCTGCGAATTGGTGCTCACGTCCCCGACCGTCGCGCCGGCAGCGAGCGGCGAGCCGAGCGCGGCCTTTTCCTGGCGCGCGATGAGCTCGAGCAGCTCGTCGTCCGTCATCGGGGTGGGCGCGCTCGCGTCGCTCGCGGTGTCTGCCACTCAGGCGATCTCCTGCCGCGCGCTCAGGGCTTGGCGATCTTGAGCTTCTGCTCGATCGCGGTAAGGCGCCCCTCAAAGGCGTCCTCGACCTCCGCGATGCGCTTATCGAACGCGTCCGCGAGTGCGCCCAGATCCTTGCGCACCGAGGCGAACTCGGCCGACACGTCGGTGGCTGCCGTGTGCGCTTCGCCGTCGACAGCGCCCACCACGCGCTTCTCGAGCGCGACCAGTCGCTCGGTGAGCGCCTTGACTTCCATCACGAGCTTGATCGACATGTTAGATCACTCCGCTTTTGGGGTACCGAATGGGTGAGTACATCCCGTGGCCGGGCGTCGCCGACCAGCGCCAGAACTGACGGCCGATCGGGCAGTAGAAGACCTGGCCCTCGCGAGCCCAGGGTGCGCGCGCATTGCCGTTGTGGAAGTTGCAGAGCGCGGTCTCGGCGTGCTCGGTCTCGTGCGGCTGAATCGGCGGCCGCGCGAGATCTGAGGTCTTCACACGATGCCCGTCTTGCCGTACTCGAGCGGCGGCAGATGCACGCCCGCGTCGTCGCTCATCATCGGTGCGGCCTGTGCCATGTAGCGCGTCATGTCGGCGCAGTGCGAGTGCTGATCGTGAAGCGGCGCGCCCGGTTCGCCCGTTGTCTTTGGGACGGCGCGGCGGTAGCGCTTCATGTGTTCGTGCCAGGGCGCGCAGCGCGTTCGATCGACGAAGAGGGTCTTCAACGCCATGCGCGTCTCGCGGATGCCTTCCTCGATGTCGCGCCGTGGGAGCACTTCCACGCGCCAGCCGAGGCCCTCGAGGATCTGCTTCGCGCTCTTGCCCTGATCGGAGCGGTAATCGCCGTGATCGCCGTCGTGCGGCATGAACGCGGTGCCGTAGTTGTAGGGCTTCTTGCGCAGCTCGGCGGAGTACCAGTCGAGCGTCTTGTGATCGTCCTCGATGTAATCGACGAGGCGCAGCTGCGAGATATGCCGCTGCGCCAGTCCGATCACCATGCTGTCGTTCCAGCCGAGATCGAAGATCGGGTGCACCAGATGGAACGGGTCATACGGGAAATCACCGATGCGCCGCTGCTCGACCATCGCTGCGATCTCTTCCGCGTAGATCGCGCCCGCCACCGTAGGACGCAATTTGCCCTCCCAGATGTTCTCGTAGTCCACGGTGGCGAGCTTGCGCTTGGCGCGCTGGCGCTCCTTCTCGAGCGTCTCGTTGAACCACGGGTTGTCGTGGTAATGCAGGTCGATGACGATGCCATCGCCCGGGTCCAGAGAGTCGGCGAACTTGTGGATCGGGTCGGTGTCGAGGTGCGGGTTGTAGCTGAACCACACCTCCGAGCCGTCGCGCCGGATGGTCGGGAGCAGCACCTGCAGGGATGCCTCGCTCAGCACCTGCGCTTCCTCGACCCAACACACGTCGAAGTCCTCGTAGGACTTCATGTTCTCCTTGGTCTGCTCGGCGAGACCGATGAACACGAAGACCGAGCCCGCGGGCCCGTAGATCGCGTTTTGCTCGACGCGAAAAAGCGGACCGAGCCCCATGTCGCTGATCTGCGTGCGCAGCAGCTTGTGCACGGACTCACGAATCGAGGACTGAAACTCGCGCCCGCACAGCACACCGAAGGCATCCGCGCGAAACCCCAGGTGCGCGCGCAGCTCGAGGTTTGCCGCGATCTGCAACAGCCCTCGACCGATTCCCCAGCTCTTGGCAGACGCTCGGCCGCCGCGCAGGACCTTGTAGCGGTGGCGCTCGAAAAGCGGCCGGAGCTTACTCGGAAACTGCGCCCGGCTCGTGATCTGCATCCACGAACTCGATCGTGGTCTTCAGGTCAATCGGGCCCCCGCCGGCGCCGGTTAGCTCGCGACGATTGCGCCAGTGGTCAGGGTCGCGGTTGCACAGCCAGTTGAAGGCAGCGCCGGGGTCTGCCGGGATGTGCTCGGTCGTCTTGGCCCGGACCGGCTGTCCGAGGTACTGGAAGACCTTCTCGGTCTCGACTTCGTACCCGACGCAGCGCTCGTAGAACGCCCGCTCGACGCGCACGTTCGCAGGCTGCTTGCCCAAGCGCAGCGCGTCGCGAAACTCGGGGTATCGGGCGAGCCACTCGTAGAGCGTGCTGCGTCCGATCCTGAGGATGTACGCGACTTCGGCATCCGTGGCGCCCTGCTCGCAGAGCTGCTTGGCGAAGAGCGCGTACTCGGGCCGGTAATTGCTCGGGCGCCCGAGCCCGCTCGAGCTGTCCTCAGGCGCCTGCGGGCTCGCTGGGTCCTGTTCCGTCGGTGGCTGCGCCGTTGGCGCCTGATTCGGATCCGGTGTGCTCATCGCTGCCCTCGCCCGTTTGGGTAGACGGCTCGTCGTCAGTGGGTGCGGCCGCAGACGCGGTTGCGCAATCGCAGGTGGCGAACTCGAGCTTGTGCTCGTCGCCCGACCACGGATGCGGATCGGTGATCGCGAGGTGCCGATCGCCCAGGCAGTACACGCTGGTACGCAGCGGTTGGTTGTGGGTCAGCCGGCGGATAGTGCTCATGGTGCGGGGCCTTGCGTGGGGTGAACGTCAGCGCCCGAGGCGCTCGAACTCGGCGTGGGTGCGCGGCTCGCGCGGTTCCTTCTCGCCGAGCTTGGCGCGCGCCTTGCGCTCGACGGTGCGCTCCTGGCTGCGCGTGATGTTGCCGGCGTGTTCGGCGTGCGGCGCATCGCGCAGCGCAGCGCGAGCGTGCGAGGCGTTCTCGATCGGGAAGGCTCCGCGGCCTGCGGTGTTCTTGCCGCCAGCGCCCTTGCGCGCCGGGAGCGCGAATTCGGAGCGCGGCATCGCCTTGCGGGCAGCGGTTGTGAGCTTCGCCATGATCGGCACCTCGGTGGGTTGAGCGGGATCCAGAAACGCGAAAGGCCCGACACATCGCTGCGCCGGGCCTGATTCGGTGGGGTGCTACCCCAAGTTGACGCGGATCCTGCGCCTACGTCCGGACAGCTGTCAAGCCTCGTGCGGGAACGTCGGCAGGTGAAACCCCATCTGCTCGAGCCGCCCGCGGAAGTACGCAAGCACCAGCGAGCGCTCTTCGTAGACCGCCTGGCGGCGGCGCATCGCGAGAATTTCAGCAATTTGCGCAGCGCTCGCCTCGGTGCGATACCACAGGGCGACGAAGCGAGACGCCCAGGGCGGCGAGCTCATGACTGCCCCGTCGACGAGCAGCCATTCGCGGTCGTGCAGCGGTTCGCACGCGCTCGAACTGCCGGACACGAGGCGCACCTGAGCGGCCCCCGGCAGGTTCTTGCCGCGGGTCACTGCCCAGCGCTCGAGGTATCGATCGACGGCACGCAGGCGTGGGTCAGTGGCACCAGGTCGTGTGATCACGCGCAGCTCCTCGGGTGTCAGTTTGCGCACCGGGATCTCCGGCACGCGTGGGTCGGGTCGATCGACGGACGTCAGCCGCTCGGCCGTTAGGCGCGGCGGTCCGCGCATCACGTAGGGCTTCGGTTTACGGCGCGCCATCGAGTCGGTACGTCTTGGCAAACAGGTCGGGCGTCGTGGTGGCCGCGCCGGGTATCTCCGTGATGCGCAGCTGAATCTCACCGCCAGGTCGAATCCCGAAGCGGCGGATCCTGAGGTCGTCGATGTCGCTGTCGTCTGCCAACACACCGGCATGCACGAGGGAGTCGAGCAGCCCCTTCAGGAGGTTGTCGAGATCCCGCGCGCGCCGATCCGGCGGCATCGCGTGGATGTCGACGGCGAGCTTCCCGGTGAGCGCCCCGCGCGGGATGCTCAGCATGAGCACCTGCTCGGCCACGTGCTTGCGGTACTCGCGGCCGCGCTCCGAGATCAGAACGCGGCCAGCGAGTGGTCCCGACATGATGCTGCGGTAGTAGGCGTTGACCGTCGGCGGCCACGGCAGCGACATGACGACCTCGCGCGCCATCAGTGCGCCTGGCGAGACGCCATTTCGCGCGCCACGTCTGCGCTCGACTTGCCGCGCCCGCGCGCCGCAGTCTCAGCCTCCCCTTCAGGCTCGGCGGGCGCGAGTGCGAGGGAGCCCTGCGCAGCCTTGCGCTTCGATTCCCGCGTTTCCTCGATCGTGATGCCGATGTGGTGAAACTGCGCCTCCTGCAGCGCGAGGTTTTCCTTGCCGATGCCGGGGCGCACCGTCAGGTGAAACGCCAGCAGCATCGTGCCACCGGGCTGCGGGGTGAGCACCAGGTGGCTGATCTTCGCGCCCGGGGTGTACGGCTCGTCCTCGTCGTCGTGATCGCCCTCGGCCTCGAAGGTGATTTTCTTACCCGCAGCGAGTGTGAGCGTCACCTCGTCGCACTCGAGCTCGGCCGAGAGGTGGAAATCGCGCTTCTCGCGCGCCTCCCACCACGGCATCGGGTGATAGGCGCCGTCGCGCTTCTTGTCGAACCAGCTGCGGTGCGTGTACTTGCCGCAGAGAGCATCGAGCGCCTCGGCATCGAGGGAAATCCCCTCGATCGGCAGCGTGAACGCCGGGACTTTCTCCTCGCCGCAGTTGAGCAGGTTGTTCGAGATCTTGCGCAGCAGGCCCTGCGCGTCATCGAGTTCAAGCGTGATCATGGGTTGACTCCGGAGGTGTGTTGACTGTTGGTTTCACGTGGAACGTCGAACGGCTCGCCGTAGACGCGCTCAAACGCCTCGGCGTAGCGGATGGGTTTACGCGTGGCGGGGTCCCGACCGCACACCACGGTGGCGAGCTGCTCGCGCTCGATGACCTGGCGCAAACGCGCCTTGCGCACCTCGGCGGTCGTTTCGCCGGCGAAGATGCCCTCAGGATCGGCGAGCGCCTGGTGCCGCTGCAGGCGCTCAGCGAGTGCGAGCTCCGCCGCGATGCCATGCGCGCGCGTTGGGTGCGTCTGGGAACTCACGCAAGCGCCCCATGCCGATCATCGCGATGCTGACCCTCGAGCTGCCATTCGAGCCACGTCTCGACCGAGCGCCAGTAGGCGGCGGCGAATGACCCGCGGCTCCCCGCGGTCTCGTTGGGACCTGAGGTCAGGTGCGCGAGGTGCGCCTCGAGCTTTGCACGCAGATCCCGGTCGCCAATGGCCTCGCGGGCCGGGACACCAGCGAGTCGCTCGATGTCGGCGGAGTAGCTCTGCGAGACGTACGGGCCCGCGGCCGGCGCCCAGTCCTTCGGGCGCAGCTCGAAGGGCTTCGGGAAGAACTTTCCGCGCTTGGCGTGAAGGCTCGCACAGGCTTTCACCGCCGAGAGACTCACGTCGCGGAGCGCGTTCCAGTACGCCTCGACGAGCACGTCCGTGGGCGCCGGGGCGCGAAAGATGGCCGCCTGGGTTTCCAGGAGGGTCCGGAATTCGGGGAAGTCAGGCCGTTGCATGGGTCACCTCGGGTTCGTCCTCGGGGGGTTCCCAGCGAGCGCCAGGAGGAGCGAGCGAGGACGCGAGCGCGCCGGAGCTGGCCACGCGCTGCGCTTCCTCGCGCCGGTTGCGCACGATCGCGAGCGCGTAGTCGAACCGCTTGCCCTTGGCGACCGCCTCACGAGCGGCCTGCTGGAATTCGCCCACGTCCGCGGATTGGGCGATCAGGGCGAGCAGCGTGGGGTGGCTCGGGTTTGCCGAGATCAGCCCTTCGGCTCGCATGGCGACACACACCGCGGCCGCAGGCGAGGGCAACGGAGCGGGGTCCGGATCGTGTGCGTGAGTCTCCTCGCGCGCGCGTCTGTGTGTTCCGATCCCTTCCCTTCCGATCCCTTCCGATCCCTTCCGATCCCCAGTGAGTCCTCCGTGCGTGCTCACTGAGTCGTCAGTGACGGGTGCGGGATTTTGAGGGGACGGGTAGCGGCTCTTGGTCGCCCGGTTGATGGACTGGTGGCTGCCCCACGACGGGAGCGCGTACAAATCTCCATGATTTTCAGCGTGATAGAGAATCGCGAGGCCATTCACTGAGCACTCACTGAGCCATCCCTGAACGTCCACTGAGGTCACATCGTCACCCCCGAAAATGGACGCTTTGAGCTTGCGCACGTCCGCCGAGCCCCTTCCCTCGTCGTCCGCCTGGGTGATGAGCCCGATGAAGAGCAATCGGGCGCCGTGAGAGAGGTTCATGACCTGTGGAGACATCCAGATCTCGGGCTTCAGGGAGCGAATGCGGGCCATCAACTAGCTCCTCGGGATTCGGTGAGAGCGGCGAGCGCCAGACGCCGGATCTGAGCATCCGAGCGCATGCGCACCTTGGCCGCGTAGAGACGCCAGAGCGCGTGGCGGCGCAGCTCGCTGGTCTCGGCATGAAGGCGCTCGAGCAAATGAGCGATATCGCGCTCGAGGGCCAGATCGTGACTGGAGGGTGGCCACGGCCAGTCCGGGTGCGCGGCGAGAGCGGCCGGAACGGCCGCTGCGTCGTCGGATTCAGGCGAGAAGCGCTGCACGGCGGATCAGCGCAAAACGGCGATCAGGGTGAGGACGATGCACCAGAAGGCGAGAACGGCGAGCGCCATCCAGCCGGCCGGGGTGAGGCGGTGAGGAAGCCGAACGGTGTTCATCGACGCCCCCCTTTGCTCGCGGGCAAACCCGCGGCAATGAGCTGTTGCGGTAGGTCCGAGAGAAGTTGCTGGACACGCTCGAGCGCGAGGTCACGCGAGGCCTGCTGGTCACGCAGGTACTTGCCCACCAGGTAGTAGATCGGGGTGTAGTCACCTGTGCGCTCGAGGTAGCGCTCGAACTCCTCGAGGCTGAATCGCCGCTTCTTCTCGCCACGGTCCGCCCGCGCAAGCTTCACGCTCAGGTTGCCGTGGCTGACATCGAGCGCCGTGGCGACGTTGGTGAGGCCGCGGCGGTAGACGCATGCCGCCATGCAGGCGAGCAGGTCGGGATGGTTGGTGGACTGAGCATCGAGCTCGAGGGTCAGCTGATTCGGGTTGAGACTGCGTGAGACCAATTGGTTTCTCCCCGTATCAGGCCGTTTCACGCGAAATGGGCATGCTCCAGCGCATGGGAAATCAGTCCTCAGTGCCGAGCAGAGCGGGCCAGGGTGCGCAGTCGGGCATTCAGCGCCTCGATGCGGTTCACGGACGGATCAGCAACGTGGCCGGCGGCGAGCTTCTTCAGCCACTCGTAAGGGACGGCGGGCTCCTCGGCGATGGAGCGCAAAGAGGCGCCGCGCTTTTTGGCAGCGGCGAGCAGTTCGAGGGTATCTGCGAGGAGGGCCATGGGCGCAATTGTGGGGAATTTATTCCTCGGCTGTCAAGGAGCACTTTCCTTACCGCGCGCGGCAGCATGAAATCTATGGCCAGACAGTCGCGTCCGCGCGCCCCAAAAACACGCACTCCAAGTGCACTGAGAATCGCGTTGGCCACGCGCGTGCGGGACGGCCTGCGCGAGAGAAAACTCAGCCAAAGAGACGCTGGACACCTGGCCGGCCTCGACCCCAAGACTTTCTCGAACCTCGGGCGCCCGGACGGCCCCTCACCTACCCTCGAGGGCATCGAAGGGGCTGCGCGCGTACTCCATTGCGAGCCGTGGGAGCTGCTTCGCTCAGAAACATCCGCGGCGCCTTCGGTCGCCACCGTGGGCGCCCTCGTCGTGCACGACCTCGAGGGCAGTTACGCGGTGGAAGGCAAACAGGACGAGCTGCTCACCCTTTTGCTCGCCGAGTGGGCTTACCTAGGGCCCGAGGAGCGCTGGAAGCTCGTCTCCCGCGCGCGGCGGCTGTCGAGCCGGTCACCGCCCGCCGCGGGAAACGGGCCAGGGCCCGCTCTCCGCGCCAGGAGAACGCGGCCCTAGACGACGCGCAGGCGCTCGAGATACTCGAACAGGGAGAAACCAGATGATTTTCGTGCTCTGGTTCATCGTCACGTGCGTGCCCACCAATGTGGGTTGCCGACCCCTAATGCGCCCCGGGCCAGAGATCCGGGCTATGGGCACTTACCGCACGTTCAAAGAATGCAGCGCGGCGAGCAAAGTCCTTTCCGAAGGCATCGGAAAACGCGCCGGCGGCACAATCCTCTGCTTGCCCACCCTCCCGAAGCAGCGCTGATCCAGTAAGCCCTTCTTCTCGCCCTCCCCTTCGCTCGCCTGCGTCGGGGAATATATTCCTTGACATGGCCGCACGCTGAGGGAATACTTTCCCCATCGGCCCATCGCGGGCCACGGGAGAGAGCGAAGTGACCACCCTCTACGACATGGCCGAGCAGGTGCGCCGCGCCGAGCTGCAGCGCCTGGCTGAGCCCTCCGACACCCCCGAGCGCGATTACGGCGATGTGGTCGACGAGGCCTACGACCGCGCGAAGGGCGAGCAGTTCGATCAGGCGGTGCGTCCGTGAGCCCCGTTGCGGCTGCCCGGCGGGCCTCTCCCTGCGCGATGTTCCGCCGCCCTCGCACTCCAGACCGCACCCGGGCGATCCGCATCGCGCTCACACAGACCGTCCTGCGCTGGCGCGACGAACTCGCCGCGGCCGAGCGCCGTATAGCCGACGCCGCTGAGGCTGGCGCGGCATTCGATGTCGAGCTCTACACCGACGCGGCTGAAGAGCTGCGCGCGGGCATCAATCACCTCGGCGAGACGCTCGCCGAACTGGAGGGGCTGTGAAAACCCGCATTTTTGGCTTTTTCCGAGACATGGCGCGCCCCAACGTGCGCATCGAAGTGCGTCCGCGCGCCGATGCGCGCAGCCCGCGCGATGCGCACCGCTACCGGCGGGCGCGTGAGCGCCGCCTGCTGCTGCCGTCCCGACCGATCGCGGAGCGCTCATGAACGCGGCAGTCGACATGGTGCTCACTGACCGCACCAAATTCCTCGGTTCGTCGGACGCTGCCGCCATTCTCGGGCTTTCCCCCTGGCGCACCCCGCTCCAGGTGTACGAAGACAAGATCACGCCGCGCTCGCTCGAACCGGACCGCAACAAGGAGCGCATCTTCGCTCGCGGCAAACGCCTCGAGCCAGTCGTGTGCGAGATGCTCGTGGCCGAGGAAGGTCTCGAGATCGCGCGGCGCAATCATCGGTATCAGGATCCCGAGTTTCCGTTCCTCGCCGCTGAGATCGACGCCGAGACGGCCGACGGCCGAAACGTCGAGATCAAGACCGTTTCACCCTTTGCCGCTCACGAGTGGGGCGAGGAGCACTCGGATCAGATCCCGCTCCACTACTGCGTGCAGGTGCTCCACGCGCTCATGGTCACGCGCCGCGAGCAGGCCATCGTGGCCGCGCTCATCGGTGCCGATGACCTGCGCATCTACCGGGTTGAGCGCGACGACGAGCTGATCGCACGTATGCGCTCCGAGGAGGTTGCCTTTTGGGATCGCATCCAGCGCCGCGATCCGCCCCCGGTCACGACGCTCGCGGACGCAACGTTGCGCTGGCCCTCGAGTGTCACGCGCACGATCGTCGCGGATGCCGAGCTCGCCGAAAAGATCGACACGCTCCGCCAGGTCAAAGCGCAGCTGAAAGAGCTCGAAATGACGGCCGAGACGCTCGAGCTGGCCGCCAAGGGCCGCATGGGCGATGCCGACACGCTGCTCTCCCCTGACGGCTACAAGCTCTGCACGTGGAAGTCGCAGACGGCCAACCGGCTCGATTCCAAGGCTCTCGAGGCCGCGCACCCCGACATCGTCGCGCAATTCAAACGCGCGAGCAGCTACCGAGTTTTCCGTCTTTCCAAGTGAGGCAATCGAACATGAACGCAGCTGTGCAACCGACCGGCGGAAATGCGCCCACCAAGCGCCCGACGGCCTTCCCGGCCATGATTGACCAGCTAAAGCAGCAGGTCGCGCTGGCCCTCCCGAAGCATCTGAACGCCGACCGCATGGCGCGGATTGCGCTCACCGAGTTTCGCAAGAACCCGGCGTTGGCCAAGTGCAATCCCACCACTGTGTTCGCGAGCGTCATCATCGCAGCGCAGGTCGGCCTCGAGCCGGGCGTGATGGGACAGGGCTATCTCATCCCCTACAAGGATACGTGCCAATTCGTCCCCGGCTGGCAGGGGCTCGTCGACCTGGCGCAGCGTTCAGGCCGTTCGAGCGTGTGGACCGGCGCCGTGTTTGCCGGCGATGAGTTCGAGTGGGAGTTCGGTACGTCGCCCTACATCAAGCACAAACCGTGCGGCGAGAACGATCCCGCGAAGCTGCTCTATACGTACGCCGTGGGGCGCGTCAAAGGCGCTGAGTTCCCCATCATCGAGGTGTGGCCGGTGGCGCGAGTGTGGGCACATCGGGACCGCTTCAACAAGGTGGGTGGTCGACATTACAGCTACGCGCACCCTGAAATGTACGCGCGCAAGGTGCCGCTGTTGCAGGTGCTGAAGTATCTGCCCAAGAGCGCCGAACTCGCACTCGCCGTTGAACTCGAAAATGCAGCCGAGACCAGCGGACAGCGGCTCGATATCAGTGACGCGATCGACGGCACCTTCAGCTATAGCCCCGACCAGGCCGAGGACTCAGGCGAGCCGACCAGCGGCGGCGCGACGGATGCTCTGCGCGCGAAACTGATGCCCGAGGGTGGCGCTGGCGCCCCGATTCCGCACTTCGATCAGGCTTCCGCGATGGAAGCGCTCAAGCAGGCGCCGAACCTGAAGGCGCTCGAGGAGGTGTGGACACAGATCCGCAAGGACTTCGCGGCGACCAACCGCGTGATGCCCATCGATGTCGAAGCGCTCTACAACGACCGGTGCGAGTCGCTGCGCATGATGGACGGTCCGAGCGATCTCTGATCCCGAACCGGCACGCCGGCGCCTGACTTTCCCGACCCGTGAATCCTTCGGAAAAGCTCGGATCGGGTGAGGCGCCGGCGGCCTTCCCAAGCGAGAGAGTAGCTTGATGTCAATCAGTGCGCATCCTGCCGTGACCAAACGCTGCCCCCAGTGTGGAGCGCAGTTCGTGCGTCCTTACAAGCAACGCTACGCGAAGTTCTGCGGTCACCGCTGCGCGATGCTCTTCCACCAGGAGGTCGTACTGGCCGCTGCGCGCACCCCACACGCGATCGAGAAGAGCGCGGCAGCTCGACGCGGGCGCGGCAGCGGGGGCTCCTATCCCAAGCTCTATGGACGCCACATGCATCGCGTGGTCGCTGAGCAAAAGCTCGGGCGCCAGCTGCGTCCCGGCGAAGTGGTGCATCACATCGACGGAAACAAACACAACAATGCGCCCGGCAATCTCGAGGTCCTCTCGAGCCAGTCCGAACATGCCAGTTTGCACGGGCACGCCCGCGTACGCCCACGCCCCACGCATTGCAAGCGCGGCCATCCCCTCGTGACGCCGAACGTCTACACCTACCCCAACGGCAGTCGGGTGTGCGTGATCTGCCGAAGGGCCTACGACAATGCGTGGAAGAAGGCTCGCCGTCGCCTGCGCGCCTCTTTTCCACGCCCTCCCCGCAGTGTCGCGGGGCGCCTCCGCAACACCAGCGGCCAATTCGCCAGGAGTGAATCGTGAAAATCCTCAAGCTCTCCGTCGACAACTTCATGAAGCTCGCAGCGGTCGAGATCACCCCCCAGGGGAACCTCGTGCAGATCTGCGGGAGGAATGCCCAGGGCAAGACCTCGGTCTTAAATGCGATCTGGGTGGCGCTCGCCGGCAAGGACGCCTGTCCCAAGGTGCCCGTCAGGAAAGGCGCTGAAGAAGCGCGCATCCAGCTCGATTGCGGGGAACTCATCATCACGCGGCATTTCCGGGCGACAGACGACGGTGGCTACACCACCTCCATCGCGGTCGAGAACGCAGACGGCGCACGTTTTCCGAGCCCGCAGAAGATGCTCGACACCCTGCTCGGTGCGCTCTCCTTCGATCCGCTCGCGTTTGCCCGCAGCAAGCCGAAGGATCAGTTCGATCAGCTGCGCCAGTTCGTGCCGGGCGTCGACTTCGAGGCGATCGAGCGCCAGAACCGCGGCGACTTCGAGCGGCGCACCGAGGTGAACCGCTTCGCCAAGCAGGAGCGCGCGGCGGCGCAGGCCATTGTGGTGCCGCAAGGCACGCCCGAGACACTGATCGACGAAGCGGGGCTCTTCGCCGAGCTCACCGCCGCCAGCGATCACAATGCCGACATCGCCCGGCGCCGCGCGAACCGCGAACAGGTGCGCGAGACGATGGAGACGGCGCGGCAGATCATTCAGCGCACGCCGCACGAGATCGTGGAGGCGAGCAACCGGGCGCGCTCGATCCGCGATCGCGAGGTCACGCGCTTGCAGCAGCAGATCGAGCAGCTGCAGCAGCAGATCCGCACCGTCGAGACCGAGTGCGACGAGGAGATCGCGCGCCAGACCGAGCAGCTCACCACGCAGGCCGAAGCGGCCGAGCGTTCGATCAGCGAGATCCAGCAGAAGCTCGCGGCCGCCGGCGAGCTACCGAAAGAGATCGACGTGCAGGCGCTTCAGGCGAAGATCCAGACGGCGCGAAGCACCAACGCGGCCGTGGGCAAGCTCCTCGAGCGTCGTAAGCACGAGAAGGCGGCCGAGCAGCTCGAGCACCAGGCGGACGAGCTCACCGCGAAGATGGAAGCACGCAACGCGGATAAGCGCGCGGCGATCGCGGCCGCCAAGATGCCGGTGCCTGGCATCGAGTTCGGCGACGGCCTCGTGCTGCTCAATGGGGTGCCGTTCGAGCAGGCCTCAGACGCCGAGCAGCTGCGCGCGAGCGTGGCGATCGCCATGGCACTAAATCCCAAGCTGCGCGTGATCCGGATCCGCGACGGCTCGCTGCTCGACGAGACCGCGCTCTCGCTCGTCGCCGAAATGGCCGACACGAACGACATGCAGGTCTGGATTGAGCGCGTAGACAGCTCCGGCAAGATCGGCTTCGTGTTGGAGGACGGCCACGTGCGCAAGGTTGAGGCAGAGCAGGAGGTGGCAGCGTGACCACCCTCGCCTACAAGGCTTTCCAGGCTGATTTCACCTGTCGCTCGTTTCAGTACGAGGTCGGCAAGACCTACACGCACGACGGCGAAGTCCGCATGTGCCGCGCGGGCTTCCACGCCTGCGAGAATCCGCTCGACGTCCTCAATTACTACAACCTGTGCGACTCGCGCTTCGCAGTCGTCGAACTCGCCGGCGAGATCCTCACGCACAATGAGGAGGGCACGAAGCTCTGCGCGGCCAGCATCCACGTGCGTGCCGAGCTGAAATTCCCGGATTTCGTGAAGGCTGCCGTGCAGTGGGTGATCGAGGCGTGCAAGCCGAAGGACGGCGAATCCCCGGAGCGAGTTATGTCCAGCTCGGGCGACGGCGCGAAGCTCGCCAGCTCGGGCTACGGCGCGCAGCTCGCCAGCTCGGGCTACGGCGCGCAGCTCGCCAGCTCGGGCGACGGCGCGCAGCTCGCCAGCTCGGGCGACGGCGCGCAGCTCGCCAGCTCGGGCGACGGCGCGCAGCTCGCCAGCTCGGGCTACGGCGCGAAGCTCGCCAGCTCGGGCTACGGCGCGCAGCTCGCCAGCTCGGGCTACGGCGCGCAGCTCGCCAGCTCGGGCGACGGCGCGCAGCTCGCCAGCTCGGGCTACG
>JAEHJW020002050.1_pt1 | contig 34153 bp, 56 predicted proteins | sample 9271431 | NCBI WGS metagenome assembly JAEHJW02 | reverse complement strand
GCTGTTGTGGAAGCGTCATTGCGGGCAGATCAAACAACTGGCCTTCTGCTCGCGTCAGCGCTTGTACGAGATGCGTTTTCTCAACCAGCGGCGGCAGCACAAAGGCAGCGTCATTGAATCCAAGATCAGACGGCTTGCGCAAAGCGCGCGACCACGAACACACCCAGCGCCAGAAAGGCAGTTCCGCATGTCCTTTGAATCTCCACTTCGGCGCCTCACCGTACATGCGCCGCGTGGCGCTGTTGGTCTGGTCGTTCTTGAAGAATCGGTTCAGCATATCCATGTGCCCGAGATACCCCAACGCCTCCGAGGAGGTTCCCAGCTCCACGTAGTCGTTAGGCGCAGCGGTGGCCGTTGCAAGTAGCCTGTAGGAAACTTTGCGCATGAACTCCGTGATTTCTTTTTTGCGTGCCCCATCGAAGGATTTCAGAATAGACGACTCATCGCATACTACACCAGCAAAATCAGACGCAGAAAAGGCATTTAGGCGTTCGTAATTTGTGACAACAATCTTTGAAGGAATCGAACCGTCGGAAGATCGGGCGCACTCAATACCAAACTTTTTCGATTCGCGCAAAGTTTGCGCACTGACTGCCAGCGGAGTCAGAATCAATACGTGGCGATTGGTATGCTCCACCACATTCTGCGCCCACGTCAGAAACTGCGCGGTCTTGCCAAGACCGCAATCCTCGAATAGCGCGGCGCGACCTTTGCGTACTGCATAGTCAACCATGCTTTGCTGAAAATCGAAAAGTTTGGAAGGCATGAACGTTGGTTCAAAACCACTATCCGCGCCTTCCTGCATTTTTCTATTGATGAAATCACTATAGTTCATTACGCTCTCCGCTCTTAAATCGCCAGGTTGAAATAGGAAACCCCTCTTAAACTCCCTACGCCGCACCTCGATACAAATCTCGCACGCGCATCGTCTGCGCATCCCATGCCGTCCAGATCGAGCCGGTTGGGCCGTGGCGGTTTTTATCGACGATCACCTGAAGCTTGCCGGCATCCGGTGAGTTCGTGTCGTAGTAATCGGGCCGATAGAGCATCAGCACTTGGTCAGCCTCTTTCTCGATCTCGCTGGAATCCGACAGGTCGCCCATGCGCGGCACGCTATTCGAGCGCTTCTCGACGTCGCGCGAGACCTGCGAGAGCGCCACGATGGGCACCTCAAGCTCTCGGGCCAGGTTCTTGATGGCGCGGATGTTCGAGCCGACTTTCTCGTGGCGCTTTTCACCTTCCCCACCGCTCAGGCGCTGGATGTAGTCGATAAATAGCACCTTGAGGCCGTGCTTGAGTTTCCACTTGCGGGCAATCCGGGCGATCTCGGCGGCGCTAGGACTGGCTCGGTCCATCCACCAGATGGGCGCGCGGGCGATTCCGGTGATGGCATCCGAGATTCGCGGCCATGCCTCCTCGGGCAGATCGCCGGAGCGCATCGAAGCGACGGACTGACCCGACCTAAGCCCTACCAGTCGTTGCCCCATCTGCGCCATCGGCTGTTCAGCGCTGATCACTCCGACCACGTGGCCAGCGGTAGCCGCAGCATCGACAAGGTTCAGCAGGAAGGCCGTCTTGCCCATCGCCGCCCGTGCCCCGACAACGACCAGATCGGAGGCATGCAGTCCGCCCAGCTTGGCGTCCAGATCGTGGAGACCCGTGGTCACGCCCGGAAGTCTTCCTCGATTTTCAACAGCTTGGAGTAGTTCGGCCTGCACCGCCGACATGGTTTCGGCACTCGTGTGCTCGTAGCGCCGGTCCTCGGCGTGCAGCTCCAGCAAACGTGTAACGGCAGCATCGACGTCCTCCGGCTCGCGGGCTTCCTGCAGGGCGAGACCGATCTCGGCCGCCTGCCGCATGCGCCACGCCTGCATGACCGCGCGAGCATAGGCCGGGGCATTCGCTGGGGCCAGGTAGTAGTCCGCCACCAGCGACGCGCCGTGCATGGCCGTCTGCCGATCCTCCCCATGCCGCTGACGCCATTCCGCAAGGGTCATCGCGTCGATGGCCTCTCCGGCCGCCTCCATGGCCCTGTAAGCGCGAAGTGTGTCGGCATTGGCCTCCCCTAGCAGGTGGGGGGGTTGGATCGCAATGTCGGCGCACTCACGCGGCGACAGGAGCATGCAGGCCAGCAGGGCGGACTCGATTTCCAGCAGTGACCGGCTCATAGGGGCCTCAGCGCGGCAGGGGAGGGTCTATCCGCGCCGTTCGGTGTTCGCCGCTCGAGGTCGCGCTTGTGCCACGTCACCGTCGCCGAGCGCCAGTCCCGCATCGGCGCCCGGCCGCCGACTTTCCAGCCGTTCGCCGTGTAGTGGGCCACGAAAGCTTCAGCGTCCACGCGATAGCCCTTGGACTGGCAATGCTCGCGTACCTGCTCGACGGTCGGCGGAACGAACGCAGGCGAGCGCTTGCGCGCGCCATGCTCTTGCTCTTGATCTTCTGGTGTATGGCTATGGCTATGGTTAGGGTTTCGGTTCGGTTCCCGATTCGGTTTCGGTTCGGTAACCGATTCGGTAACCGATTCGGTAACCGATTCGGTTTCTCTGGCGTTCGACCTCGGCCTCCCTCCTCGCTTCCCAGTCTGCCGATTGATCTCTGCCTGACGTACCGCTGCGCCAAGTTCGCGCACGGCGCGATTGGAGATTAAGCCACGCTCGGTCGTCTCAAAAAAACGCGCGGCAATACGGTCAGCGTCGGCGCGCTCGTTCTCAGTCTGAAGGCTAAGCAACCGATAGAGCGGCTCGCCTATGGGCAGCGGCGTCTCCGTTGCATAGAACTTCATCAGCATCAGCAGGTAGATGCCATGCTGGCTAGGGGACAGGTCGCCAGTGTCGCGGAGGTAGTCGCCGATATACAGCTTGAAGAAGTTCACGGCTTCCGATCCGAAAACTTCGGGCAGATATTGCCGTTTAGGTCGTACCGATGCCTGGATTTCGCAAGCGCCTCTAGGTATTCCGGCTGCCGGCACCACCACCACAGGAAATGACGCCACCTGCGCCCTGATACGGGGCGGTTAGGGATGGCGTAGTAGTCCTGCGTGATGCCGATCTTGAGGGGGCACGGCACCATGAACAGGTGCGGCCAGCGCTCGGCGAGCGCTCGATGAGTCGGGGATTTGGGTTTGAGCGACATGGCATTCCCTATAGCTCCCTACAGTTCACTGCGCCCGGCCAGTAGGGAGTCTGGCTGTCCGACTTGGAGCTACCGAGTCGTAAGGGCGCGTGCGTCGTATCGGCAACGAGTGCCGCTGAATCGATCCTAGCGCACCTTCAGTGCCTGCGCAAGTGGAACATGGCCGAACAGATCGGCCTCGCGGCGAGCTTTGTAAGCGTCCAGCTCGGCCAGAGCTTGCAGCCGCTCAGGCTCAGTCTGTGCGCGGTTCAGACGCGCCTCGATGAGCGCAAGATATGCGCGTCCGGTGGGCGTGGGCTGCTTCATGCGACTGCCTCGGTGCGCTCGATGGCGTCCGTCAGCCTGCGGCGGAGGTCCGAAGCCTGCTGCAGATGGTCCGACTTGGCCTGCAGGACGCCCGCATGCTGCGATTCGTGATGGTGCCACTCGATCAGGGCTTCCACCTGCGCAGGGCTGAGCGGGCAGAGGATCGACGTGTTCATAGGCGTCTGCGCTCCGGATGCGTGCGAACGATGATGCCGCCGGCGTGGCGTTGCCAATCGCGGCAGACGGCCCTTGTGGGGCAGCGGATCACCGGCTCGCGCAGGTCGTAATCGACGAGCACCCATGGGTTGAGCGGGTCGTGGCGCAGTGGCAGAAAGCGACCGTGGGCATCGCGGAACATCACCATCTCCCCATCAGGATCGAAGCAAGCCCGATGAGGGCCAGCCATGCCACGAGCGCGGCGTAGGATGCCAAAGCTAGAACGTTCCAGTCAGGGCGTTTCATGTCGTGCTCCCAGTCATCGGAGCTACGCCGCACTCGGGCGTCCAGACTTCGACTCGGACGCAGCCGAAGATGCATTTTTCACCGGCAATTTTTGCTTCGTCGATGTTTTGGAAAGGTTGATCTGCCCCTCGCTTACACCGGCATTTTGAGTCGCTATTTGCTGCGTAGCCCCACGCATCGCCGTCTATGTCAATGAATACATACCCGCGCGGGTCCGGTTCTTCATGCTGTTTCACGTGGCATTCTCCGGTTTGGGTTGTAGGGTCCGCGCAGGCCGGTCGCGTGCAGGGCGGCGATGTGCTCGGCGTGCCGCGCAGACGGATGTTTAGTCCTGCCGCTCACGATGTGGTGGACGCCGCCGCATGAGAGGCCGACAACGCGGCCAATCTGGCGGTAGGACCAGCCGCGTGCCAGCAGCTCGCGCAGGTGGCGGATGGCGTCGTGATTGGGCTGCGCTGCGCGAGTCATGGGGATACGGTAGCGCGTAGTAAACGGTTGCGCAAGCGCCATAACCTTACGATTGCGGCCTAAATCGTAAAGTGAAATCTCTGGACAAGGTGCGTGTTTCGATGTTTACTGTACGCACTCCGCAGCGGTGCGGACGGGAGAGCAGACATGACGGATTTCAACAGAGACGGCAGTCGGATCGCATGGGCTGCCTTGATCCTTGGAACCCTCGGCGTGCTGGCGATTCGTACCGCCAGCGCGGCACAGATCGAGGTTGGCGCGGGGATCGCGCACGCCAGCACCAACGGCAATGGCACCTGGTATCAGGAGGGTTTTCAGCACACGCTGCAACTGACGCAGCCGGCGGTCGAGATCGGCGTGACCGGGCGCTTCACGCCGCACATGGCTTGGCACCTCGATGCCATCAGTCTCGGGCGCTATGCCAGCAACTCGCAGGACGTGCTGCCCGACGCCAACTATTCGGCGACTTCCCCCACGCACTGCAACGGTCCCTGCAATCCGCTGGCCAACTTCATCGGTTCCGGTCGCATCTACGGCGTGCAGGCCCTCCTCTCGCGTTCAACCGGGGGGGCGTGGCGCTTCGGCATCGAAGGTGGTCCGTTTCTGTATCACGAGACCTGGCGCATGGACGTGCCCAACTGGTACGCGCCGGACGGAACGCACTACGACATCCAGACCTACGGCTCGCAGTGGGCATTGGGCGCGGTCGTAGGCGCCACGGTGCAGCACGGGCCGTGGACGCTGGCGCTGCGCTACTACGCGGACAGCAAGGGATTCTCCGGTCACGCAGGCAATTGGCCGCCGCTGTGGAGCGGTCAAACCGCGCTGGTGCTGGGCTATCGATTCGGAGGTGCACTGTGAAACTGGACGAGCGTCGCTGCCGGAAACTTGTTGCAGACCACACCGGCTACTACTTTTCGCAGTGCGAACGCCCCTGTGGTCATGGCCCTGATGGCCACTACTGCAAGCGCCACGCTGTCAAGATGAATCGTCAGGCTGCCGAGAAAAAACTGCGCGAGCAGCAGTCGGAAAATGGAGGTGGGCTGTGACCCGCGCCGAGTACCGCGCCAGCCTGCAAGCGCGCCGCCTGCACGCCAAGGCCCTGCGCGAGCACGCCAGCAATCCCTATCTCAAGATCACGCGGCACGGCTACATCCAGGCCGAACTCGACCGCGAGGCCGACCGCGCGTGGTGGACGCTCCCGAACGGTTCCTGCGAGCGCGAGCGCGTGGAGATCGAGGGCACGCGCAATCGCCGGCAGCGCGTGCTGGAACTGCTGCGCTCGCGTGACCGGAGCCAGCTGCGCGACAGCATGGCGATCTTCCGCGCGTATCCGCTGCGGGTCGCGCAACGACTGCCGGAGGTGAGGTCATGACTGAATACATCCACTTAGTGGGCGCTGAAGAGGTTCAGCGCGCAGCCAGCGCGATGCAGTCCGCAGCCGAAGCTATTCAGCGCGCAGTGTCTTCTTTTGAGTACAGCACCGAGCTCCTTATTCGCGCGATGGAAGCCCATGCGAATGCGGTTACGCAAGCGTTCGCCGAGAAAAAGCTGTGAGCTGCCTCGCACTTTCCGAGCTTTCCGTCGCCGAGCGCCGCGACTGCGCCATACGTGAGGCTGTGCGCGTGACCGGCAAGCGGCTACGCATCAACGCACACGACCGCGAGGTGGCCGTGCAGTGTGCGGTGAACGATTGGAGGTGTGCTGTGACGGCGACAACCCTGCTGCCTGAGGCATATGGACTGACGGCCGGCGCGCCGGGGAGAAACGCATGCCACGCTTGATCAAGCCCGGTTACATCACCCTCGCTGACCTCACACAGAATGGCGCGTGTGAGTCGCAGGTTGACAGGTTCCGCGCCACGTTCGGCGCCACCGCCAAGATCACCAAGCGCAACTTTCAGACAGCGATCAAGGGCGGCCTCGACATCTTTTGGTGTACGCGTTTTCTCACGGCGCCCGCGTTGGCCGAGTACGAGCGCGTCAGGGCGCCCGCGTGGGCCGAGTACGAGCGCGTCACGGCGGCCGCGTTGGCCGAGTACAAGCGCGTCAGGGCGCCCGCGTGGGCCGAGTACGAGCGCGTCACGGCGCCCGCGTTGGCCGAGTACAAGCGCGTCAGGGCGCCCGCGTGGGCCGAGTACAAGCGCGTCAGGGCGGCCGCGTGGGCCGAGTACGAGCGCGTCACGGCGCCCGCGTGGGCCGAGTACAAGCGCGTCAGGGCGCCCGCGTTGGCCGAGTACAAGCGCGTCAGGGCGCCCGCGTTGGCCGAGTACGAGCGCGTCACGGCGCCCGCGTGGGCCGAGTACGAGCGCGTCAGGGCGGCCGCGTGGGCCGAGTACGAGCGCGTCACGGCGCCCGCGTTGGCCGAGTACGAGCGCGTCACGGCGGCCGCGTTGGCCGAGTACGAGCGCGTCAGGGCGCCCGCGTTGGCCGAGTACAAGCGCGTCACGGCGCCCGCGTGGGCCGAGTACGAGCGCGTCAGGGCGCCCGCGCGGGCCGAGTACGAGCGCGTCAGGGCGGCCGCGTGGGCCGAGTCCGAGCGCGTCAGGGCGGCCGCGTGGGCCGAGTACGAGCGCGTCAGGGCGGCCGCGCTGTTTGCTGCACTTACTGGCACGCCGCTGGAGATGCAGCCATGAGTGACTTCAACCGCGACGGTTCGCGCATCGTGTGGATCGCGTTCGCGGTCGCAACGTGCGTCGTGCTGGCGCTGCGCATTGGAGGTGTGCTGTGACAAAAGACGAAGTGCTATTGGCGCTCAAGGGGTTGGTGGAAGCGGACCCATCCATTTTTGGCGCAGTTGTTTCGGCCATGGTGATCGGCTTGCAGGACGCTGTCGATAAGGCCAACCGGCACGCGGCGGACATGGAAACTCTTTTCGTCATGTCGGCCATGCACGGCAAGCTGCCAACAAAGCAGCGTGATCGGGACTATCTGGCAACAATCCTGGAGCGTTGGGCGCCGCAGTCGCGGTTCAACTTTGCGCATACGATCACAGAATTGAGACGTCAAAACTCCAAAGAAGGGCCGGCATGAAACCCGCTCAGCACGACCGCTGCTATGGGCGCAGACTCGCACGCAACGGATTGCGCGTGACGCGCAGCGACCGGCAGCCCTACGCATGGGAGCGCCTCGCTGACTACCGCGCACGCGCCGCCATGATCAGCACCGATGCTTTCTGCACCGTGGCCGGAGTCCAGCCGGTCCGCGCGCCCGAACTCTCCCAAGGGCGCGCTAGCTAGGAAGTCGCGCCGGCCGACTTCTGGACACGCCGGCACCTATCAACCACGGTAACGGAGACAACGAAATGAGCACTCAACTTAGCCCCATCCAGCGCGCCGATCAGGCCCTCGGTTTTGTCGAGCGCAAGGCCGAACTGCTGACGCTGGTGAAACAGTCGGAACACATCGCCGACATCACGAACATTCCTGCGTATCAGGAATGCCACGCGGCGCGCATGCGGCTCAAGAACACGCGCGTCGAGATCGAAAAGGCAGGGAAGGCCGCACGCGAGGATGCCACCGCATTCTCAAAGGCCGTCATTGCCAAGGAAAAGGAACTGGTTGGGGTCATTGAGCCGGAAGAGTCGAGGCTGCAAGCGTTGCAAGACGCATGGGACGCTGCGCGGCAGGCCGAGAAGGATGCGATAGCGGCCAAGGAAAAGGCACGCCTGGATGCCATCAGGGCAGGCATGGACGCGATCCGCAATCTGCCGCTGCTGGCGGTGGGCCAGAGCGTGGAAAAGACGCAGGAATTGCTGGATGGTCTACGCGCGCTCGATCTGAGCTTTGCGCAGGAACAGCTCGATTCCGCACGCGCCCTGCAGGCGGAGACGTTGGAGAAGCTGCAGGCCATCCACGCCGAGCGCGTTGCTGCCGAGGCGGAAGCCGAGCGCTTGGCAGCCGAGCGCGCCGAACTGGTGAAGCTGCGCGCGGAACAGGAAGCGCGGATCGCCGAGGAAGCCAAGCAGGCTGCGGCTGCGCGGGCAGAAGCCGACCGGCTCGCCAAGCTAGAGCGCGACAAGGAAGAGGCCGCGATGCGCGAGAAGATGGCTGCGGAAGCCGCTGCGCGGGCTGAGGCCGAGGCCAAGGTGCGCGCAGAACGCGAGGCTGCTGAAGCTGCGGCGCGCAAGGAACTTGAAGCTGAGCAGGCACGCTTGGACGCCGAGGCCAAGCGTTTGCGCGTCGAGGCCGAAATGATCGAGGCCGAGCAGGCGCGTGCTGCGAGCATGAAGCTGGAACGTGAACTCGCCACCGTCACGCTGATCGAGGCCGCGACCGAAGCCTACGACGTCTTGGCCGAGTCGCACCCGCACCATCCCGCCACGCTGAAGCTGGGTGCGGCCCTGACCCGTGAACTGGAGAATGCAGCATGAGCACTCAACTCAAGACATCTGAACCCATCGTCGAGCCGCAGCAGGACAACGCGCTGATGGCGCTGATCTCGCGTGCGGCGATGGACCCCGGTTTCGACATTGCGAAGCTGCAAGCGCTGATGGAGATGAAGGAACGCTGGGATGCTACAGAAGCGCGCAAGAAGTTCAACGAGGCGTTCGCGGCTTTCAAGAGCGAGGCGGTGCGCATCATCAAGAGCCGCGAAGTCGATGGGGGGCCGCTGAAGGGGAAATGGTACGCCGAGCTGCACGCAGTGGTGAATGCTGTCACGCCGGCCCTGAGCAAGTACGGTCTATCCGCAGCGTGGCGCATCACCAAGGACGAAAAGGACTGGATCGAGGTCGCCTGCACGATTCGGCACGTGGACGGCCACAGCGAATCGGTCGCGATGGGCGGTCCACCCGATGCAGGTGGCGCGAAGTCACCGATCCAGGCGCGCGCCAGCACGGTGAGCTATCTGGAGCGCTACACGCTCAAGGCGATCACGGGACTGTCGGAGGAGGGGGATGACATGGATGGCGCTGCCGCAGGCACGCCCATGCCGGAGCTGGACGCGGATTGGATCGCCAAGTGCGACGAGATGGCGGAGACCAACACCAAAGCGCAGTGTGAGGCGCTGAAGGCCGAGATGATCGCCGCCTACGGAACGAACGACCTTGTGCCCAAGCGTGTCGTGGAAGCCTACCGCGCGGCGTACAAGAGGGCGCAGGCATGAGCGACCGACTGGACAAGCCGCCTATCGTATGGCTCGATCAATCGCGGCTGATTGCGGCTGCGCCGGACATGCTCGAAGCGCTCGTGATGATCCGGGACGCTGACGAGGATTGCCGCAAGGATGGGCTGCCCACGCTTCCACCGCTTGCGCGCTTCAAGATCGACCGCGCGATTGCCAAAGCGGAGGGCGTGCCGTGACCCTCGAAATCATCGACTGCGGCCAGAACTCGCCGGAATGGTATGCGGCCAGACTCGGTATTCCTACCGCGTCGCGGTTCAAGGACGTGATCGCCAAGGGCCAAGGACTGACGCGCAGGAAGTACCTCTACACGCTCGCAGGCGAGCGCCTGACGGGCGAGCCGGCGGAGAGCTATAGCAACGAGGCGATGGAGCGCGGGCACGCTCTGGAGGCCGAGGCGCGCGAGCGCTACGCCTTCCAGCGGGACGCAGAGCCGCAACTTGTCGGGTTCATGCGCAGGAAGGTGGGCGAGCACTGGATTGGCGCAAGTCCCGATGCGCTGCTGGGCGACGATGGGCTGCTGGAGATCAAGACCAAGGCGCCACACCTGCAGCTCGAATGCCTCGACGGCGGAAGGCTGCCCCCGGAGCACGTTGCCCAGGTGCAGGGTCAGCTCTGGGTGTCCGGTCGCCAGTGGGCCGACTTCGTGAGCTACTGGCCCAAGCTCCCGCTGTTCGTCATCCGCGTCGAACGCGACGATGCCTACATCGCCACGCTGGCCGCCGAGGTCGAATCATTCAACCAAGAACTGCGCGCGATGGTGCGCAAGTATCAGGAGGCAGCATGAACGGAAAACCCTTCACTCCGATCAATCAACCCGTTCACGACCGCGCCGAAGCCGCACGCAAGGCCAAGACGCCGTGGCGCAGGTTTCCGGGGCAGTTCAAGCGCAAGAGGTAAAATGTTTAGGACAGCGAATGCGGAGGCTGATCCGCTCCGATCACTTAAGGTTGTCAATCCTAGGGTTGATGGTTGTCAATCCTAGAGGTGATCGTTGTCAATGCCGGAGATCAGCACCGGCCGCTGTCACCACTTAGGAGTTGGAATCGACATGACTGACGACATCCATTCGTGCAGCTACTACTGCGAGCGCCCCGAGTGCATCAAGCGCCAGCGCGACGAACTGCGCGAACGGTTGGAGCGCATCGAGCGCGACACGCTTATCTTGAAGCGCCTGCGCGATCTGGCGATGTTTCACACCCTCCAGGCACGGATACCTGAATGCGGGATTTTCGGCGAGATTGCGCAGGACTTGGACTTCATCCTTGGCGATGCGCCATAAGCCGATCCGTACACAGATCACGCGATGACCTCGATCATCGCATGCGTGATCTTGACGGTGAGGGCGCTTGAGCAATTGAGTTCGACGTTCAGCGCATTGGCGACCGCCGTGTTGACGGTGGACGCGGCACCGTTCACACCATCACTCCACATCGTCGATGTCTGCGCTACGGCGTTCTGCATACCATCGGCCCCCGCATCGAGACTGGTCATCACTGTTCCAGAGGTTCCGGTCGTGAGGCAAGTCAATGTGTATTGAAGCGTGAAAAGTGATGCACTTGTATCGAAACCTGATTTATTGCCCGCACTCCCTCCAACCGTAGTGCTCCCGATGACAAGGGAAGGAAGTACTTGAGAAGAGCTTGTCGGCGGGCTTGAGACATACCCGCGTATCGTAATCCTCACAGTCTTACCGGCAACAAGGAAGTTGGCAGGGAGTGTCAGCGTGCCGATATAGGTGCTCGGCAGGATGCTCGTTGGGGTGTTCGCAGGCAGCGAAACAGTCGTGATCGCGGTCCCGACCATGAGGATAGTCGGAATCCATCCTGAAGCGCCGTTGATGTAGGTCTCAAGAGCATTCTGCGTGCTGTCGCCCCACGTAACGCCAGCAGTAAGCGTTGGAGCAGCTTGTGGAACGAACGTGAAGGTTGTACCGGTGCCGGGAATGGCGACGTTCGAGGCAGCGGTAATGATTCCTTTGGCATTGACCGTGAACTGTCCGACTTGCGTGCTGCTTCCGTAGGTTCCTGCGGTGACCCCAGAGGTCGCCAGCGTGGTCGCAAGGGACCCCCCCGGCGTCGTGACATCGCCGGTCAACGCTGGAAACTCTGCCGTGGTCAGATAGCCGGACGTCGTGGATGCGGCGCCAATCGCTGCGGGGGTAATGGCATCATTGGCAACCGCCGTGACAAGTCCTTGAGCGTTCACGGTAATCGCTGCGGAATTGGAAGCTGACCCGTAGGTGCCTGCCGTCACGCCAGAAACAGGCAAGTCTGCGATGACCAGAGCACGATAGGTCGGAGCCGCAGCCACGCCGGATGATGGGCCCGAGAGCACGACATTAGCGGACTGAGTATTGCGCGTGATGGCTAGAGTTCCAGCGCCCGTGATCGGGGAACCCGTGACGGTAAGGTCGGATGGGACCGTCAGCGCAACACTGGTGACAGCCCCGGCGGTTCCACTGTTCAAGAGCCCAGCACTCAGGACGATGACCGGCTGCGTCCGGCTCAATTCCAGACTGGGCGTGGTGCTTTGAACCACCAGCACGCTCATGTCGTGCTCCAGTACTTCGAGGTCGGCGCCGTCAGGGTAAAAGCTCCGGCCATCAAGGGAATACCAGCCGAGGAACTGAAGGCGATCAGCTCATAGGCATAGGTTCCGGTCGTCGTGGTCTGGGTATCCGGTCCCTGGACGGCCATCTGGATCACACCGGACGATGGGAGCGTGATTTTCCCGTTGGTGGTGTTCCAGTCCAGAATAAGGGTGCCCGCTGTATTGCGCACTCGAAGCCCTACCGAAAGCCCCGTCCATGACAGGGGCGTGGACATGGCGGGATCGCTGTAGACGCCGATCTGATCGGTCCATGAAGCGCCTTGCTCGAAAAAGATGTCCCACTGTGCGGGTTGCAGGCTCATAGTTGCTCCAGACTGGCATTCACGAGTGTGAGGGCGCAAGCGCCACCCACAGTCATGAGAAGATTGAACGTATTATCCACTGTCGTGTTGAGAGCGACCGCTCCGCCTTTAACTGAGTCGCCCCATGTCGAAACCCCTCCCGAACCACCGGCCACACCATAGAATGTGCCGATACAGCTTCCACTCGCGCCAATGGCCGTACAGGTCAACGTAGCTTCGACATGGAATGGATAGCCCAGCGACGTGCTTGGGATAAACCCGCTTCCAGTGGTCGTCGACCCTATGTAGGTAGCCCCTAACTGAATTTGCGGGAAGGTGTCGGAATTGGCGCTGGGAGCAGTCGACACGAACCCGCTCACGATCGCGCGTAATTGCGTCCCCACACTCATGGTGTTGGCGCCGATCACGAGAGATCCCGTGCCAATACCAGGCAGTAATGTTACTGGGTTAGTGCCCAGAGATGCTGTTCCTGATGCCGTGTTCTTCCAGAGGGTCTGCGTAAGTCCTGCAGTGGCCCCCACAGCTTGCCAATTGGCATTCGCTGGTCCAGGGGCACTATTGAGCGAAGGATTGGTCGCGAGCCAATAGCCGCCGGCATACGTGACTTCATCCCCCACCATGTAGTTGATGGTGGTCTGCCATGTACCTTTGAAGTTGTAGGCAACATTGTCGACAACATGTGTCGAGGCAATACGAAGGTAGCTTGACCCGTCGGGAAGATGGTCGAGGTTGAGAGCGGGCGACGTCGAGATGAAAGGGGACGGCCCCATGGGCACATTGGACCATGGCTCCATCTGGGAGCCGTCGATCCAGACGGTTTGACCGGAGGCGTTGGGGAAAGAAAACGACACACCAAAGGAGGTCGAATCATCCGCCACCAGATTGAGGGTGTCATAGAGCCTCTGCCATCCGCTTCCCGTGGGAGAGGTGAAGGCTGTGGTATAGGTATTTGAAGGGGTGGTGATCGTGATCGATCCTGCGACCTGAGCCGAAGCTTGCGTGAAGAAGGAAATCAGCCACGATGCGTTGGGGGACATTGGAAAACCTGTCCCGAAGCTGACTGTCGCGTTCGCACCCGTAATCGTAATCTTCAAAGACCCCACCCCGAACAACACAGTCGAGGTGTCCAGTGCTACCGTACAGTTCGTGGCCGTGATGGGTGGCAACGTACTCGCGCCAAACAGTGCATATTGCTGCGGAATGACGTTGACGCCTGTCGCACCTGCGGCACCTTGGATCTGCTGGAGAATGGTCTGGATGATGATCCGCAGAGCTTGCCAGCCGCTCGATGTCGTCGGCGGCTGCGACGGCAACATGGGAAGCTGAGGGGAACCCTTCAGCGTGGAAACTGAAGTACAAGATCCAGTGTGTGGTGTTGTCATTGAGGAGGCTCTATGTTCCAGGCATTCAACAGAATGGCGATTGTGTGGTTCTTGTTGATGACCGGCCTATTCGCCTACGTGGTGCATCTTGACGGCGGAACGGTACCGGCTACAGCCAATTGGCCAGCGATCCTGATCATCATGTTTGGACCCTTGGCTTTCGTTCGCGTCCTCCATTGGATCGTGCGCGGTTCATCGCGCTGATGGTTATTGACTCGGTGCCAACATCTGCAAGGGCGGCTGTAACTGTTGGTTTCCACCCATGAGGGGAAGTGCTCCGGCAGCCCCTCTCATGAAGGGACTGGGGCCAAGTCGCGGGTCGAAGGCCATGTGCTGATAGAGGTCCGACCCAAGCAATGCTCGCAGACCGATCGGAGTTGCCAGCAAAGGGAAGGTCTTGATGGCGGCAAAGGGGCTGAGTGCTCCCAGACCGCCTTCAAGCTTCCAGTCGAGATTCGACATGGGGCCGGAGTCTCGAATCTTGCTGGTGTCCTGAAACGCTCTCGGGAATCTCTGCGCGGCTTCAGCGACCGTTTTCATGGGGCCGGTAAGCGGTGCGCCTTTGTCCAGTTGGCGCGCGAGATTCGTCGCCGAGATACCTTCACCCTTGGCAGCCTTGAATGCCTGCTGCACGCTGTTGATCTGCGCGAGCTTCTGCCGGGCGTTGGTGAAGCGGTCCATCAGGGAAGGGTCAATCGCTGGCGTTTCGCCTTCAGGTGTTGAGGACACGACATTCTGGATGTGCCGCTGAATCTGCCCTTCCAGCGTGTCTGCAATGTGCTTCTGGGCAAACCCGAGTGCTTTCTGTTCCGGGTTGTAGCGTGCCCCGAGGTTCGCACTGGCATCTCGCCGAAGCTGTCGCACCTTGTCCACCGCATCGCCTGCATCGAACGATGGGAGATTGGCATAGCCCTCGCGCAGGCCGTTGATGGTCTGCGGCGTGTCAAAGGAAAACGAGCCGCTTCCCGGAGCCGCCAGTCTCGCCATCTGAGCCCGATAGAGGGCGTCGGTGGGGATTGTTCCAAGCTTGCTCACTTGGTCATAGACGGCGTTATGCGGAGCTTTGGCAGCTTCCAGCGATTCCTTTGTTACAGGACCGTCTATGCCGATCTGCTTGCCCACAAGATCGGTGACAGTCCTTGCGTTGGCCCGTGAAATCGACCGCTCCAGTTTTGCGGACCCGCCAAGAGATTCCACTGTACGACCGATACCGCCGCCTTCCGCCTGAGCTTGTGTAGGCGTGAGTTTCAACCCAGCCTCTCGGGCTGCGGCTACTTCAGGAGCGACGGGAGAGACCGGCGCTTCCTCGGGAAGTGCCGCATCCCCAAACTTCGCACCTAGTGCCATTGGAAGAGCTTGGATGGCCGTATTGACGCCAGCGCCTACGGCAGGGCTTCCGGTCAGATTCGCAGCTTTCTGACCCACCCAATCTGCGCCTTGCGCGAGCTTCTGGAACGGCCACGAAATGCCCTTTTCGAGCGTCTGACCCAGAGGCGTGACGGGGTTGTAGGTGAGGGCGTGTTCAACGCGATTGACGACATTCGCTGGAGACGGACCGCCTGAGTAGAAAGCGTGAAGTCCGAGATCGCCAAGGCCTGCAAGACCTCCTGCCACTTGCCCCACGAGTCCGCTGCCAATGCCCATCGCTGCGTCGATAGGCGCGAAGGGAGCCGTTGCCCAGAATCGGCCTTTGGCAGCCTTTGCCGCAAGCTGTGGATTGACTGGGGCATCTTGTGGAAGCATGGACGCAAACTGCGGGTCGAGCCCGGTGGAACTTGGCGCAGGTGCAGCCGCTCCATTCAAAAGCGCAGCGAATTGAGGATCAAGCTTCGGCGCGGGAGTCACGGCGAATTCTCATAGGCGGACGGTGTAGGTGCCCACGGCTGACCTGACGGCGAAAGGGTTTTCGTGGCCTGCTGCCATTTCATCAGGAATCGTGTTGTTGCGGCTTTGCCTTTCTCCTTCACCATGTCTTGAATCATCTCTTGACGGATCGGTGCGGGAGCGCTGGCGAGAATGTAGTACATGGGGTTTGTGTTGGTGAGGTATTGCGATGTGACCTTGTTGATGCCCTTGTAGTTGCCGCCGTTGAAATAGGTCTGCGCAGACTGATACCGGGCTTGGTTGTAGCGCGCGATGCCGTCCATGAATGCCGAAATCTTGGAGATGCCATCAGGGGAAAGCGTGAGATTCGGCACCGCATGTCCCATGGTGGCGAACACCTGAGCGGCTTCCCGATTTCCGAGGGCCCGAGTGAATACAGACTGCATCTGGATCGAGAGCTTCGAGCCTTCCTGAGCGGAGCCGAGCGACTTCTCCAGACTTGGCGAAATCATGCCTGTCGACTGCAGGTAGTTCAGGACTTTGGCTCTGGTATCCGCGAATTGCCCAGGCTGGAAGGCTTGCGTGGTCAACCCGAGATTGGCGATCTGCGTTTTCAGTTGCAGCGCGTCATTGGCCTGTTGTTGGAACTGCTTGTAGGTCTCGACAGCGGCCTTCTGCGCTTCTGGCATCCACTTGTACTGCGCGAAAGACATCGGCGTGCCCAGAGGATTGACGGGCGCCTGTTGAGGTTGCGGCATCGCCTGAGGCGGCGCATGGGGCATCCCTTGCTGTGGTGGCGCTCCTTGTGGAGGCTGGCCTTGGGCCTGTTGCTCCTGTTGCGCTTGCGCCTGTTGAGCCTGAGCCTGCTCCATCTGCTGCGCTTGTTGCTGCGGCGCAATCCCGGGAGGTGGTGCTCCACTGGTCCCCGAGATACCGGACATGATGCCGGTTTCTTTCTGCATGGCTTGGGTACGGGTATTGCGACCTGCGCGCGTATTGAGGTAGGCCGCGACCGCTGGGTTCAGGGCTGCGCCTCCGCCTGTCTGGGTCTTCCACGAAGAAGGTGTGACCGTCTGGAATCCGGTCAGCTTTTCGGCTTCGCGTGCCGGCAGTGCGCCTTGCGAAGAGCCGGCGCCTGTCGCGTAGGCCGTACGGGCGAGCGCAGGAAGCGCGCCGGGCATCATCTGTAACCCCCCCGTGGGCGTCTGCGCGGTACCGGTCGGCAGAGCGCCTTGCGCGCCCACAACAGGAGCGCCCATGCCCGTGACCATTCTCTGGCCCGGTCCGACATTGTGCGGCGTATAGGCTTGAGCGGCTTGGGTTGCCGCAGCTACAACACGTGGATCGTGCGAGACTGCGGCCTGTCCGCCGAGCACGTTGTCGGCGAACGTATGCCCTGCATACGAGGTCGGGTTGTGAAGGGCTTGGACAATCGCTTGAGTCTTGGCTTGAGCCATTGGAAGCACAGCTCTCTGCATGGCATTCGCCAGCATCGCGTGCTGGTAAGCCTGAGAGCCTTGAAGGCCCATGCCCAAAGCCTGCCCCATCGTGACCGGCGTCAGCATGTGGGGAGCGGACGCGGCGAGAAGGCCCTGTCCAAACCCAAGAAGGGGAGCTTCGGAAGGACTCGACAACGCACTGTTCAGCCCCTCGATGAGCTTGTCCAGCTTGGAGGGTTTTGGCGCTTTCTTCCCAGCAAGAGCGGTGAGGTCTTGATGCTGGGAAGGGAGAAGCGGGCCGCTTCCGTTAAGAGCCGGCGCAAGGAACTGGAGGATGTTTGGAAGTGCCATGTCAGTACCCCAAGATCGCGCCGGCCAAAGCGCCCAAGCCGGTGCCAATGACAGGCACCGCAGACCCCACCGCAGCACCTGCGGCAGCGCCTCCGAGCATTCCAGACATGTTGTTGGTGTAGTACGGCGTCGTCTGCGTGCTGCCCGGAACACCCGTCAACAACGAGTCGAGACCGCTCAACTGCTGGAACGGGAGCTGTTGGTAGTAACTGAAGGCATTCTGGTTGGCGCCGATCATGTTCTGCGCCTGATTCTGGATCTGACCACCCGCGTTCAGGAGTTCCTGACCGGGCATGTACATCTGCTGTGTCAATGGATTGGCCTGTCCGAGAGCCCCCGTCATGTTGTTGAGGGTGTTGTTATAGGCCCCCCCGTAGATATTGGCCGCGACGTTCGACATCTGGTTGGCTTGGATCGGGGCTGAGGCCTCGATGTTCCGTCCAGAACCGGCGAACTCACTCGACAGGTTGTTCATGATCTGGTTGTCGGAAAGCTGGGCCATCCCCTGAAGGCTTGGATTGGTGGCCGGATTCAGGAGGGAACCGCTCTCAAGGGCATTGAAATAGCCCTGTCCGGTCTGCCCGATGGTGTTGGGTTGAGAAGCTGTTCCCTGAATCTGGCCGAAGCCCTGTTCCTGAAGTGGCGAAAACGGCGCAACCTGATTTCCGGGGTAATACAAGGGCGCATTGTTCTGGTAGAGATTCGCACCCTCGGAAGCAAGATTGGAGTAGTACGGCTGGAGATAAGCCGGAGGACCACTGGTCGTGGTCGCAGTGCCTTGGGAACCCTTGCTCATGGCTTACCTCGCGGCATGAAGTACGGCAACATCATCTGCAGGACCTGCGGATGGATGGCTTGTGGGACTTGTGAAGTTTGTGCGGTGAGCGGTTGTGGAGCGCTCTGTTTGGCGGCGTCCTGAATCTTCTGAAGCTGTGGAATGAGCTTCGCAAGATCGATGCTCGCGCCAGGCGAATTCTTGGCAATCTGCTGCATGTTCTGTGCGCCAATCGCCGCTGCACTCGGCTGGGTGAGACTTGGCGCAATCGATGGAAGGACGTTGGGAAGCCCCATCGAACCTGCTGTGCTTTGCCCGGCTTGGGAACCTTTGCTCATGTCACAGGCCTGCCATTTGAAGGGCTAATGGGTTATAGCCATACGGCCCCATGATGCTTTCAAGCGATTGCGAGCCGGTGAGTGGACTCGGCCCCCCACCGTAAGAAGCTGTCTGCGGGGAGGTATAGGCACTCTGGTTCCCGAGATTCTGGACGCCATACGACGAAATCCCCTGATAGGGACTCGGCGGCTGGAGATAGCCGCCGCCCTTTCCACCATAGGAGGGTGAAGCGCCCTTGCCTCCAGAGGAGCCGTAGGGACCAAAATTGGCCGTTTGACCCGGTGGCATCGAGTACCAGTTGGAACCGGCCGGAGCATAGGATGGCCCACCCATCATCTGCGCCATCTGGTTGTACATACCGCCTTGTGGGATAGGCGCGAGACCGCCGTACCAACTGAATCCGTCGCCTGTCATGGATGGAGACGACCACCCCGAGACGTTGTTGCCGTAGCCCATCGGGAGGGTGTTGGGATTGAGAAAGCCGCTTCCATAGTTGGGAGCGCCGGAAGAGCTTGATGTATACCCACCGCTTCCGCTTGGCATACCGGAGGAGCCTTTACCGCCCTTGCTTCCATAACTCGGCGAGTTCCAGTAGGAAGGTGTTCCGGGTGTGGAAGCCATCGTGCCGTTGATGTCACCACCTGAATTGCTTGTCGTCCCGCTCGCGCCACTGATCGCGGGAGCAAGGGCACTTCCTTGCGCCGCGACGCCGGGATTGGTCCCTCCGGTTCCAAGCCTTCCCTGTGCAGCACCTTGCGCAGCGGTTTGCGACTGCAATGGGGTACTGCTCGTCCAGCCGTTGTCAGGATTGCCACCCGTGGCATTCGTGGGATTCACGAAAGAGGACACGGGAACCCCGAGGGACTGGGCCCAGTTCTGCAGAATCTGCGGGTTGGTCTCGGGATTCCACGCCCCCGGATTGTTCGCGCCCGCAGTCGTTCCCGTATTGTTCGAGAAGTAGCCGATGGCTATCTGGCCGTTGGGTTGAGTATAGGCCTGGACCTGCTGCATCTGGCCGAAGCCATCGTTACCCGAAATGCCATAATTGACGGGATTCGATACGGGCCCAGAAAGAGGGCGATTCACGACGCCTTGTGGAACAGGCAATTGCCCGTTCTGCAACGTATAGCCCTGAGGCATGACGCCGCCACTCGGCATACCGCCTGGAAATCGACCATTCATAGACTCTTCCTCATGACGGTATCTTGAATCCGATATGACGTGTTGACCCTTGACCATCCGCTTCTGCCGACGATCATCATGGCCTTGCATCCCATGCTCAGCGCATAGCGGGTGAGGGTCTTGTCCGCTTCCTCGATCCATCTTTCCATGTTGTCACCACCACACAGGACGATCATGCAGATGCGCTCCATCGGGAACTGCTGGATTTCGGTCACGAAAGCCACTTCTCCGGGAATACTCCACAGGTGGAACTTTCCGGTACGACAGTCGTTGTGCACGCTCTCCAGAGACATCGCGCTCTGCAGGGCAAGCGGCTTTTCGAGGAGGGGCGCCACTTCATTCCAGCGAAGGTCCACATCCCACACGGGAATGAACTCCAGCTTCACAGGACACCCGCGTTCACCGGCCACACAGTCGCTCCGACGCTGTAGCCGAAGTCACCTGAAAGTCTTATGCCCACCCTGTGCATGACCCCTTCGCTTCGGAGTCCGACCACATTGTTCCTGAAGTTCGCGGGATACCATGCGGTCCAGTCGACCTCGGCAAGTTCGGTAGGTCGTGATCCGACCCGGATGCTCGAAGTGCCCTGACTCAGAGACCTCGCCATCGTAATGATGGCCCTTCCTCCGAGGTTGAAGTTGAAGTCCATCGTCTCAAGGGTTGCGGTTCCGGGGCTTCCTGTGAACCCACCATACGCATGAGAGGTCGTGAAGCCGAAAGGCTGCCACGCCCCGATCGAAGAAAGCCCCTGAAACATGAACTCCATGCTCTGCTGACACAGACTCCAGCGCTGCTCCTCGTAGTTGTAGGCGAGGATGGTGTCCAGAGAGCTTCCGGAAACGGACTGGAAAGCGAAATAGACGAGCTTGTTCTGGGTGTCCGCAGCCGCGCAGACATTGGAAAGTGTCGCTGCATTCGCGGTGGAGAAAAACCAGTTGTCGACTTGCTGATAACCGATCGGTGTCGTATTTCCGCCATCGGTCATGAAGAACCCATCTGGACTGGCGAAGTAGTACTTGTTGCCTACCCTGGCAACAGCGTTGGGGCCTAGAGCGCCTCTTTTCTTCTCGTAGGTGTAGAACTGGAAGACCGTGTTTCCACCCACATACTCCGCTCTCACGATCCCCGATCTTTGGAAGATCAGCCCGAAACTCTCGTTGTCCGAAATGGCCATGACCGGCCCGTATTCCGGATAAAGAGCCTGCGAACCTGCTTGCGCGGCATAAGCCTGTTGCGTATCCGGAAGCGGCCAGCTTGCAGGGTTTGAGACTGCCGACCACTGCACCCAATGAGGAGAGGCGCCGTTGGATGTGTTGTAGATATTCCCCGCAACAAGAAAGTCGCGCATCACGCCGAGAACATGAGCCTTTGGAGCGGGGTCGGTGTCGTCGAGATCAGCAAACGCTGTTGCAGATCCCATCGTGAGCACCTGTATCGCGTCGGTGTAGTCCGTCGCATAGCAACAATTTCCGTACGTCTGGAAACTCCATCCGGTCGATGTATAGCCTCCGACGGTTTTCGAGCGGTTGACCCACGACCCGGACTCCAGAGAGTAAAGGTCTGTGGAAGTCCCGGCATAGACGTGGAGGTTTCCTGACGTGTCATACCCTGCAATCGCGCCCAGACATTTGGCCGGAAGAGCTGGAGTTCCCGCCAAAGGCAGAAACGGTCGATAGCCGCGCGCCGTCCACAGGGTGTTCTGCGCCGTCGACATCGGCAGTTCCCCACCACGGAAGTACTCTTCCATGTTGGGCGGAAACGCTGGATTCATCAGATGCGGTGAATCCGGGGTCCAGCTTCCGAACTTGTAGCTCAGCGGTTGCATCAGAAATGCTGCCGGATATGACCAAGGGCAATCGTCCCTGCGACCTTCCTCCGCAATCTGGCTAGAGCATCCATCTCCAGCTTCTCCATGATCTGCGCCATGTCCTGATCGCGGATGATGGCGGCATAGATGTTCTTGAGAGACCGTCTCCTGATCAGTTCCTCACCCTGTGAGGTCCACGCATTCGCGAGAGTCCCGATCAGTTCCCACGTCACCGTTCCGTCGGTGGTGGTGGCCCCAAGGACCGGCTGGATCGATGCAGACCCTATTCCTGTCGTGGGTGTGGAAGCTGTAGGCCAGGTCGGCGCGGTACTTCCCGAGGTTCCCGGAACGGTGCATTTCTGCACGTTGTTGTAGGAATCGTAGACAGTAGCGCCCAAGGCATACAACGTGGAAGCGGCCCAGTTTCCGTTCGCAGCACCCATCAAGGGCAAGAGCTGGATGGTCCCTTTCACCTGCACCGGAAGATTCGCTTGAGGCGGAGGGAAGAGCCGTATCTGGTTAGACCACAGAGAATACACGATGGGGTAGGAGGTCCAGAACACATCCCCCCAATCGATGCGGTCGATGTACTGTTCCGTTCTTGGGCCGAGCTTGTAGGTGTAGTTGCCGATCTGACTCAGCACATCGGTCACGGCCACGAAGTTGGCGGGCAACGTGTAATAGCGCTGTCCGTTGATCGTGTTGAAGGCAGCCGTTGAGGCTTCCGTCCACGGAAACCTTTCGTCCTGATACCACAGGATCGCAGACGCAATCTCGTTCTGGATTTCCGTGGTCAGGTCGCTGCGGCTCAGCTCGTCGGCGATGCGCGATTGCAGGTCGATGTAGCTCACGTCTGCCCCTCAAAAAGGGGCGCACACGGCGCCCAAAAGAGGGGGCCCGAAGGCCCCCTCCACCACGTCACGTGTACTGGCCGCTCGGCTGGAACAGACGCACCGCAAGACGGACATTCCCCGCCTTGAAGGTGGCTGCCACGGCCGTGACCTGCACCTGGATCGTCGTCGCACCGGCATTGCCACCGGAAAACTGACCCGTGTTCCCATTGGTGTTGCCGATGGGATTCACGTATCCGGTGGAAGCCGCCACGTTGTTCACCTGCACGCCACCCGTGCGAGCGACATTCGAGGCTGCGATATAGCGGGATGCAGCACCGGAATCGCCGACCTCAAGCGTGATGGTCGGCGTCGCGTTGCTGTCCAGCTGATCGCAGTCGAGATAGACGCTTTCGACGGCGTAGCCATTGGGCACCTGCACCATTTCCCAGATGTCGCCCGAGGCCGGAGCCGAGGCGATGTTGAGGGTGCCGTACTCGGTGAAATCCGAGCCGCGCCAGTTGCCGCGGACACGGTAGCTCGTGACTTGAGCACTCTTGAGCGTTGCCATTGTAGCCTCCGATTAGAACGAGCCCTGACCGTATGCCGGCGGGGTCTGCAGCGTCGCATTGGCATGCGGAGCGGCATAGGTGGAAATGACGATCGTCGAGAAGTCCACGCTGTTGAAGATGGCCTTCTTGATGCCGAAGATCGAGCCAGCGGAAATGCCGAGCATGTTGCCGTAGTCGAACATTTCCTCGACCCACTCGAAGGCGTCTTCCGAGTCGCCACGGCCGAAGGCAATCGCACCGGCCTGAGCACCACAGAGCACCGCACGCGCCGTATCGGCCACGTAGGCACCGCTGTAGTAGCACGGCGTCACGCGGTAGGCCTTGTGCAGGATGCATCCGTTGTACTCGCCAAGAGCACCCGTGTAGATGGGGTTGTCCGAAACCTCACCACCGGTTGCCGCTGCCTTCTCGATGTCCAGCCACTGGCCCGTCGAGGTCGTGGTGCGCATGTCCGTGACCTGGAACGGATGCAGGAAGCCGACATACTTCTCCTCGCCGTCAATCTTGATCGGGCGGATCATGGGGGCCTTGGTGAAAGCAAGCTCCACGCCGTAGTCGATCAGGTTGAGGTTGAAGATGTTGGTACTCGCAAGGGCGCCTTCATTGGCCACGCCTGACGGGAGAATCAGGTTCGTGGGAGCGGTCGTGCTGTTGTTGCCGGTGTAGGCCGTATTGCTCTGGCCCGTGTTCCCGCACAGATGGTTGAAGAACGCGGTGTCGATGCGGTTCGCCCACCAGTCCTGCAGGCCGAGACGGCCTTCCTCGCGCAGCTCGAACGGCACACGCTGTTGCGTCATGCGGCCGCCGACGTTCACGGCATGGCGAAGCTGGTCGATCAGCACCTTGTCGGCATAGGTCGACAAAGCCTCTTCCTGACCTTCCAGCACGCCGTCGCCTTGGACGCCCTGTCCAACAAGCTGCATGCGCAGGCCGTAGTTGATGGTGTCGCCGGCGCCTTTCTCGGCGTCGTCGAACTTCTGGATGACGTTGTCGCCCTTGTCGGAGATGAAGTTGCGGAACCAGCACTGCTGGATCGCTTCGACAAAGAGCTTCTTGCGCCACAGTTTGACCGCAAGCGGGTCGTTGACAGCAAAATCGGTTTGCATGGTTAGGGTCTCCAGGATTGAAAACAGCATGCAGAAGCATGCGGTTATACGGCTTCGACCTGGTGGCGCGTGGTCACGCGAGACGCCCGTAAGGCGGCGACCCCTGTCCGTTGTCGATGGACTTCGAGACGCCCGTTATGGCCGGCGACGCCAGAAAAACTAGCGACTCATCACCTTGTCCCACGCCGCCGCAAAAGCCTTCGGATCGCGGATATTGGCAAGCTGTTGTGGGCTCATTTCGGTGTTCGGGGTACTTCCACCGCCGGAGATTCCAGATTGCTGTTTCAGCCCTCTCTGGATGGTCTCGGTGGCTGGTGTGGAGTGTACAGGAGGTGGAGGGGTTGCAGGCTGTTGCTGCGCGCCCTGATACCCCCATGCCTTTGCAATCTCGTAATACCGCTGGGCAGGATTCAAACCCTGCTGCATGGCCTGTGTGGCGATTTCCAGCGCCTCCCGCATCATGGCCTGTTCCCGCTGGACTGGATCTGGAATCAGCGGCGCAAGCTGTTTTGATCGCGCCTCGGTGACGAACTTCCATGCCTCGGGATAGTCAGGAGCCTGCTGTGCAAACTCACGCGCCGATTGAGCGACACGGTTCACCAGTTCGGCCTGAAATGCCGCCTGCTGTTGCGCCGCTTCCTGCTGTTGGCGCCACTGCGAGACCTGTTCAAGTTGTGCCTTGAGCTGTTCGTTCTGGTATTGAATGGCTCCGATGGGGTCTTCCTGGGGGTCCGGCGTTTTCTGCTGCCGCTCATACTCGGCCTGAGCCTGCTGGATCGCCCGCTGCATTTCCTGCAACTGCTGCTCGGCAGTCTGCCTTCTGGCGCGTTCCTGTTGCAGGGCTTGGAGCGAAACCTGTCGATCGTCCTGCTTCGGTGTGGCCTCCGGCTGCGGTGCCGGAGTGGCCGCCTGCGCCTCGGGAGCAGGCCCCTCCGTGGCCTTGGTGGGCTCAGCCTGAGGCTTCAGGGATGGATCGACTTCGGTACCCTTGCTCTCGAAGAACTTGGTTTCTGCTGCGTTCAAGTCGCTCATACGTTGCCCTGTGGTGTCATGGCGAGATTCGCCTTATGGGTGGCCAGCGCCGCGTCCTGAAGTGCGGACTGGGTGTCGAGATGGTGCTGCAGAATCTTGCCGGCGTGGTCCATCTGAACACCGGCAACCTTGGCCTTCGCTGCCTCGACTTCAGCTGCGGCCTTGATCTTCTCCGTCTGCTGCTGGATCAGATCAGATTGAATCTCGTTCGGAGAGCCCTGTCCGATATGCTGGGCCTGTGCCGTCTTCAACTGGGTTTCTGCCTGTGTCCGTCCAACGTCTGCAGCTTTCTGCTTGAGTTCGAGCATCTGACCCTGTTGAGCCACAGGATTCGGCTTCATGGCGGCCTGCGTCCATTCGTTCACCAGAGCAGACGGGAACGGTGAATACTTGAGCAAGGGCATCAGGAACTGCGGCGAGCCGAAGGCTTGTGCAGCCACCGGCGAGGCGCCCATCAAGGCAATGAAACTCTCCCACGTCCGTTCCTTCACGTTCGGAGCGGTAGGAGCCTCGTCGACCACGATGTCGTAGCGCTCGATGTGATCATCGTACACAAGAGGGACATACTGTGTTTCACCTTGGGACACAATCTTGATCAGACGGCCAGGAGGTAAATAGTCCCTGATCATCTTCATCAGCAGAACGCCCTGCTCCTTGCGGTAACGGCGGAGCGAATCGAACAGGTAGCTCAAGAGGTTAAGTCCAGCTTCCTTCCGGGTTTCCTCAAGCCTCCCGGAAATATCCAAAGCCTGACTGAAGCCCATCACCGCAGGATTCACACCAGCGACATCATTGATCGACTGGTTGGCATACATCATCAATTCCTGCATCCCAGCCGGAGGGTTTCCTTGAGGTCTGGGAGCGATCTTCTGGATGCCGCCGCTGTTGAGCATCACGATGCGGTTGGGATCAGCCCATCCGTCTTCAGCCTTTCGAGGATCGACGAAGGCATCTTCCTCCGCCATGATGCCGCCCTTCGCGGCCGACCCCACAATCTCCAATGCCAAGGACATGAACTTGTTCGACCACCGCTGGGGGTCTCGCATGTTCCTGACGATCCCATACCACATGCGCTTGGTCGGATCGCGCTTGGCGGTGATGGCCTTGTAGCTGAAGCTGTCCCCAGTCGGCGTGTCCTTTTCTTCCAGAACCTCCGACCCCGACCAGAAAATGCGCTTGTAGACCCTGCGTTTCTGGATGGTCGGCTTCACGAATGGAAGAAGAGGCTCGACAGCCTTCCACTGCACTTCGGTAAGGGTCAGCAATCCGCTCTCGGAGGGCTTCAGGACCTTTGGGCCAAGAACCTGAAGCATCGCCTGCGCAATCGATGGGTCGATCCCCACAAGCTGTTTTGCGTCAAGGCGATAGACGGGTTCAAGTTCCCACCACTGGAAATCGTGGATGAGGACTTGATCGATCTCTGCGTTTCCACGGCCCTGTGCTCCAGAATCCAGATGGTAGAAAGCCGCGGTGATGACATCGATCGGCTCCGAAGAACCGTTGCGCCCCTGTGCCGGCTCGAACTGGGCGTCGGGCCAGATGTCACGAGCCGCTCCGCGATCCATTCGCCGCGTGCGCTGCACCCACTTCGCGTCGATGTAGTTCTTCTTGGAAGCCGAGGGGTCCACATCCATTTCACGCGGGTCGATTTTCTCGATCAGGATTTTCCCGTCAAGGTCTTCCTCGTAACTGACTCGGGTCTCCGTCCAGCCTTCCCCAGTAATCACCGCATCGGCAAAGGCATCCGACTCCTCACCGTCCGCGCCGCATTCATCGCGAACCCATTGGGCAGCAGCCGACAGTACTTCGGAAATCTGCGTCGATCCCGTCTGCCTTGGAAGGTACGCCGTCGCCTGACGGTTCGCCGCCTCATGGCCCACGATCGCATCCACAATCGGCGCGACGCGGTTGAAGGTCGGAACAGGTCGGTTCTGGTCCTCCATGACCTGACCCTCTTCCGGCGTCCACTGCGTCCCGGCCACGAAGTCGTAGCATTTCTTCGCTTCCTCGCGCCATTGATTGCGGTGCTCGACCGCCTTTTGCACCATGCGCTGGATCGTGTCGAGGTTCATGTCGCACGACCCTCCCATTGTGTCGTCGCCGTGCTCGCCGGAGCCTGCGCGAGGTTGACCGTGGTGCCGGTGAGGGTGTAGTCGGTGAGGGTGACGGGCGAGCCAGTCGTCGTGATGAGGGACCCAAGGGGCGCGTCGGGCACAATCTGCGCATTGGCCGCATAGACGCCATGCGTTCCGTCACCCGCAAACGCTTGTCCGGTAGGGGAATCCCATATTTCATAGACCAATGGATTGCTAATATTGGTCTGCGGCGAAGTCAGCGAAAAGCTGAGGTGCAATCGGTAATATCCGTTTGGAAGCGCGATTGCCCATTGCTGCAAGTTGTCCGCAGGCGCTCCGCCATAAGTGGACGGCAAACCGAGAAACAGCCCCGTGCTGAAATCGAACACTCCGGCATTGACGCCGCCTGCAGATAATTGCCAGCTTAATGCGCCATATTCATACCCATACGGAGCGACATCCACGAAACCAGCAAGCGACGATGAAGCATTTATCGTGCCGGTGTGCGGTTTGAATGCCTGAACATTGCTGGTTGTTCCTGCGACAAGGATATAAGCCGTCCCGCTTCCACTTGGCGTCGATGGTGCAGCAGCACCCCACGAAGCGCTTCCCTCTGGATACCAGTCGGTCGTCGAAGCCGCAGAGTTTAGAACCTCATTCGTCCTTGGCGTCGGGTACAACAACTGATTGCCCTGCCAGTCGTTGCGATAGATCGCCGTGGGTTGCGCAGAATTGACAGGATTGCCGAACTGATCGACAAGCTGTGCGCTTGTCGCCGTGCCGTTCCATGTCCCGAACTGCGTCAGTGGAACGAAACGGCCGCCATAACGGCGAAAGCCCGTCAGGGTGCCAATCGCACGGCTCACGCGCCGAAACCCTGAGTGACATACAGCGTGCTGCCCGTAGCCGCAGCGATGACGTTCAAGGTAGCCCCCGCAGGAAGCGTGAGGATCGGCTGCGTTCCCGGCAGCAGTGGAAAGCTCGATGTCGGAGAGCTTGTGGGGATGACAGCAGCGGTATTCAGGGCCACCCACACGGTCTGTGACCCCGTGACGGTGAGCATGCACTGAATGAGGCCTCCAGCAACGCCCCCTGAGGCAGCAGGAAGTGTCAGCGTCTGGTTGCTGGCTGTCACGGCAAGAGGGGCCGTGCTGGTCGTGGGCTGGAACGGTGTCATGATGTCATCCAGGAAGCGCGCCTTCTCGGCGCGGGATTGGCAATGGTGCGACGCGGCGGCTTGGTCCCCACCGCGAAATAGCGGAATGCATCGGCTGCGTGCGAACTCCAGTCGTGGTTGGGATGGGAGGCAAAAGTTTTCTTGCCTTCATCCCACTTGCGACTATAGGACCGCAGCGCCTTGAGTCCATATTCACATTTTTGGGCATCGAACCAGCACAGCGGCAGTATGCTCCGGGAGGATTCGATGCCGTCTTCAACAGGAAGGGCTGGAATGATCTGCGCCTTGATCCCGAGCGCGTTCAGCACTTCCAATCGCGACTTGCCGGTGCCGAGTTCGCGGACCTGCACGTCATGCGGGAGGTGATGGGCCGTGTAGACGTACCCGCGATCCTGCAGCACCTTGGCGTAGTGGGCCAGACTTTCCCCGTTGCCCTCGTAGTAGTCAATCACGTGGTGCTCTTGACCCACGGTTTGCGTGAACCAGATAGCTGTCGGGTCGGAAACGCCAAGATCCCACCATGTCCGCACGCCCAGCGTGGGGTCATAGGGAACCCGTGTGATCCGACCGTCAAGACTCGCGATCTCAAGGGCCTTCCCGTAGTAGCTTCCCGTATTCGGCGCGGTGAACGAACAGAAATATTCCTGGGCGATCATCTCCGGCGTCATGCCTGAACGCCGCTCCATCTCGATCTCGGTCTTGGAGACAAGACCCGTGTCCTCGACCGTCAAAATCTGGTGAAACCAGTCTTCATTCTGCCGGGCGACTTCCAGCAGTTCGTGCCCGTGATTCATCCCGCGCGGCGTGAAGATGAAGATCGCCCAGCCGCCGTTCTGCCTCAGGATGGGCCGGATGAAATCCCACGCTCTCGGATCGGTCAGCGACCACTCGGAAAACACCACCCCAACCGGATTCGCACCTACAAGCCGGTCGTAGTTGTCCGAACCCACAACCTGCCAGATCGAGCCGTTCAGCAGCTCGACCTTCATTTCGTCGTTGCGGATGCGTGTGCGGAGAGCTTCCGGCCACACCTGATCGATGATCCTCCGGCCGTCCTGATCGATGCCATCCCACACCGTCAGCCTTCCCTGTGCAAGCGTCGGCAGCATGTGCCAGTACGTCCCTACGCGCTCGAAAGCCGCACAAGCGGTCCAATTCAGGGCCGTATTGTCCTTGCCAGCTCTTCGGTGCCAGACCGCTACCGCTCGCTTTCCACCCGCCTGCAGGTAGCGCCACAGCTTCTTCTGGTGAACGCGCGGCCACCAGCCGTTCGGCAGCGTGACGTCAGTCATGCTCCGCCATCTTGCGGATCGTGAGCTTCACCTCGCCCGTATGGTCCACCGCCGACTTTGCAGCCAGACGCGCGTCGGCCATCGCGGCGACACGGAGCCGAGTATCAATCCGCACCCGCTTGTCGTTGGCGTCCAGTTCGTCCTTGTCCGCGATCGCAATCGTTTCCTCAGCCCACCGATGGGCTCTCGACATCTTGGCCGCACGCATGCGCTCACCGAAGCCGTCGTGATTGCTGGCCTCCCACCCCCACAACGTACCCCAGCAGGGATAGCCCTTGCGCTTGACCATCTCCATGATCGAGCCGCCGTTGGCGACCTCCTCGATGATCTTGTCCGCAAGCTCGCGGGTGTATACCGGAGGCCGACCGATCATCAATAGTCTCCCATCCCCTTATCCATCGGGTCATTGTCCGTGACGGGGTTGGACAGACCATGACCGGGTTTTCCCTTGTTGTTGGCCTGCCGCTTGTTCACGATGGACGAAAACGCGGTCATGGCAGGAACCGTCTGCTCCATCTCCTTGCGCATCATCTTGCGTGCTTCGCGTGGCATTATCCGGCGCATGGCTCATCCTCCACCTCAACCCACTCCAGATGCGCCGAAGCCGCCAAGAGCCTCCCGTGCCCATAGTGGGACTGCAGCCGCTGGCAGTACGAGGCCAGTTCAGCCGGCCGCATGAAGTCGGACACGATCATGCCATCCCGGTGTTCGGCACAATAGGCGTGGGGAAAGGTCACGCGGACCTCTGTCTCAGGGGCCTTGCTGTTCGGCGTCCTGCGCTGGATGCGTCCGCCTTTTGGAGTGGCCACACCTTCAGCGACCGGATTGTGACCGGCGGACGGAATCACCACCACAGGGCGCCACACGCCCGGGTTGGCGCATGCGACTGGAGCTGGAGCTGTTGCCTTGCGCGGGCTCATACCTTGGCCTCCAGCTCACCGACGAGCTTCTTCAGGTGTTCAATGGCGGTCTCGACCTTCTGGGCCTCAGCTTTCAGGTGCGGCAAAAGCTCGGACTCGTAATGCGCGATCCTTGCCTTCAGTTCGGCGAGGATCGTTGGATGCGTGGTGTCTGTCATAGCACTGCCTCTTCTCGGGCGCGGAATCGCCGCCATGCCTCATCACAAGACATCAGCGGGTGTTTTCTTGCCGCATCCTTGCCTGCGACCCACAGGCCGCAGCGGCGGTCACTCGGGAACGGTGGAGGGGTTTCGGGGCCTTTCTCCAAGTAATCCCGGTACCCGACACTGAACCAATACTTGCAACCGTCCCATGACATCGCGTCAATCGATGCCATCTCAGGCTCCGTGCTTGGCTTCGTCCTTCTTGCTCGCGCGGTCAACGGACTGCGCAGGCAAGCCGCCGCCGCCCTGCATCGCTGCCCCGCCGTTCAAACGCGGACCCTTGGGGCTATTGCGAAAATGCTCGCCCGGTGCAGCCGTTTCAGTCGGCGATTCACCGGCAAACGGCGACTTGTGGCCCTTGTGCTCATAGCCAGTCGCCTTGTCGCGGCCGGAGAAACCACGCCCTGCGGCGGTGTGCGGATGACGTGCCATGTTACTTTCCTCTGCTGGATGGACGGTGGAAGCCCAGGCGGCTGTTCAGGGCGCGCTGAGCCTTGGCCACGATCTGGTGCTTCTCGTGGCGCGTGATGTTGCCTGCGTTGTAACTCCGCGATGCCATGCGTACCGCATCCTCTGCATGACTCTTGTCCGGGATCGGGAAGCTGCGACCCGGACCGGCGAAGTCCTTGGCAGGGAGGGCCTTGCGTTCTTTGCTGGTGAGCTTGGACATGCAATATTCTCTCGTGATGCTCGGAGGGCCGCGCAACATTCTGCGGGGATTGTACGCTTGAGCGCAATATTCTTGCGTCTCGCGTAGGAAAATGTCAGCAACACCGTCAGTCAGCGCCGAGGAAGAGGGGAACATTCCCCTCTTATGGCTTGGGCTTGTGCTGTGTCTGTGCGATGGCCTGCACCTGTCCAGCGCACTGGATGTAGGCGGCGTGCAGTGAGATATACGCCTGCGCCAGATCGCCCCACGTGCGGATGGTGGCGGCTGGTGCTGTGCAGGGTGCTACCAATTCGGCAGGAATCGGTAGATATTCGGTACGTATGATCTGAAGCGGAGCGGCAGGACGCACGCCTACGCTTGGGGTGCAGCCGCAAGCAGCCGCAACAGCCAGGATTGGAGCGGCCAGCCGGAATCGAACCGGCGTCATCGGTTTGGAAGACCGTGGCTCTGCCATTGAGCTATGCCCGCGATCAGTGAAGTTGCGCAAGGAGCTGCGCCGGAATGGGTTGCCGAGCGCAAGCCGTAGGGGGCTCTGTGCGGATGATCGTGCGCACCGTCTGGTTGGCGCTCGAAGCTTGACCGGCGCTCTGTGCCCCGATCTTGGCCAGCCATGCCACAGCGGCATTGGCCTGCGCCTGCATCGCTGCGCGTGTGGCGGCTTCGGCCTTGTCGATGGCCTGCTGCTGCTTGAGCGCAGTGGCCGTCGCTTGTGCCTCGACCTGTGCAATCTGGGCGCGGTCGCGGGATGCTTGAGCGACAGCAATGCCGTGTTCATGCCATGCAAGCCATGACGCAGCTGCGGTAGCGGCCAGACTCAGCGCCAGACCAATCCCAAGATAGCCCGAAAGCCCGAACATCAGAACCTCGAACGAATGCGTGCGATGAACGCCTCGAACCAGTTTGGCGAATAGGGAGGTGGCGCGGGCTGCGGAGGCGGTGGTGTGTAGCGCGGGGGCGGGTTAAGGATCGCCGGAGGAATGGGCGTCGGATTGGCCTGCTGGTACGCAATCACCTCTTTGCACAGGTCCGACTGCACCCACAGGTCATACCCATCCCGACCGTACATCGTGCCGGCCGCCCAGATGGCGTTACTTGGGTCGGTCGGTACGTACTTCATGCCCTGAAGACCCGTCGGTGGCACGATGGGTGCTGTTGGGTCTTCCACCCACGTGCCCCCGGGCAAAGCGCCCTGCGGATTTCCGGTGTTGTCGATGTACACATCCCCCGCATGCGCGAGGATCCACGCCATCACGGCGTTTCCGGTCATCGGGCCTTGTTCATACAGCGGCTCTTGCAGCCACGGGTAGACGGGTGCGGTCATTGTCATCTCTCAGGTGAGGAGGATCAGGACAGCGACGACGATTCCGGCCAGATACTCGGCGAAATCAGCCGCGCTCATCCAGACAGTCTGCGGTGGGGTTTTCTCGTAGCGCAGGTCGTAAACGAACTCTTTTGCAGCCGCCAATGCCACGCACAGCGGCGCGGAAATCCATGCGGTCACGCCCCAGTGTCCCAGGATCAGCATCACGCTACACGCGAACCACGCATGCGCCATCGCGGTCACGAAATCTTGCGACTCGCCGATTTTCGCAATCTCGGACTGGATGGTCATTAGATTACCTGCGCTACGCTCGTTGCGCGCGTGTCATTGAATAGGCTTGATGAACGCATGACATTGCCAGCGATCGGCTCACTACGCGCGTTTTGACTGATAAAAACGGTACGGACGAAGGGATCAATGAAAGACGGCTGCTCCTGAAGCGAAGGGTGCAACCAAACACTAGGAACATGAATCTGATTGGGAATAGCTTGCTGCTGTTTGCTCACCGTCGCGTTGCACGTGTGGCACTCCATCACGTGCGGACCGTAGACTTTCGAGCACTTGGGGCAAACCCACCCCATTGAATCAGTCATTTGCGGTCTCCGAACTTGGCTTTGAACACGATGGCTGCTGACACTACTCCCCAGACCGACGCAAGCCCAGTCCCAAAACTCACGTAATCCAGCGCGTTGTGCTGCTTGACCACGGTCCATATCGACAGGCCGAGGAATGTCGTGCTTGCGAGAATGGCAAACCCGACGCCGAAGATTCGGACCGGGCACCAGGTCTCGTTGTCCGTCTCAGTGAAAGCGGTCTTGATGATCTGCGGCAGGTTCACGGGCAATGAACGGTGGCGTTGTGCACTGCCGCAGCGGTGAACAGTGCGGCGCCGGTGTAATCGGCCCATGCAGGCAGTTTCGTGCCCCATGCAAGCCCTACCACCGCGCCATGCGTCAGCAGCAGCGCGCCGGTGCTCGGATGGCGACCATAGACAGGGTTGGCCTCGTGGCAGCCCCTGTGCAGCGCAGCGCGTGTAGTCAGCACGTCAGCCAGCGCAGCGAGCGCCAGAGCGGCCAGCGCAACGTGCGGCGTGCGCCTGAATGCTGGATCGACCGCATGCTTGACCTGCGCGCGCGTGGGCGAAGCATGGGCTGAAGCCATGAACAGCGCCAGACAAACGGCAAGGAAAGTCTTGTTCATGCCCACGTCGCTGCCCTGATTGCGGCCACGTCCTGCACGCCGCGATTGCCTGCCTGCCGATACCAGAGCGTACCGAGCAGGTCATTGGCTGCCGCTTCCACTTCGTGCGCGGCCATGTAGCCGAGAAACGTGTCGAACGTCTGCAAGGTCGGCAAGCCCATGTTGTAGGCCATATCGACCACCGCAGACTGCGCGTCTGCGCTAAGTCCTTGAAACCACGGGAATGCTTGAGCAACCGACTGCGCCACCT
>JAEHJW020006702.1_pt1 | contig 34186 bp, 54 predicted proteins | sample 9271431 | NCBI WGS metagenome assembly JAEHJW02 | reverse complement strand
TCCGATCTTAATACATAAGCAAGCGGCTGAAGCGTTGAACGCAGGGGTCAAAAGTGTTGACGTTGCTAAATGGATGTATGCTGAATATAAGAAGCTTGACGATGAATATTTGAAAGCAACAAATATGCGTCCTTTAACTATAAAGCCTAAAGGCATTGGCAGTACAAGTTACAGTCCATTAGGCAAGGACGATACACCGGGCAAATTAAATAATAAATATACCCCCGGCGTTAAAGATTATGAGGACGCGCAAAATGATATTAACAATAAATTGATTGTTGCGAACTTATCCGCTGAAGACTTCGGACGTTCTATCACAAGCTCGTTAATGCAGGGTATAGAGGCAGGGGAAAGGTTTGATAAAGTGCTGGCAAATATGATTATCCGCCTTACGGAGATGGTAGCCGAGGCGTTGATATTTAAGGGTATTATGGCATTGTTTGGCTTAGCAACGGGAGGAGCCGCAACAGCAGGCGCTAATATTGGCGCGGCAGCAGGTATTACCCCGATTATGCTACCCACTGGCGGCGGTGAAATGATAGGCACTCCTGCAAGCACGGGGGCGGGCGCGGCATTACAGGGCTTATCCAATAAGCTGGACGTATTAAACTATTACTTAGCCACAGGCAACAATAGCAAGGGAGCGCAAACGGTAAACGTAACCGGTGAAATTAAAAACGATTCGATTTACTTGGCGAATAAAAAAAGCGCAATTCAATATTCCCGGAATAGATAAGCAATGGCAACGATAACATTAACATCCGAAGTGTTCAAGGTAAACAGTAGCGACACGTTGCAGTTTATTATTACGCTAACAAAGAAAAGCGGGACGGATGAATCATATACATTTTTACAGAAAAATTTGATTGTAGTTGACACAGGCGAATTAGAGCAAAGTTTTTCGCTTGACGATTTGCTATTAGTTCCGGCTAACTACTCATTCAAGATAGGCGACAAAGACGGTTATTTGCGCGGGCTTATATTCAAGAATGCATACGTTCCATTTGACAGCGATATTTACAAGCAAATGCTTGAGGTTAAACTCAATGGAGTAACTGAATTTAAGGGATACTTTTTAGAGGATGCACTTAGCTGTGATAATGCCCGAATGATTGTATCGTTAAAAGCATCAAGCGATATTGAGATATTAAATGATACATCTTTGTACGGTGATTATGAAGATGCGGCGGGTATAAGTGGGGACGATTTATATTATAATGCCTTAAACCCATTAGGTTACACAAGGGGGACGATTTACCCGATTGGAACAATTTTATATGATATATTCAAAAAGATAAATCCCTCTTTAGCTTCAAATGTTTGGGCTAATAAATTAAGCGTATCACCTACAGATAATGCCCTTTATTGTAATTGCGACAGGCTTTATAAGGGCTGGAGCGATATAATAAACTCTCCCGATTCTGTTACAACCGGATTATCCGTGGATTATCTAAATGTTAATTGCTCCCCTATGTTTTTTAACAACGCGGCGGGCTTCAACAATTTAGGGGATATATTAAGGCAAATATCCTTTGATTTAGGATGCTATACCGGTTTAATTGGCAACGTTAAGCCGTTTATGAAACAACTATATAAATATGATAGCGTAAACGCGCAATCGTTGGGAGTGGTTAAAAGTTATACATACAATTATAAAACGAACCTGATTAAATATGTTACTTGCTCCGATAAATATCCGAATGCATCCGGCACTTTTAATTATGAAGAAAAATTCACTTCGGGCACGCTGAACACAAAAGACGCCCGGAAGATAGAGAAGACAAATCTTTTATCAGGCTGGTATAACGGCACGCCCGGCACGCCCGATTTATTTGTACAAACTAATTTAACCGCTTACTATAATAACGTTGGCTGGGCGATATTTCACGCTTATGATGAATTCGCAGTTGAATATATAAACGTAAACCAACGAACTGCGGACTTTTGGTATTACTACCGCAGTAAATTAGAATTTAACCAGATAGATAGCTTTGAAGTTTCGGGCGTTAACTATTCATTTATCAGAGACTTCACCTATAACGGATATAAATATCAAATCGTTTCAATTAGGAAAAAGTTCGGAATTGATGCTACCGAAATTGAAGCGATAAACTTAGGAGTATAACAATGGCAATGAAAGCGAGTTATTTTGGGACAACACAGCCGTATATCCAAAGGGTTGACAATGCGGCTATTGCCTTTAACCTGCTCCATTCAAATGTGACTAAATGCGAGCCTGTTAGCCGTGATGTTATACACGAGTCCGAATTGAGCGCCGAAAGAGTAGCTATTGACAGGGGTGGTTTTTACGAAGTTGAAATAATGATTTACATATTTAAGAGTGCAACCGATAAAACAGATTATAATACGCTTTTCGATTCATTCTACAAAAAAGAGGTTTATTTCAAATTACACGCGGATGCCGATTTTGTAAAAGTAAGAGGTACCACAGACAACGCCAAATTTTATGTAACGGATTTAATACCACAGCCATTACAGGCATTAGACACGCGCGACACAATCATATTAAGGTTGATAAGCCTTAATGAATGTAAAATTTTAACAGTATAGGGCAATATGCAAGCAAGCTATTTCGGAACGGGCAAACCATATTTATATAGGACGGACGGCGCAACCGGACGGCAGATATATTTTGCCAACGTTACAAAGTGCGAGCCTGTGGGGGGGGACATTATTCACGAGTCCGAATTAAGCCCGGTGCGGAATGTAGTTGAAAAAGGCCGGTTCCTTGAAATAGAAATAGTCCAAAACACTTTTAAGAATATTACCCCGTATGATAAGGACGATTACAACGCGTTCGTTGATGATTTTTACAAACAGGAAGTATTCTTAAAACTGCACGATGAAATGAGTTTTATTGAGACCTAGAATTCAGCCGATAGCGCCCGTTTTTATGTCAAAGATGTTATACCAAAACCTTTATTGGTGCTTGATTCAAGGGATATTATAATAATCAGGCTGGAAAGTTTGGACGAGTGTAAAATACCTGTTATGAGCAAACCGCTTTATAATGAAGACGGCACAATACTATACAATGAAGACGGTAACAAATTAGAAGGGGAATAATGAAGAAGATAATTTTATTTTTGATTTTATTAACGGCCACAGTACAGGCTCAAAAGCTCTCTGAATTGCCAAAGGCAAAAGCCTCTGAATTAAAAAGCGTTGACTATTTCCCCTTGAATATAAAGGCGAGCCTCCGCGATACAACGAAGACAGCAACCCTACAGTTATTATATGGCGCGCTTAAGACTATCAACGATACAACGGCAAACCGCATAATGATACTGCCGACAAAAGACACAACTTTAACGGGCGCAATCCGCCGATTGCCGGGCGATACTTTAATCGGATATAAGAAGCCAACGGGTTACGATACTCTTGCTACTTATAAATATGTACGCGATAGCGCAAAAATGAACACGGCGGGAAATTATACTTGGACGGGTATAAATAAATTCAATAATTATTCAACCTATTTCAATAATTTGATTTATACTTTCCCCTCTACCGGCAGAATACCCGGTTCGTGTTTATATGACCCGCTCGGCACGGGCGTTTACGAGTTCCGAAAAATGCAGCCGTATTTACTTATTAAAAGTCCGTTAAGAAGAAACGTGGATTCACTGGCGTTCGATTTCCAAAACACAAACTTAAAACTAACTAATAATCGTTTAGATTTAATCCAAAATATTAGGACAACGGACGCTCCAACATTTGCCGGCTTCACGGCATTGAACGGGAATATACCACAATCCGGCAATTATGGATATTATAATAATTATGTGTCTGGTTTTGGCGGTTCGGGATTCAGATTAGATTATGGGCTTTCCCTTGCTAATAAATCCACATTAGAGATAGATAATTTAACCGTCCGCGGGACACTATCTGTTTATGAATTATTAGCCCGGCAAATAAGGGCAACGAATGGGTCTATATTTGTATCCGCATCTGCAAAGGTTGAATCAGTCAACGGCACAAGTATTACTTTTATTGATGAAACAAATTCAAGCCTGTGCCCTTTTGCGGCGGGCGATTTATTAAAGGTACAAAGGTTTAAGCCGGATGGCACAACTGTTTTAAGAAACGTGCAGGCCACAGTTTCAAGCGTTTCAGGCAGAACGGTAGTGGTTGTCTATAACACAGGCACATTTGCCGCAGGTGATGAAGTGGTAAGGGTAGGCAATAACGGCACAACACCCGGCAGGGATGTATCTATCTATATGACCTCGGACGATACCAACGCGCCTTTTATTGATATGATTACAGGCGTAAATAGTTGGACTGCTTGGGCTTCGGCATCCAAGACAAAATTGAGATTAGGAAATTTAACCGGCATAACGGATGCGGATTTTGGCGGCGCGCTAAGCGGATATGGTATTTATGCGGCCGGCAACGCTTATTTCAAGGGATTTATAAGAGGCTCCGAAATAAGAGGCGGATATTTTGAAACTTCTGATAGAACGAACACAGCTTTAGATTGCGTGCTTATTGACGGGATAAATAATACGCTTGAATTTAGAAAGGCCGGCAGAACATCTTTAACAGATTGTATTTTGAAAATCACCTCGAATGCTTACAATAATATGCCGGGGATAATGTTCAATAATGGAGTAATTAGTTTTAGTGCTGGGACAAGCAGTTCATATATGAATGGCGGGCAAATTTATGTTTCAAGTGCTTCGGCCAATTCAAATGCCATTCTTGGCTCGGCGACCCTTGCAAGTGGTGATGTTACAGGCGCAATAACAGGTCTTGCTAATAATACTGGCACAGGATATTCGATAGGTGTATATGGGCAAGGGAGTGCAACATCGAGCAATTATTCAGTTGGGGTAGCAGGGCAAGGGCAATATGGCAATAATAATTATGGAGGTTCTTTTCGAGCAATATTTAATGTTAGTGGGACATTAAAAAACTACGGCGTTCAGGGACTTGCTTCGGATGCACCCGAAAACTTCGGGGTGGCGGGCATAACCACCTCACCGGGAATGTCGGCAGTTACTAATTATGGCGTTTACGGAAGCGCAACCGGAGCAACTACTAATTGGGCGGCCTATTTCGGAAGCGGAAACGTTTATATAACAAATGAATTGCAGGTAGGCGCAAATAAATTAAATGTCAATTCATCCGGCCAACTTACAAAGGTAAATAATATAGCCGCAACAAGTAAATATACACTTATCGGCGATGGCACTTCTTTTACCCCCCGTTTACTTGCAATGTCTGATTTACCCGCGCAGACAGCCTCAAAGGTAGCTGTTACAGATGCAAGCGGATATATAAGCACTTCAACCGTTGCAAGTGCGGAATTATTCACTCCGGCTTATGCAGAGATAACTGAATATGATGCGAATGGATATATAAACACAAATGGAAGCACATTTGTGCAATTTATGGATATTGCCGCAGGCGATACTAAGAACCTAACCGTTAATACAACAGGGGATTATATATCTATTCCTTCCGGTTATGCGGGGGAATACGAGATAACGGGGAACATCACATTTAAGGGGAGTGCGGCAGGCGCTTATTATTGGGCTATCCTTAAAAACGGAACGCTTGTAAGTAAATCGAGAGTAATAAAACGAATGGCCGTTGCGAATGAAGACGATACAACCCCTATTTCTTGCTTAATAAACTTGACAACAAACGACCAGATAGCTCTTGGATGCCTTTCTGCAAACGGCAATCGGGCTACTATTACATATATGAATATCAAAGTGATTAAGAAATCTAATTAAATCGGGTGGATAAAATGAGAACGAAATTTATTTTAATATTTCTATTACTTGCCTCTGCATTAAGCGCGCAAACATCAATAAATGTAACGCTCTTAAGAGGCGACAGCAAAACTTTAACCTATGTAACCAACGGCGATTATTCGAGCGATGCGGTGCATTTTACCGTGAAAAAGGATATCAACTTAACAAGCTCGAGGGTGATTGATAGAATAGCATCCTCTGCTTATGATGGCACAAAGACAACGTTTACAATCGCACTTGTAAAGATGGACACTTGGGGGCTAACGCCCGGCAATTACGTTTATGATATTGAGGCCGATTCACCGACAGACACAACATTCAGCCGCACATTATTCAGGGGAATATTTACAATAGTTGGCGATGTCCGCACTCCGTATGATAATACAAACCTTACCTTAAACAGCGCAGTGCGATACATCCCATATTTGCCCGACAACTTTGTAAATAATGATATTATCCAAATGCGGGACGGTTCGTTTATAGGGGTGCAACCTAAAAGCCTTGTCGATTCTTCATTTTATTCTAAAACTCAAATAGACGCGCTTTTAAGCCCGAAATTTAATACATCTGATTATGATTCTTACTTTGATTCAAGGTTAGGAGTTAAAACAACCGATAATTTAACACAGGGCAGTACAAATAAGTATTATTCAAGTTCTTTATTCAGCTCCGATTTTAGCTTAAAAACTACTGACAATCTAACAGAGGGAACGAATAATAAATATTTTACAAGCGCGCGCGTGGCTTTAATCATAGGCGATTCCTTAAATACATTTACTAAGAATAGAATCGGTTTGGGGAACGTTGACAATACAAGCGACCTTAATAAACCTGTTTCATCCGCTACACAAACGGCGTTAAATGCGAAACAAGATTTAATCGGTTACACTCCCGCGAGGCTTGACAGCGTTTATTACAAAAGTTCTTTATATACAAAGACAGAAATAAATAGTTTATTATCGGGCAAACAGAATACTATTTCTTACACTACAGCCAACGCGGATAGTGTTTACAAGAAGTCCGAAACTTATAACAGAACGGAAGTTGATGCGGCCATTTCGGGAAGTTCCGCGGATTCCTCAATTTTCGCTACCCATAACTGGGTATATAATCAGGGCTATTTAACCGGTTCATCCTCGCTTAACCCTGCCAACATTTCTCAATCGACCTCATACCGCTTTGTAACGGATGCCGAAAAAACAACTTGGAACGGCAAGCAGGACGCATATACAAATTTATCGACCATAGGCAATTTAGCTAATAGTGCTGGCTGGCTACACAACGATGGGGCTGGGACTTATGCCTATTCTACGCCTACCAAATCAGATATAGGTTTAAGCAATGTTGAAAACACAGCTCTTTCAACTTGGGCTGGTTCAACCAATTTAACCACAGCAGGGAATTTAAGCGTAAGTAGTTTAACAAGCACAAACGAAGTTTTAATCAATACCACCACTGCCACAGGCGGGAACACTAAGTTGACGGTGAATGGGGCTGCCTCGTTTTCTTCCACAAATACAATAAGCATTATAAATGATGCCAGCACCAATGACATACGTTTCAAATCAACAAAAGAATGGACAATCGGCACCGCAAAATTGGGAGTATCTAACCCAGAAGATGCTTTCTATATCAACAGATATAACGGCAGTATATGGCAAACAATATTGTCTATAAATAATGCAGGCAATGCTACTTTTGCAGGGAGTGTACAGGCCACAACAATAAAACTTACAAACGTTCCAGTCTATGCGGATAACACAGAAGCACTCGCAGGCGGCCTTGTTGCAGGGCAGATTTACAGAACGGCGGACGGTACTTTAAAAATAACTTATTAGGAGATATACAAATGACAATCGTAAATATTCAACCTAAGTTCTTTGATGAAAGCGCAAGAACAGCAACATACCTTGAATTATCAGACATCAATATTGCGCCCGATGGTTCAAGCGCAAAAATGGAATATATTGCTGGTGACAAAGACCATTTACTCGCTGGCAGAGGAACGTTTGATTTTACCCACGATGAAATAGTCGGGTTTAATAATATGGACTTCGCAAACTTCGGACTCATTGATTATGCCCTTTCTAAAAAAGGTATGGTGAGGGTATGATTTACTTAACTATTTATCTGTTAATATCTTTCATTTGGAGCGCATACGAAATGCACCGTGCGCCCGTTGGGTACGAAGATGAAGGTGGCTTTCATTATGGAGAGCCTAAGAAGTGAGTGCAGTTTATAATCACGGTTTTAGAGGAGGATTCCTGTTCGGGTTCCTCCCCTTTATTTGGTGCTATAAATTAGCACTCATTATGTTCGGGGTAAAGTTTGTGATAGGCTCTTTGCCTGATTTGCTCGAATGGGTATGGCGGCAAGTGTATAGTACTGATATTAAACCCGAAACACATACGGGCAAACTAAACACCTACATGACCTCTGGCTGGCGAATATGGCTCTTCCCCGAATGGTGGCTTCATACCTATGAAGATAAAAAGATATGGCACTATTATCCGCCCGAACATTGGGTAAACAAGGCAGGGTTTTGGTTAAGCATAGGGATTGATTTAATAATGCTGGCATTTATCATTTAATAACATAAGGAATCTTCGATGCGGCGTTCAAGCAGATATTATTAAGTAAATTAAATTTAACGGAGGCGCCCGATGTTACTCCCGATAGCGGCAGTGTTATTTAGTTATTTAATTATACAATACATTTACAGTAATAACGAGGAATAAAATGCAGATATCCATTGAATTAGTTTTAACCGTGCTGAATATACTATTGGCTTTACTGTTTTGGTTTATGAAAGATAAGATAAAAACAATGGTAGATTCAGTTGCAAAAGTAGAAAGCAAGAACGCCGAAATTGAAAATAATTACATTGCCAAATTCGACAAAGTGAATGTCAACATTGCCGCGCTCGATAAAAATCTTGAAACGAGAATCGGCGACTTAAAACTGCACCTCTCGGAGACCTTTATGAAGAAGAATGAATGCAATGCTTATCACGGTATAATAAACAGACTTCAAAATATAGAGGACAACATAAATGGATGAAATTAAAATAAAAGGTTTGCAACCAACTAATATATCATTAACAACACCAAAGGAGCTAAAAATGGTAGAGGACAAAAAAACAGTAGAAAACCTTTGCACGGCATTAGGTTTTATTGTTTCCATTTCAAACGATTTGTACAAAGTAACCGCAGAAGATTCAAGCGGTGGCGCAAAAGTAACCACGGCGGAATATCTTGAGTTCTTGCCGGAAGCATTCAAGATTCCGAAAGTAATTGAAGCGATTAAAAACATTCCGGCTGAAGTATTCGACCTTATCACAGATGCGGAAATTCAGCAAATAGCCGACACGCTCGGCGGCTCGTTGTACTTTGTTGATAATGGGAAATTATTCGACATTGTAAAACGTGCGCTGATAATCTTGAATGAAATTAAAAACCTTGTTCAAGATTTGGCCGTATAATGGATAAAGCTAAAAAAATAATCGGCGATGTTTGGGAATGGTTCAAAGGTAAAAAAAGGTTAATCGCAATCGGCGCGGGACTACTCGCGCAGGTTGTGCCTAAACATACGGCAATGGGGCAAGGCGCGGACTTTCTATCGCATAACCTCGATAATATCCAAATAGGCTTGGACGTTGTAGCAGGTTTATTCGGAATAACCGCAGTAACAGAACACGCTTACGATAAATATAAAAACATTAAGGGGCTTCGCAAAAATGATAACAGTGAACAAAGCAGTAATTCAGAAAGTAAATGAGTTTATTTCTTTTTTTGAAGGGCGCAAAAATACGGCTTACAAAGATAGCGGCGGCGTTTGGACTATTGGCCTCGGTTCAACTAAGAACGTTACGCCCGGCCTTGTGATAAGTGAAGCCGAAATTGATGCACGTTTTGAAACTGATATAATGGATGCAATCGACAGAGCAAATAAAAACGTTTCTGTAACGCTTAATGATGCCGAAAAGGTGGCGGTTATTTCGCAAGCATATAATTTACGGAGCTTCGAGAAGTTAGCAGACCATCTCAATCAAGACAGGGCGCTGTACAAAAAGAAATTACTATTATATTATTATGATATTGCAAAGCACCCGGTAAAGGGGCTATTGATTAGGCGTATAGCAGAACGCCTACAATTCGAGGGACGGGACTGGCGCACAACGGCCACAGCCCTGCAAAAAATGAAGCTCGAAGATGTGCAAAGCGAAGTAAATAATTTATTCACCTCATAGCTCCCCAAACAACCCCTAAAGGGGCGGGAACCCCGAACCCGCCCCCTTTTTTATTCCTCAATCCGTTCAACCGCGCCGCGGAGATTGCCCGGCGCTAAATGGGCATATATTTGAGTGGTCTTAATGTTAGTATGCCCCAGCAACTTACTTACTTCATATAGCGATACCCCTGCTTGAACTAACCAACTTGCGAAGGTATGCCGTAACGAATGAAAATGTAAAGCCGGATTGAGTTTCGTTTTTCGCAGGTACTTCTTAAATGCCTTTCTTAGCCTATCCCCTTTATAGTCAAACCCGCCAAAATCTTTTAACGATTCAAGAGCAACGCTATTAAGGGGTATTGACCTTATTCTATCTGTTTTGGTAACGTGTGAATGGTTGTCTAATATAATCAACCCTCTTTTATAGTCTATTTGCGCCGGTGTTAATGCCGAAAGTTCACCCTCTCTTAAGCCCGTATTAACAGCAAGATTAAAAATGTTTTTAAGCTCAATATTATCAACAATGTTGATAAATGTTTTATAATCTTCTTTGCTAAAAAACAAAGGGAGCTTTTCCGGCGGCTTAACCGGTTTAATCCCATTGCAGGGGTTAGCTTCGATTAAACCATCCGCTAAAGCCTGATTAAAGAACGCGCGCAAATAAATTAAATCAGTCCGCGCGCCGTATATAGTTTCTTTCCGGCGTTTCATTACATAAGCGTTAATTAACGTCTTATTCAGTTCATTAGCACGGATATTGCCGGCATATTCCAAAAAGAATTTTAGCGTTTGCTCGGCTTTCCCGCGGGTTGATTGCTTATGATGTGCCTCTGAATATTGTCTATAACGTTCTATAAGCACGTTTAGGGGGGTATCAAACACGGGGGTGGGCTTTTTATCGGGGTCAAACGTTGAAAGGAATTTAAGGGCATCCGTTTTAAGCCGGCATCCGGTTGAAACCTTACGCAACCTCTGGCCTTGAGCGAAGTGTATGTAATAGATTCCGTTCTTCCGCTTGCTTAAAAACATAAAATATATGCCCAAAAATATGCCCACCATTTTACAGACAGGCTCAAAAACTTAGTTTTTAGCTCAAAAGAACGGTTTTCATTTGTACCCACGAGAGGATTCGAACCTCCGGCCAACGTCTTTTTCCGCTTATTTTGGAACATTTCAACCATTTTTATATGCCCAGTATATGCCCACTTATGCCCATTTTTATACCCACTATTTAGCCCCTTTCAATTCACTTAATGGCACGCGTATTATTTCAATAGTTTTTTCTGTCTTATCAGTATCAATAAAAGTAACATTCGCAAACGTGCGCGTTTTTCCGAAAAGTAACCCGCCCGCTTCATCCGCAGAATTTACGGGGGTTCCATTTATTGCTTTTATAAGGCACCCTGCTTTTAAGCCTTTCTTATCTGCGGGTGAATCCGGCACAACATTAACTACCTCGGCACCATTGGCATCCTTTAGATATACGCCTATACCCCCGACACGCTCAATTTCAACATACCCAATAGATTCATAGGCCGCCACGCGCGTATCAACGCTATTTTGAGCAGCCGCCCCGCCTATAATTCCGGTACCGGTTGCGGAAACTTCTTTTGTATCACCTTTATAATTGATTAGGATGCTTGAATAGCTGGCACAGGCCGACAGGACAAAGGGCGCGATTAAAAGGAATAAATGCTTTCTCACTTAACACCTCCATTAAGTTTAATTATTGTTATATTATTACCGATTGTTTCATTACTACCCTATAAACAGCTTCTATTTCTGAAGCGTGGACGGTTACGGACGGGTGTGCCGGATTGTCTGAATATAATAGATAATAGCCATTTGATATATCGCGGTAGCGTTTTAACATTTTGCGCCCATCTTTTAATCTTACCGCAACAAGGCAGTTATTTGTTAGCTCCGCCTCAATATCTATTAGTATTATATCCCCCTCATTAAATGTGCCATTCATTGAATCGCCCACCACTTTCAACGCGAAGCATCCATTTATTTTTTTGTAACTAAAAAAAACAAACTCCCCAGTATGTTCCTTTAACATCATATCGTCTATTCCTGCTTTTATTTCTGATAAAAGCGGGTATTTATATTGAGAGAGCACCTCCTCCTCAAAACCCGCAACTGTTATCCTTTTATAAGTAATATTTTCGGGGTCTGAATTATCTATAATGATATTCAATCCCTCTTCCAATTTCTTGATTGTTGCAGGGTACGGCCTTGTTGTCTTGCCGTTCCTTAAGTGCGACAAAATAGCATCCGACACTCCTGTGAGATTTTCAATTTCAGGCGTACTTAGCCGGAAATCCTTAATTAACTGATTTACCAGTTTAGACCAACTCATTATATTCCCCATATTATTACCCCCTCAAATAAATTAAAACTTTCTAAATCTTGCCTAAATATCTTCTTGAAAAAAGTTAAAATAATTCTTGACTTTTGAAAAATCATTCTTTAAGTTCCAAATAGTAATTAAAACTTTCTTTTACTTTGTTCTTTGTTTATTTCTTTCAAGCGGTCAAGCAGACCGGAACGGGAATGAGGATTCCGGCTTGAGAAGAAATTCAAAGAAAGGTTTTTTGGAATGATGAACGATTGCGCCGAAAGGCGGTTGAGGATAGGGAAGTCCGGCGTGCCAGTAACGCGAATAAATGTAAGCGTGGAAGAAGAAGAAAAGTTTACTAATAACCCAAGCTCCGCCTTGTAGTTCAATAGGTAGAAGATGCTCCTTTCGGGGCATAATGTAGGTTCGAGGCCTACCAAGGCGGCTATTAATTTCAACAACAATAAAGGAGAAACACAACAATGGCAACGAAGAAAAAAAGCAAGATGAAATTCAGCAACCCCCGTTTTAACTATGTGAAACTGCTTCACGATAGCAGAGCAAACCCGACAGAGTTTGCAAAGAAAATCGGGGAATCTACTGCAACGTTTTCACAGAAGATGAATAGAGGCACAGCCACATACGCCTTTATCCGGAAGCTTGAGGACATACTGAAGAAAGACCTTTCCGAGTACATAATCATTTAACTCCCTTTTTAACCCTTTACAAAATTAATTCATTCAATTAACAACTATCCCGATAAATGGAGTAATAAATATGGACGTATGTCAAGAAATCCGGCACGTTCTAATATCGAATGATAGAACGATTAGCTGGTTAGCATCAAAAATGAGAATACCCCGTTCAACGTTAAATGCCCGGCTATGCAACCCCGAAACATTTAGCAAGAAAGATTACGATAAAATAATAGACATCTTTAAGCGTGAGGGGTTATCAAGCGGTATTTGTGAAAAGTTAGAACGTGAAACATTAGCAATAGACACAATAATGGCTAATTCAATCGCGTTGCTTAACACCACAGTAATGCGCTTCATAGAAGATAGGCAGTTAACATATCAAGAAAAAACAAAATTAACGGGTATGGTTAACACAATCCAGAATCAATACAACGAACAATTCAATAAAATCTTAGAAATAATAGAGAGGTGAAACAATGCAACAAATAATAGTCCTTGCAATGTTTTTTGCTTTCCTGTTTCTGCTTTCGGTAATGGTAGCCTACACGTTAGTACTGTTAATGGTAAGGCCGCCGAAAAGTAAGAGGGGGGCAAAATGAGCTTAATATTATTATCGTTTGCGCTCGGATTCATTGTGCGGTCTTTATTGACCGATTCAAAATATGTTGCGTTAAGAAGTGAAGCCCTGAAAGAAATTAACGAGCTTAAAAAACACAATGATGTTTTAAGAATAGCCTTAAGACGGGCGCGGAGGCTTTATGATATTAACGCTTGAAAGTAAGGTAATAATAGAGGGGGTAAAGATTCCCGTTCTAATTACCTACATAGTAGGCAAGGATATGCAATCCGGCCTTGACGTGTTCGCTATTAAACGTATCGTTAAAAATCACGGCGTAACAATAACAGAGAAAGATATGGAGCGATTTTACGCCGAAATGTTCGAGCATTATCAGGACGTAAAAAAAGAGTTAAGAGAAATAAACTTCTCAATCAATTAGAGGCGGACGATGTTAAAGATAACACTTGAGCAATCACCAAAAATAATCAAAAACAAATTCACCCTTATAAATAATTCCGAACTTATAAACGAGCTTTACAAGCGGATAGATAGAGAGGACGAGTCCGACATAGTAGAGGCCATTGCGGAAGATTTAAGGGGTATTGAGCGCCGCGTGGAAGAACGTGTTCTGGATTTAAAATAGAAAAGCCCCGCGGAGGCGAATCACACAGGGCTTTAATTGTAGCGTGGAAGCTATCAAACATTAAGAAAGCAAATCACAAACATCATTCAAACAACTAAATAAAAATAAGCATTAAGGGAGTAAAAAACAATATGGCAAATATACAATTATACGAAGTGAGCAAGGAATTAGACGCCTTGTTAAATCAGGCCGACCCCGAAACGGGAGAATTGCCGGAAAATATTATCGAGCAAATAGACGCGTTAACGATTGAACGCGATACGCTAATAAATCAGGCGGGGCTAATTTACAAAATGGCCGAGCTTGATGCCGACAAAGTGGACGAAGAAATAAAACGGTTGCAGTCAATAAAGAAGTTTTACACTCGCAAATCGGAGGTAATGGAAAGGCTATTGAATAAAACCATAAGGTTAGGGGAAGAGTTTAAGTTTTCAAATCTCATAATCAAATGGCGTAAGAACCCCCCAAAAGTAGAGACCACAGATTTATTAGACCTTAACGAGCTTCAGGACACAAACCCCGAACTTATTAAGATAGAATATTCACTCGACAAGGCGAAAGTTAAAGAGCTTGCAAAAAACAACATCCCTTTACCGGCGGGTATCAAAGTAATTCAAGAACATAAATTAACAATCAAGTGAGGCGAAAAATGGAAGCAAATTTAATTCAAACAAGCGGGCAGGATATCCTAACACAATCGGCGTTAGATGCTAACGCAATCATTAAACAGGTTAGCGTTATCCAGTCGGTAATGAGCAAGGTGATGCACGAGGGCGAACATTATGGTAAGATACCCGGATGCGGCGATAAGCCGACACTATTAAAAGCGGGCGCCGAAAAGTTAAACTTTACATTCAGACTTACCCCACAGTTTGAAGTCACCGAAACGGCATTGCAGAACGGACATATTAAAATCGATGTTAAATGTTCCCTCTATTCATTAGCCACAAGTCAAAAAGTAGGCGAGGGGATAGGCAGTTGTACAACGCTGGAGGGTAAATTTCGGTATAGAACCGGCCCCGTTGAATTTACGGGGAAGCCCGTTCCAAAAGAGTATTGGGATTTAAGGAGTACGAACCCAAGCAAAGCAAAAGAACTTTTGAACGGCGGGACTGCCAAAAAGAATAATGCCGGCGTTTGGGAGATTGCAATTCAGGGCGAGAAAGTAGAACACGATAATCCCGCGGATTACTACAACACCGTTTATAAAATGGCTAAGAAAAGGGCTTATGTTGATGCTACAATCACAGCGTTGGCCGCCTCTGATATCTTCACGCAAGATGTTGAGGACTTAGTGGATAACGGAGTAATTGAGCCTAAGCAGGAAACAAAGCAGGCGCCTAAACAGGAACCGCCGAAAAAAGAACCCGCAAAAAAGACAGAGACAGTTAAAGAAGAAATTCAGGACGCCGAGATTGTTGAAGATTCAGGCAAATCTGATTATGCAAAGGCGATTGAAGAAATGAAGCACCACGATTGGAACGGAAAGGTTTACAAAGGCAACGTGATATATGTAAACAATAAGAAGTTCCAACTTTCCGAAAGCGATATAGAGAAGATTAAAGAGCTAAAAGAAAAGGCCGCGTAAATATAGAGGGGGTTATTCCCCCTCATATCATTCAATAAATTTTTGGAGACAAATAATGTTAATCTTAAAACCACACCCATTTAATAATGGGAAACAGCAAGTTTTTTTGCCGGGCAAAATCGGCAGGCGCGATATAAAGCTCGGTGAATTGGACGGGCAATACTTTTTGGCGAAGCGCAAGCCGGAACATATTTTTAAAAAAATAGACGGGCTGGGCGTTAATGCAGAGCTAATAGACAATCCGAAATTCAACTTTAAGATTGTCCGTATTGAATTAGAAGTCAATTTCAGGGTTGAAATATACGAGACAACAAGGGAACATATAAGGGCCGCCGGCACACTTCACGCATTTAGCGGATACGAACAACAATATTTTTTAGAACGTAAATACTTCAACTTTGCATCCGCTAAGAAATACAAAGACGAACAGGAAAGGCGGGCAAGTGAAATAAATCTATTTGCGGAGGCGGTATAATGGCAACGCGCAAAAGAAAAAAATATTGTCCGCACGGGTATAAGCGCAACCGCTGGATTGCCTTAAAGGTTGACGAGGTTGAATTAGTTGAGATAAAAAAGCAAGCGTTTGAATTGGATATGGACGTGTCCGAGTTTATCCGGTTCAAATGTTTAGAAAGTAATAGGGGGTAGATATGGCGGTTTATAGACAAATACAGATAACGTTTTGGCAGGATAAATTCATCCTTTCCCTAACGCCGGAAGAAAAATTCTTTTACTTGTACTTATTGACTAATTCGAAAACGAAACAATCGGGCGTTTATGAATTACCGATAAAGATTATTGAAATAGAAACCGGATATAATAGGGAAACGGTTACCAAACTAATACAGCGGTTCATAGAGCACGAAAAAATCAATTTTGATTGGGAGAATGAAGAAATATGCCTTTTGAATTGGCTTAAGCATAATCCCTACGATGGGAACCGCAATATTAAGAAATGTATCGAGAATGAGCTAAAGAGCGTAAAAAACCCCGGTTTAATACCAAACGATAGCCCCTTGAAGCCCCTTATAAGCCCCTTGCAAGGGGGTTCACAAAAAGAAAAAGAAAAAGAAAAAGAAAAAGAAAAAAAACAAAAAGAAAAAAAAGAGGGCGGTGCCCTTTCTTTCCCCGAAATCCTTTTTTCTGATTTTTGCCTTGCCTACAAGTTAAGCCGGGGTTATGAATTTACCACAGTAAACACCGGTAAGGAAACAAAGGCAATAGGGCAATTATTGAGCGTTCTTAAAAAGAAATTCCCCGACTTTGACAGCGAGCAAATGAGGGATGCCTTTAAGGGGCTATTTCTGCAATCTTTGTCCGTAACAGATAAATGGTATTACGAGAACATTAGCCCCTCATTCATAGCTAACAATATTTCAAAAATAGAAACGAAGATAAGAGGTAACAATGCAAACAGCCTTGACAGTGTCGGACAAACATTTGCCGATGCCTTTACATCTGGGAATTAACCTACAAGCCGGATTGAACGGCGAGTATAATGTTTCTGTTTATCGAGGCAATCTCACAAAGGAGGGGATTGCCGCTTATGGAAAGAAAATAAGAGTAGCGTTTCCAAAACTATTCGCAGATAAAACAAAAGAGGAACAAAGGGCGTGGGCTGTTTTATTTTCGGAAAGGTTAAAGGAAAATGGGTTCACGGATGAACGGTTAAAAGATGCCGTTAATTACGTTATTGATAATTACTCCGCGTGGAACCGCGAGCCCCAAATTTCGGATTTTATTTCATTCGATAAAAAAATAAAATGTTGGACTTATCCGGATTTAATGGAGAAGTACAAAGAAGCTTATTATGTAGGGGCTAAAGTTGACCCGATAGCCGCCTACTTTGAACGTGCCGATATGGGGTTGGACTATCCGCTTTATGTAACTAAATCGGACTTCAAAAAATACAACTTAAAGCCATTCGAGAATAAACCCGCCGAATCGGTAAAGGTAGAGGCCGCAGAGGGATTGCCGCAGGAATATTTTGCGGAGCTTGCTAAAATCACTTTCAGCGGCCAAACGGATGAAGCAATCGAAAAACAATTAACAGAATTAAACCACAAGTATGGGATAGAGGCGAAATGATAAAAATCCAGATTAAATCGATTTTCGGAAAACTTTTATTTGAGTACGAAAAAGAAAATAATACAATCAAAGAAACGCTTTTAGAGGCAATTAAAAGCGATGCAAACCTTCGCTATGCAAACCTTAGCGATGCAAACCTTAGCTATGCAGACCTTCGCTATGCAAACCTTAGCGGTGCAAACCTTAGCGGTGCAAACCTTAGCGGTGCAAACCTTAGCGGTGCAAACCTTAGCTATGCAGACCTTAGCGATGCAAACCTTAGCGGTGCAAACCTTAGCGGTGCAAACCTTAGCGGTGCAAACCTTAGCGGTGCAAACCTTAGCGGTGCAAACCTTAGCTATGCAGACCTTAGCGATGCAAACCTTAGCGGTGCAAACCTTAGCGGTGCAAACCTTAGCGGTGCAAACCTTAGCTATGCAGACCTTAGCGATGCAGACCTTAGCGATACAGACCTTAGCGGTGCAAACCTTAGCGATGCAGACCTTAGCGATAAAAACATTATATCAATTACCCGTATCGGTTCGCGTAAGAGTATGACGACTTACGATTTTGATAACAATAAAATTTGGTGCGGGCGCTTCGCTGGGACGCTTGAGGAATTTGAGAATAAGGTAAATGAAACGCACAAAGACAATCCCCGATATTTAGCTGAATATATTGGATTCATTGTCTATCTAAAATCATTAAAGGAGGTTTATAAAAAATGGTAAAGCCCTTGCAATGCCGTTTAATTAACGACCACTTCCAAAACTATAAAGTTTATAATATCCCAAAGGCACAACTTATAATTGCGGATATCCCTTATAATATCGGGAAGGACGCCTACGGTTCAAATCCGGCTTGGTATGTTGACGGCGATAATAAAAACGGCGAGAGTAAATTGGCCGGTTCTACTTTCTTTGATACGGATTTAAATTTCAGAATTTCGGAGTTCTTGCATTTTTGTTCTACGATGCTAAGGAAAGAACCGAAAGAAAGAGGGCAGGCCCCGGCAATGATTGTATTTTGTTCTTTTGAACAGCAATTCGAGCTAATAGAGAAAGCTAAAAAATACGGTCTGAATAATTACATAAACCTTGTATTCCGTAAAAACTTTTCAGCACAGGTATTAAAAGCCAATATGCGGATTGTTGGCAACTGTGAATATGCAATCCTGCTTTATAGAGACAAGCTCCCAAAATTCAACAATAACGGCAAAATGGTTTTTAATTGTATTGATTGGGATAGAGATACCGATACTCCGAAAATACATCCTACACAAAAGCCAGTTAAATTGTTAGAAAAACTTATCGAAATGTTTACAGACCCCGGCGAAGTTGTGATTGACCCCGTAGCGGGTAGCGCTTCAACGCTAATAGCCGCCTTAAATAAGGGGCGCAATTCTTACGGGTTCGAGATTAAGAAAAATTTCTTTAATGAAGCTAAAACATTGATTGAATATAAAAATCTCGAACTTCACGAAATAAAAGAATTAGGATGGGCAAAAACTAAGGCGGCCAAAGAACATCCCGTTTTAGATTTTAAGGTTGAACCAAACACCAATAAACTATTCGAGCAGGTAAATAATTATGAATAACGATTCCTACACGGCTAAAGAATATTTCATAAAATTCCGCAATGAATTGGGCTTTGAAAAGTCCCGCCGATATTTGCAATGGGCGAAGATGCAACATCCAGATAAGGATTTGCACCATTTACTCGGTTCTACCGTGGGGCGCAAGTTCACCGATTATTTAGTTGTGCCGATTACTCACGAGGAACACCTTTTAATTGCGGAGCGATTCAAGGCATTGTTCTTTATTCAGAATCTGCATAAGGCGATAAAACTTTTAATTAAATACGTTCAATATTTGGAGGGACTAAATGCCGATTGATTATAAACGCTATCCGCCGAATTGGAAAGAGTTACGAGCGCAGGTTATAATCCGCGCAAATAACAAATGCGAATTTTGCGGAGTGGGAAATGGTTTAATTGGCCAGAGAGATAAGGACGGGACATTCCACGAGTTAACCCCGATGCAGACCGAGGCCGCGGCGCTTGACGGTGAAAAAACAATAAGGATAGTTTTAACCGTCGCTCACCTTGACCACGATGAAGAAAACCACAACGTAACTATTGACCGGCTCCGCGCACTCTGTCAAAGATGCCATTTGAATTACGATAGAGACGAAAAGAAACGGCGCAGAATAAATAAAAAAGCAGTTAGCGATTTATTCTTAGAAGAAAACGAGGCCGTTAATGCCTAAAAGAAAGCCGACCCCGACAAATACAATCACTACCGCAGTTCTTAATTACTTGAACCTTAACGGCTTTTATGTATTTAGAGTAAACAATCAAGGCACTTTCGACCCCGTTAAAAAACTATACCGATTTAATAACCAAACAAAAGGAATTGCCGATATAATCGGTGTTACTCCCAAAGGGCGGTTTATAGCGGTAGAGGTGAAGGGCACAAAAACGGATAAGCAAAGCGAACACCAAAAAGAATTTCAATTAAAGGTTCAGCGAGCGGGGGGACTTTACATCCTTGCCCGTTCTCTGGACGATATTATAAAACTAATAGAGGGAGGCGTATTGAGATAAACAAAAATTTTCTGGCACACATAAAATTCAAAACACTAAAACAAACAAGGCCACAATCGGCGGCACTTGTGGCGGGGGTGAGATTCCCCCGCTGTTTATTCACTAACTAAAACAAAGGATAAAAAATGTTTAGCTTAAATAAAATTCAGATTATCGGACGTATCGGCGGCGATGCCGAAACAAAAGTAATAAACGAAAACTTTTCTGTTACATCATTCAGCGTGGCAACCTCGCACAGCTGGCTCGATAAGAATAAAGAACGGCAAACGGAAACAACGTGGCACAATGTCAAGGTGCCTAATGCAAACAGCTACATCAAAGACAACATCCGCAAGGGGATGAACATTTATGTAGAGGGGCGGTTAAGAAAGTTTGAATATGAGAAAGACGGCGTAAAGCATTACGGGGTTGAGATAGTAGCAAGCCATATTGTTTTTGTAGAGAAGTCAATCCGTAACGAAGAACCGGCGGGCGAAGTACCGGAAACAGAAAACGGCGTTAATGGTGATTTGCCGTTTTGAAAAGATTCATAAAAGTGTTTAACAACTAAAAAAGGAGGCACAAAATGAGCATTGAAGAGTTGAAGAAAGAAAAATTAGAGCAAATGAAAAACAGCGTTTACTTTAATGAAAAAGAGGACATTTTGAAAGAAGCAATCGACACCGCCTACAAGTTGGGCAGGGAAGAGGGCAAAGAAATCGGCTTCGAGGATTGTTATAATCAACAACACAGTAGAATAATGAAATTATGCAATGACTTAATTGACGAATATGAAGCCCACGATGATTGGGAGCCGCTAAAACAAAACTATATGAAAATGGCTATTGATGATGTAATCATCCACTTTAATTTTGCACCTATTAAAAATTGCGATGAGGCGAAAACTTATCGGCAGGGCGTAAAGGAAGAACGTGAAAGGATAATCGGGGTGATAAACGAAGAAAAGAAAAAATTAATTGCCTCTCCAGTTACCACCTCATCACAAACTAAATGGCAAATGCTTGAATGGCTTAAATCTAAACTTCTCACCCCCGCCCCCGAAAAGGAGGGGAAGAAAGATGAATCTGAATATACGCTCGGCGTTTTTGTTCATAGCAATTCAGAAACAAAAAAGTTCTTAGAGACAGAAATACTAAATATGACCAAATTAAAAGAGGGTAAAGAATTTCCTATATGTATGCTGCCGAAAATAAAAGAATGGATAGATGCTTACGAGTGGGAAGAAGAGCACTTTGAAAAATATTGTTTCGTCAAAATGCGATTTGGCGGGGACTATAGAGAGGACGGACTGGATATTTGTTATGAGGTTCTTGATGTGCGAATAGACACTAAAAACCCTTCCCCTGCCGAAAAGGAGACGGAGTATTGCGAGTGGAGAGAATATACTGATGAACAAGGCCAATATTATTTAACAGAGTGCCACAAAAATCGGGCAGTAATGCCTTTTTATAAAATTCCAGAGAACAATAAATGCCTTTGTGGCAAACCAATAAAAGTAAAGGAGGCCGCAGATGAATAAGCAGGAAGAATTATTTGAGAAGTATGCAGAAATGCAAGAAATAGAGTATGAAGATGAAATGTGCATAGAGCATCTTTTTCTTACTGAAAGGAAATATCTGAATATTGATAATTTCACTCAAGCCTTCCAAAATGGCGACCTCTACACCAAAGAAGATGTTGAACGGGCGAAGATTGAGGCGAAGATTCAAATGATTGATGAAATAATAGCAAGTTACGAAAACGAAATAAAAACAATGGCGGCGAGTGGAATAAAACTTTATAAAATGGTACTTCAGAAACAACTAAAGGAGATGAAATGAATTTAATAGAAAAACTACCTAATAAATTTATAGCAGGATTTTTACTCGGAGCATTAGTCGGTGGAGTAGTTGGAATGATTGTGCTGAGAATAATAATAGAAATTGGGAAATTATAAAGAGGAGATGGAATGAACGATTTAAGAGAAAGGATAGCGCATTTGATATTTGTGAATACGCCAACGCAAGTTTCCGAGGATGAATTAACAGATAAAATAATGCACGAAATCGGGAACTGTGGGGAGTGCAAACATTATAACGCCTTTAATCAATCTTGCATATTAAATGACAGGGTAAAAGTTCAACTGCCAAATGATTTTTGTTCAGACTTTAAGAGGAGAGAAAAATGAGCACTTTACAAGATAAGATAGAGAGTGCAATGTTGGAATATAACAGGCAGGTGATTAAATGCGGAGGCTTGCCTTGTTATGGTGTCAAAGAATTAGCTGAAAATATTGCTAAAGAAATAGGGACTTGTGGAGAATGCCTGCATTGTTCTACAACTCATTTAACTAAACCATTTTGTTTATATGACGAACATTATGTAGACGAAGATGGATATTGTAGAGAATTTATAAGGGAGAAAAAATGAACGAAAGAATATGCGCCTGCGGATGCGGGGAAAGGTTTGTCCCCAAACGGGGCGACCAGAAATATAAAAGCCGCGAATGTCGAGAGCTTGCGACATTGAAACGGCAGGCACAAGCAACACAGGATATTTTAGACGCGTTAAATCTACATTGTGAAAAATGCAACGAGAGAATTGAGCACCCCAACCGCAAAGACCAGAAATATTGTCCGAAATGTTCCGCAGAGGTCAACTACGAAAGTATGAACCGCCGGTATATCCGCACCGGTTCACGCGAGGCCACAAAGCTCCCTATTATTACTTTACCCAACGGAGTAGAGTATCTTAACAATGCTTTAACGGGCTGGTTACTTAAGGGCAGCCCGAACAAGGATGCAAACAGAATGGCCGATATGCCTATTTACCGAGTGGTAACCTAAAATAAATTAGGCTGAAATTGAAAAGCAAAAAAAACCATATTTGTAAAGTAAATAAGGCGATGTATGGAAGAAAGTAATTTTGAGAAATTGGTTTTAGAGATGTTAGAAGTATTTCAAAGGGCGGGCTTAAACAGAGAGTCCGCCCCTCGAGATATTAAAATGAGGCTCGAATTTAAGGAGCTGATTAAAGATAAGAGCCTGAAGATAAAGGACATTAAAAACATATTAGCTGAAAATTATTGCACGTCAATAAAGAACGTGGAGCATGTTATTTCCGGCCTGCGCCGAGGCAAAGATGCCAACTAAGAAGAAAAAGCCTGTTAAGAAAAAAGCAGTAAAAAAAGAAGCACCGGAAAGGGGGCTTAATCCGCGGCAGGAAATGTTTTGCAAGTTGTACGCGACTGATAGAGAGTTCTTTGGAAACGGAGTACAAAGTTATCTTGAGGTTTACGGATTAGCAGACGATGAAGGATGTTCAATCACTTATGATACTGCAAAAGTTAATGCCTCTAAGTTGCTAACGAATACTAACATTTTGAAGCGTATTAACGAGCTTCTTGAAATGGAAGGGCTTAACGATTCCTTTGTGGATAAGCAGTTGAATTTGTTGATAACTCAAAATGCAGACTTCAAGGCAAAAGTAGCGGCGATAAAAGAATACAACTCTCTTAAAAATCGCATAAAGCAAAAGATAGACATTAACGGTGGCTTAAATATTACATTTGTTGAAGACTTGCAAGATTAACCGTGGGGACTATTCAGCTTTCAAAAATAATCGGGAAAGGTTACAAATCTTTTTGCGAATGCAAAGCCCGTTACCGTGTTGTAAAGGGAGGCAGAGGGTCTAAGAAAAGCACAACTGCCGCGCTTGATTACATACTAAAAATAATGAAGTACCCCGGCGCCAACCTTTTAGTTATCCGTAAAGTATTCAAAGACCATAAAGACAGCACCTATGCACAGCTTAAATGGGCTATTAACAGGCTGGGCGTATGGAACCTTTTCGATTGCAAACTTTCACCACTTGAAATCATTTATAAACCAACCGGACAAAAGATTCTTTTCAGAGGATTGGATGAACCTATGAGCATCACCTCAATCACAGTTGAAAAGGGCTTTATATGCTGGGTATGGTTTGAAGAGTTTTTCCAAATATCAAAAGAATCTGATTTTAATATGGTGGATATGTCAATAAGGGGCGAAGTTCCGCATCCGCTGTTTAAGCAGATAACGGGAACGTTCAACCCTTGGAATGAAAAACATTGGCTTAAAAAAAGGTTCTTTGATTCACCATCCGAAAATACTTTCACGCTTACAACTGATTACAGGATAAACGAATTTTTGGGCGCGGACGATATAGCCCTGTTTGAAGAAATGAGAAAGAAGAACCCGCGGCGCTACAATGTAGAGGGGCTGGGTAACTGGGGCATCACCGAGGGGCTTGTATTCGACAACTGGCAGGAGCTTAATTTCAACAAAGAAGATTTAATTAAAACAAGGCCGAAACTTATTTCAGTATTCGGCTTAGATTTTGGCTACACTACAGACCCGACAGGCTTCACGGCCTCACTGATAGACTTAGAAGCTAAAGAGATTTACATCTTCGATGAATTCTCCGAAAAGGGGATGCTAAACAATGCCATTGCAGAACGGATAAAAGAAATGGGCTATTCTAAAGAGGAAATAATCGGCGATTCAAGCGAGCCGAAATCAATCGAGGAAATCAGGCAACAAGGCATCCATAGAATCAAAGGCGCACGCAAGGGAAAGGATTCAGTTAAGAACGGCATCCAATTCTTGCAACAATTCAAAATCTTTGTGCATCCTAATTGCCCGGCAACAATCCTCGAATTAAACAACTATGCTTGGAAGCAGGTAAACGGCATAACGATTAACGAGCCTGAAGATTCATTTAACCACAACCTTGACGCGCTCCGTTATTCGGTAGAAAAATATATTGTTAAACGTGAATTTAACGCAGTCCCCTCTCTTTTCTAAACTATTCCTAAACTTTTTATTGAATTAAAAAACGGGAATTGATTAAAGCCGTTTTAAGGCTATCAAAACGGGCTGGGGTATGTATTTATACCTCTTTTTGAAAAAGTCTTTGTATAGCTGAAGCATTAAAGAATTTTGGCTATTCATCCGCGCTTACAATGCTCGTTTTCTGCTTAACCTAAAAGAAATTAGGTTTTTTACACTTTTATGCCTTTTTACCTTTGCAACAAGAATAATAAAGGTAAGGCAATGAATAGTAAACAGGTTATAAAGCTAATTGAGCAACAGGCCGGGCAAATCACTTCAAAAATTATCAAAGATTTAATAGCAGACCACTCCGATTTACACAATAAAACATTACGGCTATTTAAGGAATATTCCGGCGAAGTGCCGATTACTACCCGACAGTTTACCGATACAAATAAGATAAATAATAAGCTCGCGAATGATTACAGGGGGGATATAGTTGATTCAAAAAACGGTTATATATGGGGCAATCCGATTAAATACTCCTTACCGTCCGATAAGTACGGCGAGAACATTACAGCCGAATTAAATTCTTTCCTGCAAAGAAATTCAGTCTTTGACCTCGATACAAAGACGGCGCGATATGCACAGATATGCGGATATGGCGCAAGGCTATGCTATATAAACAAGCTGGGGCAAGAAACGCTAATGAATCTTAACCCGTGGGAAACTATTTTCATTTACGACCAGATACTTGACGAATTGCAATATGCAATGATTTATTATCCGCTTGAAACAGTTGGAGCGGATGGCAAGGTGAAGATAAGAACACGCGTTGAATGGTATGATAATGAGAATGTAACATATTATATCGAGGGAGACGATAAAGAATACGCCTTAGATGCGGATGAAGAGGTAAACCCACAACCGCATTTATTCAACCGAGTGCCGGTTGTGCGCTTTATGAATAACGATATTCTAAAGGGGGACTTTGAAAAGGTAGCGAGCGATATTGATGCTTATGATAAAACATTGTCCGACATCCAAAACGAATTGGAAGAGTTTAGGCTTGCTTATCTGGGCTTCTATGGCGGCAATGCCCCGACAGTTGAAACAGTAACAAAGGCAAGACAGACGGGGGCATTCCACGTTCCGGATGGTTCCGACATTAAGTTTATTACAAAGAATTTAGAGGGTGCGACAAACTTAATTGAGAATCACAAAAAGACGTTGAACGATAATATTTATAAATTCTCGAAATCAATAGATATGAGAGACGATGGCTTTGCAAATGCAAGCTCCGGCGAAGCCCGTAAATGGAAGCTGGTAAGTATGGAGAACGATGCAATCATTAAAGAGGTCAAGTTTAAGAAAGCATCCTTAGAGCAATTCAGGATTATTTTTTCGGCCTTCGCAAAACGCAAAATAAATATTATTCCCGAAGATTTAGAAATGAAATTCACGCGCAACCTGCCGATTGACTTAACCTATGAAGCAGATACACAGCTTAAATTAAAGGGGCTTGTATCGGATGAAACGCGTCTTGGACTGGCCTCATTTATCCCCGATGTACAGGCTGAAATAGAGAAGATGCAAGCCGAACAGGAGCAATCACTTAACGCGTACATAGGCGGCAATGCAAACACAGCTCAATAAAAAATTAGCGCAACTGCTTAATGAATCGAATAAGGTAACGGATAAGGTACTTAAAGGTTACGAAAAGCAATTGATTGACAATTACAAATCCGTCCTTTCTCAAATAAAAGATGAAGTTTTATGGCTATATGAGAAGATGGGAGGCAATCCGTCTTTTCAGGATGCGAACCGATATAATCGTTTATCGCAGTTAGAAAAGCAGATTGCAGAGGCTGTTAAAAATGTTAATGGTAAGAATATTAAATTAACCACAGATGCCATTAAAGATACCTTTGAAGATTCTTACTACCAGACCGGATACGCATTCGAGCAGGGACTGGGCGCTAAATTAGGCGTCAATGCTTTAACCTATGAAGTAATAAATGCAAGCGTTATTAACCCCCTTGACCGCATAACGTGGATAGACCGCTCGAAAGGCTGGGGGAAGAAATTAACGCAGGAAATAAGCGATACATTAACACAGGGGCTTATTAAAGGCGATACTTATTCAACCGTTGCGCGCGAGTTAGGGAATAAAGTGAACATTGACTTAGGCCGTGCAATGCGGATAGTAAGGACGGAAGCAGGCAGGGCGCAATCTGCGGCCTCAAAACTAAGCACCGATAAAGCGATGCAATCGGCGGAACGATTAGGCATTAAAATGGAGCGCAAATGGCTATCTATTCTTGATAGTAGCACAAGACACGACCATAGATATATGAATGGCAAGACCGCAGACAAAGAGGGACTATATACTTTTCCCAATGGAGCGAAGACAAAGGGGCCGCGTTTATCAGGCATTGCTAAAGAGGATATCAATTGCCGATGCACGGAGATTACAGAGATTGTTTCAATGCCAAAGAAGTATCAACCCAAAGAAGATTTTGGCAGTTTTACCGATTGGAAAGCTACCCGCGCAAAGTAACCTAAAATAAATTAGGTTTATTTCACACCCGCAATCAAATATTTTTCCCGCAACAAAAATAATTTACAACAAGTTGACTTTAAGGCTCGTACTTAAAGGCAGGGAGAAAAAAGAAATGTTAAACAAGATTTTAGAATTTTTGAAAGCACAGAACGCTCCGGCTGATTTACTTCAGTTTGCTGAAAAAGAACTTAAGCAGGTGAATGTTGATACTGTAAAGGCCTTTCTTGAAACGGACGAAGCTGGCAAGACTTTCCTCAAATCGCATACCGACAGTTACACAAGCAAAGCACTTGCAACCTTTAAGGAAAAAACAATGCCCGGTTTAATCGAGGAAGAAATAGCTAAAAGGAACCCTCCTGAAACACCGGAACAAAAAGAAGCAAGACAGCTTAAATCGGACTTCGCAAAACTGCAAAGCGAATTGAAACGCAAGGATTTAGCAGGGAAATTAACTCAAAAACTTATTGCCGATAAAATGCCGGTTGAATTAGTGGACTTCCTTATCGGTGAAGATGAAGATACCAGCCTTGCAAATTATTCTAAAGTCAAGACCGTTTACGATGGCGCAATTAGTGAAGCAGTAAAAGCTCAATTTAGCGCAAATGGGCGGACACCCGGAACGAGCAATACACCGCCCCCGCCGGAATACGATAAAATGTCGGACGACCAATATTTCGCGACAAGAATAAAGAACTCTAAATAAACTAAGGAAAAAGGAAAATGAGCAATAATTTTTTAACAACCCAGTTAATAGCAAGAGAAGCATTAGTAAGACTAAGGAATTTTCTTGTTATGAAAGCCCTTGTATATAACGATTATAGCAACACATTTCAGAAACAGGGCGACACAATCCGCATTAAAAAGCCTTCCGTATTTACAGCGGATGAATTTAGCGGGACAATCTCACCCAAAGCAATAAAAGAGGGCGAGGTCTCTGTAACAATGAACCACGTTGCAGATGTTTCCGTTAATTGGACAAGCAAAGAAAGAGCCTTAAACATTGACGACTTTAACGCGCAGATTCTTGACCCTGCAATGCAGGCAATCGCGCAGAAAATAGATGCCGATATTATGAAAGAATCTTACAAGGCAATCCCATATTTCGCCGGCACTTCCGGCACAACTCCCGGTGCACTTGACGACTTCGCCGCAATCGGTTTAGCAATGAACAATAATGGCGTACCGGTAGCCGGGCGTAACGCTGTTTGGAGCCCCGATGCACAGGCTAAATTTCAGGTTATACCCTCACTCATTAACGCCGAAAAATCCGGAACAACGCAGGCATTAAGAGAGGGTTCAATCGGTAGGATATTCGGGCTTGATAACTATATGAGCCAGAATATACAGACACACACAGCCGGGACATTTACGGCGGTTAGCGCGCCTAAAGTCAATACCCTTGCAGTAGTTGACAGTAACACATTAGTGTTAAAAGGCGGAGCGGGTACAGAAACATTAAAAGCGGGTGATGTTTTCTACATAACATCAGCCGGAGTAAAATATTATTACACAGTAGCCTCCGATGCGACAGCCGATACTGGCGTAATAACAATCACAACAAACGAAGCAATTAAAAAAGCGCACGCAGTAGATGACGTTGTAACATTCCCCGATAAAACAGCCGGCGGACACGTTGCAAACTTAGCATTTAACAGCCGTGCTATTGCATTCGTTTCGAGACCGCTTGAAGCACCTATGGGCGGCGCACAGAGCTACACAACTAACTTTGAAAACATTGCAATAAGAGTAACAGCCGGATACGATATCACCACAAAGACCGAGATATTGTCTCTTGATACTCTTTACGGAATCAAAGTAGTAAATCCGGAATTAGCAGTAAGATACTTGGGATAGTGTCTCTTGTTAGTTAGTTAATAAATGGGGGGAAGAAATTCCCCCTGTAATTATTAGGGGATAAAAAATGGAAAAATGTAATAAATGTGGAGCTTATTTCTCACCGCGGATATTGCCGATTCATTTAACTATTTGCAAGGCGGATGTCAAAGAAGAAAAGCCCGCAACAAAGCCCACCGAGCCGGTGAAACAAATCGAAGTTGAAAAGAAAAGAGGCCGTAAGTGATAGGTGCAAATGAAATAAAAACATTGATGCTTATTCCCGATGGCGACCTTTCAAAAGACTCCTACATTGAATTAATGATTCCGGTAGCGATAGGAATAATCAACGATTACTGCGGAACGTCCTTTGATTCCGATTCGTTACCGGAATCGTTGAAATTTGCCGTTGCTCAAATTATACAATTTGCGATGAACAACAAGATGGGCGTAACGAGCGAATCAATGGGAAATTATTCTGTCAATTACGGGAACGGAACGGCAGGATTGCCGCAGCAAATAAAAGATTTATTAACCCCCTACGTTATTAAACAGGACTTCACGCTAATATGATAGACAACCTGCTAAATACGGACTTCACGCTGTTAAAGCACTCGACCGTCCCGGATGGATTCGGCGGCCTTACTGATTCGTATGTTGACGATGTGCCTTTCAAAGGCGATTTGCAACAAAAGACAGGCGCGCAGGTGCTTAATAGTGATGCACAAAAGGCAGACAATGTTTTTACTCTTTATTGCCTGCCTATCGCGTTAAAGATTGGCGATAGGTTCAAAGATGCGGACGGGCTTATTTACAAAGTAAATTCAGTATTAAAGGTAAGAGGGCATCATTTAGAATGTGAGGCCGAATTATGCGTTTAACGATGACTGAAGACACAAACCAGTTCCTCGAACCGCGAGTAGTAAAGGATAAATTAACCGTGATAGGCTCATTTATTTCAAGCGAAGCAAAAAAGAATGCAATGCGTTCCGGTGGAAGCGGGCAACTTGCCAACTCGATTACTTATAAAGTACAGGGGAATAAAGTTAAAATATCGGCTAATACTATTTACGCTTTAATACAAGAATTAGGCGGCGAAATTAGACCGCGTAAAGCAAAGGCGCTTGCAGCCCCAATTGATAGAGAATCAAAAGGGAAACTTCCCGCAGACTTCCCGGATTTATTCCCGATTTACGAAAAAGGAAAGGCTCCTTTATTAGTGGTTAAAAATGGGGATGAAATTAAACCGTTATTCATATTACTTAAATCGGTTACAATGCGAGCGCACCCTTATCTAAGGCCTGCATTATACAATAACAGAAACGCAATAATGGCATTACTCAATGGATAGCAACGAATTAAAACAGCTTGTTTATAACCGCATAAGTGCGGACGCGGCGATTAAGGCGGCAATCGGGGACGAATTTTATTTCACTATCAACCCCAAAGATACGCCCGTTTATCCTTATATCGTTTATAAATTCATTGCCGGAGAATTAGAACGCGATAGTTTGACTAAATACGAATCGCATATCGTTTCGTTTGTTATTTATGATAACAGCGGAAGCACTAAAAGAATTTCTGAAATAGCGGGGTTGTTAGATTCTGTTTTTGATGAATGCGAGGCAGAGCTTTCGGGGGTAAGTTTCACCGTATTATCGGTGGATAGAATAACACCATTAACCATAATCGCTAAGAGCGATTTAGATAATTGGATGTTGGACGTTGATTATGAAATACAAATACAAATAGGAGTATAAAAAGCAATGGGAAAAGTATTAGGGAAATTACTGCAATATAGTTTCAACGGCACACCCCTGCCTCTCGTTTCCAATAATTACGATGAATCGTTTGATGTTATCGATGTAACAGATAACGGCACAAGCGGAGACGGGAAAGAAACAGTTGTTTCAAGGGCAACCCGGACAATCACAGTAGAGGGAATATTAAAACCCTCGACCACAAAACTTGTTGGTAAAGATATGAACTTCACCTTTAACTCTGTTTCGTACAAACTCACCGATGCAAGTTTTGAGGAAACATACGATGAAGTAGATTTAACCGATTCCGGCACAACTGGAGACGGCACCGAGTTTGATGTTGGCCGCGCCGATAGGAAATTGACCCTTGACCTCTATATGCTCGATTCACAGGCGAACATTATAAGAGGAACCGAGCAAGCGGCAACATTAGCGTTCGCGGCTGGTTCGGATGTAGCCGGGTCGTTTCGTCCTGAATCTTTGAAGATAACTGGCGCAATCAAAGACGCGGTAAAAGTAAATATTGCTGGCTCATTTCAAGGCGCACCTACACAAACAGGCCTCGGATTGACCGCAGGGACATCCGGCGCTTTCATCATTACTTATGCAGACGGCACAACTACCGACAAAGCAATATCGGGCACAGCCGTTTTAATGTCTAAAAAAGTAACAGCCAACGTTAAAGGCGAGGTAAAGGTAAGCTATACCTTCAAAGTTAGCGGCGGCATAACAGAAACAGTTAAGGCATAACAATGATTGAACGCAAAAGTAAACAGATTGATTTATTGGGAGAGAGCGTTTACCTGTTCGAGCGCACAGCTGGGCAGGTTTACGCTTTCAGCGTTTACGCTAAAGAGAATAAGGTAAGCGGTAGCGATGGTTTAATGCTAAGCGTTGGTATTTTACGCGATGCCTTACAGCCTAATATTGACGGGCTTAAATGGTATGAAATAGCCAAACGCAGGAAATATAAAAAACTGTTCAACGTTAATTATCTATTCAACAAATTAACGCAATCACAGCTAAGCGATTATATCACTATTATCATTGAAGACCTTGAGGGGAATAAAAAAAAAGTGGAAGCGGAGGAAATAGCAAGTATTTAAGCTATACCGCTTTAATGTTCATTGTTGCAATGAAGACCGGCTATTCGCTGGAGTATATAGCAGAAATGCCGATTAGTGTTTTTAGGGATGCGATACAATACTGCATAAAATATACTTCTTTTGAGATAACCGGCGAATTTGATTTACAAAGTGAATCCGATTTAATGGAGCAATTAGAAACTGAATATGAATTACTCGAATTAGGCAAAAAAGATGGCTAAAGAAACTAAAGTAGGCGCGGCGGTTATAGAGGTTCGTTTGCAAGTCGATAAAGTCAAAGAAGACTTGCAATCAATGAAAAGTGATTTAGAGAAACAATTCAAAAAGCTTGAAGATGAAGTAAAGAAAACTAAACTTAAGCCTGAAGTGGACGATAAGAGCCCTGTGGCTGGGTTGAGTAATATTTCGAGTGCTGTCAAATTTTTAGCCAGTGCCTATGCGGCGCTTAAATCCGCGGAGAAAGCTTGGGACATTGCAAAAACGGCGGCGGATTATGAGAACCTTGCGGCTGCATTCAAGGGCACCAACCAAGATTTAGAACTATTAAGGAAAGCGACAGCGCGCACAGTTGACGATGCTTCGCTAATGAAAATGTCAAACTTGGCCGGCGATTTAGGTTTGACAATGCAACAACAAGCAATATTTATGAGTATAGCGGAGAACGCGGCTGATAATTACGGGACGAGTATTGACGAGGGGATGAACAAACTAGTCCAAGCATCCGAGGGAGCTACAAGGGGACTGAAAAATTTAGGCATTCAGAAAAAAGTATATGAGACAATTTTAAAAGATATGCTTAAGGCATACGGCGGAGATATAAATATGTTGGACGCCGAAAGTCAAAAGCAGATAAGATTGCAGGCAATATTAAGGGCAAGCGGGCAAACCTTAGACGATATAAATAAGAAGACGCAAGATAATGCGGATAAGATGGAAGCTGTTTCCGCAAGCTGGAAAAACTTTGAAGTATCAATAGGCAAACTATTAACAAGCCCCTCAGTGATGTCGTTTGTTGCGTTAATGGATAAAGCGGTCAAAGGCTGGAGTTATATAATGGGGTCAACTCCCGAAACAGCGAACGGCGTAAACTATGAAAAAGAATATTACATAAGCATTAAGCCAAAGCTAAACGATGCCGCGTGGATTAAAGGTGAAGCAGATGCTATTAAAAAGGTATTAGAAGATAAACAGAAAGATTATGATAACGCCTACAATGCTTATAAAACCACAAGATTTACTCCCGGTGATACTATAGGTTTGAAATTAAAATCGGATTTAGATAGTTCAAAGTTGGCGTTAGATTTAATGAAGCAACGGGAATATGCAATTACGCACCTTAAAGAGATGGAGGGAAAATATGCAGATAATTCCGGCATAGCTAAATCTGCCGATGCGGTCAAAAATGCTATTGATAAAGAAAAGCTGGCGGTTGCCCAATTTTATGATAGTTACAAAATAATGGATAAAACTTATTACGATTACCACCTTGATTTAATACATAAGCAAGCGGCTGAAGCGTTGAACGCAGGGGTCAAAAGTGTTGACGTTGCTAAATGGATGTATGCTGAATATAAGAAGCTTGACGATGAATATTTGAAAGCAACAAATATGCGTCCT
>JAEHJW020004913.1_pt1 | contig 34200 bp, 75 predicted proteins | sample 9271431 | NCBI WGS metagenome assembly JAEHJW02 | reverse complement strand
ATTTTATTGAGATAAAGTTAGGAAGTTTAGTTATGTGTTATGTATGCGAAGAAAAAATGATATGGAAAGCCATGAAGTTAAAAGATAAATTAATACCCTCTTTACATACAGCTTATGTTGTTATAGTTATTTCAGAGAATTTCATTATGGCATACGGAATGACTATTTATGCAAACGGAAAACAAATGGAATGGAGGGATGAAGTATGAGAAAAAATAATAGTAATACCGCAATCCCATTCCCATACATAGAGCATAAACACCAAATAGATGCCGAGTTTATATTGCCAAAAAATAATAGACAGGATGCTGAGTTTATCGGATTATGTAAAGTATGCGGGGGAAAATATTATTTATGCACTTTGTATGCAGTGTTTAATAGTTATGATATTAAAAGAATGGGCGGTAGTGTAACGTTTCTTATATCATATATATCAGAGAATATTATGCTGGAATATATAAGCGTATATATAAATTATAAGAATAACAGAACTTTAATTCGGAGTGTGGGGATATGAGGACAAAGACAAGTAATAAAATAATACCATATCCTTATAAAGAGCATATGTGTAATCTCAGTAATATAGAAAAAAGACCCGTTTCTCTTATAGGTTTTGCATATAAGTGCTGTGCAATATGCGGAGCATTATATTTCAGAACTTTCGCTGATGATTTTATATTAGAAAATGGCATAGAAATATTCTTAGTTACATATATTTCAGAGAAAAGATGGCATTATCAGGCGAATTTGAATGTGCATTTTGGAGAGGATGTTAAAAGAGAAATAATGGATGGTGTATTATGAGAATGGAGAAAGTTAATATAGATATATCATTCCCACAGAGTACTCATATATGCAATGCACCACACAGGCGTTTGAACACTATGGGATATGATACCACTCAATGCGAGGTATGCAAAAGAAGATATATCAGCTTTGCGGAAGAGGATTATAGGCTTATAATATTAGCGGCGATAGGGAGGGAGATAAAATTACCATTTGGCGCAGAAGTCAGAATAATACTTTATCTCACAGAAGATAGATGGTATTGTTGCGCTTGGATGTATATAGGGTATGATACTCAAAGAAGAGGATTTGCGGAGGGGTGCATATGAAACAACAGAAAATCAATATTAGAATACCATTTCCAGATACCAATCATATATGTGAAATTATATATAAAGTAAGTACTTTACATGGTAATGATATTTTAATTTGTAAAGTATGCGAAACTTCTTATTTTAGAACCTCTGTAGACATTGTTGTTCCTGACAGAAAGATGGAAATATATATAGCCGCATACCTATCAGAAAACAGATGGTATTTCAAAGGGATGGTATATAATGAGCATATTGGACTAATAGCAAAGGGCATAATGGGGGGAAAGTTATGAGAAAAAATAAACCCATTATGGTGATACCATACCCATACAAAACCCACGTATGCGAGTATATGATATATGAAGGGCATTTACACCATAAAACGACCTACAATAGTCATATATACTTGAAAAGATGCCAAAGATGCGACAGGAAATATGTTGAGTTAGTTGATGATGGGTATATAGATAATAAAAATAAATATGCGCTGAGTATTATCATTTCAGAAAATAAATGGATTTTAAGGGGTAATAAGTTTAGTATATTTAGTGATAGAACTTTAATGGAGGGAAGATTATGAGGAGTTTAGTGCCATTAAAAGGTTTAGAATTTTCGGTGGTAAAACATAAGCATAAGATGGAATTACTTGTAATTGGAGATACCTTAGAAAGTTCTTTTATCGCAACTCATTGCAAAATGTGCCATAAGAGATATTATCTTTTTGTATTCTCTGCAAACCTCACACTTTCCTTTAAAGGATATAGTCGAATGCATATATCAGAAAATGAGATACTATTAGAAATACTTAATAGAGATAAAGGAATAAATGACCTAAGAATAATATTGGAGGTGTAAGTTAATGAGAAGTAGTGCGTATGTTAAATTTCCAGAGTGGAGCAAAGTGCAACACCATCATAAATTTGACTATGAATGGTTGGTAACTGACTTTACGCATTTTATTGGAATATGTCATCTTTGCCATAAAAATTCATATGCAGAGATTATTTCATTAAGGAGTGAGAAAAGGTATTCTATATACGTAATAGTCAACATACTGGAAGATAATATATGCAGTTATAGTATATATTATAATTATGATACGAATGGTTCATTTTATAATACGCAAGAGTTATTACTACTGGAGGGGGAAATATGAGAAAGTCTATACCACTGGCTATTATAACACCTCCTATTAAAATTAAGAAGCACACTCACGCATATGATATACATACAGAATATGAGAGTGGGGATATTATAATAATATGCGAGGGGTGTAAAGGAATATACTATTTTGATACGTGTTCAGCAGAAGAAACTTTAGAATATAAATATTGGTTAAATATGTTTCTTGCGGAGAATGAGGTAGTATTAGAATTAATAGACAGAACTACTTCACGAGTGTGGAATTATACTACAGAGGTGAAGTTATGAAAAGTGTTATAAGTTTAAAAGTGCCTTTCCCTACGCCCCAAACACATATATGTCCAACAAGCGTAATTAGTTTTACTGGAGGAGGGAGCGTAATAAGATATATGTTATTAAGATGTAATATATGTTTTAGAAAATTTATTTCACCATACTATTTTTCTCTTTACATAAATGGTATTGTTATAGAGGTAGCTATTTCTGAAAATAAGTTGGAGGTATGTGAAATGTGGGGAGCGGAAAAGAGAACTATATTTGCAACGAGGCGATGGAAATGAGAAGGTTATTAATAAAATTACCAGAATTAGAGGATGCAAATTTAAATAATCATAAACACCGCCTTTCCAACTTTATATTCATACAAAATAAGAATAATGAAGGCGCAATAACAGAGCACTCTATAGTTGGACTATGTTTAAAATGCAAAAAACAGTTTGTTGATTTCAATATAATAGACCCATCTCCGAATTATAATGCATTATGGTGGTGGTTAAAAAAGAGTAATTTATTTTTGGGAATTTCTGAAAATGATATAGTATTATATTATGAACATTATGATAATGGAGCGCCTATAACAAGAGGTACACTTGGAGGATGGACATTATGAAAAGTAAACCTATTACTTACCCAGAATGGAGTGAAGTAATACATAAACATAAATATAGATATATGTGGATGAAAGTTGATAGAGGTATTGGCGCTCTCATTGGCATGTGCATAATATGTTCAGAAAAGATTTATAACAATACAGTTTTTATAGAGTATAGTGGAAAAATACAACACTATAATCCCTACTCATCATATATAGAATTTGCTTTATCAGAAAATGCAATCACAGTTTCAGCAACTTATAACGAGTATGGAGAAGATGGTTATAGTTACCTTAAAAAATATAATAAACAGATACAGGAGATAATATTATGAGAACTATAAGAGTAGCCGGAACAATACCATTTCCATATAAAGAGCATAACTGCATATTCAGATATGGCGGTGTAATTAGAGGCAATAGTGATAAAATAAAAAATCATTATACTGCATACAGTGAAAAGTGTGATAAATGCGGAAGAATATATGTTGGCATATTTGAAAATATGTATTATGATGTTAGTAGTATTATTACAATAGAATTAGTTATGTGCGAAGATAAATGGGCTATAATTGGTGCGGATGATAGACCGGGTATAATTCTAAAAGATATTAATTTAGTGGAAGGAGTATTATGAGAAAGTCTACGGCGTTTATTAACATACCATACCCAACGAAGAAATTGCATAAATGCGAACCACAATTATGGGGGGAGTGCCATCTTAAAAAAGAATTGGTATACATTGGAGTATGCCACAGATGCGAAAGACGGTTTGTATGGTTTCCAGTGGAAAACAGAGTTATAGCCAATGAGAGAATTGAAAAGGGGGAAGCATACTTTATGTTTCTTTATTCAGAGGATATTTTTATTATACTTGATAACTTTTACGGCAAACACTATTTAGGAAAACTTGGGCATAGTGCAATGGAGATGAGGTTATGAGAAGACCTAATAGTATAACTGTGCCATTCCCATACCAGAAACATAAATGCAAATTCGTTTATAATGGCGGGTTTATAGGAGCAAATCCCGAATTAAATTACTATACATACAAATGCTGTAACTGCGAAGAAATTTATAGCATAATATACAACTGCAATTATTATGATATGAGTGGGAATGCTATACTTGAAATAGCTATAGGAGAAAACAAAACAGTTGTTTTTACGACAACATACTGGAGCAACCGCAAGAGAAAAGTTATATTAGAGGTGGAGTTATGAGAACTAAAACAATGCTACCCATACCCTTTCCAGCAACAAGCCATATGTGCCATATAACAACGGAAGTAATGGTGATGGGTCTTGAAAAGGGAAAGTGTGTTATTTGTAAAACTGAATACATATTACCTTTGAGTTTTATAGTATTAAAAGATATATATATAATAACTTGTTTGGGAGAAGACAAATACCACGTAAGAGGACTTTATTTGGACTACGGCGTTATAAGGTATTGGTGTGAATTAGGGGGTGAAAAAATATGCGAACCCGTAAAGTAGAACCAACGCCCTATTTCTATTCACCTTACAGCACTGAACAGATTACGGCGTTAGTAACAAAAATGCGTAACTGCCAACATACGTCAGTGCATCACGACACCCATAGAGATAGTAAATATGAATATCACAGTGTGAAGTGCCATAACTGTGGACTGAAAAAAACAGCGATATTTAAACAAAACAGTGAAGAGGATGGTTACGTGTATATGGCTTACGGCGATTATACTTATACAGTGGCAATTGGGTTTACTGAAAATAAAAATATAACTCTCCTCATTTCTGACATAGAGAAATTCATACCACCCTTTATAAAAAGATTACACGAGTTAGAAGAAAAAAACAGGAATAACGGTGGGGGAAAAACAAAAAGGGATAATTCCCAATGACCCTATAAAAAATGACCTAAAACGAATTATAAACGAATGGAGAATAATAATATGATAAGAAAATATATAAAGTGGATGAAGATACGGAACATAAAGGGGGCAAAATAAAATGTTGAAACGTTATGGTAAAATAGTTGGAGCATATGAGGATACAGTAGAGCGTTATAGTTTAGAAGCGTTTAGAGAGAACTTCATACTTGAAGAGAAGGTGGATGGTTCACAGTTTAGAGCACGGCTTGAACCCAACGGCGTTATGTATTTCGGCTCTAAGAATGTGGAGTTTGATGAGACACATATACCGAGTGGCGAATTTAAGTTGGCTATAACTCAGATGACAACGGCATTTGAAAAGTTAAAAGGAGATGGCAAAACCTATGACATCTTTGCAGAGTATTTAAGTGCGCCCAAACATAACACCTTAAAGTATGAAAGAGTGCCAAGAAATAACTTATATCTTTTTGACGCTATGGTTAATGGGGAATGGCTTAATGAGAGTGAACTCATAGCATTAGCAAATAAGATGGAATTAGAACCACCTAACTTAGTAGCAGAGTTTAATAAGTTTCCCACAAAAGAAGATGTAGATGAGTTTTTAATAAAACCAAGCATATTAGGTGGCATAACAGAAGGAGTAATACTTAAGAACAGGTCGGTAAGGTATGACTATTATGGCGCTGAGGCATTCCTAACAGTAAAGTCAGTTAAAACAGAGTTTAAAGAACTTAACAGAGAAGTATGGCAAAAAGAGAGAAAAGGCGGAATAAGAAGCATAGGAGAATTAGTTGGGGCAACACTTGAAGCATTTTCAAAAAAGTCCATATGGCTTAAAAGCATACAGCATTTACAGGACAACGGCGAAAGAACCTACACTATGCGAGATATGATGAAGTTAGTAGAGTTAGTTGAAGAAGATATGGAGTTGGAGTATAAACAGGAAATAATGGAATTCCTGTATAAGACCTTAAAAGCCCAGCTAAAAAGGGAACTACTCAAAGGACTTCCAGAGTTTTACAAAGACCAGCTATACAACGAAGTAAGAAATAAGGTGATTAACAATGATTAAAGTAAAGTTTAACAACGCAACAATTAATTTTATTTATATTAGCAAAACAGGAGAGGAAACCAGCATAGGTAAACTTGAGCGCCCTGCTGGCAAAAACAAATTTGACCTATTAAAAAATTTGCTCATAGAGGGCAAGGAGTATGACACCATATCCTTTTTAGAGTTTTACGCAGCAATGCGGGGCATAAAACTTTCAAACAAATATATGGTTAGTGTATGCTTAGAGCATATAGAAAAGTGGAGCAAACATTTAGAGTTTAATACAGAGTTTTTAGAAGAGGTGAAAAAATGACTGTGGTAGAAATATATATAGACAGTGGTAGATGGGATGCGACAGCTATGATAGAGTATGAACTGCAAAAGGGTGAGCAAAACAGAATAGTTTACTTGGCTATACCAACACACTTTGGCGGAGACTGGGGAAATAAAAAGCTACTCCCAAGCCCATTATGGCAAAAAGAACACCACTACAACTATACTCTACCAATTATAAGTAAAGAACATATTAGTATAAATCATTATAGTGAAGTTAATGATTACTTATACTCTAATAATATTAATATTAACAGTAATGTATATGTTAATAATAAAACTATATTAGAGATAGTTAAAGCATATAACATTAAAACAGAACTATATGAAGATAAGAGTAAGCACCGCCGAACTGTGTATTTTCCGTTAAGAGAAACTTTTACTAACGCCAAAGCTGACTATAATCTCAACTACATTAATGCTGTAGTAAAAACAGTTTCCGGCGAATTTAAACTTGATATATTTGCTTTATATAAGTTTAAGGAAGTGCTTGAGAAGTATTATGAGGTGGCTCAGGGCAATGAACTTGTTTGCTATAGTAAAGATGGAACTAAACCCTGCGGCAAATGTTTTTCTTGTTTGGAATTAGCTTACGGCGTTCATACTTATATGGGCGGGGAGTTTAATAAGTTTTTGAAACCATTAGAGAAAGTTGACATAACACCTTTTGAGAAGCTTATGAGGGGGCGGGAATGACAGCGATGGGTGTGCATTACTTAATAGACTTTTATGGAGTAGAACCTCTTCTCATTTCATATGCGGAGATGATGCAGGAAGTTATAGGGGGCGTGGTAAAGAATAATAACTTTACGGTTATAGGAGAAAAGTTTAATCAGTTTGAACCTTACGGCGTTAGTGGGATTTATTTGTTGGCACAGTCACATATATCATTTCACACGTGGGTAGTTGAGGGCATAATGACACTTGACATATTTACTTGTGGCGCAGAAGAGGATGCCATAAAAGCCATAGAACAGATGAAAGTATTATTTAAACCGAAAAGGAACACAGTCAAAAGAGTTCTGAGAGGGGATGAAGAAGATGTGTAGCGTATGCGTAAAAAGAGCGGGGGAATTAGCTTGTATATGTGATTGCTCTGCGGTGAATGAGGAACAGCATTATATAGGTATAAGGAGTTTATGTATTAAATGTTTGCATAGTTTAATATGAAGTTTATGAATAACCTTTATATATACTTTAAGAATGACAAAGAGAGATTGGGATGATAAAAGTAATTAGTAAAACAACTTTTAATAACCTTTTACAGAAGGTAAGAGAGTTAGAACCTAATGAAAACGAATTCAGTATACAGGAGTATAAATTCATTTTCAGATTTGGCGTAGTTTTAGAGTTGAAGGAAGAGCGGATGTTTCCAGTAATAACTAATGATATGAACAGAGATACCATACTTTCTTTAACTTTTGATGTTGCTGGGTTGGATTATGAGTATATGACAGAAATAGTGGCATCTGTGGAAGAGGATGCATATTTTCTTTACATAACTCCAATACGCTCTGAATTTCGTGTGCAAGAGTTTGTTAATGAAATATATGCTATAAGTGAAAAGGTGAAGTAAATGACTACACAAATAACTGTAAAATGTGGCTATGAGAATTGCGATTGGAAAATAGTTATCCCAACAGATACGGTATATGGTGATTTTGTGTTTGAAGAAGAAAATAGGTCTAAATCACACTATCCACTAATATACATAAATCATTGTATCAAAGAACACGCAATCCCCTCAGCACAATGGAAGGTGGAAGATTGGTAAAAAAATACTATACTGGAATGTGTGGAGCGTGTCATGAAACTTTCATTAATCTCTCAATATGGCAGATGATAAAAGAATGGTTTAGGCATAAACACCTGTTACACGCAGTAATATCATCTGATGCGTCTTTTTTAAAACAAGAAGGTTATGAGGAAGTAAAAACGGTAGAAGAAGAGGAGTAATAAAAATGATAACAGAAATTACAGAGAGGTTATACTTAGGAGATATAGATGATGCGGCGCATTTTAATGGTTTAGTTATATGCGTATTGGAGTATGATGCGGACTTTGGAGAGGATAGAATAAGAAAGGATGCAATAAGAATACCAGTGCTTAATCCAGAGACTGCGGAGTTTGATGTGGGAGCACTTGAAAGTGTGTATAAGTTAGTGCAGAGGAAGTTGAAGCGCTCTAACGCCAAAATACTTATACACTGTTGGGCGGGGCAGGAGAGAAGCCCTATGACAATGGCGTGGGTATTATTTAGGCAGAATAAATTTTTATCACTTAAAGACGCATATGAGAGTGTGAAGAAGCAGAGAAAAGATGTGTTGGACAGTTGGAATTGGCTACCAGCGTGGTTATTTAGGGTGTAGTGAGAGATATGAATGAGTTTGAAAGGATTAAGAAAAAGTTGGAACAGAAGCAAAAGTTAAGTTATAGAGAATATTTATACTATAAAGAAATAGTAGCAGAAGTATTGGAGGAGGTAAAAAGATGATGAGTAGAAAAGAGAAGAAGGAAGTAAAGAAAATACTGAGACAGGAGTTTATAGAAATATATGGGGGAGGGCGTTGTACAGTTAATATTGATTTTGGGGAGAATGAGAATAGGACTGATATAAATAGCTTTATGACAAACAAAGCTAAAAGGCAATTAATACGGGAAATTACATTCTATTCAAATAGAATTATGCGAATACTTGAAAGAGAATGGATTAAGCAAAAGCTATACGAGACGGAAGTAACAGGGAATGGAAATACATCTAAAGAGGGGTTTTAAGGAGATAACTTTTATATACATAGTTGGGATGAAGATAATATGATAAGTGATAATGCACTTGGTAGACACGAGAGTGAGACAGATGCGTCATTTGTTCTTAGGCTTTTTACCTATACCTGCATTAAAAAAGATAATGTTAGGATAGACAGGCTAAGAGAATTGGTAAATAGTTCAAAAGATATAGATAGTCCAGAGGGAAATATTTTGGTATTTCCTGATGGCTCAAAGATAAGAGCTATATTAAAAGAAGAGTTAGACGAGGAAACTGATGAGATGGGTGAGGTATTGACGTTTGAAGTAGTTGGGAGTGAGGAGGAATGAAAACATTTGTGGCGGAAGACGTTTTAGTTTCTTGGCATTCTGGGTTAATAGTGGTTAAAGCTGAAAATAAAGCAGAAGCTATTAAATTCATTAAAAAAGAATTAGCTTCTTGTGATTTTATTGATAGTTGTGATATGGAAGATGGGGAGAAATGTTATAATGAATATTGTTTAATGCATAGATTAAGAGAGTTAAGAGACAATGAAGTGGTTTATGTGTATGGAGGAGATTAAATGAACATACGGAAATTTGTTAGTAAGTGGAGTAGAATATACGGCGAAACAGGATTGCGTGGCATTGAGATAGAAGGCGGGAAAATAGTTTATGCGAATGAGATGTTTATACATTGCAAGTGGGAAAGAGCGGGAAAAGATGAACGGTATATAATTACTTTCATTAGGAGAAATGGAGATAAAGCAGAAATAACTGGAACGATTGATGCGAAGTTGGTAGAGGGGGTTTTTTAAATGGGTGAAATAACAGTATCAGAAAAACACGAACAGTTACTTAGGGCAATACTGGAAAAGGGGTTTATGTTTAATGTTCCACTTACACCCTTTGAAACAATAGATGATGTTATAGATGGGCTTTTGGCTATAGCAGATGGAGAAGGGTTTATAGACTTGGACTGGAAACCCAAAGAAGAGAAGCCAACGCCCTTTCTTTGTAACAGTTGTGATAAGGGGATACATAAATATTGTCAGGGTTACTGTGAATGCCCAAAGCATATTCAGATGTGGGAATAATGAATAGAGTAGTTTCTTCACTTATAATTATTTGGTCAACAATAGCATTATTTGATATTATCTTTTTGAGTTTGAATGTAATTGTTGGGGGTAGAAATGTAATAATTGCATGGGCTATTATATTTGGTTTAATTCTTTGGTTGATAATTTTTATTATGGTTCTATTAGGAATAGTTAAAAGTAAATTGAATGAAGAATAACCTTTATATAATTTTATTGAATGGAGATGAGAGAATATGAAAATAGTAATTAATACATATTTTGGCGGCTTTTCATTAAGCCGGAAAGCCATAGAGTTGGCAAGAAAGAAAGGAGCGGAGTGGGCATTAGAAAGTTCACTTCATATTCCAGTAGTTAAAGATGATTGGGATTTCTATCTTCCAGAGGTAGAAAGAAATGACCCTATATTAGTTGACGTAGTGGAAGAACTGGGAGAAGAAGCAAACGGAAATTCAGCTACTTTAGGAATAGTTGAAATTCCAGATGATGTTGAATGGATAATAGAAGAAGATGAAGGTAGAGAATGGGTTTCGGAACGACATAGGACTTGGAGTTGTTTGAAATGAAATATAGGGGAGATGTGACAGAAATAGATTGCAAAAAAATTGTAATGGAAAAACACAGGTGGTATGTCAAAATTATAATTACAAAAGAAGATAATACCACTGTGGCATACGTAGCTTCAGCAGATGGTGGGTTCACAGATGGTAACCACATATTCTTTGATACAGTAGAAGGATACAATGAGTATTGCGATGAGAATGACATGCCCTTTTCAAAGTTTACGGAGAGTATTTAGATGTGGGGCAGTAAGCGTAAAGAAAAAGAGGAAGAGTTGAAAAAGCAATTAGAAGTGATGACTTTAAAGTTGGACTTGTTAAAGTTGTCAATGAAATACGGGGTTGCTTTTTTTGAGGAGTTTAAAGGAGAAAAAGAGAAAGTTCGTATTTTTGAACTTCCTAAAGTTAAACCTAATTTCCGAGTTGAATTATTGGGTCTTTTTAAGTTTCTTGAGAAATATGAAGGAGGTGATAAAATGATGGGGGGAGCAGGTGGACAAGCAGATCCGTAGAAAATAGATCTGGGTTTTACAAACCTTATATCAATGTCAAATTTTTAGGAGTAGATGAAATGAATAATGTTTGCTTTGCAAAGGAGATTGTTAATTCAGAGCACGAATATATCTACTTAAAATTTTATGTAAAAATTGGCGAGAATATGTATGAAGACTTTAAAGTTAAATATGCAGAAGCGTCAAAGGGTGCAGAAAAGCAAATGTTAGAAAGGCGAAAAGGTAAGAAGGATTTCTTTCAATAAAGAATAACCTTTATATAATTTTATTGAATGGAGAATTAAGACATAAGAAAAATGGAGTTGAGTTAAATGGATTACGAAGGCTATTGTGATGAGCATAAAAAGTTTGGGGAAGAGAAGTGGGGATATGGGAAAGACATTAGTGTATATGAGCATATACAGAAACCTGCTATGAGATGCGCATACAAATATATGGAGGGAAATAGGCGGAGAAGATGCCCTAATAAAATCATATGGACATTCTCTAAAAAAATAGAAGGTATTAGTTTTAATGAAGTTTTGGAAGAAATGCGGAAAGCTGCGAAAGAAAATGGGGGCATTAATATAATTGGTTTGACTGATGCAGATTGGGCGAATGGGCGCAATCCCCTTGAGGAGTTTGAGTGAAATGCATACAAGAGTGGAATTGGAAATAGTTGAAGATGTGGAAATACAAGACTTCATAAACCGTTTGAAGTCAACGGGTTCAGAACAGTTGTCAATATATCATATTGGTTTTTGGTGGTTTGAAGAAATGGGCGAGCTGCATAACAAAGAAACTTTCACGAGAGTGGAAGTTGAAATTGCCAGAAAAATAGAAGCCGAAGATATTATAAATAGTTTAAAGCCACTAACAATACGCCATATAGAGTTTACGTGGGAAGAGGATGAGGAGGATTGAGATGATAACAGAAGAGCAAATCAGAGAACTGTCTTATAATCATCTTATAGGAGAGTTAGATGGGGTTTTAACAGATGCTTATGAACAGGCTGACTATGATAAAGATGAGAGTATAACTGAGAAGCTTGAAGACTATAAAACAGTTTCAGAGAAGATTACTTTGCTTTGCAATATTATAGACAGGGAATGTGGTTATGCGAAGTATAAAGGCTCAAAAGTAATGTTGCTGAGAAAAGGAGAATTATTCTCAGGGTTTTTGGGGGCATATGCAAGAGCTATGCGTTTATTAGGTAATTTTGGCATAATGGGAGTAGAGGATGATGATGGCGGAAGAGGAGTTTTGGGGAAGTGGAAAGTAAATGATTGGAAAAAGTAATGTAAAGAATGGTATAGAGGAATGTGACGTTTGCGGAAAGCCGTTTCTGGTTAGCACAGTAAGTTTTGGGGTTTCTCACCTTGCTGACATTTATATAACCTGCGGTGACCACGTTGAGTGGGATGAGAAATATTGTAAAGACAATAAAGAGGAATGTGAAGAGCTACAAGCTGAATTGAAGGAGAGACTTGAGAAGTGGAAAGAGAAAGTGAAGTAAATGAATGAAAAAAGTAAAAGAATATCCTATAAGATGATTGCTATAGTATATGCGTTGTTATTTATAGCGTTGGCAATGGCAAGTGCTATAGGAGAATATAACAACTATGAGGTACAGCAATACCCAGTTTATAATGCGGAAAACTGGATAACAGACGCATTGGCTACCACAAGTATAAATGTAAGTGTAATAGACTTGGAGAATGCTTATAGCTCTATTGCAGGGCTACACGGCAATGCTATATGGATTGAGCCGACATACCCAACTTCTTGGAATGCTTTGCGAGAGCAGTTAAATGGGTCTATACAGGAGGGGAAACAGATAGGAGCAATGTCAACTAATGGAATTAATATAACAGGATATTCTCTTATGTTGCGGTCATATCAGCATAATTTGAACAACCTTAACAGCATATTACAGAACAACCAGCTTTCAATAGCATTTCAACCAATTTATTATATTGGAATGGGAATTATGTTAATGGCATTCTTTTCTATGATTTTCTTTATAATGGCTTGGGATAACTATACATATGGCGATAGCAAAGGTTGGTTTGCTATTACAATGATAGTTACTTTTATAACATGGCTTGTTATATTTGTAATATATGTTTAAGGAGATGAATAAATGAAAGTTAGCTATGAGGAAATGTTAGAAAGCGATAAGGAAGAATTGATACATATTAATATCAAATTTGATGTGATAATGTTTGTAATTTCATTAATATGCTTGGGTATACTAATAGCATATGGATATAATGAGATAATATTCATAATTTTATTGATATCCTTATTTATACAAATAATACATAGAGCAGGTGAAAAGTATGAATAAAGTTGAAAAAACAATATATGGATGGATGGAGTATTGTGGGTGTATAGAATGCGAAAAGGCACGATATAGTTGCACTAAATGCGGTAAAGGCTTTAAAGTTCATTCTGATATATACTGTGTTGATGATGGTAAAGAGCATTGGTGCACAGAGTGTTATAAAGCAGTTGAGAGTGAAAGAAATGAATAAAGAAAATACAGCTAAGTTAATGGAGAAGTATAGTTTTCTGCGGGTAGCGGAAGACCCTTTTATTCGGAAAGGGAATGAGAGTATGCTCTATGATTTGATGCTATTTGGAATAGAAACTGGGGATGGTTGGTATAATCTCATTGACAACCTTTGTGCAACCATAGTGAAAACTCTGAAAGAAGAGGGATATTCCGAAGACACAATAAAAGCAGACCAAGTAAAAGAGAAGTTTGGCGGGCTTAGGTTTTATTACCACTTTGAAAAAGAAGTTTCTAAAGAGGTTCAGCAGAGAATATCAGAAGTGATTGGAATGACGGAGGAACAGTCTTTTAGAACTTGTGAAGTTTGCGGAAAGGTAGGTAAGTTGGAGGAAGCTAATAGTTGGTACAGTACGAAGTGTGATGAGTGCAGAGGTGTGTGAGATGAGTAGATTACGGTATGTCATTGAGTTAATTATAACTTCAACATTATTCTTTTTCTTAATGCTCAGTATGGTGGCATTACAACTTTATGAGAATACCATACCATTAAGTAAATTTATTATTATGGTGATATTATGGGCTATTGGGTTTTTAGTTTTTCTTTGGTTGGCACTTAGGAGGGAATGAAATGAACCTTGAACGCTTTGATTACTTTGTAGCGGACTATTTAGATGCCTTATTTGAGAGAACACATAACTGGAATTTAGTTGATAGAGTGGCGGAGAGAATAGAGAAGGAGATACATAGTTTAATTAATTCTGATTTAATGCCGGAGGAGAGTTAATGGTTAATATATGGCTTATATATAATATAGTTTTAGCTATAGTTGATATTTATTTAGTTTATAGAATTATTAAAAGAAAAAAAGAGGTGGAAAGAAATGAAAGAGAATACATTAGGCGTAAAAGAAATGAAAGTGATGAAAACAAGCGAATTTGATGAGCTATTCATAGGGAAGTCGGTTACTTTCTGGATAGGGAAAGAGCCTATTTATTTCGGACTATTTGTATTAGAAATAGAAGTTAGTGATATAGGCGGGAAAGAATGTATAGTTTTCTTTGGGGAGAGTAACAATGATAAGTTTGCGGTGGAGTTTGGGTATGGGTTCGGCATTAAAGTGAAGGGGGAGAGGATGCATTATTGGGTTGATAGTATGAATAGAGATGAGGCGACTGTAATAGTTTATGAGATTTCAGAACCCTAACCTTTATATAATTTTAATGAATAAGAGATAAAGAATATGGGTGAAAAGGGGAATAGTAAATGAAAGTAGAATTAGATGATGAACTTACAGAATTATTACTTTACTTAAAAAGTAATGATGAGTGGTATGCCAATAAGACAATAAGTGAAATAATAAAGGAGTTTTGGGAGGTTACGGCAAGTGAGTCTTATGTCATTTCATTTGATGATTTAAGAGAACAATTTAAAAAAGAGAGGTTGCGTGAACAGAAGAAATTAAAAGAAAGTGAGGTAAAGTAGATGAGTGGAACTATATATGTTTTAACAGATGGGGACTATTCAGATTACCACATTGAAGCAGTATTCACCAACAAGGAAAAAGCTGAAAAGATTGCTGAGGAATATGGTTTTGATATGGAAGAGTATATTAATGGTAAAATAGATTATGATGGGCATTATTATTCGGTAGAATTAAATCAACTTGGCGAAGTAATTTCTACGTATTCATACCCAAGTAACAGCAAAAATTTTGAGCATCATATAACTTTAAGGAGATATGATAAAGGATTTGGCGAAAAGGTATATAATATAACTTTTCCCATATTTTTGAAAAAGAAAAATGAGAATAAAGCGATTAAGATAGTATCTGAGTATTTTACAATACTAAAGGCGAATAATATTTTAACAGGCGAAGATGTGAATGTAATGGAAAAGAACGCAAATGCAATATTGTTTGGAGATGAGTAGGTGATAAAATGACTGATAAATGCAAAAAGTATGCAGAAGAAGTAGAAGAGGATGAAAAGTATTTGGAGAAGCTTTTGGCATATTATGCCCAAGAAAAGCTATTTAAGAAAAAAATAAGTTGCGTTTATTTGCCATATAGGAATGAGAATGAATGGAGTGAATACCCACGCCCATGGTCTAATAGCCCCAAAGACATTAAAAAATGCATTGTGACTATGATTAATATACTTGGGAGAGATAATAAGAACTGGAGTGACTGTATTGATGAGGAGAGAGTAAGTGAACGCAAAGAAAAACTTATAGAAAAGGCGAATAAGCTTGGCTTTACATATGAAAAAATATTAGCTGAATTAGACAACAATACACTTGGTAATTTAATAGCAGTCGAAACAAAAAGACAGGAGATGTTGAAGTTGGAGAAAATACAGAGTATGGTTAGTAAGGAGGAGGAGTAAATGTTTTGGAGTAAAAGAGAAGGAGATAAGTTGGAAGAGAAGAAAAGACAGGAGAAAAGGTATTGGAGCGATTATGAAAGATGGTTGTCTAATGAAGCAGCTTTAATAGAAGGATTTCATTTGCTTTTAACAAAAGAATATTTAATAGAAAAATATATTGACACGTACAAGCATTATGAAAAAGAATATGAAGAGTACAATAAAAATGCGGAAGTTGAAATGTTGTGGTATAAAGCAAATGGATATGAAACTAAAATGAATGGGATTGCTCGGCTTTATAAGAAGTTATATGATGCGGATATAAAAGACGCAGTACTTAAAAATAAATTGCAAGAAGAGGTGAAAGAAGAATGACGGAAGAAAAACAGTATTATATATTTTGTTCGGATTGTATAGAAGTTGTAAAAGACTACGGAAACCATATTGGACATAAAATAGCTATAAAGGAGAACCATAAAGTAAAACTGAATGAGATTACTAAAGAGGAGCAGGAGAAAACTAAATGTGACTTTCAGAAGGAGTTAAAGTTTGTAAAGCTTGGTGATGGGGGATGGCTTGCAAGTGATAACGATGTGTTTGGAGAGGGGGAAGTTCTTACGGATGATGCGTTAGACCACGTATATGCGAATTTACCGTGGGCGGACAGTATTGATTATATTACAGTGACAATGAAAATAAAGAAGTGATAAGTATGAGCGAAGAAAAGAAGGTGATGAAATGAATTTTAAAGAGGATAGGTTTAAACAGGATGAGACGGACTATTGGCTACTTTCAAGTATTTTTTCAGAAAAGCCAATATATATTAGGGTACAAGTTGGAGAGAAGGAGAGAGAGTATACTATAATTTCTCCTAATGAAGATGCAGCGAATGGAGGGCATAAAGAGACACGCATAGCCCCAGTAATGTATAAGTTTAAAGATACTATTAATGATATAGATGAGGATGGCATAGACTTAGTTAGTACTGACTATGAGACTGTTGCGTTTTCTCGAATAGTTTCGGCGTGGGGAGCAGAGGGAGAGGAATACAAAAGAGTTCCTTTTGAAGCGATTAAAGCTTTTCGTTACCTCAAAGAAAAGACAAGTGTAGCGGTGTATTTTAGTGGGAATGAAGATAGAGATGAAACTCACTATAGGTACTTAGGGGGCTATTCAGTTGGAAAAATTACTTATATGGATGAGGGCGGTATTACATTAGAAGATGAGGGAACGAGTTTGAGTATTCCTTATAGCAATATGATTAGCATAGATGAGATAGAAGAATTTGTTTTAGAAGAAGATGAACCAGTAAAAGAGACTAAATGGGAGGAGGGAGCAGATTGAATTGTCCTTTTTGTACGGCGAAATTAAGTTCAAAATATAAACTGGAACAACATTTAGTTAAACAACATAATGGGAGTAGTCTAAATGAATATTAAGAGGGGAGTTGGGTAAGATGAGTGCATTATCACCTTTGGCGACAATATCACTTTTCATAGCAAATATATTATACTGGTATGAAGTTGTTGTGAAGTTTGCAGTTGGAGGATTGCTTGGTAGTAGTATGCTTGGAGAAATGATATTATTTGCAATATTGTTAATAGTTTTTATTATTATTGGGTTTTATATTGCAATAATGTCTATATTTGTATTAGCGATAGTGTATGACTATGACTACTAAGTTTGAGGAGGAATAAAGTAGGGAACATTTATATAGGGTATTATAATAAAGAGTAATATGGTTGATGATAAAATTTCTTTTACTAAACGTATTACCTCAAGAGTTTCTTCTTTTTTTGGGCGGGGTGAAGCTGTTGAAAAGAGTTCCGTTGGAAGAGGCGGACTTGGATTTAGGAATATTCCACTTCCTTTTAATTCGTATGTTCAGACTGTAGGGTCAAATGAGAAAACTCCGTTGTATAGATGGAGTTATAGTTGGGTAATGGACTTATTTTATGGTAGTGATTTACTTAGACTTATTGTAAAAAGTATTAATGATGAAATTTTCAAGAATGGCGTTTCAGTTACACCACGTTTTGTGCGGAAATGCACTAACACGGATTGCGCTTATGAGTTATTTGAAGAGTTAGAAGAATGCCCTATTTGCGGGAGCAGAACGAGAAAACCTAATCTTATAGAGAAGGGGCGACTTGAAGCGTTTATGCGAAAGCGGAATAGGTTTGATGAGGCATTTGTTAATATTCTTAAAATAATTGATATAGATGTGGATATATTTGATAACGGCTTTTTACTATTTACAAAGTCATATTTGTATAGTGAGGATGGTAAAATAATAGGAGCGGACTTGGATGACTTAGTTAGGCTTAGTCCAGATAAAGTTAAGTTGGTTATAAGTAATTATGGGATGGGGAGAGGAGATACAGGAACATATTTGTATGTGTGCCCAGAACATAGAGAAAAGATAATAATAAAAGCGGAACGGGATGATGAGACACGCTGTACAGTATGTGGCAAAGAAGTATTACGTTGCTGGTATGCGAGCAATCCTTCTGGGAGTGCTGGGAGTGGAGCGAGTGGACAGAATATATACTTTGGTAAAGATGAGATATTTCACGTAAAAAGGTGGACAAGCACAGAAGGATACGGCGTTTCACCTGTTTATACAGTATGGCGTAAAATACTTACACTTATCAAGATGGATGATTACACACTTGAAGCATACAGTTTACAGAGGTCACCAAGAAGCTTTTTGGTTATGAGAGGAAAGTTTGATAACGTGGTTCAGGCGTGGGAATATCTTATGCAGAAAGCACGGGAAAATCCAAATATGGTTTATCCACTTATAGTAGAAGGTACTGACGTTGGAGCACGGCGTGTTGTAGAGCAGGTCAGTATGGACTTGAAACCCGATGAGATGCAAATGATGCAGATGGTTGAGCTCTTTAGAACACACGTTGGACTTATGTACGGCGTTCAGCCTTTATTTACACAAGGAGCTCGTAAGGGAGAAGGTATGAGTAATGAGGGTCTTTCAGTAACGGTTACTAACAGGACTATACAGGAGAGCCAAAGAGTTTGGAATAGCGTATTAGAGTGGATAGCAAAAACATTAAATGCGTCTGACTATTCTTATAAGTTAAATCCAAATGAAGTAGAGGATGAGATGCGTAAGATGGAGATGAATAGAACGGCTATAGAGATAGCGCAGGGAATGAGTGAATTGGGCTTTGATGCGACTATGGTAGTTGATAAAAACGGCATAATTAATTTCACTTACAAGAAGATGAAGCCATCCGCAGTAACGGATATGGGCGGAGGGAATGTTGGAACAGGTGGAGAACCAGATATGTTACCACCAGTTGATGAAGAACCATCCGGCGAAGAACAAGAGGGAGGAGGAGAAGAAGACAATGCATAACTTAATTAAAAAAACAGTTGGAGAGAATATTTTTTATTTTGATAAATGTGGGGTTTGCGGGGAAAGAATTAATTCATATTCTTTTGAAAGCTTTAAGGAAAAGTATATACAACACGCAGAGAAGCATATAGAAAAAAGTGATACTAATAGAATGATGTTTCCTAAGAGAGATGCAGAAATAGTTCAAGTAACAAATATAGATGCTACTTATGATAAGATTATAGAGGATGTGTTAAGTCTTTATTGCAGAGGAGGAGTTTGCAGATGTCCTTTTAATGATGGGTTTAAAAGTTCTGGGGAAGATGCTGATGGAGACCTTTTACTACATATAGAAAATACACCAAAGCATGTTGATGCACTTGAAATGGATGTAGAAAGGTATGGTAGTGAGTTATATAATGACAGTAGACTTCGTGAAGAGACAATAAGGCGCTTGAAGTTTATGAAGAGAAATTATGAAGAGAACCCAAGTAGAGAGAACCAGTACCATATGGAATATAGAAATAGACAAAGGTGGGAGAGTTTACCTAAAGAACCTGATATTACTAACCTTAGCGGGCAACAGCAAAAGCCTGAGGAAGACCTTAATTTCATAGGGAGAAAAAGGCGAGGATATAAACACCAGCATAACGGAGCGCCACATATGGAGAGGAATTATGGCACATATAAGGAGAGAAGGTTTATGGGGAAAGAAGCTAATAACTTATCAAGAGTGATACCCTCATCAACAGAACCGAATGCGCAGAGTGGAAAAAAGAATTATATGTGGAGACTTATTAGACATAACAGGGGGCGTAATAGAAGGCGGGAGAGTATACAGACAACTCCAGAAATACTTGGAGTGGATGAGGCGAGCACTTTCAGTAGATAGTAAAAGAGTTTAAATATGCGTATGAAATGGAGCTAAGATGAAAGACAGCATAAACATTAAAGACGTTGGAGTTTCATATTCAGTTAATCATAGTAAAGTTTTTAATGACCTTAATATTCCACTCATTTCAAACGTATTTGTACAGGTGTATAAAGACGGAAAAGAGTTGGAGAGTTTTAATATACATAACTTGGTTATGAACAGTGGGCTTACAGAAGTTGCAAAGATGATTTCTGGAGTAGGTACAACAGCTATTTTTAATTATATGGCAGTTGGAACTGGTAGCACAGCAGTTGCAGCAACTCAGACAGCATTAGTTACAGAAGTTATGAGACAAGTTGATAGCACTATTTCTTTGGGAACTACAAACGTTTCAAATGATACGGCGGTCTTTGTTAATACATTCGCTTTTAGTACTACATACACTTTGAGAGAAGCTGGTATATTTAATGCTTCAAGTGGAGGGATTATGTTGGCAAGAGTTGTTTATGGTGTGGTTACTGTGAGCGATGGTAGTGAGTTTAAAATAACTTGGAAGATAGTAACTTGAGTTCATAAGAAAGTATAAATATCAGAGCGCAATCACTTTATATGCCACGTAGTGATATTTATAACGCTATTCAGTACCTTTCACAGTTAAATGACATTTGTCCTTATTGTAAAGAAGTATTAGAAAAGGGCGCTGATATGGAAGAGCACCTTGATGAAAATCATTTTTATTTGATTAAAGGAGTAGTTGATGCTATAGTGCAGAAAGAGGGAGAAGGTATAGCTGAAACTGATGCTGTCAATGGTTCTGATGAAGATGAAGAGAGTGGAGATGATGAAGGAGTTAAAGAGCAACAGAAGTGGGAGAACAACAGACCTTCGGTGAATTACGGCTCTTATAATGATGAAGAAGGTGGGCAGTATGGTCATACTATTTATTACGGCGAACAGAGGAAAGAAAATGAAGTAGCTGAGGGAGATGAGCAGAATAGGAGTAAGGAGTATGAGAACCAGAGTGAAGGGGAAACATACAAAGAAGTTGGAGATGAGTTTGATGATGAAAATTCAGAAGAAAAACAATATGAGAACGCCATAATATATTCTTTATATGATGATGAATTAGAGGGTTTTCAATGCCCAGTAGACAGAAGGGTATTACACGACCCAGATATGTTTTTTGAGCATATGAGGATGAAACACGGTTTGGGCGGGAAAGAATTATATAACCGAATGAAAGGCAGGGGAATGCGGAAAGGTAGAAAAAAGAATAGTCCTTATAGTATAAGAGAAACAAACCGCAGAGTAAGAGAAGCCCAGAGAAAAACGGAATTAGATAATGATGGAGTTTGGTATACTACCTCACCAGATGGCGAAAGGAAAAAACATAAAATAGGACTTATAGCAGCTAAGAGAGATGAAGCTGGTTATACACCAATGAAGGCGAGTAGATATGCTGGTTGCGTATATCATAATGAAGTGGAGTTTCCTGAGGGAATAGAAACTTTGGAGCAATTAGTTCACGAAGCTATTAGACATTCACACGGCGGGAGAGTTAACCCAGAAGATATTTTAAGAGCAACAGAAAAGAAATTAGCAGAAAATAATATAGTAGATAGTAGACAGAGATATTTTTCAGAACCTGAACATCTTAATGAGTATCAAAGATACTTAATGGGGGAAAAGCTTACACATCTAATTCAGAGAATGGATAGAGCTCTTAAAGATGATGATGATTATAAATATGAGCAAGCAAAGAATGAGTATGATACGCTTAGAAATCAACTTGAAGAGAAGTATGGGGAAGATGATGTTGACGCAATGATGGCTGAGTATTCTGAACGGCATTATAGGGAAGTGGAGGATAAGATAGAAGCTCGCAGGAATTTTGCAAGAGAACATGGTGGTACTCCATATAGGCGGAAACCCAACTATAAACCTCCAACCATACACATAGATGAGGATAGTCCAATGTATAGAGTAAGAGATATGAGTGAGTTTTTCCCTCCGAAAGATAAAGAGCAGAAGAAGGGGCGTATAAGAAAGTTTAGTTATGACAGGGATGTAGATGATGTTATAAAGGAACTCGTTGAAAGTTGTAAGTATAATGGCACTATAGGAGTGGAGTATAAATGCCCCTATGATAAAGCTGTGTTTGTAACTAAGAACGGTTTGGCTTATCATTTTCTTCTAAAACATAACAACACCATACAGGATATTATAGAAGAGGTTGAAGAGTAAATGACCATCTTTGAAGATGCTGTTAATACACAAGACGGGGGAGTACGGTATCTTTGTCATAGATGCGGGGCTATGTTTTCACGTAAGCAAGATTACTTTGCCCATATGGAAGACCCAGATGCCCATAGAAAGTTTAAGAGACCAGAGCCTGAAAAGATAAGAAGAAGACTTAATGTAGAAGACTGGATAAATTCACACGGGGCTGGTATGAGAAAACCTTTATCAGTTGCTTTGGCAACTATTAGTAGTGGGTCTTTTAGTAGTCCAAGAAGAGGCATTACTGTATATACTTGTCCTTTTCCTGATAGAGATGAGTTTGAGACACAGGATGAGTTTGAAGAGCATTTAGTTAAAGCTCACGGCGAAATTCTGGAAAGTTATGTTGCTGGAAAGATGGGGATAGTTGGGAAAGGTTATTACGGCGAAGAGCAAAAGAAAAAAGCTATTGACAAAATTATGGAACAGAATAAGCATACCATACTTAGTAAAAGTGGGGAGAAGAAAGAGTATTATATTTGCCCACAGCATAAGAGTATAAAGGGGAGTTATGATAAAGTGTTTCAGCATTTTTTAAAGCATAATGAAGGCAGTTTGCTTGAAATGAGTGGAGAAGAAGTTTCACCTAAAGAAGAAAGCGTAAATTACATTATAAGAAATAATCACTTTAAGTTACCAAACGGCGCAACATACTACCGTTGCCCAATAGATGGTATGAAAAGTAGGGAGTTAGAACAGTTTAGAGAACACTTGCTTAGAGACCATTCACCTGAAAAATTACATAGTGCGTCATACTATCAGCATGATTTGTATAGGTGAGTATATGACGGAAGGGGTTCAGAAGTGGAGTAGTTGGATAGCGGACTTCAAAAAGGGGGAAACTATTTCAGCATATTTCTTCATAGCTGGGGCGGTTATATCAGTTTTGGCGGAAGTATTTTTGGGTTTTAACTTGCTTAGTAGAATTGTTTTTCTTATAACAACTATTGGTTTGGTTGGGGGATTAGTGGATGAGACGGCGCATCTATTTGTAGCTGGATACACTAAAGGACTTAGCTACTCCAGTATATATAGCCTACTTAAGAGCTTTATCCACTTTAGACCACACGTGCTTATATTTCTTTTTATTTCATTTGGGGCAATTTTGATAGAGTTAGAACAGAATTATCACAGCTTATTTATGTTAATGTTTATAGTGCCAGTAATGATTAGCATTGCGGTGGGATTGGAACAGGCAATTACAGCGAGATATTATCATTAGAGAGAACTTTAATGCGTCTTAATAAGGCTCTAAATGAGTTTTAGAACCATTCTGGGAGAGGAGGAGAACCTTTATTAACGGCGAATGACTTAAGAATTTATGACAGAGCAGAGGACTTTTGTAACAGAGGTAAAGTTAGAACCAGTGTCAGCAACTTGGAAGTGGGAGAATGAACAGAGTGGGTTAGTTAAGTGGAGTTTTAGTAACCCTAATAACACGCCAGTAACATTTATTTTACTTAGAGGAATTTCGGTTGGGGGCGCACCAGCAACAGAGATATATGCTTTCGGCGATGCCTTTTATCCATTGTATTATTATGACTTTGGAGTGCCTTATCAGAGTGGAACACCATCACCTTTACTTACCACAACACCTACACCACCATTAGCAATGTTTAAGAACCCTTCGGGCAAGATTATTTCAGCATTTATTTTTACACTTAAAGCGAAGGGCTCATATGAAATGACGGAGGGAGGTTTTGTTGGAATAGAGCCAGCAGGAATTAGTACACCTTTTACTACTTATAACCAGACGGCTAAGTTTTCAGTTAATTATAATGTAGCTCAAAGTTGTCAGCAATATAACAAACAGGCTGGAACTAATTACCCTTGCCCACCTAATCCATTCACAGTTGAGAGTGCTATGTTTATACTCCCACAGGAAGTTAATTCTATAGTTAGCGGGGATAGTATCAGTATGGTTGGAGCAACACCAGCCCCTAAACCAACACCAGCCCCAACACCAGCGCCGACTGGTACTTGCGTAGACCAGCTTATTAAGGCATTTGAGGATATGAATTACATAGAACTTATTAGCGCACTTGAATGCATATTTGGGCATGTTGATGACAAAACCATAGAGAAGATAAAGACTATACGCAGATGGTAAAGGGGCGAAAGAGTTGGAGAGTAATAGAGTTGTGAATATATTTAGTCCAACCCAATTATTTCCTTTGGGCGCATTTGCAATGCAGGGCTATTTAATAGGAGAAGCGTTATGGGAGAAGGGATATGAAGTTAATGCTATTGACATTTTTAGCGGGGAGAAGAGAGAAGGCGATATAAACATATATATGCCTTTTCATTATGCAACTATTTATAATGATGAAATTATTAAGATACCACTTCAAGAGAGAAGTAAGTATGATATGAGTAAGATAACTTTTAACATTACAGGCGAAGCAACACTTGTTGGAATAAGTGATACAGATAAGTTTAATGAGCAGGCGCTTGAGAAGATTAGAGGAAGCAATTATAATAAGTTTATAACACTTTCAAGAATGCAGAGTGAGGTGTTTAAAATGCCGAGAACTACAGTCATACCAGCATTTGTTTCTTACAAAATTAATTTGTTTAGAAGAGCCGTAAAACCACGTGAGAATATACCAGTAGTGTTTTTAGAGGCACATACGGACTATAAGAGAAGAGGAGTTGATGTAGCACTTAAAGTATTAGACCAGCTTTATGCGGAGGGAGTTAAGTTTGCAGCTATTTTAACACGCTGGAATGAGGACTTTAAAGTGCGGGAAAGACCATACTTACAGGTCTTAACTGGGTTTATGACTGAGGCTGAGCATTATGGAATTATGAAAAGCTGCACACACTTTCTTACTTTACTTAGAGGAGGCGCTTTTGAGATAAGTACACTTGAAGCATTAGCTTTGGGGCTTACGGTTATATTACCAGAGGGTTCACCTTCGGCGGAAATTCCTTTAAAGCATGGCGATGCGTATTGGGTTAATAAGTGCGATAAGCCTTTTGAGAATTGGACTAATTTATTCCACGTGGGGAAAATGCGTGAAGTGGATTATGAAAGCGCTTTGACGACAACGAGAGAGGCGCTTAAATCACAGCTTTCTTTTGACAGAATGAAGTATTTTGAGGAGTATTCAGCGAAGAAGTGGGCTTTGGAGTTTATAAAGTAAAGGCAAGAAAAATGGTAAATAAAAAAATTGAGTCTTATATAAGAGAATACCCATTGACTTATGTTAATATTGATGTTAATGGTAAAACCGTTTTAGATATTGGTGCAGATGTTGGTACATCGGCGGAATGGTTTATTAAGCAGGGAGCTAAGAGAGTTATATGCTTTTCTTTGGAGGAGCAGGAGATATTTGATGAACGCATTGAATGGCACGGTAAATGGAATGGAGAATATGTTAAAGCGGATGTATTAAAGATAGACTGTGAAGGATGCGAATGTTTATTAACACAAGAGGTTATAGAGAAATATTCAGAGTATTATATTGCCATACATACCTTTGCACAGTGTTTTTTAAAGCTTAAAGAGTATTTACAAAAGAATGCTAATATAATATTTATTACACCTGACAAAAAAGAAGAAATGTATATAAGTAAGTTTGGTATTATAGAAAAGGTGGAATAGATTACTTCAATTTTTCTTGGGTATAATTTAAAGTTGGGCGATGGGCTTGCTTTTGTGGCAACTACAAACCTTCTTAGCAATACGGGAGTGCTTTCGCTACAGGGAGATACGGGGGCTTTGAGCCTTAGTGCTGGGAGCGGAATAGGCATAAGCGGATTAACTATAAGTAATACTGGCGTTTTGGGCGTTGGGGGCAGCACCACCTCATACTTAACAGGGAATATAGAGTTTAAGAGTGGGAGTGGAATTAGTATAGCGCAGTCAACTACGGCTATAACAGTGGGTAATACTGGTGTGCTTAGTTTACAGGGAGATACTGGCGCTTTGAGTTTGGGCGCAGGAACAGGAATAGGAATAAGCGGGCTAACCATAAGTAATGCTGGAGTAACCTCTATTACAGCAGGTTCTAACATAACTATATCAGGGTCTACTGGGGATGTAACTATAAATTCAGCCAGTCCAGCATATACTGGTGGGAACGGTATAACTTTTAGTGGCACTACTATAGAGATGAGTGGTAGCTATAGCGGGGAGTTTGATATAGAAACTTCTATTTCTACAACAGCATCTACTTATGCTAATTCTTTACAGTATGAGATAAATAGTGTTGGGAGATTTTATAATCAGGTATATGCTTCGGAAGGAAAAACAGCTAATATTGATGATGATTATTGGTTTGTTGGATGGAGCTCAACTGGTGCTCAAGTTTTAAAAGTGTATGGTTCTGGAGACATGACATTGGCGGGTTCTTTATCAGCAGGCTCATATAACTTAGCTGGAGGAACAGGAATTTCTTTTAGCGGGGTAACTATAACAAACACAGGAGTAACTTCGTTGGGGGCGGGAACGGGGATTTCTTTGTCGGGCTCTACTGGCGGAATTACAGTAACAAATAGCGGGGTAACATCTTTACAGGGAGATACAGGGGCGCTATCTTTATCTGCTGGAACGGGGATAGGAATATCTGGTTTAACTATAACTAATGATGGTGTTACTTCATTGGGAGCGGGCACTGGTATATCTTTGTCAGGTTCTACAGGGGGCATCACAGTAACAAATAGCGGGGTTACTTCGTTGCAGGGCGACACGGGGGGATTATCTTTGACGGCAAATAACGGCATATCTATATCAGGTTTGGGTATAGGTATGAGTGGGAGCTATAGCGGGAATTTAACTATTAATAATAATGGTGATGTGCAAATAGGACAAACGATAAGTAATTTTTCGTCTATTATACATTGGGGAGATAACAGTGCTACTTATGGTGGTGGGCTTGTAGAAAATTATCAGGGGATACAGTTTTTACTTGCTAATAAATCTGGTTCTTCTTATAATGGATTAAATTCTAATTCATATACTATACCTTTTTATATTGGCGTAAATGGTGAAGCGTATACGGGTAATAATTTACAAGAAACTATAGGAAGTAATAATAATGTTTCTGTTAGAAATACTCTTGATAACGGTTCTGGAGATATGACGGTAGCAGGTTCTTTATCAGTGAATGGGAATATAACATCAAATAATAATGGTGGTTATGTTTCAGCATATAACGACCAAGTTCTTATGTTTACAGGTGGTTCGGCAGTTAATGGCAATGGTGGGTCTGCTGGTATTTCTATACAGGGGAGACCACGTATAGGCGACTGGGGGCAATGGTTGACAATAGGAGAGCCAAATGGAACAAACAACGGCAATATAATACAAATAACTTCAAGTGGCATTTTTACAGGACACTCATCGGGAATTACAACGTCTCCAAGCATAAGAAACACACTTGATGACGGCTCAGGGAATATGAGTATTGCTGGGTATTTAATTGCACATCCAACTATGGGTAGTAATGTAGTTTCGGGAACACTGTGGAATTTAAGTGCAGCTTCAGCTAATGTTACTTTTGGTTCATCGAATACTGGAACAGTAACATTATATATAGAAACAATAAAAGGAACGTCAACAGGAAAATATTATGTACAAGTATATAATACTACTGCTAATAATTATCCAACCTTTTGGGCGACATATTTAGAGGCTAATGTTACTTATTATGTAGGACAAACATTTGTTATTGGAATATCCGGTGGGGATACTATTGAAAACTGGTATGCTGGTGGAAATGCTGGTGGTACTTTAACGGTTACTGGAATACTTAATTTAGGGTAATAAAATGGTTAATTAGAAAATAACCTTTATATAACCATATACAATAAGAGGAAGAGGACTTATGAGAGAAGAGCTTAAGAAAAAGTTAGAGGAAAGTATGGGGAGCATTCAAAAGAATTACAGCGCAGCGAAGGTTTCGGCGGAGACACTTTATGATAATGTTGTAGCAGCCCTTTTTAATAATATAGAGTTTTTAAAGAAAGAAATAGAGGGGCTTGAGAACAGGGTGAAAGAGCTTGAGAGTGGGGCTGGGAATAAACCGAGTATAGTAGAAGAGAATAAGACGGAGTGAGAGCATATGGTAGATGTAGAGATAAGTGTTGGCGATAGGTTTAGAGAAGCATTTGAAAAGCTTGGAGTAATAGATGATAATAGTCTTTTCAGGTTTATGGAAGTTGATACACAAGTTGATATAGATGGCGGAGGTAAAGAAGTTATTTTGTCTAAAGAAATACAAATAGTATTAGATGAGAAAAATGGAGTAGTAGTTGATTTGGAGTTAAGGCGTATTGTTGGCGAAGATAGGTTTTTTGGAGTTTCAGGCTATTTAGGAACGGGGGGCGTTTATGATGTGGATTATAGCGAGAGGTATTACTATAAGATGTTAGGAACGGAATATGACCATTTCTTTTTGGACAGAATACTATATATGATACATAATGACGCTTTTGATACTATAGACGCTTTAAGAAAGAAAGCCAAACAGAATAAGAAAAGTAAGTCAGTTAAAGCAAAAAGCAAAAGTGATGGGAGCTGAATGTTTTTCAGGAAGAAGAAGGAAAAACACAAGGAGTTTATTTGCGAGGTTTGTAAAGAGGAGTTTGATAAGGAAGCTGTTTGGTTTGCACACCAATTTATACACGCTCCAGAATGGGATAAGAGAAATAGTATGAGGAAATGATGGGTAGTATGAAAAATACGGAAAAGAATTGTCATGAATGCGGGGCGAAGTTAGAAGTGAATGTTAATTGGTATGCGGCATTTATGAAAGCGCATTCAAATATATGTAAAGAGTGTTATAGAAGTAAAGGAAGAGAAAGATATAAGAATAATCGAGAGAAAATAATAAATTGGTATAAAGATAATAAAGAAAAAATAAAAGAAAGGAGAAGAAACCAATATAGGAACAATCCAGAGAAAAAAAGAGAAAGAGATAGAAAGTGGCGAGAAAGTAATAAAGATAGAGTGAGAGAATATGGTTGGAGACATCAGGGTATAAACATAACTTATAGGGAGTATGAAAAAATGTATGAGGAGCAAGGAGGTAAATGTCTTTTTTGTGGAAAAGAGTTTAAAGTTTTAGCAGTAGACCATAATCATAATACGGGAGAAATTAGAGGTTTACTATGTTTGAGATGTAATTTGAAGATAGAGGCTTATGAGAATGTGGATGTTCGTAATAATATTATTAAGTATTTGGAGGGAGTTAGATGAGTATATTAAGCGATAGAGACATTAAAAAGTATGCGGAGAAGAATGAGTTAATTGCAGTTGGGTTTGAAGAGAAATACCTCACGCCCAATGGCTATGACTTACGGGTGGATAGGGTTTTGAACAGGCTTGGAGATACGGCGTTCAGTATTATGAGTTTGGAGTATTTGAAAATACCGAAGAATATGGTGGCATCTCTTTACCTAAAGTCACGTTACTGTAGAGTAGGAGTATGGGGCTCTTTCGGCTTTATTGATGCGGGCTTTGAAGGGAAATTACAGTGGAGTGTTTTTGGCATAGAGTTAGAAGAGATGACTAAATTGGTTGAGAAGCATATGCCTATGGTTCAGGTAGTCTTTGAGAGTTTGGGCGGGAATGTTGAAAAGAGTTATGCGGAAAGGAGTGGGAGTTTTCAGTATTTTACTATTCCTTAAGGTGATATTATGAGGAGACAGACAGTAACATACCCAGCTTTTACATTGCAGGAGAAGTGGGAAGTATTGGCAAAGCGAATTGAAGAGAAAGTGTATGAGAATGCTAAGGAGAATATTATTTTAAAAGATAATAAAGAGAACGTAATTCTTTTCGGCTATAACACTTCTGAGCTTGAGTATAAAAGCACTATGTATATTCACTTCAATAAAGATACTAACAATACATATAACAATACACACAATGCATACAGGAGGATTATGCTTGAAGAGAGTAAGTGGGGCTCAGTAGACCACATAACAGCTAACTCCAAAAAAGAACTCATTGAGAAAATATGTTACTACGCATATCATAATGATAAATGCGCTTATGAAAAAGCAAAGGTATATCTTGTGGAGAATTTAATTACTGAAACAGCATATAAGTTGGATGCTGATTTTAGCAACATAAAGGAATATAAGAAAAGGAAGTGAGAAGTATGAGTGAAATGATAGTTTATATGAAGAGGAAATTATTAGAAGAGATAGCGAGAGATAATGAGAAGTTCAAGGAGTATATAGTTCAGCTTTATGGTATATACGGCAAGTGGGAGAATGTAGCTAACTACGAACCACTTCACAGTAAGTACGGCGTTAGTGGAAAAACGCTTATGAACTGTGGGTTTATACCGAGAGAGTATGGTATGCTTTTGGGAATGAAAGTGCTTTGTAAGAAGTATGGGGAAGACAACTTCATATTTGCCTCAAAAGCGTTTAAGTTCAAAGATGATGAAGAGGCGCTTGAGTGGATTGGGAGTGATGAGCTTCTGAATGATATGCGAAGAAGTGCAGAGTTAGCGGAGATAGAACTATAATAACCCTTATTAATACAAAGCTTATTTAGAAGAAGGAGTAAAAGTTTATGAGTGGCAGTGAAGATTTTATTATAGGAGTTCCAGCGGGACATATAGGTTACACAGTTTTCTACAATAATTTTTTGAGGTGGATTTCGGGGCAACCAGTGAGACCAATGATTGCGGAGAGCAATAGAGTTGATGTGAATAGAAGTCAAATAATAGAGGTTGCAAAGAGGGAAAAGAAACATATTATTTTTCTTGATAGTGATGCGCTTCCACAGTTGAGTTTAGTTGATATGATAAAGCTTATAGAAGAGGACTTCAAGAAATGCGATATAGTTGTAGCTCCAGTTAGGGGCGTTAATGGGCAAATATTAATTAAGCCTTTGAAGGGAGGTTTTCAGTTTCCACAGAAGGCTTCGGAGTTTGTACCATTTGAAGTAGAGGCGGGCTCATTTACTTTTGCAGCAGTGTCATATAAGCTTATAGAGAAGTTAAAACCGCTTAGTCAGTATGGTTTGGTTGATAATACATTTGTTCCATTGTATGTAGCTTACACTACACAGACCAGTGAGGAGTATGCTTTTTGTAAGAAGGCGAGAAAAGATTATGGAGCTAAAATATATTGCGACCCACGTATGAGAGTATCGCACTTTAAAGCAATTCCACTTGAACCACCTATGCCCATAGAGGAAATACAGGAAAGGCAGAAAGCATATCAAAAGATGCTTGAGGAGAAGGGCAAAAGTATACCAGAAGAAGTAGAAGAAATTTAAAAGTTTATATTTGAGGAGAGGATAGCCGTTAGAATGAACGGCATTGTTTATATTTATAAGAACGGCGTTTTAGTTGATATAACTAAAAACATAGTAGTTCAGAGCGGGATGGCTCAAACTATTAATCTTCTTACTGGAAAGAGTACACTTTTTTTTAAGAATTTGGCTATTGGGAGTAGTTCAACAGCGCTTTCACCAACACAGACAACATTAGTTTCGCAAATAGCTATTGCTGGAGCAACTATTAGTATTGGCACAACAAGTTTTAGCGGAGATACAGCTATATATCAGACCTCCTTTACTTTTAGTACGAGTTATGCGGTAAGAGAGATGGGCATATTTTCCTCAACCAGTGGAGGCATAATGTTAAACAGGGCGCTACTTAATGTTTCAGTAGTTAATGGGGATACATTAGATATAGCTTGGCAAATTATTATATAACTCTAAAGAGAAAGAGCTATATACAACATAATGATTAGGAGATATGACTGTAACAAAAAGTAAAGGTAGTGGAGTACCTTATACAGTACTTGGCATTGCGTCAGTGTTTGCTGGGTTTATGTTTAGGCTGGCATACGGGCTATTCCAATTTGGAATAGGAGGAGCAGTAGTTGGAGTTCTTCTTATTGGAGGTGGAATTGTTGTAGTGTTTATAGCATATTTGCCTTTGGTAAAGTATAAACTTCCTAAGATACTGGCGACCATACAGAGTGATGAACTTAAGTTGGAAAGCAAGATAACACCAGCAGAATTGGAACAACTTAAAGCACTTCTACCAGCATTGGAGGGGCTTCTTTCCACAAATGCAAAGAGTGCAGCAAACTCAGTAAATAGCGCAGTTGAAAAAAAGCCGTAAAGAGTTATGGCGACTTCTACAACAAAAGGGTCTGATACCTTTACGGTTTCGGACTATTCTTTATTTGGGGGCGAATATTTTACAGCTCCGGTGGACAAAAAATTATTAGCACGGTCTATTTTTGTTTTTATAGACATCTTAACTAACTTCGGTAATGAAAGCGGGGTTCTTGACAATGGAGTTACAACTAAGTACTTTTTAAATCAAAGAGAGAATTTTACACCAACTGATAAACTTAGTATTAATAGTATTACACTGAATGAGAGTGATAATATACCTCCTATTCTTGATAAGATAAAGACCCTTACAGACTTGGGCGTATTTACAGAGACATTAATTTTTATAGATACTCATTTCCCAGAAGTTATAGCGTATTTTACTGGCAACTTATCGTTAGAGGACTTTACAGCGTATTATACAGCATATACTTTTGAGGACATACTTAGCATAATAGATAAGCTTTTTGAGGAGTTTAAAGTTGTTTTTGCGGATAACATATTCATTACAGATAGCAAAAGAGTTTTCGGAGTTTATATGACAAGAGAGGAGAGTTTGGAGTTTAGAGATAAACTTTTACCTTTTTATAGCTCTTTAATAGAAACAGACAGTATGGAGTTAAAAGACATATATAACAGGTATAGCACTTTAAATGCGTTCTCATCCCTAACCTTTTTAGACTTTACAAACACAACAGTTATGTTTTTCTTATACGATAGGTTTATATTGAGTTCGGCATTTAGCAAAGGTATGGGTTATAACAGAGCGGTAGAATTTGTGCAAAACATATTTAAAACACAGACTAATTTACAGAGCATAGTTCTATATGACATAAAGAACTTAGATGTAAAAAGGACTGGGAGTTCGGCTATTATCTGGATAGAGGACTTTACGGAGAATTATATTGGGTTTGGTAATGAGAGTTGGGGGGATTATATTGTTACGGCAGACTGCTATTTGTATGGGAACTACACCAATAAAGATTTGGAGAAGTTAGTAGCTCAAATACATTCATACGTTGGAACGTACCAGCCAAGCAGGGATGAAATAAGTAATGATTACGTTGCGTGGGTAAAGTTAACTGATGAAGTAAATCACCAAGAAGAAGCGAGGGGTATCACCCGCTATACTTTCAGTTTTGAGATAAGAGTGTATGTCTTTGAGAACAGGTGAATATTATGGTAACAGTAGCAACAGGAGTAAAATGGTTTCAACCAATTACATTAACATATAGCGGGAGCACTGGACTTGGAACAACATACCAGCAGAGAATATTTTATCCTCTTAATTCGGCTATGGGTACGACATTTGCGCCCAATAGACAGAATGTTTTATTCTTTGATGAGAACGGCGTTGTTATTCCTTCTTGGCTTGAGACGGTTGGAGGAGTTGGGAGCGGGGGAACTACAGCGATATATTGGCTCAAACTTAATGGCTTTAGTG
>JAEHJW020008562.1_pt1 | contig 34215 bp, 53 predicted proteins | sample 9271431 | NCBI WGS metagenome assembly JAEHJW02 | reverse complement strand
GCGCGCCTTCTCCTGTGAGTCGGTCGGGGAGTTGGATGGCCGCCTGAGGATCAAACCATGGTCGTCAACCCGCTCAACCAGACCGCCGCGCTCGCCGTCGGCACCACCGCCGCCGATCTTCCCGCGCTCACAGCGGGGGCGACACCGGGGGGGCTCATCCCGATGCTCTTCAACGTGATCGGTACCGAGCCCGTGTTCGTCTCGTGGGTCGGCACCGCGGCCATCCCGGCCAGCGGGGACACGGCGACCAGCGTGCCGCTCCAAGCCAACGCCAACGAGATCCTGTGGGTCCCTGCGGGCGCGACGATCTCGGCGATCGCCTCGGCTACCGGAAGCTCGCTCTACGTGACCGCGATGGCGATCTATGGAGCTTGAGGACGCCCTCAACCAACTCCGTCAGGCTTCGGGCCTGAGGGGGCACTGGAAGGAAGAGGCCAAAAAGGCGTACCAGTTCGTCGCCGGCGACCAATGGGCGCCCGAGGACAGGCAGGTCATGGAGGACAAGATGCGGCCCGTCGTGACCTTCAACCGGATCGCCCCGATTGTTGATGCAATCGTCGGGCACGAGGTCACGAACCGGCAGACCGTGAGCTACATCCCGCGGACGCTCAGCGAGGCTGGCGTGAACGAGGTGCTCGATGCCGCCGCGCAGTGGGTCCGCGACGAATGCGATGCGGAGGGCGAAGAAGGCGACGCGTTCAGGGACTGCGTGATCTGCGGGGAAGGGTGGACGGAGACCGCTGTCTCATACGACGACGACCTCGACGGACGGATCACGATTGCCCGGGTGGACCCGATGGAGATGACGGTCGATCCGGCGTCGACCAAGAAGAACTACGCCGACGCGCGCTGGATCTGCCGCTCGCGCATTCTCCCGCGTGCCGTCGCGCAGGAGATGTGGCCCGACGGAGAGTTCGCATCGGTGAACCGAGAGGAGGGGGCGACGAACCCCGTGGACGTGATCTCCGCAGCCTTCTACCACGAGGATTCCGGCGCGGGTGGGCGCGAGTACAACCAGGACACGGTGCAGCTCCACGATTTTCAGTGGTACGAGCTTGAGCCGGTCTACCGCGTCCCTGTCTCGCAGCTCCCGCCGGACAAGCTCCAGATGCTCCAAGCGGCGTTTGCCGATCAACCCGAACCTCTCGTGCCGTCCGAGTCGGGGCTTCTCACCTTCACGGAAGAGCAGTGGGCGGTCGTGAAGGACGTCCTCGGGCCGGTTCAAGCGCTCAAGCAGAAGCGCAAAGCCTTCTGGCGCATGTACTTCTCGGGAGACTTTCTCCTTGAGAAAAAGCGGACACCGACGGGGACCGACTACACCTACAAAGCCATGACCGCCAAAAGGGACTACTACAAGCGCTTCTGGTACGGCATCGTCCGGGGGATGATGGATCCGCAGCTCTGGAGCAATAAGTTCATGAGCTCCATGCTTGAGATCATCGCCACCAGCGGCAAGGGCGGTGTGATCGCCGAGGTCGACGCCTTCGAGAACCCGCGTCAGGCCGAGAACGACTGGGCCGATCCTGCGCGGATCATCTACGCGACGAGCGGGGCGATAGGCGCGGAGAAGATCATGCCGCGTCCCGTCTCGCAGGCCCCGCAGAACATGCAGGCCCTCATGGCCTACAGCAATCAGAGTCTCAACGAGGTCGCGGGCGTGAATCCTGCGGTCATGGGCTTTTCTCAGGCGCTCGACACCTCGGGCGTGCTCGAAGAACGGCGGCAGAGTGCTGGTCTCGCGCTCCTTTCCTACCTTTTCGATGCCCTCCGCCGCTACCGGAAGGAGCAGGGCCTCCTTCTCATGCACATGATCCGCCGCTACATCCCCCAGGGGCGCCTGATCCGGCTCGTCGACCAGCAGGGGGCCCGCTACGTGCCGCTCGTGTACCGCAAAGACGTGGAGCGCTACGACGTGATCGTGGATGAGGCTCCAAGCGCGCCGAATGTGAAAGAAAGGACGTGGGACACCTTCATCGCGCTCGCGCCTCATATGCCGCCTGCCTTCCTCACGCCCCAGACGCTCATGCCGCTTCTCGACTACTCGCCTTTCCCTCAGGCGCTGGTGGCGCAGTGGAAGCAGGCCGCGAATCCTCCCCCCCAGGTCGCGGCCCAGCAGCAGCAGATGCAGCAGGCCGCCGCGCAGCTCGAAATGGAGCAGAAAAAGGCCGACATCGCCGCCACGCAGGCGGACGCCGCGTACAAGCACGCGCAGGCACAGAACCTCGCGCAGACGGGACAGGTGACACTCGTCGCCGATCAGGCCCGCTCGCAGGCCGAGGTGGAAAAAGCGAAGGCCGCGGTCGCGAAGGCTCAGGCCGAGCTTCAAGCCGCGATCGTCAAGGCCGGGCTCTCGACGCAAGCGGAAGCCCACAAAGCGAACGCCGCCGCGTCACGCGCGAGTGCGGACATCGCCTCCTCGCAGGCCGATACCCTGAAAACTCTCCTTCCCCCGACATGAGGTAGATCATGGCCGATCCCACCCCCCAGACTGCGCCCGCTCCCGCCGCACCTCCTCCCGAGGCCGGCGAACCCAAGAGCGAGCCGCTTCAACTCTTCAACCGGGCGCCCGCGAAGGCCAAGGCCAAGCGCGGAGGGCTTTCTCCGGCCGAGGCAAAGTTCTTCGAGACCGGTGGGGACCTCGACCCGTCCCTGGCTGGCGAGCCAAAGCCCGAAGGTGAGAAGCCACCTGAAGGCACAGCCGCCCCCGCACCCCCGGACGCCCAGAAGCCACCAGAAGGCGCCAAACCGCCAGAGACGAAGCCGCCCGAGGGGCCTGCGAAGCCGCCGGAGGGCTACGTCCCCCTGTCGGTCCTGATGGAAGAGCGGCGCCGGTATCAGGAAATGGTGCAAGCCGAAGCGCGCCGTCGGCAGGAGATCGAAGATGCGATCCGTCAGGCGCAGCAGCAGCCGGCGGTGCCGGATCCACAGGAAGATCCGGTCGGCTATCTCCAAGCCCAGAACATGGCCTTGCAGCAGCAGCTTCTCGCGGTCGCGCAGCAGCAGCAGGCCCTCGCCGAGCAGCAGCAGGCCGAGCAGGTGAAGGGAGCTCTCTTGCAGCGCATCATGGCCTCGGGGGCGCAGTACCGCCAGAAAGCGCCGGACTACCCGCAGGCGTGGCAGCATCTCGTCGCCGAACGGGACAAGCAACTCGCCCCGCTCATCCCCGATCCTGCCGCGCGGGAACAGCAGATTCTCTCGGAAGCCATGCAGCTCGCCGCGCAGTCGCTCCAGCAGGGCGTGGAACCCGCCGAGCGCTTCTACGCGCTCGCGAAGGCGTGGGGCTACGGCGGAACACCTCCGCCGCCGGCTCCCTCTGGCACCCCACCCCCCTCACCCGAGACTGCCGAGGCCATGCGCAAGATCCAGGAAGGTCTCCGGCACCAGTCTCCCAATGGTGGATCCCCTCCGCCTCAGGAGGTGACCGCGCAGGACGTGCTTTCTGAGCGCGATCCGGCCAAGTTCCAGGAAAAGTGGGAGAAGCTTTTTGGACGTTGACATTCCGGGCGCTCTTTGGTAGAGTGCTCCTAGCCGTCGCCGGGCCACGGGCGAATCGGTGGGGGACCAACCGCAACCGGTCCCGGAGTCGCCACCCTCAAGGGCGCAGCGCGTCGCCAGCGCAAGGGCGGATCGGAACACGAGACGTACTCGTGGACTTTTCCACCTTGAGGGTTTTCACCAATGGCACAAACAAACTTTGCCGTCAACGATCCGTTGGCGGTCAAACTCTGGGCAAAAAAGCTCTTCGTCGAAGCGATCCAGCAGTGCTGGTTCTCACGCTTCATCGACCGAACCGGCGACAACGTCATCCAGCAACTCGACGACGCAAGCAAGAGCGCCGGCGACACCATCAACTACGGCCTCCGCATGCAGCTCGTCGGTCCCGGCGTGCAGGGCGACGGAGTGCTTGAGGGGCAGGAAGAGGCGCTCACGACCTACGCGGACAAGATCTTGATCGATCAGCTCCGCCACGCCGTGAACGTCGGCGGGCGCATGACGCAACAGCGCGTGCCCTTCGAGCTTCGCGAAGAGGGTCGCCTCGGACTTCAGGACTGGTGGGCGAACCGACTCGACACGAGCTTCTTCAACCACTTGTGCGGCAACACGGTGCAGACGAACACGGCGTTCACAGGCAACAACAGCCCGATCGCGCCGTCGAACATCGTGCTTCCGTCGGGAGTCGCATCCGAAAGCGCGCTCGCCAGCACCAACACGTTCAACATCAACATGATCGACTACGCGGTGGAACTCGCGTACACCATGAACCCGCTCGTGCGGCCCATCCGCATCGACGGCGAAGAGAAATACGTGGCGTTCCTCCACCCGTTCCAGGTCACGGACCTTCGCGTCTCGACCACGACCGGGCAGTGGTTGGACATCCAGAAGGCGGCGGCGACTGGTGGTGAGGTCTCGGACAACCCGATCTACACGGGGGCTCTCGGCGAGTACAACGGGTGCATCCTGCACAAGGCGTACCGCGTGACTCCGGCGATCGCAAGCGGGGCCTACATCTCGAACACCTACCGCGCGGTCTTTGCGGGGGCGCAGTCCTGCGCGCTTGCCTTCGGTCGCGGGGATTCCAAGGAAGTGTTCACGTGGGATGAAGAGCTGTTCGACTACAAGAACATGCTCGGCATCGCCGCGGGCTCGATCTTCGGGATCAAGAAAGCGGTGTTCAACAGCCAGGACTTCGCGACCCTGGTGCTCTCCACCTACGCGGCTCCGCACGCCAACTCCACGCTTGAGACTCCGTCTGAGTACGGCGTCGGCACGGTCTAAGGAGGTCAACGCAAATGGCAACCTACACTTCATCCCAGGTCTCCTCCCACCGCGTCCGTGGAAACTGGCGCGGGGGGGCCTTCGTGGTCACGGGCTCGATCGATCTCACCACCGCGCTTGCGGTGGGGGACGTGGTCGAGCTCTGTCAGGTCCCGAACGGCTACGAGGTCGTCGACGTCATCGTCAACGCCCCGAAGCTCGACACGGGAACGACGCCCACGCTGGCCTTCTCGGTGGGTGACTCCACATCCGCGGCCCGCTACATCTCGGGGTCCACGATCGGCCAGACCGGCGGCGTGGCACGCACGAGCGCAGCGGGGGGAACCGCGTACGTCAACCCCATCGGGACCAACAACGGCCAGACCTCCGGCGGCAACGCCGGCGCCACGGTGATCCAGCTCCAGTGCACAGCTGCGGCGGCCACCTGGGCGAACGGTACGGTCACGTGTTCCGTGATCCTGATGGAAGGCTACGGGGCGTTCTCGTAAGCCAAACTGAATGAGGAGGTGCGCGTGGGAACGTACGTCGAACTGCAATCACGCATCGCCGACGAACTCGCGCGCACCGACCTCACCTCAGAGATCCAGCTAGAGATCCTCTCCGCGGTCCGCTGGTTCTCGCATCAGCGCTTCGCGTGGAACGAGGCGACCATGGCGCAGTTCACGACCGTCGTGGGGCAGCGCTACTACTGGCTCCCCGCCAACTTTGTGACGGTCACGGATGCTCTCTCGCAGATCGGGAACTACACCTACAAACTGGACCCCATGACCGAGCAGGAGATCGACGAGATCGACTGGGGTGACGTCTTTTGGACGTCGTATCCGTTGGTCTTCAGCACCTGGTCGGGCCAGATCCGGCTTTTCCCTCCGCCCCAGCAGGCGCTCCCGGTGGTGGTGAAGGGTCAGATCGAGCTGCTCCCGCTCATGACCGCGTCCGGGGCGTGGGCTCCCTCGACCGCCTCTTCCGTCGGCGACACGGTCTACGACAGCTACAACAACGTCCAGACCTGCATCACGCCAGGCACGAGCGGGACGTCGGCGCCCGCGTGGCCCACGAACACCCCGCAGAACAGCTCTGGTGCGATCTCGGGGGCCTCGATGCCTCCCGTCGTCGGGCAGACAACGACGGACGGCACCGTCGTCTGGTCGCTCACGGGGACCAACGAAAACGCGTGGACGACTCAGGCGGAAGAACTCATCCGTTCCCGCGCGCTCAAGAACCTCTATGCCCGTTACCTCCGTGACTCTCAACAGGCGCAGGTGATGCAGAAGCTCGAAACCGATGCGCTTGCGAACCTCCGGCAGAAGAACTTTGGCTCCATCGCGCTCTCGCGCATCACGCCGCACTTCTGACCATGCAACCGCTCTCCTACCTCTTCGGCACCTGGAAACCGGACCCGCCGCATCTCCTCAACCCGGCGTTCCCGGCGTCCACCAAGGAGTTTTTCTCCGGCGGCGAGATCTCGCTCCTGACCGCGCAAAACGTGATCTGGACCTCGCGCGGCTACCGTCCTTTTCTCCCGCTCGTGGGGAGCCCAGCGCTCCCGTCCCAGTGTCTCGGGGGTGCCGTCGCCTACGACCGGAACGGCAACATCCAGCGCTACGCGGGGACCGCGACAGACCTCTACCAGCTTGTCAACGGCGCGTGGGTGAAGCGCTCCCGGACGACCCCGGCGTGGGTCGCGTCCACGAAGGCCACCAGCGGGCAGTTCGTGATCGACTCGAACGGCAACCTCCAAACGGTCACGACAGGTGGAACCACCGGAACTTCGGCCCCGACGTGGTCGACGACGGTTGGCGGGACCACGACCGACAACACGGTCACGTGGTCGCTTACGCATCTCGGCGCGTACGACGCCACGCAGTGGAGCTTCCAGAACATGGGCGGCTGCATGGCGGCCACCAACGGCAGCGACCCGATCCAGTCCATCGACATGACGACCGGAACGGCCTTTGCGGATCTCGACGACACGGACCCGGCGCCGATCGCGGGCGTGCTCGGCATGATCCGGGACTTTCTCGTAGCGGGGAACATCCAGTCGGCGCTTCTGGGCTCGGTCCCCTACGGCATCCAGTGGTCGGCGCTTGCGAACATCAACCAGTGGCCGACGCCGGACACGCAGAACGCGTACGCGGCGCAGGCCGGGGCCCAGACGCTTTATTCCGAGTACGGCCCCGTGCAGGCCATCTCGGACAACGAATCGTTCGGCCTCATCTTTCAGCACTCGGGCATCTCACGCGCCGAGTACGTGGGCGGGAACACCGTGTTCCAGTTCTACACCTACGAGAAAAAGCGCGGTGCGCTTGGGCCCTGGTGCGTGGCCCGTGTCGGGAACAAGTACTTCTACGCTTCGCCCGACGGCTTCATGATGACCGACGGCTCGACGACCACGCCGATCGGGTATCCGCTCGTGGACAAGTGGTTTTTCGCGAACGCGAATCTCAACACTCTCAACACCATCTGCGCCGCCGCGGACACCCGGCAGAAGATCGTGTTTTTCGCCTTTCAGTCCTCGTCCGGCTCCGGCCTCGACACCATTCTCGTCTACAACTACGAGGAGCAGGCGTGGAGCGTCTGCGATCAGACGCTCGACTTCCTCTTGCAGGACATCGGCGAATCCGCGTGGGTGCCCGGGGGATTCAGCACCTCGCACGCCTACGGGCAGTTCACGGGGACCCCGGGCACGGCGACCCTGATCTCGCAGGACCTCCAGCTCAACCCCGCGGGCCGCGCGGTCACCACGATGGTCCGCCCGCTCACCGACGGCTCGCCTTCGGTTGCCGTGGGCACGCGGAACCGCCTCACGGATCCCTCGACGTTCACCTCCTACTATCCGGCCAACGAGCGTTCTGGGGTCGCCGGTGTCCGGGCCGAGGGGGTGTATCATCGGATCGCCGTCGAGCTGAACGGAGCGTTCAACGACTGCGTGGGCGCGACGGTCTTTGCCGAGGAGGCGGGAATCCTATGAGCGCTCTTCCTGTGATGCTCCACGTGGAACACTCCGAGCCTCGCGTCGAGTTCGTGCCGTTCTGGAAGATCTCCGAGCGGTGGGACGAAGTGGCCCCTCACCTTGCCCGGCCCCTTGCGCGGCAGTCGGCCCTCACTCTCGAAACCCTGAAAGCCTCCCTGATCCGTGGGGAGATGATGCTCTGGGAGGTGAGGGGGGAGATGGCGATGGTCACGCAGCTACAGGTGTTCCCCGCCGAGCGGATCTGCACCATTGTCCTCTGCGGCGGCACGAACCTCGATCGGTGGAAGCGCGCCGCGCTCCGCGAGGTCGCCGCCTACGCAAAGGCGTCTGGGTGTACTGCGCTTCAGATCGTCGGTCGTCGGGGCTGGACCCGCGCCGTCCCCGAGTTTCAGCCGACCGGGGAGGTCGTATTGAGGGCTTCTCTATGAGCAACAATCTCCAACCCGCCGCCGGGTCCGGCAGCGCTTACCCGCAGTACTCGGGCAATCTCCCCGGGTCGTTCAGCAATTCCGCCTACGACTCACCCTCGATGACGGGCTACGGCTTCGGCTACTACGGCGGTATGGCGCCCATCCCCGAAGGGGGCTACTACAACCAGATGTCGCAAATGATGGCGGGCCCGTCCTACGCGCCGGTCGGGAGTACGTGGGAGACGATGGCGCCCGGGCAGTCTTGGAACAGCCCGGCGGAAGGCTATGGCGGCGGCTATGGCGGGATGAGTTCCGGCGGCAAAGGCATGACCTCCGGCGGCAAGGGGCTCGGCTCTGGGCTCGGCTCCTTCACCCAATCCCCCACCGGATCGAGCGGCCTCGGCTCAAACGGCGTCCAGCAGGGCCTAGGCGGCTTCGGCGGCATGGCAAACCCCGGCCCGTTCAACCCCTACATGCAGTTCCCCATTGCCGGTTATGGATCGGGCGGCTACACCTCCGCTCCATCGGCAGGTCAGTCGCTCAGTCAGCTCGGCACCGGGCTCTACGGCCAGCCCACTGCTCCGACGACCACGACCACGAACACCGCGCCTGTGCACCAAGGCGGTGGCTTCGGAGGCTACGGCGGCGCTCCGAGCTACCAGCTCCCCGGCCAGAATCAGTGGGGGCTCCATGCTAATGTTCCCCTCGGGAGGATGTCGCCATGAATCCCCTATTCTTGCAGCTCGCGCTCCACATGATGGCGGCCGGCTCTTCACAGCCAAGCTTGTTGGCGCTCCTCGGGGGGGGTGCGGGCCCAAAGGGCGCGCCCGCGGCTCCTCCTGCCGCCTCTGGCGGGATCACCCCTGACCAGCTCCCGATGCTCATGAGCCAGTTAGCCCCCCTCCTCAGCGCAGGGCCCAAGATGATGATGGCTCCGGCCATGGCTCCGACGCCGACGATGTATCACCCGGCCGCGCCTCTGATGTCCCCCTTCTACTCGGGTGGCGGACAATGAGCGGCGCGAAGGGGGGCACCACTACATCCACCTCGGGACCTCCGGGGTATCTCCAGCCGTACTACACCCAGCTCGCCAAGCAGGGGCAAGCGAAGTATGCGGGCCCGGGCCCTGCGTACTATCCGGGCGTGCAGGTGGCGCCGTTCTCTCCGCTCCAAGAGCAGGGCTTCTCGCAGATCCAGAACTCGGCCATCCCCGCCGCCCAGCAGCTCGCGAACACCGGCGCCGGATTCTACAACACGCTCGAGTCCGGCTCGCTTCTCGATCCAGCGACGAATCCCGAGCTGGCGCAGCTGACCCAGCTCTCGGACCAGCAGATCCAGAACAACCTCGCGTCCCAGTTCGCCGGCGCTGGTCGGAACATCGAGGGGTCGGCGCCAATTCAAGCCTCGCAGATGGCCCAGACGGCGGCGAACCTGTACGGTGGGACGTACAACCAGACCCTCGGAGATATGACGGGAGCGCTCGGGCAGACCGGCTCGATGCAGGGTGCGCAGGCCGCCCCAGGTCAGCTCGCGTTGGGAGCCGGTGGGCAGATCCAGAACCAAGCGCAGAACTACATCGGCGCGAACCAAAACCAGTTCGGCTACTACCAGCAGCTCCCCTACCAGATGCTCCAAGGGATGGGGTCACTGCTCTCTGGCATCCCCGGCTCGTCCATGACCACGCCCTACTTCACAAACCCGGTGGGCACTGCTATGTCTGGCGGCGTTCTCTCGCTGCTCGGAGGTCGCTGATGTCCGCAGGTGTTCTTGGCAAACTCGAAGGAACGCTCAACTCTCCGCAAAGTGCGGGCCTTCTCGGCCTTGCGGCGGGAATGGCGCAAGCCTCCGCCCCTCATCGCCTCCCGGTCCCGCTCATGGCGGTCATCGGGCAAGGGCTCCAGTCCGCTCAGCAGATGCGGGCGGCCACGTTGCAGAACGCGATGCACCAGGCAGTCCTCCCCTTCAAGCAGATGGTCACCACCGAGGCGCTCCGAGTGGCGCACGGGAAGCCGCTTATCCAGCGCACGAAGCCGTCGGTCGTGCCCTTCCCCGGCAAAAATGGGGACAAGCCGCAGACACCGATTCAGACACTTCGGTCTTCCAGTAATCCCCTTCGCCACGCGGAAGATAGAGCGCTTCTCATTTCATGGCTCGGGGCCCCAGGTGCGGGCAAGGAAATCTTCCGTAACGATCCCGCGCTTGTAGCTCAAGTCGAAAGGCAAAAGGCTCTCAACACGGCGCACGCCATCGCTGGTGGGAATGCTTTGCTTTTCCCTGGGCAACGGCCGCTCTTCTTCAATCCAAGGCTTGGCCCCGGCCAGACCCTCACGCCGCAAGGCACTGTGTCGGTCCCCCCAGGCTACATGCGTACGAGCGCGGGGGTGCAGTCGCTTTCCCCACTGCTCGCCGCCATGTACCACGCGGGCAAGCCGACCCAGACCCTCACGGGGGCGCGCCCGCAGTCTGTCGCGCAGAACCTCGGACTACCACAGAATCCCGCGCAAGCGGCGCAGATCGCACGCCTGATCGCTGCTCAGCGCTCGGGCATTCTCCCCCAGCAGGGCGCGCCGCAACCTCTTGTGCGCCCCTCGGCACAAGGCCAACAGCCGAAGACGTTGGGGCAGCCGATAGGGGCATCCACGCAAGCCCAGAATGGCCAGACGCCAGCTCAGGAGAACCCGCTCGCCGCTGCCCTTCTTCCGGGCACCGGCCCAGCCTCGACCTCTGTCCGCCTCACCCCCTCTCAGGTCGCTCTCGAGACCGAAGCCTCCAAGGCCGCAACGGGCTACATCAAGGAAGGCGCGGAAAGCCGCATTGCGCTCGGAAACATCGCCGAACTCGACGCGGTGCTCCGGCGCTTCAAGACCGGTCCCGGGAGCGAGCCGCTGGTGCAGATCAAGTCGCTCTTCTCCGGCATCGGTCGCGTGTTCGGCGTTCCTCCTCCCCAGACGGGAGACATCACGAGCGCCCAGGTGCTCAGAAAGTCCGCAATTCAGCTCGCAGGATCGGTGACATCGAGCCTCGGGCAGAAAGCCGAGGGCGCGTTCGAGACGGTGCTGCATGCCGTCCCCAACGTCGACAACACCAACATGGCGAACGACATCGTGACTGGAGCCCTTGCCGCCGGCGCCCGCTATCGCATCGCCCGCGCCACTTTCACCCAGTCTTGGCTCGAAGCGCACAACGGTAACGCTGTGGTGCCCGGCCGGGGTACCGTGGGCGGCTACTGGACCCAGCACATCCCCTTCATGACATTCTTCATGGAGTCGCTCCCGGAGACCGCTCAAGCCGAGATCCTCAAGGCCGCACAGAAGAACGCGCCACTCAGGCACGAACTCAATCAGGCGGAAGTCGCCTATAGCTGGCTCAAGGCTGGTGGGTACCTGTGAACTGGGCGCAAGAGGTCCTCAAAGACGATAAGGCCGCACCGGCCACCGCGGCGCCTCCGCCTCACTGGACGCAAGCCCCGTGGATCCAGACGGGCGCCAAGGTGCGCCAGAACCGCTACGGCGCGACCGTCACCACCGTCGGGGGCAAGACCTACGTCAGCGCGCCCGGGAACCGCACCCTCGCGAAGGATACGCTCAGCACGATGCCGTGGTGGCAACGCCTCGGCGCAGGTGTGGGAGAGGGCTTGCAGGACATCGCATCGCAGGCCGTCCAGCTCGGAAAATACGCGGGCCAAGCCGCCGCGTGGCCGCTGTCTGTAGGCAATGCCGTGGCTGGCGACAAGCCGCTCGGAATCCAGCGGTTTGCTGGTGTTGAAGCGGGTCGTGCCGTCCGGGGGCTTCTGGAAGCACCGGTCGGGGTCCGAAACCTCATCCTCGGCGAGTCGCACCCCTTCGCACGCGCGAATGCTGCCCTTCCCGTCGCGAATCTCTCACAGCACAGGGCCGAGACGCTTCCCCTCCGCCAAGCTCTCAACGACACCACCCCGGGCCGCGTGGGGCAGATCCTCGGGCAGGTCGCCGGGACGACGGCGCCCACGCTTGGAATCGGCGGCACGGTGGAACCTCTCCTCGGCAACATCGGGTGGCTGGCCTCAAACCCTATCGCCCGTTCCGCCATCACGGGCCTAGCGGAGGGCGCGGGCTTCGGTGGCCTGCTCCCCGCCTTCCGTCCTTCCTCTTCGGCTGGCGTGAACACCGCCGTCATGGGCGCGCTCGGTGGTATCACGCCACCTGTGCTTGCTCTTGGCGGCAAGCTCCTCGGCGGTGGCCTCGACATGCTCAAAGCCTCGTTGCCGGCGCTCCGGCAGGCCGCGCAGGAGGAGCGGATCGCACCCCTTTTGGCGAAACTCGCGGAAAGGGGAGGCACGGATCTCCAACCCGAAGCCGCGCCGCTCGAAGGCATGCGCCTCACGCTCGGGCAGGCGACCGGCAATCCCAACATCATCGCCCTCGAAAAAGGTACCTTTGCCGGTGGTGAAGGCGGCGGGGTCTATGACCGCCTGCGGGCGATCAACAACCGCACGCTCGTTAATGCCATCAAGGAGCTCGGCACCGAGGTCGACCCCAATCCCGCGACCATGATGCAGCAGTCCACTCGGATCGGTGACGCCCTTGCGAGCGCCCGCAACGTCGCGAAAAACCAGGAGCGTATGATCTGGGAGGCGGTGGACCCGGACGGGCTTGCCACCATCCCGAAGTCGCGCATCATGCAGGAGCTGGGGGCGGCCCAAAAGGAACTCTATGCCGCGGGGCGCGAAAACATGATCCCGGGAGACGTGGTCGATCGTCTCAAGGGGCTTGAGGATCATGTCCCGCTCATGCGGTACCACGGCATCGCGAGCTCGATTGCCCAGAAGACAGCGGACCTCGACCGCTCGGGGGACAGCGTCGGCGCCTACGCTCTCGGGGTCCTCTCCAACCGGCTGCGCAACCTCCAGTACAGCGACGCACCCGAGATCGCCGAGGGGGGAGACACCGAGGGCATCTTGGATCGATTGGAAAAGGCGCGTCTCTTCACCAAGCAGCGCGCCCAGGTTTTCGACACGAACCCCCTTGCGCCTCTCTTCCGCGTGGACTCGACAGGCGCTGCGCGCGTCGAGCCCGAGATGGTCGGGAACCGCCTCATGTCGCCCACGCATCCCTCGGGCCTTGATCAGGCTCGGCAAGCGCTCGGGGGGAATGTTCAGGATCTCAAGAACTACTACCTCTCACAGCTCCTCGCCTCCGGCTCCACGCCGCAGGAAGACCCGTGGGGGAACAAGATGGTCTCCTACGCAAAACTTTCGAACTTCCTGAACCGCAGCCGCCCCCTCGCGGATCGCCTCTTCACCGATCCCGACGAGCAGGCAGCACTCGATCGGATCATGAAGGGAGCGAAGCTCAACGATCGCGTGCAGAACTACATCGGCACCGGCGGATCACCGACCGCCATGAACCTCGAATCGAAGCTCATGCGCGACCAGATCGCGGGCCACGTCTACCATCCCACCGCTTGGGAGGAAGGGATCGGCGGCGCGCTTGTGGGGAATCTGGCCGAAGGGAGTAAGGGGACACTTCCGGGCTACGTCGCCGGACGCGGGCTTGCCGCCTCCCAGCGGTGGTACGAGCGCGCCCTCATGCCCATCCGCGAGGACATCCTGCTCCACGCCCTCTCGGATCCAGACTACGGGCAGGCGCTCATCGACAAGGGCACCAAAGCCCTTGCGGAGCCCGCGCATCCCTTCGTCCGCGCCCTCGTCAATCCTTTGGGAGCGTCGACCCCGCTCCGCGCGCTTGGAGGCGCTTCCGGCAACGCTCTGCTTCGAGCTTTAGCGATTCCCTCCGGGCAGTGAATGCAATGAGACCGAAGAAGAGCCAGCATCCGAGCCAGACCAAGAGAATCGCCCCGATGTGGTTCCCGAACCGGTGGAAGGCCCCAATGCCGAAGAACATGGCGATGGTTGCACTCGCCCAGAGCCGGAGAATGCCAGGGAGCACCGGCCGCGGAGGCATTTTGAGCACGTTCCCGCAGAACCACGCGACGAGCACGTACGCGGCCATGGCGGGAGGAAGGGCGAGAAACGGAAGAATGAGCAGCATGGGTGATCTCCGATGACGTGTACTCAGCTCTCGACGCTCCAACCCGAGGCCACGACCACCCTTCTCCCGGGAACGCCTCCGACCAACAATCAGGAGTGGCAGGCGGTCCGGATCGCCCTTCAGACCGTGCTTCAGCAGATCCGGGCGGCGGCGGGCGTCACGGGTGTGAACGCCGTACCCCAACAGTATGCGCTTTTTGCTGGCTCTTCGCTCCCCCCGATGACCTTCTCCGGGTGCACGGCGAGCCTCGATACATCGAACGTCCTCTTCGGAGCCGGAAGCCTCAAACTCGCGCTCTCTTCGTCCCCGGCGTCCGTGATCTTCGCTTCCGACACCGCGTGGCCGATCGCGCACAACCGCTCGTGGATCGTCTCCTTTTACGCCATGGCATCCGAGACGACCCAGGGCACGATCACCATCACGACGCCCAAAGCCTCGTACACGACCGACTTCACGCTTCCCGCCGGATCGACATTCGCGCGCTACTACGACACGCTCAACCTGATCGCGGACGGGTCCACCTCTTTCGGTCTTTCCTTCTCCTTCACCTCTGGGGCGACCGTGTGGCTCGATGGGATCCAGCTCGAACCCTACTACGGCGTCGCGATCGCGCCCTCGCCGTTCATCTCGACCTCCCCGGCTCTCACGCTCGACAACCAGCCGGACGGCACCACCTACGCCCGCACGCTGGCCTCGGTGCTCTCGTCCAACCTCCCGCTCCGTCCCGCGATGGCGACCATCCTCTCGCTCAACCCCACGCACTACTGGCCGATCTCGGGGCCTCAAAGCTACACCACGGATCTCGGATCCAGCGCGAGCGCTCTTCAAGCCATCTCCACCGGTTCTGTTTCGTCCGTCGACGTGACCGGTCTCTCCGGGCGGCTGGCACCCGGCGACGCGCAGCCGACGCGTGAGTTTGAAACCAACGGCGCGCAGTACGCCTCGGGGACCACGGGGCTTAGTGCGTATGTCTTCGGCGGCGTGATCGCAAGCCCTGCCGCGGACACGCCCTCCGGCCCGCTGGTAGTGGTCGGCTGGCAAAACACCGACACCACCTCCCCGACGACCTCTGCACCTCTGCTCTGGATGACTCCCGATGGATACGCCCACGCAGCGGTAGATACGAGCGGGGGGCCCCTCATTATTGATTCTCCCCTCACCTACACTTTCCGAGACCCGCATCTCCTGCTCATGGAGATTGACTATAGCTCTTCGAGCGGATATACCACCATCCACCTTTTCGTCGATGGCGTCGACGTGGCCGAAAACAGCATCCCTGTGAGCCTTGTCACACCGTCGCCCATGTACTACACCCTCGGCGGCGCTGCCGGTGATGGATATACGGGGTTCAGTTCCGGGTTCACGTCGAACCCCGTTCTCATCCAAGACGTGTTTGTGTTCGAGGGGGAGATTCTGAGAAACGCGGACTACTTTTCCATTTTCCAGTCTCTCACCCCCGGGCGCGGAACGTCCTCGGGCTTTCTCTACCGCGGTTCGGTACCCCCGCAGTCGAGCACGGCGTCTTTCTCCTACACGTCGACGACGAGCTCGATCACGATAAGCTGGGGCGCTTTCACGGTGTACTGGGCGGACGGGACGACGCAGGCCGTGAGTAGCGGGAGTCATGAGTTTACCGGCCTTTCGGCTTCGACCACCTACTACTTCTACCCCTACCTCAGGCAGGCCGACGGGACGGTCCAGTTTGCGGGAGGAGTAAACACCGCACGCTCGGCCTCGAGCGCGTCTCTGGCCAACAACTTCGGCGTGATGCCGCTTTCAAGCGGAGCGCTCACGGCTTCGACACCGGCGTCTGGAACAGGAGGGGGAGGGATTGGAGGGTGTCTCCACGAATCGCAACCCGTCTTCACGCGCCGCGGCATGGTTCCTGCTGGCGACCTTATGGTCGGCGACGAACTCTGGACGCCGGAGGGGGAATGGGCGCCCATCCTCACGGTGCGCGCAGAGCCCGAGACAGAATGGGTCTCGATCAACGGGCTCCTTGTGACCAAGACACAGCCTTTCATGACTCCGGAAGGCAAGCCGATCCGGGCGGCCTATCTCGAACTCGGCGAGCGGATCAGAACAGAAGAGGGAGAGATGCCCGTTGTGGATATGAGATTTGTCCACGAACCGGCGCGCAAGATCATTCTGGGCATCCGGCCGCCCCACTGGTTCATCCTCACGCCTCACGGCCCGATCGTACACAACGGGAGCGTCAAGCCATGAAGTGTTACCATCTGTTCTCATCTCAGCCGGTTTTCACGGGGGGATCATGGCTCCAGGTGTCGCCCACCGCGTGGCTCATGGTGCACGAAGACGCGGAGCCGGCGTGCCCAGACGAACCGAAAGCTGGCCATCTGCTGCTGCAAGACCCGATCCCGTCTGCCTTCGCCACCGCGCTTGCGTCCTACAACGTCCTTCCCACCGACACCGTCGCCCAGATGGCCATCAAGATGGGCAAGGTCTTCCGACCCTTTCACCCGTGAGACGAGAGGAATGAACGTGCCATTCTCCGCCCAGAAAACCTCGAACCTCATCCTCGCTTTGGGAACGGCCGTGTCGATCGCGGGTATCATCTTCTGGGTGGGCTTCCAGTACGGCACGATCCACGATCTCAAGGTCCGGGTCGCGCACGTGGAGAAAACCACCCAGTCGATCGATCAGCGCCTCGCGATCATCCAAGCCGAGGTCGTCAAGGGAAACACCCAGATCCATGAACTCAGCCGGCGCGTCGCCCGGATTTCAGAACGGCAACAGACTCACGACACAGGAGACTAACATGATCCCAGCTTTGATTCTCTTCTTCCTCGCCCTCCCGGCTTTCGCGTGGTGGCATCGCCGCGTGATCCGCGACCTCCGTGGAGCCTTCCACACTCTGGAAGCCGGCCTCTACCGGGAGATCGACGATCTCAAGGCGCAGATCCAGAAGCTCGTATCGCCTCCATCTCCTCCAAAATGACGCGCACCGAATCGTGAGGGTTGGGTTCCTGCTCGTACCGCCAGCGTAGGCGCGGGTCCGCATCGTCCAGCCCAAGTCGGGCGGCGATTCCGTCCCGGAGCGCCTTGAAGGCCGCGACCAGGTTGTCGTCGTCCATCGGGCGGCCGCCGAGCCGCGTGAGGGTGATCTCCACCGGAAAGCGCCACGCCAGTTTGGGGACCAGAAGAGCGCACCGGCGATGGGTCTGCGCCCGTCTCGCCCTCGCGCCCCAGTGCTCGCGCTTGTTGGCGACCGACACGATGTGGACAGGTAGTTCAATCTCGATGCGGAGGCAATCACGGTAGCTCATAGAGCCGCCAGAATCGCGATGAGGAGGAAGAGTGTATACGCCTTCTCTTCGAGCGCCGTCTTCTTCGGTGCAAGCCGGTTGAAGGCCGCCGCTGACAGAGGCGCCAGCAGCGCCGCGATGAACGTCGTCGAGGGTTGAAGCCACGAGTGCACGAGCAACCCTACCGTCAGGAGCCCAAACGTCAGGCCCGCTGCGGCGACGTGCGCGATTTCGAGGTCGCCTTTCACGAGAGGGTTGAGGCCGGAATACGCGATCAGGTCTTTCGTGAGAACAACAACCACGAGCCCGAACGCGGAAACATCGAAGAGGATCTCCACTGCGACACCGCCGAACCGTTCCCCGATGAGCGGGAGACAGACGGCAAGGGTCAGATAACCGAGGTCCTGCAGCCAGAACCACGGCACACCGGCGAGGTAGGCCGAGAGGTCCGATCGAAACGGCGGGAGCGCCTTTCGGTTCCGGTACTCCACCGCCACGTTGGCGGCGACGAAGAAGGCGATAACGAGGTAGAAAAGAGTGGTCATGTAGGATCTCCGAGGTTAGGGTTTGGTACAGGCGAACAGCAGGCCGCGGACCTCATCATCGTCGCTCTTGAGCAGCACGATGCTGGAGACGTACGCTTTCGCGACCGTTGCGTCCGAAGATGTGTGCGTGAGCGAAGCGATGGGGAGGACAGGGTAGGGCGGGAGGGACACGCGGCAGTAGACAGGGACCTTCACAAGGACGGTCTTTGGCACCCGCACCGTCCCCGCGCAGGCCGCGAGGAGCGGCAGCAGAAGAAGCGGCATGTGGCGGATCATGGCTTGCTCACCTCCGGCGCTTCGGCCCGCAGGAAGTCCATCGCCGCCGCGCATCCGGGCGCGATTCTGGTCTCCGTGATTGTCCTCACGATGGTCCGGGTGATCGTGCGCGTCTTGGCGTTCGACGCTTCGGTCGCCTTCACCCTGCTCGCGAGATGCGCCTCCGCGCGGGCATATCGCTCGATGGAGGCGTTCTGCTCGGCGACCGTCGCCGAGAGCACCGCCGTCTGGGCGCGGGACTTCGAAAGCGCCGCCTGCGCCGACGAGAGCTCCATGTGCAGAATGAAGATCGCCACGCCGGCAGCCACGACGATCGCGCCGCCGAGAAGGAGTTTCCAGTACTTCAAGAGAAAGATCATTCATCACCTCCGGATGGGGGCTTCTGGCGAAGCCGAAAGAGAAGACCGAGGCCCGTGGCCATCGCCCCGAACCCGATGCCGTAGGACTGCGGGTGCCAGCCCGTGGGATCGTGCAACACCGACCAGACAGCGGACCAGACAAAGGTGCCGGCGCCCGCGAGCCCGACAAGGATGGCATCAAGGCGCGTGTTGCTTACCCAGTGCTTGATCCAAGAAAGATTCATCGCCGCTCCCTCCCCCCACGCGAGACCTTCCATGCCGCGTAGAGCACGGCCACGCAGACGAACACAAGAAAGCCCACCACCGCAAGCGCCAGCCCAAGACGGACCAGCGGGACGGTGAGGGATGGGTGGAGATTGACGGGAGGCTTCATTTTCTCTTCCTCCACTCCGCACGGCGCTTGTCCTCCGCCATCATTGAGAGAGCGGACGCCACGATGAGCACCAGGAGAAACGCCCCGAGCGCCAGAAGCCCAAGCGACAGGATGACGCTCAGGACGACATCAAAGGTGGGCCAGAAGACGGAAAGGCTCATTCTATTTCCTCCGGCACCTCACCTGTCTCGAGCGCGGTGGCGATCCGAGTATAGCGCGTCGGGAGCTGGCGAAAGACGAGCGTGTCCCGAAGATCCGCCGCCGCCCCAGCCCAGTCCGGCTGGTTGACGAGGCCGATGAAGGTTGAGAACTGACTGAAAGCCCCGGGTCCCAGATTGAACGCCATGTTGTAGAGCGCCCCGCTGCGCGCCGGCGATCGCTCGTCGACCTGCGGGATGTATTCCGGGAGCCAGTCCCGGATCTCATCGAGATCGTGGTTGAGGAGAATGAATGCCTCGTCGTGCCCAAGACCACCGATCTGTCGGATCCACGACACGGAGCGCGGATAGATCCCATCCGCGAACGATGGAGCGACAGGACTTCGGGCCGAAAGACGGCGGAGTATGTCCAGCGGGATGGGGTTCGCCTCGAGATTGTGGCCGATCCCCACCGTCCAGAGACTCTTGCAGTCCTGGTAGGGGAACGCCCGGTATCCCTCGTCGAGCAAGAGCCAGTCTTGGATGACTGTCGGCTTCCCGGGGCGCGGTGCAAAGCAGTTGAAGAGCGGTGCGTTCATGATGCCTCCTCAGAGAGCGGTGCGGACGGACACGACGTCCTGCGGGACCGCGCGGACGCCTGGGATGGCGAGATGCTCCTTCATCGCGCGGGCGAGCTTGTTGAGCTCCGTCATGTTCGGAGAGACGAGATGCGGAGGCGCCTTCCCTTCGGCCACCGCGCGGATGAGCGCCATGGCATCCATGACCTCCGCGCTCCACGTGGTCCGCGTCGAGACGCCTTCGACCTTGGAAGGCCCAAGGACGGGAGGGGCCACGGTCATCGCGGACATAAGCTCCAAATCTTGGGCCTTCTGTTCCAGCCGCTCCACGGCCGCGGCGGTGCGGGCATTGCCCTCACCCTCCGCAAGCTTGCGGGCCTTCTCTTCGGCCTCCCTGCGCGCCTTCTCCGCCTCGGCGGCGAGACGGGCCCGCTCCTTGCGCGCGAGCTCTTCGGCTCGCCGGCGCTCTTCTTCCACCCGTCGCCGCTCGGCCTCCTGCCACTCGGCCACCTTGGCCTTGAGCGTGCGCTCGGCGGTCGCCAGCAGGCTCTTCGGCTTTTCGAAGAGGGCCTTGACCTCGGCCATGGCCTGTTTCATCGGGGATAGGATGGCGTCCTCTTTCGCCGCGATTTCCCGGCTCGCGGCCTTGATGGTCTTCAGCTCCTCGGCGACGGCCACCGAGGTGGCATGGTCGCGGATTTCGAGCGCCTGGTAGCGCGCGAGGAGCTCCGCCGCGCGTCCGGTTTCCCGGTCCGCCTCGGCGCGGATGGTGGTGAGGTCAGTTGACATGTTTGTCTCCGTTGGGGTTGAGGTATAGGTAGATCTGGTAGCACGATCGAAAAAGGTTGCCGTCCAGAGAATCGTTGGTCTGCCATTCGAGGGTTGGGGGCGCCGGGAGCTGAGTTCCCGGCTGCATGGGTATGCGGAGGACGGCGCGCTTGATGATGACCGGGACCACCCCTCTTTCCTCAGCCAAAGCTTCGCGGTAGGCCCACGTCTGGGGGCCAGCGGCAGGGCTTTGAATGCCCGTCTTTAGGTCCACCACCACGAGAGTTCGGTCCAGTACGCACAGCAGGTCCATGGTGCCCGCGTACTGCATGAGAGGATGGTACACCGGCCGCTCGCGCTCAAGGACGCGAAGCTTGGTGTCAGTCCTCCACTGCCGCCACGCGTCAAGCCACGGGCGCAGGATTGGATCGAGCGCTTCCTCATCGAGGTCTCCGCCCTGTTCGAGGTAGATCATCCGATGCACCGCAGTCCCGAACGCGGCGGCCCGCGCAAGAACGTCGGGAGGCACGTGGGAGAAGTCGGTGAGCGGGCGCAGAATGCGCGTCACGGACGGGACCACTACGCCGCCCACCGTGTAGGTGTGAGTGGCCGGGTCAAAATTGAGATCAGTCGCCATCGCTCACCTCCGCGCCGTCCACCGCCTCGTCGACACTTGACTCGGTGTGAGGACCCACGATTTCTGGCTCACGATCGTTGGGCAACGGTTGAAGTTCGACTGCCTCGCTCTTCGCTCGCGGCATGGCGACCAGCGGCTTGGCGCGATCCAGCACCTCTGCTTCGCGGATCGCTTGCCCCTCACGGATTCGCTGGCCTTCGTCCTCGTCGAAGATGCCAGCAAACCCGAAAGCGACGCGCGCCCCTTGGATGAGAACCTTGTGGCGGAGCATCCGCATCGTATGCGTCTGCCACGGGCCGGGATAGGTTTTCACGCTCCCATCGTCCAGCCGCCGGGTCCGGGGGGGCTGGTAGACCTCGGCGGTGTACTCGCGCACCACGGTGGGGTGAGACCGGTCCTTCCGATGGATGATGCACTCGATCCAGCGCGGGACCATCTTCCCGTCCAGTTCCTCCTGCTCTGGCGCTTCGGCGAACTCGACCCCGTCGAACTGAGGATGCGAGTTGATGATGCGCAGCCATCCGTCCACCGACACAATCGGGATGATTGCTCCATCCCGGTCCGGAAAGGCGTAGATCTCGCGCGTGAATGGGTTGAGCCCGTACTGGTCCGAGACGACCAACAGGGCCATGAGCTGTTCGTTGCTGATCTCGCCCGCCTTGCGGAAGGCCGTCGCTTTCAGGCCCGTGAGCAGCTTTTGTGGGTCCAGACCGAACCGTTCGCCGAGGCGGACGGTGAGCGGGCGATTGTCTACGGAAACAAGGTTTTGTGAGGCCATGGGTTTGGCTCCGATGTTCAGGTGATAGGATCCTACCACACGTCCCGGCTGTTGTCAAGGACTCCCGTGCGCTGGCCCGCAGAATGTGGTAGAGTAGGCGCATGTCCATACCTTGGGAGCCATTGATGTCCAGTTATTCGCGCCCACCCCGGAATCCAGAGAAGGCCCGCAAGGCCTTGGAATGGGCCATCCAAAGGGCCGGGTCAAAGTCTGCCCTCGCGCGCGCTGCAAGGATCACGCGGCAATCTATCACGGCGTGGGAAGAGCAAGGCTATATCCCGGTCGGGGCTGCTCTCCTCCGCGCCGCCCACGCGCTCGGCGTCCACCCCCGGAAGCTCCGCCCCGATCTTTTCCCGGAAGAGATCCGCACAGTGGTTGAGCGCTCACAGCGCCTTGCCCAAGAGCTCGAAGAGCTCGGGGGGAAGGCATGAGCGAGACGGACTATCGCCCAGGCCCCCAGTACTCCATCATCCCCGCCGTCGCGACCAAGGATACGCGCCTCTCCCCCCGTGATCTCCACGTTCTCACCATCATCGGCACCTACACGAACGAGCGCGGGGTCTGTTGGCCTTCTCAATCTTCGATCGGCGAGCTGGCCGGGGTGAGCAGGCGGATGGTCCAAAAGTGTGTAGCCACTCTCACCAAAGCTGGCTACCTCAAGCTCACCCGAAGGGTAGATGCAGCCGGCGGGGATGCCAGTTGCCTCATCGAAGTGCTGCACCCGCGAGCCGACCCGAGGTACCTCCGGCAGACCACCAAGCAGTTCCACGCCTTCGCCCATCCCGCCACCCCTGCGACTTCTGAGGTCGCACCCCCTGCGACTTCTGAGGTCGCACTAACGACCCCATCTAACGACCCCAAGGAACGGTATTCCCCCCCTACCCCCCCACGAAAGATGACACCACCCCCAGAACTGGACGCCGAGACTTGGGAGCAGTGGGAGCAGCACCGCAAGGCTCTCCGAAAGCCCCTCACCCCGCAAGCCCGAGCCCTCCAATGGAAGAAACTGGCAGAGTGGGGATGGGAGCATCAGCGCGCGATCATCGAGCGCAGCATCGAGCGCGGATGGCAGGGGCTATTCCCGCCCGATCGCGAGCAGCCTGGCAAACGCGAGTCGGTGCTGGAACGAGTCCAGCGCCAGACGCTCGCCAAGCACTCGCGACGATCCGCAGCGGAGGCCGAGCTGACGAAGCTACTGGGAGGTCCCGATGGACGCTGACGAACTTTCTCTGGACGCTTTCTGGGTCGCCCTCGGGCAGATCTATGGGGCCAAGTTCTACAAGGAGTTCGCCGACGAGATGCCGCAGATCTGGCGCCTCCAGCTCTCACGCTGCTCACGGGATGAGCTCTTCCGGGCCCTCAACCACTTCGCAACCCAAGGCTCTCCCTACCCTCCCACGCTCCCTGAGGTCTGGCAAGCCTGCCAGCACCGCACCGAGTACTCACCCTCCCGCCCACCCACCGCCGATCGGCAGGCCATCGAGGCCGAGATCGGCAAACTCTTATCCATCGTGAGGACACCCAATGCACGCCTCGAAAACAACCTCCCCAAGACAGACAAGGCTTCTCAAGATCCTGCACCACTTCCGAAGACGCCGAGCGCTCACCACGCTTGAGCTCATCGAGATGGCGCATGTCTGCGCCGTGTCAACCGCGATCTCTGAGCTCCGGCACCGCGGCTATGAGATCTCGTGCCAACGCGTCGGAGATCGCTGGCTCTATCGCCTGCTCCGCGCGCCGACCGATCAACCCAAACCCAAGAGGAACCACCGATGAACTCACTGCCTCCACCCATCCTCGTCCCTATGCGGAGCGCCCCACCAAGCGCCGAAACTCGCCCCACGCAACAAGAGCTCGGGGAGCTCGTCGCGTTACTCGCCGCGAAGAAAGCCGCCACCGAGGACTACAACACGCGCCTTCGCGACATTGCGAGCGGGCATCTCCTCGATCCCGCGGTGCTCGGGAAGTACGTGGCTGCGGTCGCGCAGGAGACCACGTGGCGTCTCTCGCAGCAGACCACGCAGCTCTCGTTCCTCTTCGCGACGGAGCCCACGTGATCGTCAAGGACAAGGCGCACCTGCGCCTTCTCTTCGTCGAGCTCTCGCAGAAGCTCCCGCTCGATCTCTCGTGGCGAGCGGGAGCGGAGCCCCGGACGAGCGAGCAGAACCGTCGGCTCTGGTGGCTTCATGGCCTCTACGCCTCGCACCTCAACCGGAAGCTCCCGGATCTCATCCGCGCGAAGCTCGTGCCCGTGGTATTCCGCTTCACGCCCGAGGCGATCCATGAGGGCATCTTCAAACCCCACTACCTCGGCGCGAGGCCGGGAGGGCATCCGCGCTCTTCCCGCGAGCTCACCGTCCCCGAGTTCGCGGCGGTCCTCGATGCGTACGAGGCGGACCTCCGCACCGATGGCGTCGACTTTCCGGAGCTTGAGCAGCCGTGGTGATCCCCCGCCCAACTCCCTTGCGTTCATATCCCCCCACCCGAGGATCTTCCCATGACTTCTGACATACCTTCCGCTTCCGACGAGATCGAACCGGGCTCTTTCGATAAATGGAAAACCCCCTCCCATGAGATGATCGTCGAACTCCAGCACTTACTCTTGGCCAAACGAAAGGCCGAGGAGGAATACACCAACAGGCTAAAAAAGGTCGCCCTAGCGTGCACCTTATCCCCAGCCATTCTCAACATGTACCTGGTCTGGAAACTACCGTCCGAGCCAAGCGAGCAGGAGCAGGAACAGAGCATGCAATTCCACTTTCTCCAGCACACGGTGGACTGGCCTCTGGGAGAGTTCCAAGCTGCGGTCGACTACACAGCACGCCAGCAGATGAAGGCGCAATGGGAACAGCAATTCGACAAGAAGAAAGGCTAGTCGTGCTGAGCATGACCTCCCAAAAAGCCGTGGTGATTCGCTCGCGGGCGATCCGTGAGAGCGCACGCGGCCAAGCGTGCACGGTGCGCTCGCCCCTCTGCAACGGCGACTCGGACACTACCGTGTGGGCGCATTCCAACCTCGGGGCGCACGGGAAGGGGATGGGGCACAAAGCCTCGGATCTCTTCGGCTGCTACGCCTGCGCCGCGTGCCATATGTGGCTCGATGCCGGGGGCGCCTCGCGCGAAGAGAAGGAGCTGGCCTTTCTCCGCGCGTGGGCCCTCTCGCTCACTGTGCTCGTGGATCTCGGGATCGTGAGCGTGCAGGAGGGAAGCCGATGAGATCGATCGTCACCGCCCGGATGTCGTACGCGCTGATCGATCATGGCGAGAGCCCGCGGCGTCAGGCGAGGCCAGCGGCTTGGATTCCGAAAGAGGGCGCACCTTCCACGGCATCCCGGCTTTATCCCGCGAGCATTCCGGCTGGCGCGGTGCGCGCGTATCGCCGGGACATCGTGGTGCGCAAGCACGCGCTTCTCCCGGAGTTCCGCGATCTCCGTTCCCTCGTGGTTGTCTTCCGCGGCGACGGGCGCATCGCTGGGCGCATGTACGATCTGATGCCGCTCTGGGTGGGAAGGTTCTATGCGCACCGGGATGCGTGGATGAGATACTGGGATGATGAGAGCGTCGGTGCGCCGCGCTATGAGCCGTCCGACGCCAGCGCGGAAGGAGTGGCAAGCCATCTCGGGCTCACGGCCTCACTCTACGATGCCGGAATCTGGGAGCGCCATCCGGCGCAGAGCGATGCGCAAAAAGAGGGGATTTTCCTGCCTTGCGACGGGGGGGCGCCTATCCCCATGACCGTTACACTCGTTGATAATCAATGACTTACGCGCCTCCCTCCCCGAGACCACGACAAGCACTTGACACTGGCGGGAAAAGTGCTATAGTGGAGCCGTGGGGGACGTCCCCACGACCTGAACCGGAGACACCCATGAACGCTCCCATCATCTCGATCACCCGCAGCGGCTCTGACATCAGCGTCGCCTCCCCCTTCCACCCTGCCTTCGTCCACCGCGCGAAGGAGCTCGGTGGCAAGTGGGACGCCGCCGCGAAGGTTTGGGCCTTCGATGCCCGCGACGAGGACGATGTGCGCGCCCTCTGCCGTGAGGTCTACGGCACGGACGGCTCGGCGGACACGAAGCTCGTCGACCTGCGCATCACTTTCAAGTCCGGAGCGCGAGCCGGGCAACGCGCGGTCTACGTGTGCGGGCGTGAGATAGCCCGCGCGTGGGGGCGCGATTCGGGCGCGAAGCTCGGCGAGGGAGTCAAGCTCGTCGAGGGCCGCATCACTTCCGGGGGCTCAATGAAAAACTGGGCGACCGTGGTCGATGCGGGCAGCATCTTCATCGTGCGCGATGTGCCAGAAGCGAAGGCGCGGGCCGAGGCCGAGGCATGCAACACGGATGAGTTCAGCATCGAGATCCTCACGAGCGCCCCTGCCGCGGTCGATGTCTCCGCCCTGCAAGCCGAGCGCGAGAAGCTCGTCGCCCGCATGGCCGAGATCGATGCCATCCTTTCTGCCCAGACGGCCACCGCCGCCTGATCCACACCCACCCCACCCACAGGAGATGCCCATGAACACACTCCAGAAGCCCATCCTTGTCTATCGCGGCGGGAACGACAACGGGACCACCGAACGCTTCGACGCGATACGTGCTGCGATGCGCGAGGCGCTCGGCAAAGAGTACGCGCACGGTCACAGCGCCGGCGACGTGTTCGAGGCCGCTGGCGACGCCGAGCGTTGGTGCGAGGCGCATGGCCTGCGGGTGAAAGATCGCCCGGGCATGATCGTGATCGACACGAGCAGCAAGGAGAAGTTCCCGGCAAAATACAACCACAAGAGAATCGTCACCGACGTCAAACTCCTGCGCAAGGCACGCGGGTGGTACCTGGTAGCTGCAGGCTGGGACGAGCTCTGGTCGAGCGAGACGGGCGGCACCATCTACTGCCTCACGCCGGCACAAGATGCGCGGGTGAAGAAGTGGCTTGCGGCGCAGTATGCCGTGCAGGCCGAGAAGGGAGGGGAGTGAGATGAATACACCGCTTGAAGCCGAAACCGATGACATGGCAGTAGACCGCTTTGCCGCTGCCATGAAAGAAAAGCTGCGGCTCGCCCGCGAAAAAGGGAGGAGCGGGTGGCAGCAAATGACTGCCGAGGCCATCACTTTAGCGCTGATGGATCATCTGCTCAAGGGGGATCCTGTGGACATTGCCAACTTCGCAATGTTTCTGCATCAGACACAGAGAGGCACAGATCAAGATGCCGTCGTGACCTATGTCCTCCGCGTCATCTATGCCGCTCTCTCGGTGAAAGCCCGGGGGCCCTGGGCTGGCGGCCTTGGGCAGCGGGAAGGAGGGGAGTGAGTGCCATGAATCCATTACAATCAACCCGCGAAGAGATGCGTGACCTCATTCCCCCCCTCTCGTCTAGGAGCAAACAGATCGTCCGTCTTTACGAACGGCTCGTTGGTATTGTGGACAATGCCGCCCGTTATGAGGATGTGCACGACTTGTTCATGATTGCCAAGGGTCTTTGTCATGAAGCCAGCGAGCTCGAAGATCTTGTCTGCAAGGTAAAGGTGCTCGCAGAGTGTGCGAGGGATCGGCTTATGTACCTTGACCCAAGAATGGAGGAGTGAGCATCATGAATCAACCGCCCTTGGAAACTTATGTAGTACTCCACAAAATGTCGCGCGAGCACCTATGGACAGGCTTAGCACGAAGCCCGGGGGATGCCAAACGGAAGTATTATACTGAACACGCGAAACTCCCTCCCCGGCACTATTGGGGGCCGATTGACACAGACGAGGCATGGGATATCGCGGTGCAATGGGTCGATGCGGTTCCCCTTTATCCCCTTTGAAATTTATCCCCTTTGAAATGAGTCGAAACCGGGTCTCGGCCCGGTCTGCGGATCCGCCCACCCCGCACTGATGAGACAGGGCGTTGAGAGGAAACTGTGATGCAATACTGTATTGTTGGTTTTGGCTGCAAGACAGGGGCTAAGTATGGTGTGGAGCGGGCACTACTCATCGTTCCAGACGGTGGTCTCGGTGGAGACCAAAAAGAGATCGAAGCCATGCGCGAGAAGCTGAGGGAGGCCTTCCTCGCTATCTGGCAATGCAAGGCACTCACTGTCTTGCCTTTCGCCGATAAAGAGAAAGTGGCTGGAGAACAACTCACACCAACTGATGGAGAACACCCATGACACCCACTGACCCGATCTGCGCAACCTTTCCCGAGATCGTGCGCTTCCGGCGACTACCGGAAGAAACGCCCGTCGATCACACCATGAGTTTCGCCATGGTGGACTCTGGCTGTCCACACCCAGCGGAGATGCGGTGGATACAGACAGACCCAAAGGCCGCAAGGTCCTACCCCGGCGCCATCGAAGAGGATGCGGTTCTCTATCCCATCTGGGTGGAAGAGGGGGCCGTGCGCGCTTACTCCAAGACCAGGCTCATTCAAGGCTGGTATGAGCTTCCGGAGTTCGTGGAATACCGCACGTGCATCGCGCCGCCGGGGGCGTGGCTTGCCGTGTTCGACGGCAAGATCGATCTCGCGGGCGCCCAGAAAAAGGGCTTCACGCGGATGGAAGGTCTGGAAGCCTTCCGTGTGAACGACTTCGTGCAGTTCCATGTCTTATGGAAAGAGTGGCGATCCAACGCCGTGGCCGTAGAGAAGCCCGGAAGGCCGAGCGACCACAACGAAAGCATCGCGTGGGAGCTGGCGCGTGCAGCCACCTTCCGCTATGTGGTATGGGAGGAGGGAGGGCGGATTGATCTCGCCAACGGTGGGCGGATCACCGCGCAGGAAGCGTTCGAGCGTCTCCCCCCCTCGTTCGTGCTCCACCATGAGTACGATTACTCGGAGGACACGTGGGGCGCGATGTGGTTTGCGTCCCCCGAGGTCCCGGACAGGAAGATCGTGGCGGAAGGTGCAGACTTCGTCGTGCGGCGCTCAGTGGGGGCCAAGGCAGAATGACACAATGCGCACCATGCACCTCTTCGCCGGGGCTGGTGGAGGGCTCCTTTCTGACCTCATCCTCGGACACGACCCGATCATTGCCGTTGAGTGGGACCCCTACTGTTGCGCCGTGCTCAGAGAGCGAGCCGCCGACGGATGGTTCCCCAACCTGCACGTGTGGGAAGGGGACGTCCGGCTGTTCGATCCATCCGAAGACGCGGGACGAGTGGATTGCATCCATGCGGGCTTCCCTTGTCAAGATCTCAGCATTGCTGGCCCTAAGAGAGGGATCGGCGAAGGAACGCGAAGCGGACTTTACCGGGAAGTGCTCAGAATTGCTGGCATCGTTCGACCGCGCTACATCTTCATGGAAAACAGCCCAGCCATCCTTGGTAACGCGCTCCTTGGAACCGTTCTCAGGGACGTGGCCACGCTCGGGTATGATGCGCGGTGGACGTGTCTGCCGGCATCAGCAACCGGTGCCCCGCACTACCGTGATCGCTGGTGGTGCCTTGCAACGAGAAGCGAACCAGAAACTCTGGCCCACTCCCACCGCATGCGCAAGCAAAGGGAGCACCCCAGGAGCCTTGAGACGGAAGAATGGACGGAGCAGAGAGATGGACAGACTGGATCATGCCGTGAGGTTTGTGAATGGTGGTCCATTGAGTCCTTGGTGGGTAGAGTGGTTGATGGGATGGCCGCTCGGGCACACCGAATTAAAGCGCTTGGGAACGGTCAGGTTCCGATCCAAGCGGCGCTCGCGTGGATGATGCTTGGAGGGCCAGTGATATGGGGCTAGAGGAATATGGCATCTACTCTCTCACGGAGCTGATGCGTGGCATGTGGGTGGTTCTGGACGGGAAGACCAAGCGCAAACTCTGGGAGGGTGAGGCGCGCGGGCCAGGACACGCAAAAGCGCTCTACCTCCGTGGGGCTGGGGCTCCAGCAGGCATGAGCAAGGGCGACGATGAGGCTTTGGACGCCAGCCCTCCAGAGCTTGAGGCCATGACGCTCTGGAACTACGAGGTGAGTCAAGGGCACGTCTCGATCCCTTGACAAGCACCCAAAATACGGCTATAAAGGATCTGGGAGCGAGTGCCTCTCATGGGTGTGGGCTCCGTGCGCTGATGGGTCCGTGACTTTTCTGCGCCTACACTCGCTCCCTTTTTTGGAGGGTGTGCCGTGGCCGTACTGAGTTCCAAAAAGCGGGCGAAGCTCCCGAAGAAAGTGTTTGCTGGTCCCGACAGGAGTTTCCCCCTCCCGGACAAGAAGCACGCCAGAGCGGCACTGATGCTGGCTCCCCTCTCTCGACGAAAGGGGAACCTCACCGCGGAGCAGGAGCGCCGCATCGTGGCGAAAGCCAAAGCCATGCTGCACGCGAGGACCGGCGTGAAGCGCGGCAAGTCCTAACGAGGACCCTGAGGTGAAAAAGCAGACCGAGAAAGACCGCCGCGACGAGCGGCGTGGCGAGAAGCGGTACGAGGCCCACAAGGCCAAGGACCGGAAAGACGAACGGCGCGGGGAGGACAAGTACCTCCGCCGCGAGCGCAAGGATCGTGCCGACGAACGGGCAGGCGAGCGCCGGTATGTCCGGAGCCGGGATGGGCGCTCGGACGGAGACCCACGGAAGGGCATGAACAAAGGGACGCCATCGTCCCTGAAGTTTTCCCCGGACCCGCTCAAAGCCGGCGGATCGTACATGTTCCACCAGCCCGGAGACCTTGAAACCCCCAAGGGCCCGAGTCTCCGCGGGCACCGTGTGCCTCGACCCGAGCCGGTGGCGGACTCGATCGATGCGCACCAGGGGCAGGAGCCGAACTGATCGCCGATGCGGACAGCGACCTCGACCGCTGAGGCGGTGTTCCGACAGGGCTACGATGCTTACCAGGCGCGTGGGCTCAAGGCCGTCTGCCCATACCCGCAGGACGAAAAGGTCGGGATCTGGACGGCGGGGAAGGATGCCGCACGGCGTCGCGCCCCCGCCGCCGAGGCGTGGAAAGACTTTCTTGCCCGCGAGAAGCGGGTACCGTGAGGAAATACTATGAGCGATATCAAAGCCCTGACGCATGACAAGGCGAAGTGGAAGGTGAAGGTGACCTTCCCAACCTTGACTCGGCAGAATCAGTCACGCAAGGCCGCGGGGCGCGGGGAGGACCCGGCAACCATCTCCCTCTTCCTGTCCGAGGTCTTCTGCGACGCCTGCCGTGCCGAAGCCGAGAAGGACACGAAGCCCCTCATCCAGAACGCCCAGCTCATCCGGCTGACCAGGGCCCTCGGGCAGAATGCGGGCATCCCCGCTCTGGACTATTCCCGCGGGACGGTCGAGTGGCTGCCGGTGCAAGGGGACTTCCCCTGCCACAACGACACGCAGCCGAAGCCAGTGAGGAAGCGGGCATGAAGAAGGCCAAGCGCGCCTCCACCGTCGCCAAGCGGCACGCGAACAACCGCCGGAAGCTCAAGCCGGGCTTCCGCATGCAGGTCGCCGAACGGACGACAAATGAGGCGCGCCAGATTGGCTGGCCTCATTGACGCAAAAGAATGGGCGCGATATGGCGAAGTTCCAGCCTGGACATCCCAAGACACCAGGGTGTGGACGCCCGAAGGGGTCGATGGACCAGTACACCAAGCTCAAACTGGAGTTTCTGGCCGCGTTCCAGAAGACCGGCGGGACAAAGACGCTGATCGAGTGGGCTTCCCGCCCCGAGAATCAGCGCGACTTCTACCGAATGGTGGTCGGGATGCTCCCGAAGTCCGTGGAAGTCAAGGGCGACGCCGAGGCGCCGCTCACGATCATCGTCAGGAAGCTGGGTGATGGCTGAGATCTCGATCCCGCACGACTGGGAGCCGCTCCCGCACCAGAAACCGCTCTGGCGGTACCTCGAAGGCGGCGGGAAGCGCGCGGTGGCGGTGTGGCATCGGCGCGCGGGCAAAGAGAGCACGACCCTCAACTGGACGGCGGTGGCAGCGATCCAGAAGGTTGGCGTCTACTGGCATATGCTCCCCACCGCCGCTCAGGCCCGTCGCGTGGTGTGGCAAGCCATCGACAGGGAAGGCAGGCGCGTGATCGACCAGGTGTTCCCTGAGCCGCTCCGCAAACGCATCCGTAACGACGAGATGGAGATCGAGCTCAAGAACGGCTCGCTCTGGCAGCTCGTGGGCTCTGACAACTACGATCGGCTGGTTGGCTCAAACCCCTCTGGCGTGGTCTTCTCCGAGTACTCCCTCACGGACCCGCGCGCGTGGGACTACGTGCGCCCGATTCTCGCGGAGAACGGCGGTTGGGCGGTGTTTATCTTCACGCCCCGCGGGAAGAACCACGCGTGGGAGCTCTACGAGATGGCGCGGAGCAACGGGGATTGGTTCTGCGAGAGCCTCTCGGTGGAAGACACGCACGCGATCTCCCCGGCGGCGATCGAGCAGGAGCGGCGGAGCGGGATGAGCAATGCGCTGATCCAGCAGGAGTTCTATGCGTCGTTCGAGGCCGAGAACGAAGGCTCGTACTACGGGCGTCTCATGGAAGAGGCCGAGCGCGAGGGACGCATCACGCGCGTGCCCTATGATCCGGCGATCCCCGTTCACACGTTCTGGGACTTGGGTATGGCCGACGAGATGGCGCTCTGGTTCGTGCAGATGGCCGGGCAGGAATACCACGTGATCGACTACTACGAGAACAACGGCGAGGCTCTCTCGCACTACGTGCAGCTCATGCAGTCCAAGCCCTACATCTACGGGCAAGCGCATCTCCCGCCGGACGCCAAGGTCCGCGAGCTCGGCACAGGGAAGAGCCGCCTTGAAGTGCTCACCGCGCTTGGTGTGAAGCCGGTGCTCGTGCCCGCGCTCTCGATCGCCGACGGCATCGAGGCCGTGCGGAGCCTGCTCCCGCGCTGTTGGTTCGATCGGGAGAAGTGCGCCCTCGGGATCCGGCATCTCGGGGCGTATCATCGGGAGTTCGACGAGAAGCGACAGGTGTGGCGGGCTCAGCCCGTCCACGACTATTCCAGCCACGCGGCGGACGCCTTCCGGTACTTCGCCGTCCATTCATCCGCCCTCCGTCCACGCCGCGCGCCTTCTCCTGTGAGTCGGTCGGGGAGTTGGATGGCCGCCTGAGGATCAAACCATGGTCGTCAACCCGCTCAACCAGACCGCCGCGCTCGCCGTCGGCACCACCGCCGCCGATCTGCCCGCACTCACGGCAGGGGCGACACCGGGGGGGCTCATCCCGATGCTCTTCAACGTGATCGGTACCGAGCCCGTGTTCGTCTCGTGGGTCGGCACCGCCGCGATCCCAGCCACGGGCGACACGGCGACGAGCGTGCCGCTCCAAGCCAACGCCAACGAGATCCTCTGGGTCCCCGCGGCTTCGACGATCTCGGCGATCGCGTCGGCCACCGGAAGCACGCTTTACGTGACCGCGATGGCGATCTATGGATCTTGAGAGCGCCCTCGACCAGCTCCGTCAGGCATCTGGCCTGAGGGGGCACTGGAAGGAAGAGGCCAAGAAAGCGTACCAGTTCGTCGCGGGCGACCAGTGGGCTCCCGAGGACCGGCAGGTCATGGAGGACAAGATGCGCCCCGTCGTCACCTTCAACCGGATCGCGCCGATCGTCGATGCGATCGTCGGGCACGAGGTGACGAACCGGCAGACCGTGAGCTACATCCCGCGGACGCTCAGCGAGGCTGGCGTGAACGAGGTGCTCGATGCCGCCGCGCAGTGGGTCCGCGACGAATGCGATGCGGAGGGCGAAGAGGGCGACGCGTTCAGGGACTGCGTGATCTGCGGGGAGGGGTGGACCGAAACCGCGGTTTCCTACGACGACGACCTCGACGGGCGGATCACGATTGCCCGGGTGGATCCGATGGAGATGACGGTCGATCCGGCGTCGACCAAGAAGAACTACGCCGACGCGCGCTGGATCTGCCGCTCGCGCATTCTCCCGCGTGCCGTCGCGCAGGAGATGTGGCCCGACGGCGAGTTCGCGTCTGTGAACCGAGAGGAGGGGGCGACGAACCCCGTGGACGTGATCTCCGCAGCCTTCTACCACGAGGATTCCGGCGCGGGTGGGCGCGAGTACAACCAGGACACGGTGCAGCTCCACGACTTCCAGTGGTACGAGCTCGAGCCGGTGTATCGCGTCCCTGTCTCGCAGCTCCCGCCGGACAAGCTCCAGATGCTCCAAGCCGCGTTCGCCGATCAACCCGAACCTCTCGTGCCGTCCGAGTCGGGGCTTCTCACCTTCACGGAAGAGCAGTGGGCGGTCGTGAAGGACGTCCTCGGGCCCGTCCAAGCGCTCAAGCAGAAGCGCAAAGCCTTCTGGCGCATGTACTTCTCGGGAGACTTTCTCCTTGAGAAAAAGCGGACACCGACGGGGACCGACTACACCTACAAAGCCATGACCGCCAAAAGGGACT
>JAEHJW020003656.1_pt1 | contig 34224 bp, 39 predicted proteins | sample 9271431 | NCBI WGS metagenome assembly JAEHJW02 | reverse complement strand
ATAACCGCTTCTTGCGGAGTGACTAGGTTATCGCCCCGTGAAGAGGAAGACGTGGTGTTCGAACGAGCAGACTCTGCGCTCTATAGAGCAAAAGCTTCCGGCAGAAACTGCTGCATTAAGGCATAACAGCGCTGCGGTTTTTTTCAATAGATTTCTTAAATAGCCTAGCCCGCAGCCACGTTGAATAGCTCGATCAGTTTTCTGTCTGTAAAGCCAGGGATACCGATTCGGTCCTCACCCCTTAGCTTGCGGCTTCTGGCAAACAATACTTCTCGATTTGCGCTACGCAGAGTCAGCAAATCCAGGGGGTGGTCCTGTAGCCAGGCGCCAAGGGCGTAAAGTGCGGTGGTTGCGTGCACACAGCCGTGTTCCATGGACATCGGGCAGGTACAGGTTGTCCTGACCTCTCTTCCTGAAGGAACCAACCCGGCAGGGTCAATGTAGAATTTCCTGATGTCCTCAAATGTAATATTCCCGGCCAAAAGCGTAACCCATCCTTCGCAATTAAGCCCGCAGCGATCTACCAAATCCCTCCAATGCATATCATCCACCGGAGAGAACTCGATATTAACTTGTGCTTCGCCCTTATAATCCACAACTGCCGTAGCCATTCCCTGTTCTATCTTAATATCGAGCACAGCTTTGTTTTGCAACGCCTGATAGCTTTCCCAGGAATAAGACAAGCCATAATCTGGCTTATTCAACCGGGCGTTCCATACGCGGCTGATTTTTCCAGATCTAATCGCCTCTTGTGTGGCCCATACCGGCCGTTTTTGCTGCGAGCTGGGCTCTAAAGCCTCAGTTCGACTTTTTCCTGAAAGCGCATCGTTTGTCTGTGAAGATCCGCTTTGTGGCGAATCCTTCACATGAGCATTTTCAAGATACCCCTGCGCGGGCGAGTTGTCATCAGATACAAAATCGCTTTTTAACAGCGAACGCTGAATTCCTTGCCCCGGTTCATCGGTCGCAGCCCCGGAAGAGGCTAACGCACTGACAATAAAGGTTCGTTGAGCCGCAAGAGCTGGCGCCGCGTCCTGAGTGTCTTTTCTGGGTCGACCCCTTTTGCGACGAACCGCGGCACCCTGTCCTGCGGATTCAGCCGAGATACCGGAATTTTGCGCAGCACTAGCCTGCTCTTCCTCTGGGCGAATTTTTCTAGGCCGACCTCTCTTGCGCGGTACGGCGCCGGCGGCTAAAGAAGGCCGTACTGGCGCAATCGTGCCTGTGGATAGCACTTGCGGGTTTTTACGCGGTCTACCTCGTTTTCTCGGTGTACTTTGCGCGAGCTGCTCTTTGTCCTTTAAAGAATCCTTAGAAACAAATACAGGAGCACCTTTACTCCACAACCAGCTTGAGCCCTCCGGCTCATCGGGGGTAGAGGGGTTCAGTGCATAGTCAACCTGATGAGGGTGTCCCTGCCCGTAGGACTCATCGCGCTCTGCCGTCTTATATTCTGATCGGGTCATGCCACAGCCTTTTCGGTTTTATCCACACTGCTCTCAGCTACCTGACCAAGATCAAGCGAGACAAGCGCCAGAATTTCTTCATTGCTCATCTCGGTGATACGAATCGGGTCATCGACCTCAAATAGCTCCTCGAAAAGCGCTTGCTTTGAGCTTATGAGCTCATGCATACGCTCCTCGATGGTTCCTTTGCTAATCAGGCGATAGACATCTACGTCGTTTTTCTGTCCAAATCTATGGGCGCGGTCGGTAGCCTGGCTCTCCTTAGCCGGGTTCCACCATCTGTCGTAGTGTACCACAACAGAAGCGGCGGACAGATTAAGCCCGGCTCCACCGGTCCCAATAGTCAGCACAAAGAACTTAACCTTTGGGTCCTCTTGAAAACGAGTCCAGATCTTTGCTCTTGCTGCCGTGGGGATTGATCCGTCCAGGATTTCACCACGGGTGCCAAAAACCTGCTCAAGCTGAGCCGCAAGTGGCCGCACCGCCTCGGCAAACGCGGTGAAAACGAGCATTTTGCGATTGCTGCTATTGCAGCTCTCTGCAACTTTTAGAAGCTCCTTGAGCTTGCCGCTATTCTCGGACCTCCATCGCTTTGCTCCCTGCCAGTGCTCGGGTGCATTACATATTTGCCTGAATCGCATAATGTACTTTAATACAATTCCTCTGCGTTGCATGCCGGAGCTTTCTTTCAGTTCCGTGGCGAGCGCGTCGCGTTGCTGCTGATACAGCAGAGCTTGAGTCGGTGTCAATCGGCAATAAATGGGGTCCTTCTCGTTCTTTTGCGGAAGGTATTTTCCGATTTCAGGATCGGTTTTTAAACGCCTTAGAATATAAGGCTTCACCAATATCCTAAGCGGCGACAGATCTCCTTGCGAAGCGCAGCGTTTGTAAAACGAGTGGAACTGACGTTGTGAACCGAGAAGTCCTGGATTTAGAAAATCAAAAAGCGACCACAAATCAGTGCTATGATTTTCTACGGGTGTACCCGTCAGGATAATTCTTGCGCGAGCTTTAAGCAGTTTCGCGGCCTTGGCCTGCTGGGTTCTTGGGTTCTTGATCGCCTGCGCTTCGTCCAAGATCACCAAATCCCATTCTGCATTTCGCAGGCTTTGTAGCTCAAGAAGCATCCCGTAAGTGGTAACAACCAGGTCAAGGCCCTTTAAATCCTTTTCGGCAGATCCGGAGCGCGTGAAGTCAGCGGCACCCGCGGAATGCAGTACTTTGAATTTAAGACTTGGGCCGAAGCGCTCAAGTTCCTTTTCCCAGTTCGCCAGCACAGAAGCCGGTGCGATAACAATATGCGGATTTCGGCCTCCCTTTTTTGGTTCTTCCTTTAGTGCGAGAATCAGGGTGATCAGCTGAACCGTTTTCCCGAGGCCCATATCATCTGCAAGACAAGCGCCAAGCCCTAGATTGGTCATGAAATGCAGCCATTGCACGCCCAGCTTTTGGTACGGACGCAGCGTTCCCTTAAAACCCTCCGGTGCTTTCAGCTTTTTAAGCCTTTCTGGGTGTCTCAGGTCATCGAGAAGCTTCATCAGCCCTGGGCCTGCTTCAACGCCTTCCCAGACTCTCTCCTGCTTATGCTCTTCGGTGTCCATTCCTGCAAGCAACCGAGTGGCTTCCGGCAGAGTAATGCCAGATGAGGCCTGTTTCACTTTTTCAAGTTGACGGGTGATCCTCTCGATATTCTCCTGGTCGACCGTTACCCAATGGCCTCTGAGAAATTTAAGCTCTTCCGTACTCGTCAATAAAGATGCAACTTCGGCCTCAGTGAGCCGATCCCCGCCTAGAGTTACGGCAAGATCGAAATCAAGCAGAGTGTCCGCTGTAAGATAAGACGCCTCATTTTGTCCGATTACGGCTGTTAACGAAGGTCTTATCAGTGAAAGCCCCTTCCAGTTTGCCGGAGTCCGTATCGAAATCCCAAGCCCATTTAACTGTGGCTCACTTGTAAGCAGATCATAGGCTTGCTTGGCCCCGAGCAACTCTACACCGAATACTCCGCCTGACTTTTTGCTCTCGGCGATCCAAGAATTGCGAACAGAAGCCTCGTGCACTGCGCTAAGGAGTCCAAGGAGCTGCAAGTATTGCGCCGAGGTGCCAAATTCGCTTAGTGCTTCCCTGAGTGGGCGATGTTCAGGTTCTCCGTTCTCAGAAAGTCCTCGGATATAGCTCCACATCAACGCGAAAGGCAACTCCGCGTCTGCCGGAGCCTCTGCGATATTAATGCAAAGTCGTCCTATCTCATTCCACTTAGGCGCACGTTCTTCGAAGAATCGGGTTACCGAACCTCTGACTTTTTCAAGTTCCGCTTTGAAATTGCGATCAAGGTCTCGCCATAGAATACGGAGATTGGCTGACTTGAATTCTTCTTCGCCTGTTTTTTCGCGAATTCTGGCAGCTATTGCTTCTAGCCTATCGGCTGGTAATTCTTTGGGCTCATCCGCAGGAAGCGATCCTTTGCTGGAAGGCGCGCGGCTGACAAGGCGTGCGGCTCTCAAATACTGCTGAGAGAAGCTTTGTAGCAAAGAGCTTTTAAGATCTGGAGAAGAAAATCCGCTTATTGCGATATCAAGCAAGGGGGTTGTTTCCTGCATTGTTCGTAATTAGAGCATCTAACACATGTGATTTAATACAGGTATTCTGCCAGACAAGTACCCACGTATGTCAAGGGAAATTTAACAATCCGCAGCTTAATGACGAAATCGGCGACTGGTGGCTTACAACTTTGGCATTTTCGCATTTATCAGCATACATAGCATGATCGTCCAATCGATTATTTTCTGGCAGTGAAGTTTGCTCTTTCACGCAAGACGGTCTATTGTCATCGGCCGATATTCTACAGGACCTTGTGCGATCGGCCTATTGTACTGGATAGCATTGGGTTTACTTGCTATTTTGACCAGCTGTTCCGTGGTTCGCTCTTCCAGTACTAAATAAATCTGTTTGTATTCAAGGACTTGGCCATTCGCTCTCCACAGACTTATTATGCTATAATTCATTGAGTAGGAGGCACCTTTAAGCAATAGTCTCATAAGACTATTCGGCTCATCCCTTAAATTGGGTTGTTTTAGATTTTTTCAATGATTTTATAGTCGGCTGGCTAATCAGGCGTAACCCGGTTCTCGCATGCTCACACTCCCGGTGAACCGATCTCTCGTGATATCTTTGATTCTGGCGAAAAACCCATCGAGAGGGACGTGGTCCACCACTCAATACATATTCAACCGAAGCGCTAACGAGAGAGCGCTTGCGTAGCTGCGCGGGGTCTTGTGTGGCCCACGGGTGAGGTTTGAGCCTCGAATTTTGCTAATAATGTAGCGGCGCGAACCCTGAGTTATGATGAAGCTTATACGGCCGGCCTAAGATCTTTGAGCTTCATTCCACGCACGGAAAGGAGTCTCATCGATCTTAGGTCAGCCGCGCGAGTTGGCATCTGAGGAGGTAGTGATGACACCACATCATGCACCGAGGACATCAGCCAACTCAAAGAGTATAGCAAAGGAACTTAAACACGCGAAGTTGAGTGCTGGACAGCAAGAAAATTCGAGCATGTTTTGAGGCAGGATCCCCGCCCATGGTCGCGTATAGGGCTAGGCCTGAGCCGGTAACGCTTAGTCTTATTGCCAGTCCACATCCCGAATGAGATCTTTTGGGTTCTTTTCACGCGGGAGCCTAGCGGAAATTCCCTGCAAGCAGTTTGATAAACGGCTTCCTCCAGCGCTTCAATAATTTCCTGCATTTTGTTAAACGCGTTAGCCGTTTGCGATTTATTTATACTAAAGCGATTCGATCCCATGGCCTCAACCACGCGTAAAGGCTTGACTCACCTTACGAGCGTGAGCAGCTTGAACTCAGGTATTTCAATTCTATCACAAATGCCGTCAATAATCAGCTTCTCCATGGCCTTGCACGGAGTCCAGGTGTATTTGGCTAGCAGGAACCTATCCACCGCGTTTACGACCACGGAGTTTTTGACCTTCTTGGGCCGCCTGGCAAATCCAAGTGCTTGGCCCAGGGTCACCTCTACCTGCTCCCTGATCGTTTTTTCGTCAACCACGCCATGTTTGTCAAAATGAATAATGCGCCCCTTGATAACAGGAGCTGAACAAATCACTTGGCCTTCAAATTCAAAGAAGGCCTCTATGAATCTTATTCTTTTGAAAGCAAAGCACGCGACGCTTCTCTCACCGGTATGCAATCCATCAAAAATTTCTGAAGAAAATTGATAGATATCGCTTTGATCGACTAGATATATGCGCCTGATACAGACCATGAGGCCATCCAAAAAAGCATTGTTTAATGGATAGCGTTTACTTTTATCCGTAGAAGCTTTTTTCGACGTAATAATCTCTAGTTTTTAACCGCGAAGAGCTAAGGAGGACATTAGGCCACACGTGCAGGTGGGCAGGTCTTGAGATATGGACTCATGGGCATACGCGAGGCGCGGCGTGCCCCTGAAAGGGCGGCAAAACCAAAGAACGGTAAGCCAATCCGCGCTGTGGCTCAAACCTGCCAGCAGTCAGGTGCTTAGCTCGATCACGATCAGGCGAGCTCTTTTTCGAGTTCCAGTAAAATCCCAACAGCTTTACAGTTCGGGCGGGGCACTCCGTCTGATCCCTTGTGAATGCTATGCCTCACATAGGGTTTTGTTTTTTCAAGGAGCGTTTTCGTTTTGCTTACGTGTTCGTCAAGCTGATCCAGCTGTACTGTAACCGTAGTGTGCTCTTGAGCGATTTGCTGTAATTTTCGCAATAATTCTTCAGCCTGCGTTGCAAAAATTCCGTGAAATTCCTGCCACCACGATTTCTTGGCGAGCCGTTTGTTTTTGAGAGCTCGTTTGTATTTTGCCTCTACCAATGGGGTAACCAGAACTACAAGTGTTTGTAGCCTCTGATATTTTTCCAACAACTGTTCTACCGGCAATTTTTTGGGATTAATATTCATCTCACCTGTAGACATAAATTGTTATTTTTGATCTTTTCAAATACACAGACCTATATCCTAATTAATTTCAACAAAATCATGGTGTTATAAGCGACATGCTCTTTGCAGTCGATTGGATTTAGCTTGTTTCTGTATAGGTTAACAGAAACTAAAATTTGACTTGAGTCACATCTCGGCGCAATCATGGGATTTGCGCTCCTGAGTCGGGGAGTCGCTCGTACCGGCTTATACGCTCTTTTAGCCGAAGCGACTGTAACGTTCAATACTGTCTGGTTCGGTTAGATTTTCCCCCGATGAGCTTCTTTTGCCTTAAAACCCGCGCATTAAGCATCCAGGTGGTGATCCCGAATAATAATGCAGCACCGCCTGTGATGATCGCTTCGAATAATAGTGTCTTTTCTCCCGGCAGCCTACTTACGGAGAACAGGTGAACCAGTAACATAAGGGCATAAACCCCTGTACCCCAGTACAACAGGCTGTCTATCAAGATGTAGCGGCGCAAACCCCGAGTTCTAATGTACTCCCAGGAATACCCTCTTTGCCAACTTGGTTTTTTAATGACGATTTTCACACCGGGACCCTTGAACAACGTTCGTTTTAACCGATTAAGCTGTTTAGCGACTTTGTTTAGCATTTATTTTATACCTCAATCTGTCCCCGGTTTTCTTTAAACATCTGGGCTGAGAGCTTAGGGCGCCGGTGCGTATCTGGCTGTGCTTGCTATACTTCCAAGATCACTTACAGTACGAGGACAAAACCCGTGAACGTTCGCACCGCGTCCCCCTATGATCTGTCCGGCGGAACTCTCGGCAAATCTGCTGGCTTGGTCGCGCTGATGCGCGCAGAAAGAACTCGTCTTTCAGCAAGAGCTTCAAAAGCTTCTGCCAGGAAATCAGGTCCGTATGAGCCGAGGACGTTTCCAAAGACCGCACATCCGAAAGACTTCTAAGCATCACTATCATTACTGCCCGGTACTCCCGGGCTTTTATTTTGTCTATTAGGCTACGAAAGCGCTTTCTGCTATCATGTATTCCTCTTAAAATACAGGCAGACTCAGATGACAGCGCTCTTTAACCTTGAAGCCGAACGTTTACAGCAGCATCTCCTGTCTAAGGGCGTTACTCTGTCAATGGAGCAGGCGCTCGATGCACTCGCCGCCTCCAAAGGCTATCGATCATACAAGCAAGCCAAACGCAAACTGAATTTGACGCAGACATTCAGCGGGAAAAGGAAACTTTCAAAGCGAGCGCTGCTTCGGATCGAGAAACTTCCCTCCAATACCGTATTTGAAGGACACTGGGGCGTAAAGTACGCCCTTGAAGGTTGTAGGTCAGTCCAAGCATTGATCGAGCAGCTGTACCGTATCGCCGATACCTTTCAAGAGTGGCGGCAAAATGGCGTTGAGGTTTCGGACAACCAAGACGGGCACATCATACTTTCTACTACCAATAAAGTTCTTGCGATCAAAGAGGGCTGGGAACCTGCGGACCAGTAGGGCCATAATTGCAGCCGCACTCAGTCCTAGGGCCAAGCCCTTTCATAAGACGAGCTTTCTTGAAAACAAACGTTTACCTAGACTATTCAGGACAAATGCTTGTCTGCCGGGAAAACCACATGATTATTCGGTTGACTTGCTCTTCAGTGACTATCATTAACTGAATTTTCGTTTATCGGTCAATTTTTGTTTATACCTACTCGTTGAGGAATAGATATGCTCAAGCTGATGATTGGCAAGGGACTCCTGGGTGAGAATATCCAGGGCTACGATGAAGAACAGCTTCTGAAGAAGAAAGCCTTCCATCGCGATGGCAAGAAGTTTCTGGCAAGTCTCGCTACTGTGCTGGGCCTTAATCCAAACGCTTACGAGATCCGCTCAAACATGGCAGGACCCGCTGTGTCCGGTGAAGTCACGCTTCATGCCGACCACCTCTATGTGCAGCTCGGGGAGTTTTCAACCCGTCGAGGCGTAAGTATCCTGTACCGTTCCTGCAAAGACCGAAAGGACTATACGGGTGGTCATAACAATTTTGGTTTCTGCGCGGAATTGAAGGACTCGGCTACGCAAGAACGATTCCTCAAGCATTGCGCCAGGCTTATGGTGGATGCTGCCTAAACGTTCAGCAATCGAATTTCATTTACACAACGGCACCTTATGGGTGCCGTTTTCTTAACGTCCCTATGTACCATTTGTTTTCAACCTCAGTTTTTTAAATCGGCTTTAACCCTGCGTAGCCCCTGATTGCTTGTAAAAACTGCTTACCTGAGAGCATTTGAAAAAAAAATGCACCCCAGGGCGGGGTGCATTGATTAAATATCACGACAATATCGTTTGTACTTTTCCGAAGGTTTCTCAAACAAAGCAGCTTTTTGTTTGAGACGTTTCTTAGGCTCAAACGCTCTTTGGTCATCTGTCTGTGGCAAAGCATCTTCGTTGATCGAAGAGTCCTTTCCCGTAATCCAATAGCGCTTCTCAGGGATCCGCTTGAACCAGCGCATCCTGGGTGGTTCGACTACCATCCATCCCAGCGCCCCACAGTAAGTGACCGTAGCATTACGCGGAACTTTCGCAAGTACAGCCGGCGGATTAGGATACAACGCGCCCATTCTGAACGTTCTGCTTTCTATATCCATCTCGTGCGCTACCCCTATTTTGCTGAATACTCAAATTCTCCACAGTACATGCAGTTGAACTTCGAGGGGACCCGCACAACCTCTTTTGTGTCCTGGCGCCTGAGCATTCCTGCTCTGACCCAGGGGTCCCTGATCTCCATTCGAGGGCCTCTGCTATTGGCACCGCCGTAAAGGTCCACAGCCTTGCGTATCGCCTCTTCTCCGACGCGATGATTGAAGTTCTGAGCGCGTACCAGAGGCTCTCCCCAGTCAGTACAGCCCTCCCGTAACATGTGATGCCATGGATTGCGGCCAGGATGCTCTTCAGGGCCCCACTCTCGCCAGTATTTTGGCAGATAGCTCCAGAGAATGTTCTTTCTGGCCGGCGGCTCGAAGTAAAGCGCAATAGGCGCACTGTGTACGCGTGTGGACACGAAGGCTACGTCCCACTCTCCGTCGTCTTTAATCCAAGCACCCTTGGCATAACGGAGCCACTCCGTTCCTCCGTATACCGGTTCAGGTCTGAACTCATAAATCGGCCACAAAGCCTCCGGCCCAGCAACGCCGGCTCTCTCAGAGACTTTAGCTATAGCCTCCCGTGCGGCATCGCCTAAAAAGCGCTCCAGGCAGCCTGGCCTATACGAGTCATCAAAAGTATTAGCGACTCGTTGGACAACTTGCATCAGCACATCTGTCGCGGAGCTATTTTCGCGCAGCTGCGCGGTATGCTCCAACTGATCCACTTCCTTTTGCAGGCGATCCACTTCTTCTGCCAGGACCACAATGCATTCTTGATGCATCACGGAGACCTGCTTATTCTTCATCGCTTCGGCTAGCCCTAGTGCAAAGGGTACCGTAATTTCACGACTATTCATATTGACCTTTTTTCTTTTCACGTTGACCTGATGCGTATAGGAAACCCATCGCTCTCACTGAAACTCAAGTGCCCAGAAAGCGCCGCATACGAATTTAAACGCGTGTTGCATTTTAGGATCCATTCCGCAGGGAACACGAGGAGTACTTGCTGCACCTATGAGTAGGGGCGCCTTTTATGCGTTGTGCACACATTGCCGGTCCTGCGGACACCTGGACCCACGCCCTAGAGCCCCCCCTAATTCCAACTGCAATGCCCGTCAGACTCGCCGTGCCCAAATAAAGAATGCGACTCCGATAAACGGTAGAACTATGAGAATACCGCCCGCTGCTAAGATAGCGCTTAGCCCTACGCTACAAGCCAGTGTTCCGCCCTGTGCCACCACCTCACAGGAGGCTTTCTGACTTAACCAGAAAGCGGTAGCTCCCAAAGGACACGCAAGGATTTCCAAAGCCGCAAGGCCACACAGCATTACAGCAGCTTTTTTTCTTAGAACTTTCAGTTGCAAAAGCGAAGCATGCCAAGGACACGCAGATGAGGATGCTCAACCAAAATGCGACTGAGGTAATCAGCAGTTGATGCTTTACGACATTCATTTCATGCCAGCCCTAAAACTTATAATGGTCGTTAACAGCCTGTTATGGAACATGCCATTCAGGCCTCTAATTGTTCTTTGGGGTGCCGTTCAGACGCTGAGAATACACTCGAAACGCCCGCTTCAATCAGAATCGCTAACAGAGTAATACCGGCTAGCCCCCACGCCGCCAGCCCAGCTGCGCCAATGAACTGCGCCAGACCGGCAAGCCTGAACAAAAGCTCCTCGTGCACAAGAGCGAACGTCGCAGTAGGTACAGCCATAAGAGCTATCCCTGCCGGCGCGGTGATAAGGCAAAATAGCCCAAAACCCGCCAGTCCTAAATAGATCCCCTTATCACTGTCTTCCGTAGAATACGTGTAGCCCAAACAAAACAGCCAGGCTACCGGGACAAGCGAAACCCACACGGTCAGCGTCGCCGGAAGGACATCTGTTTTATTCACCGTGATCCAATCCAAAAAGGATAGCGCAAGACTCTCTAGTTGTCCTGCCACGAAAAGCACGGCGTTTCCAATGCGGCTGCCAGCGGCGATCAGCAGCACAAGCACGGCGAACGCAGCTACCGTTTTTAATCCACAGCTTAATACGGGGTGCCTTGCTTGTTTTTCAAGATTTTTCACTATTTTTATTCCTTGCAAAATATTATCCAAGTAATAAGCAGGCGATGTAGAACACAGCTCATGCTTTCAATGCTGAGTTAAATTCCCCTGATACAAGCGCAACAGCAACTTCCATCAGACACCCAACCGAAAAGAAGCCTATCAGGCCCCAGGCTAGTAACCCAAACGCGCCAATGATCTGTGTCAACTCTGCAAGGCGCGACAAAAACGCCTCATGCACAAGGTGGAACGCTGTGTCAGGCATAGCCAGCAGGGCCGCGCCAGCCGGCTCGGTGATGATCGAAAATAATCCAAATCCTGCCAGCACAAAATAGAAACCTTTATCACTGTCTTCTGATAGATCCATGTAGCCAAGGCAAAGCAGCCAGACTACTGGGATGAGAGAAACCCACACGGTCAATGTTGCAGGAAGAACATCTGTTTTATTTACAGTAATCCAATTGACGAAAGATAGTGCAAGACTCTGTAGGTGCCCTGTCACGAAAAGCACGGCACTTCCAATATAACCTCCTGCGGCAACGAGCAGCGCAAGCGCGGCGAACACGGCTAGCGTTTTAAACCCGCAGCTTAATACAGGACGCCTGGCTTGTTTTTCGGGGTTTTTCATTATTTTCACTCCTTGCACAGTATTGTCGGGGTAATAAGCACGTAATGTTTCACACTACTTGTGCTTTCGATTCTGATCCAAATACCTTTGAGACAAGCGCGTTAGCAAGCTCTATCACGCCTATGACAGAAACCGCGACTATTGCGCACCAAATCATCACCCCAAAACAGCCAATGAGTTGCGTCAATCCCGCAAGTCGTGACAGAAATGCCTCATCCGCGACACGGAAAGTCGCGTCAGGCATGCATAATAAGGCTATCGAGGCAGGCGCGGCGGTTAGAGCAAACACTCCAAAGCCCGCATACACTAATTTGTCACCGGCTTCGTCAGGCCTTGTGTAACCAAGACAAAGTAGCCATACTACCGGGATAAGAGAAGCCCACACTGTCAGTGTTGCCGGGATAACCTCTGTCTTATTTACAGTAATCCAGTCAAAAAACAATCGCGCAAGGCCTCCGATCTGCCCTGTCACGAAAAGCACGGCACTTCCAATATAGCCTCCTGCGGCAACGAGCAGCGCAAGCGCGGTGAACACAGCTATCGTTTTTAACCCACAACTTAATACGGGATGCTCTGTTTGTTTTGTTTTGGTTGCCACGATTTTTACGACCTTCTTATGCGCGGACTCAATTACTCGTAATCAGACTGTTCGTGAAGCCCCTGATAAACACAAAGGCCCCACACAGCAAAATCGCTACAAGGATGACACCCACAGCGGCCGCAACACATAGACTGAGCGCCCCTATGGCTTGAGCTAATCTGCCAAGATGGGCAAGAAACGTTCCTTGAATGCGATCGAACACTGTATTCGGCATTTGCAGTAGCGCAAATCCGGCGGGTGCCGTGATCAGGCACAGCAGCCCTAGGCCTGTAAATAACTTGTATAAATCGGCATTTCCGCTTGATTTATGGTCCTTATAAGCGCTGCAAATAAACGAAATAGCCGCGAAGCACGAGAGCCAAACGATGATCGTTGCAGGTGCCGAAGTCGTATTGTGCTGCGTGGTCCAGCTCATGAACGCCCATAGAAGGCTCTCGGCCCCAGCTGCGGCGTGCCATAGGTAGCCTGATACCGCGACTAGCCCCACAAGCAAGCCGAACACGATAGCCGTTTTAAGCACGCAGCTCTCTGCCGCCCATTTCTTTAGTTTTGTACCAGATTTCGGCATTTTGTCTTTTCCTGCAGAAGCACTCTAGTTTGGCGCGTAATTTTAGCGACTGGATTTATTTCTTGAGGATCTCTTTTGTATAAAACAATTCTCTACCCTTGACCTAATCCTAAAGAACGGAGCGTTTATGTCTACTTTGCAGGCCATTTTCATTGCTATCACGGTGGTGATTTTAGGCCTCGTCGAGCTTCTGAGCATTTCGGAGCTTGAAGAGGCGGAAGAATTTACGGCTGCGCCCGTCTTTCTCTTCCATGTCATCTTTGGCCTCGTCTATGGCTGTTTGATATTTGGGTTTGCCATGACTATCAACACGAACTACGCGCCGCTTCCCGCCTGGTTCTGGCCTACAGCCGTTTATGGTGGCTGGATTTTTGGTGCAAGCTTCTTAGCCAATCTCCTCGTGGCGGTTGCTAAAGCTAATACAAGAACCTTGCGAAAAGTCTTTATGGGCATTGCTCTTGTAATCTATGCCCTCGGTGTGCTTTTGCCTTACTCTGGGTACCAGAAAAGCTTAGCTGCAAATAAACGTCAAGACGCTATTGCTACAAAAGCCCAGATTGTTGCTGCTATGGGTAGAATCCCAAAAACCGCTTATCTTATAAACTCCAAAGGCAAAAAGGTATTCCTGAGAGCTTCCTTTAAGTCTTGTCTGCTCCAAACAGCCTCTGGCGGGTGGGTCTTGCGGGTTAGTGATCTAAAAGCCTGTACTCCACGCCCATTGCCTATTTCAGGTAAAATACTTCGGTCCTACGAGTCTCAGCTTAAGTTGCTTACCCATACAAACGATTAAAGTTATTGACCGAGTTTTGCGTGTTCTTCACGAAACAGCAGGCATAAGTCGATTCAGCCCTTAGTTCTTTTAAAATCAGGAGACCATCTGATGGAAATTACGGGAAAAATGATCTCACTGGCTAAAGAGCTAGAGGCTTTGCACCCTGATGTTGCCGTTGTTGATATGGTCGAGACAGACCGTAATATTTATACCATCAAGGTTCAAACCCCCATCGGCGTTTATATTACTGAGGGGTCCGCGGGTCAAATCAGGCAGTTTGTAAAGCGCGATGTCGAAGCAGTCGGCCAGTTCCATTGCGCTTTTTGCAAAACACCCTTAACCTGGTCTAATCAAGTTTCTCATGGGCAATGTCCTTACTGTAACGGCTATTTTGCCAAAGGGCATGATGAGCTTATCACTGCTCTTAAGCTCAATGATCTTTCCGTATCCCACGCACTTGGCTATCTGGATCAATTTAGTACCTTATTTATCAAAGATCCCATTTATCGCCTCGTATGGGGACGGGCGCCAAAGAGCGCTGATTGCGATAATCATGCCGTTTTTAAAATCGAAGGTCCGGAAGTATCCTCGGCTCTTTCTGATGTTCCTGTTTTGTTGAACGTCGAGATCGCCGAAGACGTAGCGGATGAGTTAAAGAAAACCACAAAGATAGAGGCACTTTGTGAGATTTTGGCCGATGAGGACCAGAAAGAAAGTATAACCTTCCCCACCTGCGAGCTCTGTGTTCATTGCGCTATGCGGCCTGGTTCACCTGATTTGAATGAAGACATTCCGATGTGTGCCTACCCTCTTAATGGCCTTGAACTAGCAGAGAATTTCTTCTCCGGTTCTTCCAGCCCGACTCGGCCCACCGAGTTGTATTTTATGTCTGAGCGCAATAAGCATGGCGTAACAGATGGCGTAGCTGTAATTTGGAATCGTTTGCTAACCCAGGTAATTGATTTTATTGAAGAAAAATACCCGGACAAGCCTCTTAAAGCGTTTGCTCCTCCGCCATTCAATAGGTTCATCACGCCTATTTGCAGCCGCTTCAAGCTAATGAAGGATCATTATTCCCTGGATGACTTCCCGCTGGCACTTCTGCGCCAGCGAGTTACTTTGAGCTTTGATGTGGCTGATCTCGTTAGCATTAAAAAAGCACGTGAAGATGAGCAGATCATCGCGCAGTGGCAAGCTGTTTTTAAGAGAATGGGTTCTTTGAAGAATAATCCGGAGGCGGCCAAGCTTCTGTCTGGGCATATCGGTAGCCGAGATATTGACCGAGCGCCTGGTATTGCACTTATCACGTTCCTTGAACGAGAGGTTCCTTTGCTTTTACGCCAAAAAAGCTATGTTGGAAGCAGGCTGTCCGGCTATCTTAATCTCTCCAAAAAAGCGACGATGAAATTAGACAGGATCTTACGAAGCCGCGCCGAACAGCAAGCTAATCATCCGTTTTAGGGCGCACTGCATTTTTGAAATTCGTCGACTCCTGGGGGCTCCTCGAATACGGGGCGTACAAATAGAAAGTCGGCGCTGCTCGCCATAGAGTCCTGTGCTCTGAACTCTAAAGACCTTGTCTTTTTATACCTCCCAGCATAGCCGAGGAAATTAAAACACCGGATTGCCACTTAAGCAACGCTATCCATCTGTAGCCTGAAGGCTCGGAGCCTTCCGCTCATTTGGGTAAGTCGCTATACGCATCAGGACATATGTAAAATAGCAGGAAGTTCATGAAAGTTGCAAAAAGTGCTGCTCGTGTACTCGGCTCACGCGGCGTGAGCGCACAGAGCGATTTCAAGATTTTGGCTAATGCCCATTCGTTTCGGATCCTCTCCTCTGGACTTTATTCGGATAAAATCTCCGCTGTATTGCGCGAAATCGGCTGTAACGCCATAGACTCGCACATCGCAGCAGGGTGCGCCGATAGGCCGATAGAGGTGAAGCTTCCGACTCGACTGGACTCGGACTTCTACATCAAGGACTTTGGCACTGGATTGTCTCATCAGCAAATTCTCGATCTGTACACGACGTATTTTTCGTCTAACAAGGGAGAGAATAACGAGCAGACCGGTGCATTCGGACTAGGGTCCAAGTCGCCTTTCAGCTACACGGATTCCTTTTCCGTCACGTCAGCTCACGAAGGCGTACAGAGAAGCTATAGCGCGTTCATCGGCGACACAGGGGCCCCGTCCATTGCGTTGCTCGACGAGCGACCGGTCAGCAAAGACTGGCCTCGCGGTCTTTTGGTTTCCTTTCCGGTAGCCCCAAAGGATATCACCGAGTTTCACGACAAGGCTAAGGAAATCTTTAAGTGGTTTGAGGTTATTCCGGTTAAGGCAGGGTCTTCAACGCCCCTGTGCGAGACGCCTGAGTTCCGACTTTCTGGCTCGAATTTCAAATTCTTGGGCAGCTTGGGCTCCGCGGGCCACTCCCAGGACTATTGGCGGAACAATGGACCTAAAGTTATCAGCGGAAATGTTGCCTATCCTCTTGATTCCGAGCGGCTTGGCTTACTTAATCAAGTCGAGAGTGCGCTGTTAACCGCAGGGATCCATCTTTTGATGCCCCTGGGTAGCGTGATGCCGACCGCGAGCCGGGAGGAGCTGGAATACGACGATCGAACTCGTGAGAACCTTCATATCGCCCTAGAGGAGGCAGGTCGGGAGATTGCGGCTAGTCTAAAGCAGGCCGTAGACTCCAGTGCTGCCAGTGAGTGGCAGCGCAAAAGCAGGATAAAGGCGTTTGTGACGCAGCTACCCAAGGCTATGGGTCGGCATATCGGCCATTTTGTCGATTTGATGTCGATTTCAAAAAACAAACGTGCTGAGATTCTATCGCTTTGCCTCAACGACAAATGCTTGATTCCAGCGTGGATTGGCGATCCGAGGTTTGATGCAGGAAAGCCCGATGAGTCGGCATCTTCGAGTGCCAATAAACTCTATTCGGTATTTTTCATTGACGTACGAACAGGAAAAGACGGCGTCAAGTCGGTCTACAAACGTGAAGTGGTGCGCGGCAAGGTATTTTGCGGAAAAAGTCAGGACTCCTTGGTCATCCCTTACAGCCGCGAGCCATTGATTGTATTTGCGAATACTAAAAATGTAGTAGGACGCGCTAAGGCTTATGCGCTGAAGGAAAATGCGCCTGTCATCATAGTATGCCCTGCTGGCAATCAGCAAGAATCGCACGTCAAAGCCTATGCTGAGCGCGTTTCGGCTTCCCTGGGTATAAGCAAGGTGGTGGCGGCCTCAAGTCTTCCAAGGGCTGCGGAAAAGCCCTCGCCAGGGAGAACCAGGGGACCCGCTCTGAGTCGAAAAGAGAAATCGGATAAGCTCGACGGCACAGTCATTAAGGTAGTTCTTTGCGGTAAAAAGGATTTTCAGATTAAGGAGCTTGCACTTCGAGACATCCCTGAAACCGCAAGGTTCTTTATCCCTCGTGCTACCGACGAGCTGTCGTCTATCTGGGACAAACACCCGGTTCGTAGTTCTGTCTATTGGCTGCTCAAAGCACTTGAGATTTTAGCAGACAATGACTTCTGTGTTCCGCGAGTCACTGGCTTTGTGCTGTTGAAAAACACGGACCTCAGTCGCAATGTATTTCTAACACGCGGATTCCGCTCCTTGCCCAAGACTGTAGATAGTATTCTTGAAGACCCGCAGGTCTTTAAGCCTCTTAGGAAATTTCTTAATCGTCTTCCGGTTCTTGATTTAGCAGTTAATGATGGCCATTGCTCAAACGAAGGTGGATTAATTGGCACCCTTGTAGAGTTGTCTTGGCTTCACACGGGCTTCAGGCGGTGGTTAAATTCAGCGCTTAAGCAACTCCCGTGTACAAGGAAACTTTTCAATGAGCTATGGGCTGCTAATGCGATCGATGACAAACACCGTACTGTTGACGCTGCGGCTAGAATCCTCATTAGCGTTTCCGATAGGGGTCTTCATAAACGGCTAGGTCTTTCATGCGATAAGCTTATGGTCGCTTACGAGAGATCGATGCGGAAACTCTATCCGATGTCTGAGTTCATTGCAACAGGTTCGTATTTTTACGATTTTTGGAAACATAATCGTAAAGGGGCATTTGAGGTCCTACGATCTACATTTGAGGTTTAATCATTAGATAGCCCCACCTATAAGGTGGGGCTTTTTTATTCCGTTTTGTCAACAGAGTCTTAAGCGTTTTTAATGCTTATTTGTCGTAGCCCCACTACGGTTTTTTTTATATTTCAAAATCATTTTTTATACGCGTGTTCTTTTTTGTTTAACTCAAAATGCTATTCTTAGAATGAATAACCTGGATCGCCATAAGTCGCCTTCTCTGCCTGAACTTCGCAAGCTTATCAACGCAGAGCTAACCCGCTGTCTTTCTGTCGTGGAACGCGAGTTTGGACGACGGTTTCCAAGGCCTTACGTGACATTTGATCTGAAGGGGTTGCGGGCAGGGTCTGCCAGTCTTTTGCAGTGGCATATCAGGCTTAATCCAATATATTTTAACGATCATTTGCGCGAGACAATAGAACAAACGGTACCCCACGAATTCGCCCATCTCGTTGATTTTTCACTGCACCCTGATAATTTCATCAGACGAAAACCGAGAAGAGGCGCTGCGAAGCGCCGTTTATCCTTGCATGGAAAAACATGGAAAGCCATCATGTGTGTACTTGGGGTGAAGCCTGAACGTTGCCATAGTATGTATGTGCCCGGCATGAAAAGGCGGATACCGAAGCGATATAGCTATAGCTGTCCGAACTGCAAAAACATCGTTGTTGTAGGACCGCGGCATCATAAATTGCTTCAGCGAGGAAATTCTCGCGCGATTCTCAAAGATTGCGGTCATTACATCACAGGAGCAGATTGTATTGGGCTTATTGCTTTAACCGGACAAAGACAGCGCGGCTAATAACAATACTAAAAGCGCTTGTTCTAGCACTCCGTCAGTAATCCCTAAAAGTTAATTTTGGCGTAATTGTAAGCGCTGCCCAGAGCGCCGGCCTGTTCCCAAATGCTTCAATACACCAGGGTACAGCTTCCAAAAAACTACGTATTAATACTTACATTTGTTTCGTAGCCGCGATCCTTTGTTTTTTCATCCTATTTGAATCATGAACGGTGTCTTAACGTATAATCGAGGTTTCTATAGGAAGTAACCTCTAACGGAAAGGACTTATTTTATGACCACTTCTAATGTTTCTCGTCGTGCTTTCATTGCAGGCGCAGCTGTTGCGGTATCCGCCCTTGCTGTTGGCATTACTCCACGTCAGGCCCGCGCGGCCGGTGAAGCTCTGCCGCATCTATCCGATAAGGATCCCATGGCTAAGGCGCTGCATTACAGCGACAACGCGACTGCCGTGAGCAAAGCGCAGAACCCAACATACAAACCCGGGGATCGTTGCTCGAAATGTCGCTTCTTCCAGGGCAAGCCAAATGAGGCTTCCGGATTTGCAGGCTGCCAGATTTACCCTGGATATTCGGTAAGCGCAAAAGGCTGGTGTGCCTCGTATAACGCACGCGCCTGACGCGTTTTCGCGCGCCTATCTACAAAATACCTCGGCATCCCGAGGTATTTTTTTATTCTGCGCTTTTACAACTCGCGTCTTTCACGAATTAATTTCCATTTGCGCAGGTCCTATACCCTATAAGGTCAAGACTAAAGAGGTATAAATACATGGGATGGACCGCATATTCCTTAGACGGATTCAGAGGAAGTCCGCTTTCTGCCTTAAAGTCCAAATCAATCTATTTCGTGGGGTCCCAATGGCAGGACGGCACGACAGGCTATGAAATTATTGCCTTGCAGCCTGGGCCTGGCGGGGTTTACGGCCTCGTTAAGCGCTCAGTTCCGAGCAAATCTGATGTCAACATCGCCTTGATTATCGCTGCACGCAAAAAACTCGATACGCTCTACATCAAGGTAATGACGGAATTCAGTTTTCCGTATTACATGGGTATGCCCGAGAGCCTGTTCAAAAGGCTTTCCTCCCCTCAGGATATCCTGGATCAGCTTCCCGGAAAACCTATCGATAGCCTCTTACAATGGCGAGCTGCTGTTTCAGCCCGGCTCGCCAACGAAAGGGTCTATGGGGCTTTAAAACCTGGGGATATCGTAGAGTTCAAAGAAGATATCGTTTTCGATTTCAAGCCCCAACCTGTAACGCTCCGAGAGCTGTTCGTTCAAAGTACCGGCAGATCACTCCGTTTTGCGGGTAGGAAGCACGACGGTAGCTTGTTCAACTGCAGGCTCAGGCGCAAAACCATCCAGGAAAACCCAATCGTTTGTGTTCGATAGCTTTCAGCCACAACCCGCCGCTCGCCGGCGGGTTTTCATCTATTGGAACAGTGCGGTTCTTAATTTTCACGAAACCGAGCGAGTGGTACGCACCGCCAGTATTTGGCAAGTCCGGCAGAAACTTTATACAAACGCCATCGGCAGATCTGCTGCTTACCAGAAATGGCTGGGCCCGCTGCTGAAGATAGATTCATCCCGTTACGAACGTCTGCTGGAGCGCATCGCTAAATAGCTTCTTTACCCTTTCTATTATCAATTAGCGGGCCCAGCACCGCGCGTCAATAATCGAGACATTTCAGCTTGTTTCAGTAGAGGCAATTAGCCCAAGTGTCAACATGCATGGGGTTTTTACCGATTCCCTTGCCGATATTTCGAGGTCACACGGCGGGTCAGCCTCGCGCTAACCACAAAGTAAACCCAGCCCATGATGTTCAATCGCACACTATCGATAAGCCTGCGCCTTGACTGATGCCCGAAAAGGAGCTGATTTAGCTAGTCTCAACTTGGCTCCGTATTGTTTCTGATTTTTATTGCAGCTTGATCCTGTCCCACGGCAAGTTATTTTTGTAGCATTCCAGCAGGACGATCCTTCATCAGTGCGAAGCATAAACCATTTTCTCTAAAGGAGAAATGGACCACGGCATTGACAACAAGCTCAAGAAAACACTGCAGGAGTACAAAGAGCTATTTACGTTGTACGAGGAGGCGCCCGTGCCGAGCGCATCTGATATTCTTCTGAATATTTTCAATTTATCTGGAGAAGACATTCTCAAGAATAAACAATATTGGCACAGGCACCTGGGGGCCTGCTGGGAGAAGCTCGTCAAATCCGTATTTTCTTCCCGCGCTGATTATCAGCACGCTGTCCGTATTCACAAAAAATCACCCTGCGACTTTGCATTTTCAGACAAAGCGATCGATACTAAATACAGATTGGGATCAGGGGACTCCGGCACTCTGGAGAAGCTAGCTAAAAACGCTGCCTGGCTTAAAGCTCTAGGATATTTTCCCGTCATGCTGATTTTACGCTCTGACAATCTCCCGAATGCCCTATCCCGGATGTCCAGTGCCGGCTGGCAAGTTCTAACCGGTGACGATTGCTTTGAGTTCATTCGGTGCCATGGGGGCCTTGATCTTAAAAAGTACATGCTTTCACTGACTACTTTTCACCTTGCTAGCCCAGAAGAAAAACCCCCGAATCACTTCGAGGGTTTATGAATTTGACATGAGCAACAGGTACTAAAAAAGTTCTCAGGTGCCCGTTACTTTCAGCTTGTTCCAGGTAAGCCCGAGCGAAAAATCTGTCTTGAACTCAACCAGCTTGCGAGCCAGCAAAACCTTCTCCACATTCGCCCTGAGTACTTCCCCCGCTTTACCTTTTACGGCAGCACTGTTCTTTAAGAGTTCACCCAGACTGCCGAACTCATTTAACCATTTTGCTGCTGTCTTCGGCCCAACCCCAGGAAGACCTTCGATCCCGTCTGTAGAGTCCCCTGTGAGCGCAAGCAGATCCTGCAGGAGCTCAGGCGCCACCCCAAACTTGTTTTTTACCCAGACCGAGTCATGCCATTCGTTTTTGAAATGATCATACACTCCAACCCCGTATGCCGTGAGAGCCGCAAGATCCTTATCGGTGGAGAGCACTGTCACAGGGCCGCGCAGCAATGCCACCCATTTAAGCGCTACTCCCGCAAGGACGTCATCCGCTTCAACTCCGGGTATCCAAACAACCGATATACCCAGCGCTTCGATTTGGCTGACAAGCCCCGGAATGGCTTGCTTCAACGGTTCCGGCTTTGGTTTTCTATTCAGATGATAGTTCGCAAAGAGGTCATGTCGCCAGGTTTTCCCTTCGGCATCGAAAACCACTAGAGCATGTGTAGGCGCATGCTCTTTCACGGCTCTCTCAATAGACGAAAGTGACGATTTCATGGCGCCCTTTGCCTTATCATCAGAATCCGGCACAGGAATCGCCTCATAGATGCGCCTCACGATGTTTAACCCATCAATGAGAAGCAGAGAGTCTTTTTTATCCGTCATAGTTTGTCGCTTTTTAATGAACCTTGATACGTATAGTGAAGTATAGCTGCTGCAGGGGAATGATTTTGGCCACTATCTACTTATCTACGCCAGCCTCAGGCTATTCCCGTTGTTCATGCATCGTAGTCGGGCCGCGCCTACGCTATCCGTAGCTGTCGCTATACAATGCAGGCATAAGACAGTGTAAAGGAAAACTTATGATCGTTATCGATAATCGCTTTTCTCGGAGCGCGGCTACGGAGTGCGTAACGGAGTTCGACCGGTATCGCAACGGACAGCTGAATCTTCAGCTGTATGTGAAGGAAACCGGAGAGCCCTGGCTGACTGCCAGCGTTGCTGTAGCCGGTGAGGACCTCCCCGAGGGGTGTATGTTCGTCAAGGACTATTCCGAGAACCAAGGGGTTGTGTCGATGCTTTTTAACGCCGGTGTGATCGAGGCGGAACCGGTTAAGTCCGTTCGCAGCGGATTTGTTGAAATCTCCGCTTACCGGCTTACCGAGGCAGCGCTAGCTGAGGCCAATCGCTCGCGTTAGTCTATTCCATAAAGACCCTGTCTTCAGTACAGGGTCTTTTTATATCTACGGGGCCCGTGGATATTTTGCTATACGAACTAAGGACACCATACAAGGGATGAAAAATGCGAACGCTTGCACGTCTTGCCACCCGAGGCTCCGGCCCCGACGGTAAAGACACGGTGGATTTGATTCTAGGTGTCGGCATGAGGGATAACACCCTTAAGCCCGACACTATTTACGAGATCCGTGAAATCATGGACGATCTTGTTTTAATCGAGATCGGCCCCAGCGCGGCTCGTTCTGAAACCCACACCCCCAGAAACATCTGGGCCTGTGGCATTGAACAGGTTGTGACGACATATCGCGACCGTTGGATTTTGACACTCAAGGAGTGGCTCTCCAAGATTGCGTAAGATTAGGATTATGCCATGAATACACAAAGCTTATTCGAGCAACAGGTTGCCATTGCAGAAGAGTATTACCAGAATTACGACTTTGGGTCGATTGTCGAGGACTCTTCAGGATGGGAAGGCCTATCACCTGGAAACGAGTTGAGCCGCCCGGTATTTTTAGAGAACGAAGACCCGCATCAGCCTTCCGAACGCGTAAGATTCGTAGTGCGCTTCAAGGACGAGCAGTCGATCGAAGTTCAAGAAGCGTACGCCATCAACGACAAGGGATCCATCTTTGGAGGTTGTGCCGCTGCTGTTGCAGCTTGAATCTTTTTTTTGAGGTCCCTTCTTGGGACCTCTTTTTATACCCACGGTATTCGGTAGTGGGCTAGCTTGTTAGTGCTGTGCTATACTGGATAACGGCATCTTGAGGCCTTCCGCCTGGGGTCTGCCGAAAGCAGGCCACGGAGAATTTCAAGTCCCGTTTTCACGGGAATCAGCGAGTTTCAGTTTTTCGTGCATTACAGCGCGTAAAGCTCGAAAACAGCAAGCCAGGCACCTGTCGGTAATCCATTGAGCTTTTGCGCTCTAATAACGGAGAACTGTCATGTCTAGTATTAAAGCAGCCAAGCAGGATGCTCGCATCCTGCGCAAGTATCTCAATAGTCAGAATATTACACTGTCTCAAAGTCAGGCACTAGAGGCTGTCGCCCGTCTTGCCAAGCAGCGCAATTGGGCTACATTTATTGCGAACCAGCGGGCTTTGGCGAAGCTCTCACCCTCCAGGGTGCAGATCGAGAATTGGCCTGTGTTCGTATTCGCCCTGGATGAGGATGAGGAAACTTTAACCGAGGGGCTCTATGTGCTTCCATTTGGAACGCGCATTGATGATGAGTCGCGCTACTTGGGCTGGGGCCTATTCGATGACTCTGACCGAGAGGCCTTGACTGTGCTACTTCTTAACACTACCGCGTTCCAGACGCGGTAGTGTTAAGTTTCGCGCTTCGCACTTCATCGGGAAGCACCTGACCGGTGCTTTCGCTCCGGCATGAACCTCTCCCCTCTGTGCGCACTGGCTCGGGCGTCACACCCGCGGAATTACCGGGCTCACGCAAAATGCGCAGGCCCTCGGTCTCGATATTGATTGCTGCATTTTCATCTCTATCATGCAGCGCGCCGCACTCGGGGCAGCTGAGTGAGCGGACACTGAGTTTAAGCTCCTGCAGTTTATGACCGCACGCCGAGCACAGCTTGCTGCTCGGGAAGTAACGGTCGACTTTTACTAATTGTTTGCCGTACCAGGCCGCCTTGTAGGTGAGCTGCCGGGTGAACTCGCCAAAGGCCGCATCCAGCATCGAGCGTGAGAGAAATCCTCGGCTTAAGCCTTTGACGTTCAGGTCCTCTATCGCAATCACATCGTAGTCCCGCACGAGGCGCGTGGTGAGCTGGTGGATCTCGTAGTTCCGGGCCTGTGCGACTTTCGCATGCGCCTTGGCCACTTTCAGCCGCTGCTTTTCACGCCGCTTCGAGCCCGTCTGCTTGCGGGCGAGTGCCCGCTGTTGACGCCTCAGGTACCGCAACCGGCCGACGTACTTCTTGGGCGCCGCAATTTTCTCACCAGTGGAAAGTGTCGCGAGATGCTTCAATCCCAGGTCAACACCGATCGTCTTCCCCGTTGAGTTCAATGCTTCGAGCTTCACCTCAACGCTGAAGCTCACAAAATACCGGCCTGCTGCGTCGCAGGTCAGGGTCATGGTTTTAGGTTTGGCACTCTTAGGCAGCGCTTCAGCCAATCGGATCCGGCCGAACTTCGGCAGTGCGAGATCACCTTTACGCCATTTCGCCGCGCTCACATCCTGAAACCGCAGCTTTCCTCCGTGGCGCCGTTTCTTGATCCGCGGATATTGGGCCCGCTTGGCAAAGAAGTTGGTGAAGGCCCGATCGAGGTCCCTTAAGGTCTGGGTGAGTGCCGTAGCTGGAACGGCGGCGAGCCACTCATGCTCCGGTGTCTTCTTCCACTGCGTGAGCATGCGGGAGACGTCCTTGCCCTTCAGGCGAAGACCGAGTTCCTTATAAGCGGCTCGCCGGAGTTCAAGGGCCGTATTCCAGAGCCAGCGCTTCGCACCCAACGTACGCGCAGCGAGCGCCCGCTGCGTCGCGTTCGGGTACGCTCTGATTTTGAACCCTTTAAGAACTGTGCTCATGCACAGTTTATAGAGTACATTTTAAACTTTTAGCGCTTCCCGATAAAGTCGCACAGAAACTCGTGATCGCCGAGGGACGTCCCGCGCGTTGCGCGCAAATCAAGCTGCGCGCGAGTGACTTAAACCCTCGGGGTCGCTTTCATCCCTGAAAGCTTCGTTGAGCGAAGAGTTTAAGCTTACAGACGATGTTGTGGTGACCTCGGTACATTCTCTTCTTCCGCGTATTGACAAATACGGCTTACCGGCGTACGCAAATGAGTGCGAATCCGCGAAGTTTTTCAGGGAAGTGTATGGCTTAGCCGCGGTTGATGACCTTGAGGTGTCTTTCAAGGATACCGGCGATGATAGCGGGAATAGAGTTTGGTTTGAAGCCAGGATTCACCCCGATACGGCAGCTAAGCTGAAGCGATTTCTTGCAAGGCAATGAGATAGATCTTTCAATGATCAAGCGGCTGGACAGTATTGTCCAGCCGTTTCTTTTTCAGCCCAACTGTTATGCAGAAAGAAAAGACGCCCTTAAAGGCGTCTTGAAATGACTTTAATACCGAAGAGATTTCCTGGCAGAAACCTCATCGAGCATCTGTTCGAACTCCTGCGCATACTCACCTAAAATTTCTCCGAAGATACCCTCATTCAGGCGGTGGCGAAGGGCCTCTACAGACGTCTCCTCCGGTTCCCATTGACCTTCCAGGTCGTAGCACGAGCAATGCGATCCGTTTACCTCATACAGCTGACCTTTACGCTCGAAAACCACGAGGGCTTGCGATTGCAAATAATCAAGCTCGTAGGCGGCAAACAGTATCGTACACCCTGCAAGCTCCTGCTCGTCCATACGGAACTGTTCGGCGATATCAAAGTGTTCTCGATTTGACCGATAAGACATGATGAAATCCTCTGTTGATCTGCACAAATGATGCATTCACAGGAATTTCCTGCCATCCACAGACAATTCACCGGATCTTATGCTTTGGCCTCATCGACTTTGTATAGGTAATGCCTTCGCTTATCCTGCGCGGTGCCCCTTATCGCGCACCCACCGCGGATTTTACCGCGTGATCGCCTTGTCCGTGGCTCTCTTGTCTCCCACTCTGCCCGGTCGCCCGGCTCGGCGCCTCGATGAGGCGTTTGATGAGCGTCAAGTGCTGTACCGAGACCGAGGGTGCGCAGCTTGCAGAACGTAGCAGCCGGGCAGCCTTATCAGCTGTTCTCATGATTGTTCTTCAATCCTTACAAATTTCCTAAAACCTGACTCGAATACGAAAAGGCGGCCTTCTTCACAAACCAGGCCATTCTCCCAATACCGAGTACTGCGAGGAATGACCTGCAAAGTCAATGGCTACCAGGCTTCCGGGGTGCGGGGCACAGTTAAGCCCGATACTGCGCACTCCGTCGATCTCGGCGTCTACCCGCGCATGATGATGTCCAAACAGACTCAGACGCGGTTTGGTTTTTTTCACCAGGTCCCCAAGGCCTTGTGCGGGACTTGCTACTTTGCCGCCTTTGCGGGTCGGCACCACTACTCCGGTGGGCGCGTCGTGAGTCATGATGATATCCAGTCTGCCGTCCGCGGTTTTTCTCAGAACTCTTTCGACTTGATCCTTGGTGAAATGCCGACGCGCCTTACCTTTAAGCGCAGAGGAAGAAATCTCGTAGTCCTTCGGGCTAAAGCACCCCCCTACCGCTCCAATTCTCAACGTTTGTCCACCGAGGTTAAAGCTCAACACCTCGCCGCTCGGTAAATAGGTCAAACCGGGAAGGATTTCCGTGGGTCTTACGAATTTAGCCAGATAATCGAAATCTTCGTGATTACCGGGAATGAACACCGTAGTTCTTGGAGCCGTTTTATTTTCGTTTACCCATTTTGCGAAATCGCCCGGTCCGTCCCGTTTTACGGTTGCTTTATCAAGCTTTCCAGGATCAGGCCACGCTCCGAAGTCTCCTACATGCAAAACCACATCGAAGCTCACACCGAGCTGCTGCTCAAACTGGAGCACGTGATCAAACATTTGATCGATGGCGCCGTGAATATCACCAGCTGCACATACCAACATTTTAAACACCTTTACTGTTCATTTTTTTTATGATCCTATTGAGTATAGTGTTTTGTTTTATGCCACATCTGCTTCAGCAGAGTCAGGCCTGTCGCTACACCCACCAATGCGCCAGGGCGACGCTTAGCGTCAAGTAGCGCACATCACAATTTTAACCGATATACTGTTTCAAAGGAACGTCATGCCGATGAGCGCTATAAATAACTTTCGATCCATGATTATGGTACCGTTTATCGCTTTTGGCTGCATTGCTTTGCCTCAAATCGCACTGGCAAATCAAAATTCAGTTTTAACCATAGCGCTCTCACCGGCGCGGCTCGCCGTCAGGCCCGCACTTCTTCATGCATTTGGTATTGTAAAAGCTCGGGATGAAGTCCGCATAGACTCCAGGGTCTCCGGGCTGCCTGTCATTTATGCGCAACCTAGGGTTGGTGATGTGGTTCACAGAGGAACTGTTCTCGTTAGATTTTCCACCAAGAGCACGCGTGTCAAAATTTCGCTGGCAAAGGCCGCCCTGGCGCGGGCTAAAGCTGATTATGCAGATGCCTTAATCAAGCAGCACAGAGCGTTGCTATTGCATAAAGAGGGGATGCTGAGCGCCCAGGCTATTTTAGACATTGATACCCGAGCGGCAGTTGCCGAGGCCGCTCTCGCCACAGCCGATGCCAAGCTAAGAAGCGCACGACTGGCCCTTGCGCATACGACTATCGTCTCACCTTATTCCGGAGTAATTTCCTCCAGGACGGTCAGCTTAGGAGAAGTCCCTTCGACGGGTACCGAACTGTATCGGGTCATCCGAAACGATACGCTTCAGTGGGAGCCCCAACTTACGGCAGCACAGCTTACTCGCGTTAGACGAGGAATGGCCGTGACTCTAGATGGGCCTAGCGGGTCTTTCTTTAAAGGCTTTGTGCGAGAAGTGTCCCCCGCACTCGACCCGCATACCCAAACTGGACTGCTGTACGCTCTCCTAGGCCGCAGTCCTTTGCTACGGGCCGGGACCTATTTAAACGGTACGATATTACTTGGGCGCAGAAAAGTCATTCTGGTTCCCTCACAAAGTATTGTTGTCCGACAGGGTCTGTCCTATGCCGTAACGTACAAAAACGGGCATGCTCTTTTTATCCCCGTTACGGTTGGCCACCAGGGCCCAAATCAAACGGAAGTGCTAAGCGGACTGCCAGCAGGTGCCGAGATGATCTCTCAAGGCGCTGGCCTTTTGAACAATGGAGCCCCTGTAAGTGTGGCGGCGGCTCCTAGGTAGGACGAGGTCACTTCACAGTCGTCGCTATACAAAAGGATACTATTAAAGGTCATCTGGAGTAGTTTATGTCGGCTTTTGAAATTCGTATTACGGCGGCGGACGCTCGGCTTGCCGATCAGGCAACCAAATCTCTTGTGGAGCTTGCCCACAGCATGGGCGCAAAGGTCAACGGGCCTGTTCCGCTTCCTGTCGTCAATGGAAAGCTCAAGCCAGAAGAAGATCCGGCCAAGCTTCAACTGGCGCGGGAACGTAGAGCGCTTTACAAGAGAGTCTTGCGGATCCTTGAGCCTTCTGAAGACGCCATGCTGGCGTTTGCCAACGTGGTTCTTCCAAATGGAGTTCAAAGCCAAATTCAGGCTGTCTGAGAGCATATCTATCATAGCAGCTCCGTTACCGGGGCTGCTTTCTTTCTATCGCGTTTCGAGACCTCTTCACTCCTATTTCTTAGGTAGTTAAGGCTGGTTTGCGCAAAGTAAGAGTTTCGGCCAGCTGCTCTCATCGGGCTTATGCGCGCTTTTTTTACCTCTCCCTGGCCAATTTTATACCCGCTCATCTTTTCTGTTTTAAGAGCACCATTGCTATACACCTCGATGTTCTTGTTAATTACTCCAAGAGCAGACCCAACCTTGACGAAAGAGTACAATATGCCAAAACCTATGCGAGTTTTTCGATCCTTTAGCATTTTCGCGATTCCATTCAGCCTGTTGCTGTTTTCCGCTCCGCAAGCCAAAGCAGTCAACATCAATATCACCTATGACTCCAGCGTGTCGTCCGCTCCGGCTGGATTTAAAAACGCAATCAATTATGTTGCGCAAACCTTTGACAGCTATTTCACAAACCCTATTAATGTAAACATCAACGTTGGTTGGGGTGAGATTAACAACGGCGCCGCCCTAAAAGCCAATGCGGTAGGGGAAAGCGATAGCAACTACTACAATGTTTCTACATTGTATAATACAACGGCAAACGATTTGTATGTCACAGATAGCGCGGCCAACAATTCTACTGTCGCTCAGACGGCTGCACAGCATATTCCCGCAACGTTCCCTAGCACCACCAACACACTTTACATCTCATCCGCGGACGCCAAGGCTATTGGGCTTGCTGCAAACAGCACCGCTAGCGACGGGTCTGTCGGGTTCAGCTCTTCGTACAATTATTCCTTCAACACCACCGGGCCGACCCCTGCAAACACATATGGATTTGTTGGGCTCGCTGAGCATGAGATCAGCGAGATTCTCGGCAGGACCGCAATGCTAAGTCTCTCATCCGGCGCCATTGCCAATACTCCGGTTGATTTGTTCCGATATACCGCGCCCGGGGCCCTAGACCTAAGCTCTCCTAGTAGCGCCAACTATTTCTCTGTGGACGGCGGGGCCACATCGATCAACACGTTTAATACCATTAGCGGCGCGGACTACGGCGATTGGGCTGGAGCCACTGCGGATGCTTTCAATGCGTATATTGGGGCACCTGGGGTTACGGAGCCCTTTACGACGGCAGACCTCTCGGTACTTAATGCGATAGGCTGGCAGACCTCAAACGCCACGTACACAACCGTAGCTGCCCTTAGCGCCGCCTCTACAGGAGTTCCAGCGCCTCTGAGCACCGCTCTTCTGGCTATTGGCCTCGCGGGGTGCGCGCTGGGCGCTTCCAGAAAATTCAGAAGACTTAGCCCTAGCCCGGCATGAGCGAAGCTCTGCACTAAGTAAATAAAAACAGGCTCATATTTGAGCCTGTTTTTATTTAGGCACAGCCACGACACACGTCAGCACACTCGTGAGATTGCGTATACAAACGGGTAGCTACAGGTAGACGGCTATAAGCGGTCTCTTGTGATTTAAACATATTACTTGAAACTGCACGACAAATACACTATTTCACAGGAGTTTTATATGGCTCACCATCTACTTGGATTTCTAGGCGACGCGCTCGTAGCGCTAGTCCTGGTTGCATTTATCATCTGGCAAGGCCGAGAAGCTTTAAAAGAATACAGGTCTCGAAAATCCGGTAAAAGCTCAAATAAGGATAAGGCCTAATCGCGCTTTATAAAAAAGCAGATCGTCCGCAACGACAGGCCGTCTAATACCATGAATTGGTCACAATCACATTACTCCACGCTCGTTCTATCGGGCGGCTGGCCTGCTTTGCTCTTTGCTTTTTATGTTGCTGGACTTGCGCTTTCTCTCACGCCCTGCTGCCTGCCCATGGTCCCTATCATCAGCGGCCTGATTATTCGCCAGACGCCAAAGCCCACTACTCTGGGGGCCTTCGGGCTAGCTGTGTGTTATGTGCTCGGCATGTCCTCGGTATATGCGATGGGTGGGGTGTTCTTTTCTGCCGCTGGCCTTGAGCTTCAGGCGGTTTTTCAAACCCCTTTAGTCATAAGCTTATTCTCCGGCATTTTCGTGCTTCTTGCCGCTTCAACGCTGGGGGCCTTTACACTGCAAATGCCCTCTTTCCTTCAGACTAAATTCGCAGCCTTAAGTGCCCGGCAGAGCGCGGGGAGCTTTTTGGGGATGCTTTTAATGGGATCGCTCTCAGCACTCATTGTGACAGCGTGCGTAGCACCCGCCATGGTAGGCGCTCTTGCGATCATAAGCCGTTCAGGAAACGTTTGGCGTGGCGGCGCTGCCCTTTTTTCAATGGGACTGGGCATGGGAACCCCTTTGATCTTGGTGGGGGCCTCTGCCGGACGGCTTCTGCTTCGCGCAGGCCCCTGGACAAACCGGGTCAAAGAACTATTCGCAGCAGTTTTCATTGCAATAGCCGTATGGCTCCTGGGCCGAATAGTTCCAGATGCTATCGAGCGATACCTGTGGACTCTACCTTTCTTTGTAATTGCATTCGTATTGCTCAGGGCCGCACCACATCGCCCTTCTCGGGGCTGGCCTTATATTCTCGTTGTGTTCTTATGCATGACGGCCATCGTGTACATTCTAGCTTATCGATCGCCTGCCCCTCAGAAGGGAGCGCTTGGGGCTCGCTCTGCCCACCATGCTGAAGTGGCGCAATTTAAGCCTATAAGCTCCCTGCACCAACTCGATTTGGTCCTGGCTCATTCGGCTTTAATCAAAAAACCTGTCATCGTAGACTTCTGGGCCAACTGGTGCACTTCATGCAAAGAAATGGATGCAACTACGTTTGCGTCGGCTGCCGTAAAAGCGCAGCTTTCCAAATTTTTGCTCTACAGAGTAGACCTGACCCAATACACTTCTGCGGATCGAAGGCTCCTGGCCCATTTTTCCATCTATGGCCCGCCGACCTTGTTGGTTTTTGGCCCAAACGGGCAAGAGCTCATTAAAGACAGAGTGATAGGCTACATGCCCGCCGAGACTTTTGAGGCCAGACTGCACAAGATTACGAACAAACTACGATAGTTCAATCAAAATACCAACAATACGATAGCTTACTAGCCCTTGTCTTTGGGCACCGGGGCATAGTCTTTTACGATATGCCCTCTTGAGGCGTCACCTACCATATGGGGTCTGACCCATGTTTTCTTGCCGCTTGCAAGTCTTCTAATATGCCCTCTTCGATAATGAAGTCGCGGGGAAGCATGAGCCGTACCGCCCGGCTCTCTTTCTCTTTGGGTTGTTCCTTTTATCTTGAGCACCTTGTACTCAAAGAAAGGAGCCTTTCCTGCTGCAAGTCTTTTTTTATTGAGCTTGAATGGAGCCTCTATGGCCTCCGTCTCGATATTAGTGCATTCAAGCAAGTTACAGAGCTCAACGACGGACATCGCTTCAGCTGCTGCATCGTTCGTCATCTCCTTAAGAACGGTTCTTGGTGAAGCGTCACGCCCTAGCCGTTCATTCGTATACATCCGGGTTGCCAGGGTTTCCTTGCATGCCAAAACCTGCACGGCTATCTTCTTATCCGAGTCCACTAGCCTTATTTCTACGTTAAGCGCGGATCTGTTTTCTCGGGTAATCAAAACCGGATCCAACACTGGAATCCAGCTTTCCTTATCGACAAAGTGGCCCATTACCGTTCTTCCGGCCCTAAAGCCAAGAATAGGCCAAACCACAAATTCCCCGTGGCTCGCATCCCCGTAGTCTTTTTCAATCAGCTGTCCGAGTGGTGTGGATGGATCGCTGTAAAAAGCCAGCACGCAGGCTCTATCCGGTTGCTCTTCGCGGGCCGCGCGGTATACCCCGTCAAATGAGCTGACGTCTGTTACTTCATATTCATACTCAATGCAGATCGCGTCAAACGGGAGCTTTGGGTAATCGACATCCTCGGAAATCATATCCAGGCGATCCAGAAATTCCCCGTTAACCGGGCCTATAAACTTAACGCTTTTATCGAGCCAATATAGGGCTTCCTTCATCCGCGTTTCGATCATATCGTCCTTAACCGCGGATTTTTCATGCGTTAAGAGATAGTCCCTGAAGCACTCTATCGCATGGGTCGCAAAATTACGCGGGGTCGATGCTGAGTCCATAAAGGAGCCTTGCCGTTGAGCGAGCTGCGCGAATTGTAGCCGCTTTCATAGCCATAGTCAGCCCTGTAAGGCTGCCCTGAATTTTGCGCTAGATTCTCTCATAAATTAAAAGAAATGCGGTTTTTAGCCTCACGAGAGGACTTTCAGATTTGAAAAGTGCCCGTTCCTATACCTATCAGGAACTAAAAATGTGAGGCTAACCATGAACAACTATTTCTTTGTTCTGGGAGCCAAGGATCCTGAAATGCAAGAAATTGCAAGGGTTCTTGATGAACAGAACATCTTGTACGGATACGCTTCGGTAGGGGGCGCCCCGGTGCGCACGTCTGAGGCCTACAAAGCCAATGGCGTGAATGCCTTGATTCCTCGTGGATCTAAGATTGTTTTCGTCGAATGCGACGTAATCGGTCTGTTTCCTGAGGAAATCTGCGATCACCACAATGAAGGTGATCCTGGGTTTGGAATGCCACCTGAGCGATATATGGAAGGGTCTTCCCTCGGACAGGTCTTGAAGCTTCTTGGGCTTACCCCAACGCATGAGCAGCAGATTATCGCTGCGGCAGATCACTGCCTTCGTCATGCCTATGCCGGAAGGTGCCCTGGGGTTACCCCTAAGGAGCTTGCCGACTGGCGAGAGCGATCGCGAGCGGCGTTACGGGAAATTTCCGTTGAGGAACTTCGAGGCCGCATAGACGCGGCTATCGAGGCGCTGAAAAAGGCACCCAGAATACGAATTGCGGATGAAGACGTCGCGTTCTTTTCTGCCGCTGACGAGAAGCCGGAGGAAATGTCCGAGGCTAGTGCTCGGACGGGCATTCCCTTCTGCTACGTCAAGTACGAAGTGAACGGAATAAATAAGTCCAAGATCATGTCTGCGGCTCCGCGCACCATCAAAACATGGATGCGTGAATGTAAACTGAAGGACGTTTACGGAGACCCTGAGAGAGGATTTGCCGGAGGCTATCTTTAACCACCATTCAATCGCGGAGCTCTGCTCCGCGTTTGTCTTTTTATATCTGTATAAAATTGTATTCCTAGACCGATACAGCAATGGGATATTCGGGTGACTTATGCTTAAAAAGTACGTTTTGATAGCGGGCCTATTGGGCTCAGGTTTATCGATTACCGCACTCGCGACAAACTGCCATACACATTTTTCAAGTACAGGCGGATTTTTTTCCGGAAAGACATTCTCTTCCTGGATAAATCAACCATCAAGTCCGCCGTCCGATGCCTATCAAAGGCTGTTTCACACTTTATGGCTTCAGCACTGGCAGAATGAGCAAGGACAGCCTGCCCTTTATCGAATTTCCGCTACTAACTCACAGTCCCGTCCAGGGAGTCCTCAGGTATTAACGAT
>JAEHJW020009713.1_pt1 | contig 34268 bp, 31 predicted proteins | sample 9271431 | NCBI WGS metagenome assembly JAEHJW02 | reverse complement strand
AATCGGACACATATTACCTAAACAGGATCTACCGCAACGAGGGTTTGAAATTGAAAATCATACTCATCATTGACACCACGGTTCTGTATGATGTCTTAAAGGACGAGATCGAAAAATACCGACAAAGCAGTTTCAATATTCACAGACTCAGCGCAAAGCAAATCATGCATGCATGGATGGCCGAGACGTCTTTTGTTCAGTCCGGATTTGTCGTTGAGTTGCCTTTTTCTTTGTCTCTTGAGGAGCTAAAAACGATAGGCTCGATAGGCATGCATTCTTTTGCTGAGATACAGCTATACTCGTTAATGGGGAAAATGAGAAACATCGTCCCCATGGGGGACTGTTACATTTCTACAGAACTGAAACACAACAACGCTTTTGTGTTTAAGATTGAGTCCCATAATTCTGTCTTCTAAAAGGACCACATAGATGTTAGTCGAAACGGAACTGAAGTATGGCATATTTTTGATCGATGTCGCCGCACGCATCGAACACTATAGCAGGACATTCAAGAAATTGGAGACCGCTTACAAAAACAACAAAAAGACCGAATTCGTTAGCGAACAACTGTCTAAGATTTCGTTGCACGACATCAGCGAGCTTGTAGCGGCTGAGGTCGAAGACATCTTCAACGCCACCAAACGGTGGTTCCATGGCCAGAGCCGAAACGAAGACGTTCTAGTAAGGATTTATCCGGCCCTATCGCTGACAGCCGTCGGCAGAGACAATGAGTTGGTAAAGCCACTTGCCGAAGACTTTGTTCGTGCCACCGAAGAAACCAGCACTACCCTGTCGTTCAATGAGTGCTTGTTTGACGCGCTCAGGACTGACGATAGTCCATGGAACGTGTGGGAGGCGAAGCCAATCGACACGCGTGGTGGCGTAGAGTTAAGGTGTCTAGGAGACTACAGAATCCACGAATGGACGCGTCTGGTTAATGAAGGAGCTATCCCATTTAAGGACCCGATTAGTGGAAAATACGATTTTCTGGACCCTGACGCCATGGCCATCAACGAGGCGTGTGCCGAAGACCTACGTAACTTCAGGCGTAAGTTGCGTAAACCATTAGAAAAGATCACTAAACTTGGATGGGGGTTTTTCTAATGTTAAAAACGATATGCATCATTGTGGCGGCCCACGAGGCGCTGTCGATTATGGGCAATTATGAGGTTGAGGTGTCGGCCAAAACGATGCCGATGCTCCTTGACTTCTTTGATGCGTTTCTTCAGAAGGCTCTTTTCGAAGAGCCCATCGGAGAAGAAGCCCTAATGCATAAACTCATGACGCTCGGCGCCAACTACTACGGCGCTCAAGAACTTATGGCTATGCTTCACGATAGTTTCATTTGCAATATTCATCGGACAATATCCAGATATAACAGCGAAGGAAAGTATTCCGTTTCGTGTTTCGTAATACACGATCTAGGGAAGATAGAAATACAGCTGAAGGAAATACGCATCAAGGAAGCCTCTTTGGTAGATTTGTTGAGGCTGGATTTGTTGGAGGGGATGGAAAGAGGAGATTACTTCAATGAGCGCTATAGGGCACTTCTCGGCAGTTAGGACAGACATATCTGTCCTGATTTTTCCAAAGGAACTCGTCGATGGTTCTGTTGTTGGTTCGGAGATCGATTATCTAAGACAAAACGGGCTTTCGTTGACTGAGATCATAGAAGAAGCTTTAAAGCTCATCATCGAAATAGGCGTGCTAACCCCCACTAATCTCCGGTATGCACTAGATCCAGAATACGTCTACCCTCGAATCGATCTCCTTTACGATTTCGAAGAGCTAGAAGATAGACTTGAAGAACTCAAGGCTGCTGGCCTTATGTCAGTGCACGCAACTAACGATACGTTGGTCAGGGTTGTTCAGGTGGCGGAATGGGTTACGTTCGGTTTTTACAAAGCACTTTTTATGTCCGTTATAGCAGAAGCCAGGAACGTTGCATTGAAGAATGCTGGTCGTTTTATAACGTATCCGCTGATAGACAGTCTAGAGATCAGAGAAACGCCTGACTGCTATACATTGGGTTTTAGGTGGGTGTTTGGTTAGCCACAAACAAACCTCGGCATTAAAGGAGCGCGAATGAATAGGCAAGTCGTCTTTAGGTTCCACTACACCAATCCGACAGAGGACCAGGAAAGAGTTCTAGTCATGCTCGAAAGATTTTTGGGCATGATCCGCGAAGAGGTCATCGCGTGCGGTGTTGGATGGTTTCTGAGCATACAAAGATTCTATTATCCTTCCGTGGAGTTTGGCGATGTTTTCTATAGCGACTTTAGGCAGGACTTCCAGAATACGATGGTCGGTATTGTAGAGGCCCTTGAAGACCAATACCGCAATTCTAGCAATAGCATGGACACTTCTTCCGAACTGTTGCCTATGGATAGCTATGGAATGGCCAAAATCCTTTTAGACTATTTCGAAAACTCCTTTCAGACGTCTTTAGAGGCAATTAAGGGAATCAAAACGTCTCTTGCAAATATGGGATATGAAGAGGAGACGATCATTAACTGCGCAGGAGGGACCAGAGTATTCATTCATCCCTTGCAGGCCGTTATGGATATTTTAATCCCTATATAGGAGATTTAAGATGGATGCTGCCAGTTTTGGTATGGATGTCGTGATAGCCGCCAGTGAGCCAACCGAGTCAAGCATGCTGCCAGCGATAGTAAGACCAGTGCTTAGGCTTCGTGTTTTGCTGGACACCCACATCCTGATGGGGACAGAAGAACCCTCGATTGAAATGCTTAATGTCCTGCGCGCAGCGACAGACATTATTGGCAGCGCTGGCCTCGTGCTCGATTACGAATACAACGCCGTTGCCATCGAGAATTGCATTAAAAGAAGCGTCTCGCCAGATTTTCTTGCCGACCCATACTGGGGTTGGCGTTTTATGCACATGTTGCACGTAATAACCTCGTGCATTGCTCCAGCTATGCTCTTCAATGACGATCCGTTAATTGATCGAGAGCGAGACTATGTCATAGACGAAGTCTTTATGCATTCGTGTTCTCCGCAAAAAACAACCCTAATCTATGTCCTAAAACCTTTGTTTTGAGGATAGGAACACCTACTCTTTCAGGAGCCGTTTATGGAACTGGTTAAAGACGAGACAGTGGCTGTCGTTATATTCAATGAAAGCCCGCGCATGTCCTTCTACAGAGCTCTCGTGGCAGAAGCAGCTGGCCCTTTCGGCATCGACATTGACGACATACTGTCTGACATCATACATGGTGTCTTTTATGACCCATCTGACATTGAGGTAGACGGCCCATTCGCTTCTCGAATGATGGTTCTGATTAGTGGGTCTTCCGCCGAACTGTCGGACGACGTACTTGGTCGCTTACCGTTTGGAGAGCTTACGCTCCCTGCTCTTCTGTCTTATGTAAGAAGACAAATGATCGACGAGATGACAAGCATGATCGAGTCTATCGAAAATATCAGAGCCGACGGTAATATCTGGACGCAGCGTTTCGAAATCGATTACGTAAGAACGCATCCAAACGAAATCAAACTGACCGTTAAAGGCACTAGAAGGAAGGACTATATCCCCTAGGGAGACAATCCATGTCTGTCGCCGTAAAGAAGCTTTATATCGTTAAAACAGAACATGGCATTCGAGATGCCTTTTCGTTTCTAACAACACTCGAATCGACCACCGTCAATCTCGAAATAATCCTCAAGATCATGGTGGAGTCTTTGTCTGATCTGGATCGTCATGGTCATTATAGGGATGTTTTTTACCAGAACATGCTTTCTGTGGTATCGCTGGTTGATAGCCTGCGTTTCGCGAACTATATGTTAGGCTTCTACGACTGGCTATCCGATGTTCTGCTTAGTTCAGGCGTGTGGAACACCCCAAGCAATGACTTTAAGGTTGCTCTAACCTACCACGGGTTGCAAGGATACGATTTGGTCATCGAAGTATCGTTGTGGCCAAAAACATTTTAAAGAGACAAAACAACATGAAGCGTGTTTTAATTGATCCGCAAACAATCCCGGAGTTCGTCGAGTGGGCTCACGAGATTTTGGATCCAGACGACATCGACCTTCCAGAAGAGTGCGACTGCCATTGCAGGAACAGACTGAAAAGAATCAGAAATGCTTTTATCAAGTTCTTTTGCGAAACAAAAGAAGTTGCTGAGACTGACTCCGAAGCAACCGAAGAGAAAGAGAAGAAACTAATGGCCTTCTTCCTTAGAGTACTTCCTATTACGCCAGAAACTTTGATTGACATCGACGTCGACGTCATGAAGACTAACAAGCAGCATCTTGTGGTGATGATCGTCAACGAGGAATGACACCCATGGCAACTGCCCCGACTATCCCCAGTAACTTCCTGGGCACGTTCGTATCCTTCACGGTTTACCCATCGTCGATCCTAGGATCCAGCTATCAAGACGTAAAGCTGTTAGCGATCCTGGATTACCAGACCGCAATGACGTATGCCGATGTAGCGTCCATGCACGCGAACGTCTATCCGTTAATCCCACAAGCCGATCAACCCCTTAACGACTTCACGTCATACTCGTACTTGAAGATTGAGTTCTCGAGTGGGCAGATTGGCATTATAGGCATTCCTTGGATTGTTGGTTGGAATACGGCAGCCAATTGCGGACTGACACAAGTCGTCAATAGCACCATCACGGTCGTTGTGACTGGCGTTAGTGCTGCCGACCTCCCGATCATCCAGCAGATGCTGGTTATGAACGGATACAACAACATTTCGTTAACACTGACCTGATCGAGTATTTTTTTCTGCAATACTAATAATGTGGAGACAAGCCACTCAGTCCACCTTGGTCTCCTGCTCTGCGTAGCTCATTCAGCAGCGGGTAAGTGATTGCCGACGCCGATCTGCCACTGCCTATATGAATATGGCAAACCGCTGTTGCTACTCAGAGCCGTTTCCTCACCAGCTTCCTGCCCGTTACGCTCCTTTCGGGTAGTTTTGGAGCTCGGTGAGGAAACACCTATTTGTGCCGCGTTTTTTCCGAGTCATTAATTCACGCCGGCACATTAGACTATGTGCATGGGACAAGGGTTTGAGCCTCTCCTTCCTGATGGAGTGGTTTCCGGCTATGGAGATTTTAGATGAATCTTTTTGTGAACGATAAATCCTCCTATAAAAGAAACTTCGAGGTCCTAGATGCGTGGGTACGAGACATGACGACCACGCTACAGCTGGCGACTGGTCAGCCGAAAGAAGTTTGTGAGGCCTTTATAAAGAAGGAGATGGAGCCAGGAGGAAGACTGCGACCGAGGGATCCAAGAACGACGTACTTAGAAAGACTTGACTGCGACAGATCCAAACACACCGGATCGTTGATGGGTTATATCAGACACATCGTCAATACCAGATCGATTATGGCGCCCTCGATGACGGTGTATTTCCATCCGAGCAAAATAGTAGCCCTTCTTGGCAAGTACATCGTGCGGAACCTAAACATTCGTAATATGTTTAAGAAGGAGATGTTTGCTTCTACGATGCGCGGCGATGCCGATGGCGCGGCTTTCAACAAAAACATGCAGACGTCGTTTAAGTACAAGAACAATTCACTCTCGGGTGCTCAAGTATCTGGGGGCAACGTTTTGGCCAACAAGTCGGCTCACCCATCGCTAACATCGACGTGTCGTGTCTCGGCTAGCTACGGAAACGCCAACAACGAAAAGCTATTAGCCGGGAACAGACATTATTGGTCCCCTGCGATTACAATAGCCAATATAGTATCTCTGGCCAACAACACTGACTTGGCTGGCGTCGATCACGCCATGAAAACATTCGGTCTCCGTTACCCTTCCGTGGACGAGGCCATGGAGTGTGTTCTTTACAGCAGTCGCTTGTACTGGAGCGATGTCCGTGAAGAAACTACCATACGTCGTTTGTTTGTTGGTATGTCGGATGCACAAAGAGCGGCTGTTGTATACGTCAGCGACATGTACCATTTGGCCAAATACAATGCCAAGTTTGTGCACGATTTTTTAGGGGCCATGATTAGTATTCCTAAAATACCCATCGAAAACCCAGAAAGTGTTCTGAAAAGCGTTACAGGCGACATTGTTACTTTGTCGTCATATTTGTGCGCAGGACTAATGTCTGGACGCCTACTCAAAGACCTTAATAACCCAGATTCCAAAAAGAAAGACGGTACGTCTTGTTACGATCCGGAAACCTATGCGATTGTAGCGAATACAGCAAAAGGTATCGAAGAAGTTCTGAGTAAATACCAACCCATCATAAATGGTTTCTGGAAGACCCCCAACCTGGCTCCGTCAATCATGCATATCCCTAACATGCGCAGACGGTGTGTGTTGGTCTCAGACACAGACTCCACAATCTTCACAAACCAGTTCTGGACGCGGTTCTACACTGGACAGGACGACTGGTCGGAAACATCGAACAACATAGCTTACGTAACTACGTTTCTAGCTTCCCAAACGGTTATGCATGTTTTGGCGTGCATGTCGGGTCATATCGGGATGGCAGAACGCGAGATTCATCGGATCTCAATGAAGAACGAGTTCTTCTTTCCGGTGTTCGTTAAGACCTCGATGGCCAAGCATTACTTTGCCTATATATCGGCACAGGAAGGAAACGTCTTCAGTAAGATGAAGCTGGAATTGAAGGGCAAGAACCTAAGGGATTCGACAGTCGCTCCGGCCATCAACCAGAAAGTACAGGACTTCGTTAAAGCCATAATGGATAAAACCATGAGTGAGGGACGAATCAGTACAAAATGGGCCATCGATGAGGTTCTGGCTGTCGAAAACTCTATCATCCAGAACATCAAAAACGGCAACGCCAGCGAATTCACGACCATGCGACTAAACGATAAGTTGGCCTACAAAAACCACGAATCGTCCAACTACCGTTATCACGATCTTTGGAATAGTGTCTTTGCGCCCAAATACGGCATTGCCGAAAACCCTCCCTATACGGCCATCAAGGTGTCATTGTCGACATCCAATCGCAGTAAGCTAGCCCGTTGGGTCAGCAACATCCAGGACAAGGAGCTCTCCGATAGGCTAAAGCAGTGGTTGGTCGAGAAAGAGGTGGATTCTTTGGCAATGTTGTTATTGCCGCCTAGTATTGTAGCCGAGAAAGGGGTGCCGGAAGAGATCATTCCGGCCATTGACTATCGAGGGATTGTCTATAGCAGTTGTGTGGCTTTTTACCTTGTGCTTGAAGCGCTCGGCATCTATTCTGTTGACGATAAGAAAAACAGATTACTGTCCGACATCTATACAGACCCAATAACGCCATAAGGCACAGAGGGAGTCCCTAGGGACTCCCTTTTGTGTTTTGTGTTTGATGGATTCCACGAACGAGTGTCTTATAAACCTCTTCTTTAATGCGAGTTGGTAGATCGTTGAAATAGATCTTGTCGGAATAGAGATCGCGTAAATCTATCATTAAGAGGTTCTTAAGGTTCTTGTTCCACCGACCTCCTGCTGCGTCGTCCAGATTCAACAGAAAACGAATAAGAGGTATCTTGGCAACCAAAATAGCCCAGTCGATTTGTCGTGTCTGTACGTAGTCTGGCAATCTAAAAAGTCTGAAGAGATCTCGATGAAAGAAGAGAGGCGTTTGCGTCATGGTCATCGGGATATCTAATGTACTGTCGACCAAGACCTTTAGAAGCTCTTTAATCCATGCATCCATGAATCTGGTGTAATCGATCAGAACGAACGGATGAACACGTCTAAAGGCGTCTGGTTGTATTCTGCGCTGTATACAATCCATCCGATTGAAGACGGCCAAATCGAAATGCGTGAACAACATGTTGGGAAGGACGAACATAGAAACAAAAGACGTTACTGTAGGCATTGCATCTGTGCTATCCTTGACTTTTCTCTCTTCCTCATACCAACGACGAAACATTAACGCTAGCATAGGAATATCGATGTTGACGACCACCACTCCTTTATCGGCCGGATACGGATACTTTCCATTGGGAACGGCCATAGAGAGGTCAGTGAAGGGGTGTCTACATACCTTCACGGGTTGTAGGTTAAACCATTCCTTGACGGCTGCTTCTACGTCGATGTCGTAGTTTAATGTCGTGATAATCTCTGTCGTTGTGTTGTTGTAGAATGTATTTTTGGTTCTCACTCCCCCGCGCCAAATAGGAGACGTCAGCCTCATGGCCGCAGATAGCTGTTGAGATTGGTCATAAACTCTATCCACAAACTCATTGTACGGGAGATCTAATCGAATCTGAATCGAATTCAGTATCGTCACCAGTAGGTGATCGTTCAGAACCATAGTTGGGTAGGTTCTGTAGTAGCGAAGAGTTTTCTCTATATCAGCATCGATGCCTCTTTTGAGGAACTGAATGCCAGGAATAGTGATGGCTCCGCGCTGTCCTAAGGCCCTTTCGGTGAGCAAAGCAAACATAACAGGAGCCCCTCAAGTATTTTTTCCCATCCATACGATATCCTTTGAGAAGTGATCCTTTTCAGGCTTTAGGGAGTTTCCCTAGAGCGTTCTGGATATGGTCAAGTCTAATCGTGTTTTGATGCTTGATCGAAACAAAAATCAAGTATACATTACATACTTGTACAGATCCAAGAGAGTTTTTTGGGACAGTACAACCTTAATCGCGATTTAAGGAGCATTTAACGCAATGGCCATCAATGACAAAAACGAGCAGCCGAAGCAGACTGCCCATGCAGCACCGACTGAAAAGCCGGCTAGTAGCGCAAAGGCCGATATGGGAGATTTCTCTTTCTCCCGTCCGCAACAATCCACCCGTACGGAGAACAGTGGCATGAGTGAAGAAAAGAAGAACTACGGTATCGTTAGCTCCAGCATGAAAAGCCGCCGTGGCCGATTTGGCCGTGGGGCCGGTGAGTCGGTCCAGGCCTATCTCGAGACCGCCAAGAAGATTGTGGCGGCCGATCTCGAAGACGCCAGTCCTGAGGAACGCGATGCATGGAAGCTGTTAGTTCTCGATAGGATGACCCATCAGACCGAGATGTCGGCTCTTCTGTTGGCCTATTCCGTGAAGACGAATTCGTCGGAAACGATTACGGCCGTCTATCAGATCCTGATCGAATCGACCCTGGGCCAGCTCGACCCACTGACGTGTCAGCTCGGTAACACCACGATCGAAATCCCTGTGGTCGCATCGGATGTTCCGAACAACATTTGGGCTCAGAAGGTCACGAACAGCGTTCAAACGTCGGTTCGCGCTACGCGCGTCATCGATGCTGGCGCTACTGTCCTGCATCGCGAATGCGCCGCCGACAATGAAGATGCTATTGCCAGCATCCTCTATACCGCGACCGAAGCAATTGCCATGCACCTAGGCCTGGCCAAAGTCCTGGTCGAAGAACCATTCTGCATCGCCAACCGACTGGACAAAGAAATCTATTCGGCCAACGTCGTCTACAATCCGGAACCCGTCCACACCTTGGATGGTCTGCCGGTTCGTAGCGACATACAGATCATCACGACTGCCCGCAAGGAGACGGGCGCTCCGCGCAACGTACTGAACACGGACAATCAGCCCGTCGAGTTCTCGCGACTGAATCTGTTCGTCGATTTCCAGTACGATGACCGCGCCCAGATGCAATACAATCAGGTGCCCGATACCCGTCGGTATTACCCGACCATCGTGATGACGCGTGCGGAAACATCCGACAGCCCGATGACCCTCGAAAGTCTGCTGTTGAGTATTTCGCAGGTGACCCTGATGTCGCAGATGCCTGGCTGGATTCCGGTGTTCGTTCGTCGCCTGCGCCCCGAAGAATCGTTGCGCGATATCGGTGCGTTTGGATACGAACTGCCTGGCCTGACCAACCCACAAGCCGTGGGTCCGGCCGCTGCCGGCATGAAGGGTGCTCTTGTGAACACCAAGTCTACCAAATTCGATGCAACGGCTCTGGCACAATTGATCCAGTATTCGGTTCATACCGACAAAACGATCTACGCTATTGACGTCGACGAATGCGGCGACTATACGTTCGCAACGATGGCATTCGCTTTGGCTGGCGAAGGTAACGCTTCAGCCAACAACGCGCTGACTCAGGCCGCCGACGAGCTGACCGGTAATACGTTCAGCAAACTGATGCAGAAGAACAACATCACTGGCCTGCGTTGGGTCAACAACGACAAGAACCGCATCCACCTCGGCTATTTCACTGATTCCCGTGGCGAGAAGCGCGATCTTCGCGAACCGGACTATCTGACGGCGCTTACGCATTTCGGTGCGAGCAACATGAACTACGTCATCGAATGGAGTCGTACATTCGATGCAAGCGCGGCCTCGCCTGAACAGCGTATGGCTTCGCGGTGGTCCATGATCCAACAGATGTTCCCGACCGCTGTTCTGAAGGGCTATGCTCGTCGGTTCACGCTGAATCCGCTTGCGCTGAGTCTGCTCCAGCAGGCCTGCGTCGATTGCGGCTTCCACGTTACCGCGAACAATGCTGGTCAGTTCACGATGGGAAGCTCTGCTCGTCAGATCGGCGACCTCGCGAACCGTGCGTTCCAGATGTCGAACGACTTCACGAGCATGTTCGGGTTTGGTCAGCAGCCCACTGTCCAGAATGGCGTTGGCGGATTCGGTCGCGGATGGGTCCATCGCGGTTTCTGATTCGGTCTTGAAGTAGCGTAAGTCGAGGAGACTCCCTTTCGGGGGAGTCTCTTTTTTTATGGCCTCTGTTCAGTAAGGAGTCATACTGATGTCAATTCGACTTGAGCTCGTGGATTTAGAGCAAGAGTTTCGAAATCTAAGGAACCCTCCCATTCTGGCGAATGATTTTAACCTCAAAATCAAGACCGAGAAAGATGCGCTTATGGCCATCCTTCAGACGCGTTATGATGGCGAATCTCTGGAATCCGTTCCGCGCTGTGAGTGCGGAGAAATCGCTGGTCGATTCAATTTAGGAGTCCGCTGCGAGCTTTGTCAGACCGACGTGACCACGATCATCGATTCAGAACTCGAATGTTCTGTTTGGCTTAGGGCGCCTATGGGAGTGAGGAAGTTCTTTAACCCCAACGTCTGGATGACATTGAAGAATGCTTTCACCATAAGCGACGGAGGAACGAAGATCTCGCTGATGGAATGGTTGTGCGACTCGCACTACCAGATCAAAGACAGGCCTAGTAATACGATCCTCGACCGTATCCCTGATTGGCCACGGAGCTTGAATTTCGTCATCGATAATTTCGATATGGTGTTCGAGCACATCAATAATCTCCCGGCTTTACGAAAGAGGTCGGCCATTCCTGCTTTCCGTAAAAGAGACCTCATTGCTGCATATGTTCAGAAGTACAGGGACAAGCTCTTCACGAGCCACCTACCAATTCCAAGCCGAGCAATGTTCATTACAGAGAACACGGCAATGGGTAGGTATGTGGACCCGGCTGTGGGAATAGCCACCGACGCCATTCTTACCGTTGTTTCGGCAGAGCACTCCGTTAAGCCGATAGACCTTCGTGGTAAAGAACACCGAGCAGTAAAGTGCATGAACCTGCTCTGCGAATATTACCAAAACTTCATGGACAAGAAGCTAGGGGGGAAACCTGGCCTAGCAAGAAAACTTGTGTTTGGCGGAAGAACGCACTGGACTGGTCGAGCCGTGATTTCTTCCATAACAGGCAAACACGCCTACGACGAGGTTCATCTTTGTTGGGGACTGGCCGTTCAGATGTTTGAGATGCACCTACGTGCCAAGCTTAATTGGCGCGGGTACACCCCAAAGCAGATGGATGAAATCTTCTTCACGTCAGTGAATACGTATAGTCCTCTTCTGGATGAGCTGTTTCGCGAGATCATTAATGAAGGAAATAAACCGCCAACGATACTCATTCAACGAAATCCTACGTTGAAACGAGGAGCCGCGCAGCGCATGTATGTCACCAAGATCGAGACAGACACGTCGGTTAAAACAAACCGACTCAGTATCTTAAGCATCAAAGCACCAAATGCTGACAAACGTCTAAGTGCTTGATTTTAAACATTAATTAGAGTTGAGCATTAAAACATAGTCCTATCGGTTAGTAATGGCCGAATAGATTTCCTGAGAATTGCTGGAAACTCTCGTTAAGGGTGTTGGCTAAAGCGGAGGGCGAAAGCCTAAACGTAAATGCTAGAAAACAACACCATAGAGACAATCAGCAGCGGAGCTCCCCTGGGTAAAACCGAGGAGAACGTTCAACGACTATCCCGTAGCGGGGAGTACTTGACAAGCGTCGAGGAAGTACAGGACACCCTACTGAATTCAAAGTACAGAGGGTGAAGATATAGTCTGCTCTGCATGGAGACATGTAGCTGCGTTTAAAGACGCGGGTTCTGATTAGCGATCAGAATCGAACATAAGGTTTGAATCCATCGGAGTCCTTGCGGCGTAATCCGCTTGCCAATTAACTGTGTGAATTGCTGGAATCCCTCGTTAAGCGCTGACTACCAAAACGGAGTGCGAAAGCACAAACGGCAACGGTTTGAAAAAGACAGCGATAGAGACAATCAGCAGCCAAGCCGCCCTATTGAGCGATCCTCAATGAGCGAGTGGGTTCAACGGCCAGAGCGCAAGCTCGTAGCCTAGGTTAAGGAATGACCGATGGCGAAGTGCACAGCACCCTACTGCTCGTCTTACAACGGCAAGCAGGGGTGAAGATATGGTCTAATCTGCCTTAGAACGCCTAACTCATCCGTTCTAAGGGGGTTTGGAAACAAACCCAGTCGAGAGACCCAGCTCTCAAGGAAACGTTCCCTAATGCAGTTGTGAGAAAGAGATGGACTAAAGGAACGGAGATAAATTGGCTGACTTTATTATTTAAAATAGTTTAGTCCGTCTCCGGATGGCGATGAGTTAAATGTTTTACTGATCTTGGACGATTATATGGATGAAAGGTTTTCCAGACTCTCCCCGCACTTAGGCGTGATGAGTCTGCGGAAGCCCAACGCTATTTCGTCGGCACCGACCATGCCGATGCCTGTTATGGGGATGCTAAATAACTGGCTTTTGGAGGAGGATTAAGGAGATAAAGGTATGGCAAACGTTATAGCGGGTGGCGCTGACAGTTTTCGTGCATTGGCATATGCAGCGCCTAGCCAGAGCACCTTAAACTTCATCACCAACCACGCAATGCAAGAGACACAGCGCCTAACAGACGTTGGTGCGCAATGGGTTAGCGGTGTTGGGAACGCGTTTGTTGGGTTATATCAGAACACCGTTCGTACGGTTGGTAGAGCCATCAAGAAGCTCTATAACTCATATTGGGATGCCAACGACATTCGCTGTCTAACGACAGTGGAGGAAATACAGTCGGCGTCCCTTGTCAACCAACGCTGGATTATGGCCAACCCTACTGCTCGTCGGTTGTTCCATGATGGAATCATAGACGGGTACTCGACATCGTATGTAGATCATGGCGGGAAGGTTTATGGGGCCGATCACTACGACTGGAGACGAGTACATGACGGATTGGTCCTAGAGACGAACGAAGGCGGCTGGGAGTCCACCGAATATGTGGAGGCACTCGATGAGGGGGACAGGCACTTGGAGCTTGATGAGAAGAACGACATCAGACGCATGTGGGGCTTCATGGAGGCTATCTTAGCCAAGAATGAAGACGATCCTACGTCTATCCACAATGAGCCTATGGGCTAAACGAACAGGGGCCTCTTGGAGGCCCTATTTTTTTTTGAACATTGAAAAGGAGTACTGACGATGTCTCAACCAGTTCCTACTCTAGACTCAAGCGGTTGGGTAACCGGACTGAGTCAGAAGGCGGATCGTTTGTTCAGCTACTGGATAACGAGTCAGTATTCCCAGACAGAGCTCTTTAGGGGCCGTATAAAACCTCTCAGCTGGCTCTTACAGAGGTGCGGTACCAACGACCTTCTGTCGCTTCAAGATGACATTCAGGCGGCCCTCAACGATCTCTATGCAGCTTACTTTAATCAGGTCGTTGTCAACGTTGGAGTAGATCCTTACTCGGCAGACGATAGTATGCTGGATATAAGGATCGATATCACTGTCTATGAGAATGGACTTGCCTATTCGGTAGGCACGCTGCTCTCTACGAATGGTACGATTCTGTCGAAGATAACGCCATTAACACCTGGCGGTCCGTCGGTTCTATTACAGCCCACTGGGGCTAACGCTTAAGGAGCAAAAAAATTGAATTCTAAACACCAAGGGCATCACAATGTTCATCACGATAATGGAAGTCTTCAACCTCACGATGGCGCTACTGTTTATGCTGTTTCCGATGATACTGCTGTTCATCTTCGCGATGGTCATGATGGTATTCGTGGTGTGGATGTGGATCAAGGAGAAGGTAACGGCGATCTTCACTTGGCTAGCGCTGAACTGGAGCATGGATCCGGAGAGCTAGACCCGAAGGAGATCGGAAATGCTGAAACGCATGAAGGAAATGGCGGAGCACCCGATAGCGGCGTTGGCTTCGTTGGCGACAATGTTGCTGCTGACGGCGCTGGCCGTCTGGCTGACGACGACGCTTCTGATGACACTCATCGAGATAATCGGAGCGATGCTGATCTTTCTGATCAAGGCACTGACGCTGTTCCTGCCAGCGATAGTGCTATGGGCGATATTGCCCAAACCGTATCGGGAGTGGGCGATCCTTCTGGGGATGGTGCTGCTGTACCGAGCGCTGCCGCTTTAGAAGAACGCCTCGTGGTTAGCCCCGCCGAATCGTGGCTTCGTAATCTTCCGAAACACGCCAGTGATCAGGCTGCCTACACACAAGCGGCCGTCGCCAGTTTGTTGGGCCGGGTGAACGCCCTTGAACGCGTGCTTTCGGACACATGTCGTACCGTCACGGAGATCGTTAGTAACGTCAATGGCATCGTCGGTTTTATCAACGGGATGTCGCAAAACAAGGAGCTTCTCCTGGCCATGATGCAGAACGCTACGATGCTCTACAACGAACTTGAGCGGACTGTTCTTCAGGAGGCCTATGGCGTGAAGCACGAGTTCAGCATCGAAGAAAGCGATGAGCATAGCCTCCGACTAACGATTCTGGACGCTGACGGAAAGACCTCCCCGAAGGTGGAGATTCGCAACGAGGACGGCGTGTGGGTCGAGGATAAGCGCGCTGAAGTCGAAGTACTCACTGCCAACTACCTCATGCTGGAGGATGCGGTAAAAGCCGGCTACGGGGTTGATTCTGTCGTTTATGTCAAGACCGTTGTGGGCGCCGAGTCCAAAGAAGCTTAGTACGAAACCAAATTGCCGAGGCGTCGAAAACGCCTCGGTGTTCTGTGCCGCATGGTTTTTTTCAAAACCAAATTGAAATAATACGGGAGGAATTGAATGTTCTAAAAAACGAACAACGCGTACATTGGTTTTTAAAGAATAGTTAGAGGAATCAATTTATGTCTGAACAACACGATGCGTCAGTAACTGGCGGAGCTACTCTCATGTCCTCGCTCACCGATACAGAACTGGGTGGTCTGCTGGAGCAAGATCGTCGCGCATTTCCGGAGTATCTTTTCAAGACAACCTGGTTGCGTTTCTTCGCGGGACTGACAGACGAAATCAATGGAAAGAAAGCGACAATTTCTGATTGGCTGGACGTGGCAGGTACGGCTTACCACGAAGTCGATATCGTCGATCGAGACGGAACGGTTCTGTTTACAGTTCCATCGTTGCTTCGCGACACTCCCCTCATGGAAAAGCGTCATCCGAACGACACCATGCGCGAAGCCATGGCAGAATACGTCAACTACGCATCGCTTCACCCTAAGATGGGGAAGGTCTATCTAGAAAAGGTTATTAGCAGCAAGATTCCGCGTAAACCTGCCGATGTTCGTTATATCCGTCGGTGGAACGACATCTTCATCCGCTACGGTCTTCGTCCGATCGATCTGTCTCCCATTACGAAACAGGCCATGGATGCCATCGAACGATTCGAAGCGAGTAAGCAGCGCGCGATTGCCTCCGAGCAACAAAGTAATAAGAACTCCACTGAGATCTCCTACAATGACGAGGACGACAGCATCTGAGTTAAAGATCGTCGAGCTCAGCGACATCCATTTAGGGCACCATAGCACGCCCACAACAACGATCCTGAATGGCCTGTATCGGTTATTAAGAGAGACACCTGAAAACACCGACACCGATTTGTTGGTATTGGCTGGTGACGTTTTCGACAGAGAATTGTCGTTTCCGGATAGCAATTTAGTAGCTATCCGGAAATGGATTGAAGCTGTTTTGGTTTTCTGTAAGAAACACGATATTGTTCTCAGAATTCTAGAAGGAACCCCATCGCACGACTGGAAACAATCGTTTGAATTTGAACACGCCAACGAACAGATAGGCATAGGAGCAGACGTTAAGCACGTTAAAACGCTCAGCATAGAACACATCGATAAGCTCAATATCGACGTCCTGTATGTGCCAGACGGCATGGACAACGACCAGGTGTGGATCGATGTTCAGGGACTGCTTATTCAGAAGAACCTTGAGAAGGTTGACTTTGCAATCATGCATGGAACGTTTCCGCATCAGATCCCTGAGGAAGCTTCCAAATGGATGCAGTTTCATTCCCCTGAAAACTACCTTTCAATTGTCAGACACCATATCTTCGTAGGCCACATCCACCAATACTCGCAGTACGAAAGGATTTTAAGTGCTGGATCTTTCGATAGGCTGACCCACGGAGATGAGAGCCCCAAAGGGTCTATTCACTATACACTGAAAACGGACGGTAGCTACGATATTCGGTTTGTGGTTAACAAAGAAGCAACGGTTTATAAGACGCTAGACCTACGAGAAACAGCCATTGAGGAATGTCTCGATAAGGTCGTAGAGATCGTTGCCGATAACTTCCCTAACGGGTCGAGATTCAGACTATGGATCGAACGATCAGACGGCTTGTCGCACTTGATGGCGGCACTCAAAAGACTCTATCCCCAGCACTCCTGGACAACCAAAATAGCGTCATTGGAAAGCCAGAGACAGGATAGTGGGTTTGTGTTGGCGCAAAAGACTGCCATGCAGCCCCTCACTCCTGAGACGCTGCTTATGGCCGTATCTGTGCGCTTAGTGGCAGAGTACCCAGAACAGTCAAGTGCGTGTATGGACGCTTTAAAGAAAATAATCGGCTCTTCAACCTAAAAAGGTCCTTAGGAAGCCATTAAGAGGGAAACAGTACATGGATAACATGGTAACAGAAACCCGACAGCTAAATGGGCGGATTGTCGGTCAGTATGACATATCCATAGCTACGTCTTTGGCTTTGGAAGGAGCCATGGATGTCTATCCCGACCGCCCCAAGGTTTACGCTAGACCCCCTCTCCCCGAATACAACGAGCTATGGATCAATCTCAAGACGTTGTTCAGAAACGCACACGGCTCAATGGATAAAGAGGATCGATTGTCTGCTACAAAGGCCGATTTCCTTTCGCTGATGCTATCTGATATGGCTGTGATGGATGGTTTGGTTTCGGAGCTGACACAACGCCGAACGCATTGTGTTTTCTATGCGTGCAACTACATGAAACTTGCAAAGGAGTTTCCAAAAGCCATACTTCGATCAGATAACACCGACCTTCAAAAGGCTTATACCCGACTGGAGGCAGACGTTTTATCAGAGGTATTGAAAAATGACCTACACGTGCAGTTCGACATACAAACCTACGACGTTTTGATAAGGGCGCCAAAAGGCTCCGGCGGTAAGAAAGTCCTGATGTTAACGAACCTCGTCACTGACCTGTTGTCGCGATACGAGTTCGGGGCCCTAGAGCTTCTGGAGTCTCATACAGGACTTATCAAGAAGCCTCCGACGTGGAACACAAAGCTCCATGGCTGGAAGAGTCTAACACGTATCCCGTTTGATAGAATGACCATGCAGATGTTCGGCGACAACACGAACCCCGGCCTGTTTAGGCCCCATGAAATTTCCCTTCGAAACCAGATTATCGAGATTGCAGAGAAATATAAATGGAACCCAACGACCACCAAAGACAGAATTATGCTTTCAGTAAGAGCTATGCGTAACCCGTCTTTGGAGACGCTCATCAAAGAAATGTATCACTGAAAACACAATCCGTCAAAACTAACGCCTACGCGTTCTAGTATGCATAGAAGGAGTATGTCATGGCTTTTAACAATGAAGGTTTCGGTGGCGTTAGCCAAGTGAAGAATTCGATCGATAACACGATCATCAAGGTGTACGGCAAGAAGCTGGAGAACGGAACGGGTGCCCCGTCGTTGTCGGTTAAACTCGTCCAGACCCGTGCCGATATGCAAATTCGTGTCGATGTTTACACGAATGCTGCTAATGATAAAGAGAAAGGGCTGATTCGTCAGGACTTCTCAATCTATTCGTTCAACTGGTTTCTCGAACAAATGGAACTGGCGCTTCATGGCAATGCCGCCATGGGAATCGAGCCCATCAAAGCAGACCAGCGCATCAGTCTCGATGTTTCCGATTACGTGTGGGCTGGCGGCAAGCGCTCGGACAGCCCAATGTTGAAGAACAAGCTGTTCTTTGGTCGCAACCCTGAAGGCCTTTACTTCATCTCGTTGGTTAACTACGATTCAAGCCGACCTAAGATCCAGTTCTTTCTGGAGCTTCCTAACCGCATGGCTTTCGTGAAGAACGGTCAGCCATTGAAGAATGAAGAGGCATCGTTCATCAGTGCTTGCTCGTTCATTCGGACAGTCCGGATCGGCATGGCCTCTCGTAGCCCTTCGGTGGCCTTCAATCCTTACGACCCTAACGCCAAAGGTGGTAACAGCGGTGGTCGCGGTGGTTATTCGGCAGGCGGCAACGGAGGAACGGCTGATGTGGATTTCGACAACGACATCGCATTTTAAAGCAGACTAAATATCGTTCGGTTAATATACCGTCAGCGAACCCCAGCCGTATGTAGCTGGGGTTCGCTGACGGTGCCTATAGATACTTGAGACGTGTGGTGTTCGGCGCACCAGACTACTAAGGCTGTATGGCACTTTAAATGCGTTGCAACAAAAATCAAGTATACATTACATACTTGTAGCGGTTAAAGGAGCAGAGCGATGCGTATTGAATTTGAGTTACCGAAAACAGTGGTTTATAACCACGACGGTAGTAAGAGCTTGGAGTTTGATGCCGACGAGTTCGATACAACGCGTATCCGATCCGTGTCGAACCCATTTGCAGAGATCAATGCATTTTGGGCCACGTTCGAAGTTAGTCGGCAAGAGGCTATCTTTTCGTTATATGAAGAGATTCACGACATCATCAAGTCCCATACAGACGTCATGACACTGACCATGCATCTGTCTCCGTTGGTCAGTGCTCTTTGGGATGCCCACCCTATCGAGGAAGCCAAAGAATGGACAATGATGGGTGGCAAGATTCAGATCCCTACCAACCTAAAGGTCGTTTATGACCCGAAGGACATCGAGGATCAGACCTATTTGAGGCACGAATACATCAGCCTCGTGGCTCTGGCCTTATTAACGCGCGTTATGGTTCCTATCTGGGGGGAATTCATGGCGCGAACGAAGAACGAAACAGGCCAACTGAAGGAGTTTAGCGCGTTTGGGCTGATGTCCCTCTCTTCGGTCTTGGAAGGAGAAGCCATGGAAAGACTTCGTGTCTATCTTAACTTCCCGATACAAGACAACAAGGACAACAACCAGGCAGCTACTCTAGCAGGACTAGGAAGTGATGATCTGCCAGATTGGGTTCTGGCTAAAGTTATCATTTGTCGCATGTGTGTTTCAGAGCTATCGGCCAATCCGATCAAAGGTAACATCATTTCAACGATCCATAGCTACGTCAAACAGATCTTGAAAGATAGCCCACGGCAATTCGACGGAAAGGTTCTAAAGAAACCGCTCGACAAAATCAACGCAGACAGCGAAGACAACAACAGCATACTCGATAAATTCCTCATGAAGCAGAAGAATTCTATCGGTACGTCTTCGGCATATTTGGTCTATATGGAGGATCCCTATAAGCTGGCTATGGCCGTTGATCCGTCGTTGCCGATGGACAAACTCAATCAGTGCATGGAAGTAATGGAGCGAGACCAGTCAGGTCCAATGGCAGTCGGTCGAATTCATAGAAACCACCAGTGGCTTTGTCAGATGGTTATGGACAATGTCGTTCCGGCAAGGGCCATTGAAGACTCTATAGAACGGCCAACGATGGTTAGAGCTATGGCCGTGACGCAAGCGATTCTGTGGCATTGGGGATTCGAGCTTTTGGCAGGCCTAGCGACTGCTGTGCCGATTCGGACAGATGGGATGTTGTTCATGAGCGAGAGTAGGAACAGAATACCTACCGACGTTATGAGGAGGTTGGATGAACTCTATCCGTATATGTGTTCGTTCGGTAGAACAAAGACCCAAACAAAAGGACAAAACGTTGGGGTGCGTGCCGCTACGCTCATAACGGAAGAGCTTTCTGGAAAAGGATGGCAACTGAATGTGCCTACCGAACTCCTTAAATCTATCCCATGGGCTGATCAATCTGCTAGACTGATGATTCCGGCGAATTGTCTGGAAATAGTGGCACGTTTTATAATTCGAGTGGCTGAAGAACAGGAGCAATACGATGCACGTCAACGACTTTCAGACAGGAATGGTACCGAGCTACAGGAAGCATTTGGCTGTTAAATCGCTGTTTCGGGAAACGGGCACATACAACGACGTTTATCGTCGGTCCTACTCGTCGGCTAACGTCGACGGAAACCTGGCGATGGACTTCCGGCAACTGGTTGCAGGCGCCAACGAACAGACCATGGGCTATACGGCCGACATGATGGCGTCTGTCTCTAACCGTCTTTTGAGGCCGTCGGCTCAGTTGTTCAACCCTGGACTGGACGTAGGAAGGATCGCAAACGGATGGGGAGAGCGCCGATTCTTGTTCACGATTGAGCTGGCTACGGACGTTAGCGGAAACGCCAATATCCAGCCAGAACGAATCGTCATCAACGGCTACACGGACTACGTAGGAGGTACGCACAACGGAAATATGGATCCGAACATGCGTATCTATTTCAACTCGATCACGCAACTCCGGAACGTCAGTCGAGGGGGTTTCGCCGGAAACGGAAACGTGGTCGTTCCGACCGAAATCTCTCATGTCATCGGGATGATGGACGAAAGTCAGTTTAATCCCTACGTTTTACTTCGTCCACAAGACGTTGTCAGCGATATCGAGAACGCCCATCTCTACTCCAACGAGACCTATGAAGTAACGGATACGCGCTCGTCGCCTGTCTCTGCACCCTTGATGTCTTCGAGAAATAATGCCATCGCGTCGAAGTATTTGGAAAAGACTTTCCAAAGCTTGCTGAAGGGATATCGAGATCCAACCATCGGAGAAGACCAAAGAACTCTTTATACGTCGGCTCTCGATCACTTGAAGGAGAACTATATCACTAAGCTTGCGTTTTTCGCTGACATGTCTGCTTCTACGTCATATACACAGCTTGGGTTTGTGACCTATGGGGAGATGTGTAAGCTGATACCTAATCTCGACCAAGTAACTGGCGTTAGCTTCGCCGGTATGCCATCGGCAGCTGGATCGGCTGGGTCGATTTATTTCGGCATGCCGGAAAGGGGCTCGACGAATACATGGAATGGTTCTGAGCAGGAAACAATCATTGCTACAGTGTTGGGCTCCAGCATCCCTGCGCTGATGATGGAGTGTCTGATCAGCACCATAACAATGTCGTTCACCAACCGAACAATCGACCGTGGATTCTCTGTCGTTATTCAAAACGCATCGATGTTTAGCGAACACATTGACGGGTCGGTTTATGTCTCGCATTTCATCGATCGATTGAAACGTGAGGTGTTGGCTGATATCACGCGTGGAAACACGCTAGACCTTTCTGTCAATGTTGCAGCTAGCACCATCGAAGACACCTGGCTACAAGTGTCGTTCATGGGAGGGCCACAGGTAGATTATGTCGTTCCGTCTTTCTCCGATGCTCTGATAAGTCCGATCATCGGGAATAACCCTAAATCGCTACATGATCTTTCGTTTTCGATTGGCGGTCTATTTAACGCGTCTTTGTCGACGTTCGACCAGAACACTGGCCACATTCCAGCAGTCGCATCCGGAATGACCTTCTGAGTTTCATTGAGGAGTTTTTTAGATGAACAACCCACTTACAGAGCTTTATCGGTCGATCCTACAATCGATGAGTATTGTAGCCGACGACGAAGGCTATCTGTCCATGGTCTACAACGACAAGAAGTTCCCGTGGATGATTACGGACGAGTCGACTCAAAACAAAACCGCCCGAAGGATGGTTCTCCCAACGCCATTCATTCTGAAGAATCCGGACTGGAATTCCGTGGTTGCTTTCCATCCGCTGTCGGAAGACATCATGATGGGAATGTCTCCTGTCATCCGGAAGGTTCTAGAGGTCGTCAACCTGACGCTTAACATTCGCATCAACGGTTTAATGGCTGAACTGATCGAGCTGGCTACCGATCCACGTAAGAGCAAAAAGATCAGTCCGAAGTTCGCCGACTTCATGGTGGCAGCGTCGGAGGCCGGGGATTCTACGCCAGCTGCCTACAAAAACATGGTGCGTAACATCGGCATGGCCAAAGGATCGCAGCGCGTTATAGCGGTGTCTGTGAAACGCGGATCGACGCTTCACGGGAAGAACTATTCCCGCGTGGGCGTCGTTAAGTTCCCAATTGTCAAGGAGTTCGATGACAAACACACGACAAACGCTGCTGGAAAGGAGGTAGCGGACTATAGCATCTTTGGTGCCAAGATGACCAAAAAGGATCGCAACGCGATTCGGAACATTTTCATGTGGGTGTTTCCGGATAGCGTTACACGTCCAGAGGAATATTGCACCGGAACTAATTCCATGGTTGCACCGTATTTCGATGTCATCGTGCGTACCTACGCGAACATATGTAGCCGAATCAATGCCGTTGTCGAGATGTTTGGGAAAGCCCTGCCTAACACAGAAAGTCACATTACCGACTTGACTTGGCTGCCAGCTATCGACGATCTTAGTAAGTTCAACGGCATGCTGCCAACGCCGCTGGAGTTCAATGTCGGCGTTACTGTAAAGGGCGATGGCCGCGAACATCAAGGCGCGGTTGTCGGACAACAGACACAAACCACCGCTGCATCGGTTATGCCTGATTGCAACGATGGCGCGCCGTTGGCTATCGGAATGCCTTTTCAGATGCAGCCGCCGGCACAGTACGTCGCTCCAGCTATGCAACCAATGTTTGAAGCAGTCGTTGAGTCGCCGACTCCGCAGCAAACTTATCAACAACCCATGGCTGAGCCGCCATCTGCCGATCCGGCATTTCAGGTCGTCAATGCGTTTGCAAACATGGCTGCTGCCAGACAACAACAGCAGCCTATGCAATTTCAACAGCCTATGATGATGCAGCAGCCTATGCAATTTCAACAGCCTATGCAATTTCAACAGCCTATGATGATGCAGCAACCCACGCAATTCCAACAGCCTATGATGATGCAGCAACCCATGCAATTTCAACAACCCACGCAATTCCAACAGCCTATGATGACGCAGCAGCCAATGCAATTTCAACAGCCTATGACGATGGGTGGCTATGGAGGAGGTAGACAGTATCTGCCGCCAGCTATGGCCATGGCCGCGCCAGGAAGCGTTCCTCAGTGGCCTATGCGGTAGGAAAAGGGCATAGAGTGGGGGATATCCCCCACTCTGTTTTCTTGTTTTTTCTTAACCAACGACACTACTAACGGTTTGGTAGGCGTTTAGAAGCTGATTGATGACCGAAATAGGAGGAATAATAACGCTCAGGTTGTCGCTCCTGTACTCGCTTGGGTCGGTGTAGCCATTCATGCGCATAGTTATCCACTGCATGTACCAGACTACCCCCAGAGTGGTTATGAGTCCATAGAAGTCGTTGTTGAACTGGTAGGCCGTAGCCGGATCTACGGTCTGCGTGGTTGTGCCAGTTGCCAGAAGAAGCACAGGAATGTGGTCCTCTAGCATGTTACGAAAGCCGTCTTCAAATGCTATCTGTGTGTTTTGTGCCGGGAGTGTGTTGAACAACGAGCTAACGCTTGGCATTTTTCTTTCGTCCTAAATTTCTTCGAACACATATTATCATTGAGTGACCGGAAAACTGTACGTCGTTTCAAAAAAGGAGCCTTCCATGAGTCGTTCCGATATTCGCCCGGAGTTGTCTGGATTAGTGGGACTCAACCCATTCTATATGCATAATTCGTCCGCCCGACTGGAGATGTTTTGTTCGCATGTCGGACAATCTCTTCATGTAGCGGGAGCTACCAACAAGTTTTTGCAGTCAGGCATCGAAAGAGAGCTTGGCAAGTATATGTTCAATATCAAAATGCCATGCAATGCCAATATCATTGCTGTCATTGAGAAGTACCCGCGCACACTTGACGCCGGCTCCATCCCCTTCAACCCGCTGACTATCGTTGTCTTCGAGAATCTCGACAGCCCGAATAACGAAATCGATATTCTCGAAATACCGCTGTTCTGTAGCATGCACCAGCATTATGGCTTCCAGTACGAATTCAAAGAAGCGTTCTACGAACTCGCGCCTGGAGCATCTGTAGCTATGGATACCGTTCTGGCCGATTCTCCCCTCATAACACGGTCGGGAGATTACAAATATGGCATCGAGGCCAACATCGCCATGATGTCCGTTCCTCAGGTTGCCGAAGACGGCATCGTTATCAGTGAGTCTTTTAGTCGGAAATTGACGACTCGCGGATTCGGAAAACGAGAAGCTTCTTTCGGAAAGACGCATTATCCGATCAACCTAGAGGGATATGGTTCTCCAGACGACCCTAGACCATTCCCTGATATCGGCGACATTATTCGTCCTGATGGCATGGTCTTCTGTCTCAGAGAACACAACGACTTGCTGGCTCCCGTAGAAATGACAAGGCGTGCGATGAGTAGGCCTATTTATAACTACGATAAACCGACCTACGTTGAGCCAGACGCACAAGGCGTGGCTCGAGTAATCGATGTTACTGTCTATAAAGGACAGCGGCCGAAATCCAACATTCCATATGGCCTGCCTTTTCATGCAGAGAAGTATTACAATCGTGCACAGGTTTTCTATAAAGAAATCCTCAAGGTCTACAATACACTCAAATCGAACAACAGATTGGAGAACCGAATATCTCCGTGCTTTCAGCGACTGATAGTTGAAGCCATGGCCATGACCCAAGCGGGTGTGGGTATCGGTAGCCAAAACTCGGCTAACAATACCAAAATCACGCCTGTCTATAAACGAACCCCGCTCGACGAATGGAGGGTCGAGATTGTTTACATGTATGACCTACCTGCCAGAATCGCATCGAAATTGACCGATTCTCACGGCTCGAAAGGAGTCGTTGTGGATATATGGCCAGACGAACGCATGCCAGTCGATAAGTTTGGCAAACGCGCTGATATGATCACTGCTGATCTTTCGACTGTTAATAGAATGAATGCCGGCCGTTGGTTTGAACAGTTTTTCAATGCCGTTGGTCAGTATATCACTACTATTGAATTGCCGCAGCTGTTGGGCAATCGTACAGAGGCAGAGGTCGAAGCTGCATGGGCGTGTTGGGAAAACTACACAATGACTATCTCTCCTCCACATTTTGAAGCGATTGTGGCGAGCGGAACAATCCACCGGAAACTCGAACATTTAGAGATCGTTATAAGAGACGGTCACCATCTTCATGTTCCGACCGACAATGGCGTGTTTTATCCGGAAGCAGTTGCAAAACTGAACCAAAGATATAACCACATCATCGGTCCAGTCGATTACATCGATTATTCCGGTAAGAAGATCCGCACCAAAGGGAACGTTCTGATCGGCAGCATGCATATTCTGCTGCTGGAGAAGACTGGCGGTACGTGGTCGTCGGTGTCGTCCTCTAAACTGTCGCATTTCGGAAATCCGTCGAAACTCAACGATACCGATAAGTATGCGACGCCAGGCAAACAACAGCCCATCCGGCTGCTAGGAGAAGCCGAAGTTAGATTGGCCGTCGGAGTCATGGGCGGAGAAGCAATTGCCGATATCCATGACCAATCCCACAACCCACAAGTACATAAGGTGGTTGTGAGAAACATCCTTCGCAATCCCAAGCCGTTTCAGGTCAAGAGGATTGTCGACAGAGCCGTTCATCCGATTGGGGCAGGTAAGATCCACTCGATGATCAATCACATGCTTTATTGCAGTGGTGTTAAGTTCATCAAAGAAAAGAAGGAGCAGCCGTGGGAATGCTAGCGCGTGAGGTGATGTGGTTCGACGAAACCCGCATGCTGGAGGTGTTCGGCGGAATAGGTTTCGTCGACGTCGTCTTTGAGGACAAAACCGTCAGTCTAAGAGGGAGGTCGTTACTTGTTTCGTGGCATCTTTGGAGCATTCTAAGGGCGTATCCCAATACGCCCATCCTCAGCACGCATTGTATCGGCAACGACCCGCTGACCAACGACCTGTTGTTTGCGGCTTGCGGAAAGATCAATGAGTCTGTTTTCAATCATAACGTCTTTCAGAACCCCATCAAGGAGCAAGAAGTCGTTTCGAAACTCGTTTATGAGTCGATCAATTCCCTATATAACTTCGTAGTAATGAAGTTAGGGGAGTATGTCAGTAGCGTCAACGCCGTGGATGTTGTTGAGGTCTTCTATACGCATGAGATCGCCGAAGCCAACAGGAAAATCATGGAGGACGGCGAGCGCGTGTTTGCGACAGACATCGATGAGTGCCACAAAACGATCTCTAAGGTCGTTAGGGAGTCTCCTGCACTCAAACGCAACCCTATGGCCAAAGCAGTGCGACAGAAGCTCGTGAAGGCCGATCAGTTTAACCAGATTATCGGACCACGAGGGAATGTCACTGACATCGATTCGAATGCCTTTAGGAGAACCATTAAAACGGGTTTCTTTGCAGGCATGCGGTCTCTAGAAGACGTCATGAAGGAGTCGCGGTCGGCAGCTAAGTCCTTGTATTTCCAGACAGATCCGATGAAGAAGTCGGAGTATTTCAATCGAGTCATGCAGATCTGCATGCAAACCATCCGCAATCTTCATCCAGTCGATTGCGGGTCTACGGACACCATGGATTTCGAAGTGATGCCTGGAAGAGACGGAACTCTCGACTATCTGGTAGGGATAAGGTATCTGAAAGATGGCAAGTTCGTTCGTTTTAATGGAGACGAAAAGAACTTGGTAGGAACCATAATTCAGAAACGCAGCGTGTTCCGGTGCAAGCACCCAGATCCTTACGGTGTTTGTATTGAATGCTTTGGGGATTTGGGTCGTTCCTTCCCGGAAGAGACCAATCTTGGACACTTCTGCGCGACTGAAGGCCTTCTGGCCGAACTGACCCAGACAGTTCTATCAGTGAAGCATTTGGATTCTTCGGTCGATACCGGAAGTGTTCAGATCGAAGGAAACGACGCCAGTCATCTTTCCATCGGTTCGGACACCAACTGCATCAAGCTGAAGTCTACCGTGAAGTTCAATGGACTGACCCTTGCCATACCCGCCGAATGCATGCAATATATCAACGACATCGAACGAGTCAATCACGTCCATACCCTATCGGTCGCGCGCATTACGCAAGTGACTGAGATGGTGCTGAAGTCGAGGAAAGGCAAATTCGATATGGAGAAACATTTCCAGTTGGTACAGTCTGCGCGCGTACCCTCCTTGTCTCACGATGCTTTGGCGTATATCAAGAAGGTAGGTAGGAAGATTCAAGACGACGGAATGGTCGAGATCGATATGTCTAAGTGGAATCCCGCATGGGATCTGCTAGAGTATCCGCTCAAACATTACAACGCCGTGGATTTTCTAGCCTCTCTCGAGCATATTCTAAAGTCATCGAGCAGTAAGGAAGACAAGAAGTCTATAAAGAAGGCTCCCAAACGTCTGGTGGACTATCCTACGCCAGACGACGCTCTGGCTAGCATTCATCGAGTGATTAGTACGCGTGTTTACATGCATATTTCTCACCTCGAGGTTGTCTTGCTGGCCTGCATGGGAACTGCTCCAGATCGAGGAGATTTTAATCCCCCGCTAGATCGGGCTAATGGGCAATTTGCAGAAAACAGAAAGCTCATGACGCTGCGGTCATTGTCAGCAGCTATGGCATTTCAAGGCCAGTTTAAGACTCTGTCGAGTATCGAATCCCATATTCTGACAAACCGTCCCGACCATCCCTTGGATCCTATGCTGTTAAGTTAAGCTAACACCAGAGCCCCGATGAGGGGAGGAACGCCATCATGAAATCGCTTCGCATCGACGTATACTCCCATCATCTGCTCCTTACCCAATATACCGAAACGAGTCAGGTAGCCATCAAACGCTACATTAGAACAATACTTGCCCAGTACGAGCGCATTAACAAAGGTTATGGGCACGTAGAGATGAAACTAGTAGACGTCTACGCTTCTTATAGCAAGGAGCGTTTGGAGTATCGGTTGCATCGAAACTGCCTAGACAACTTTGTTGAGTATCTGGGCAACTATCGGCTCCATGCAAGCGATATTGAGATCATACACCACCACATAGAGCCTGGGGTTTTTGTAGACTTCAAGATTCGAGAAGACTTCACGCCGTACGACTACCAGTTAGACGCGCTGGAGAATTACCTCAACAAACCAGAACCGATAGCCAAATTACTGACATTCCAAACAGGGTTTGGCAAAACACTAACAGCACAAGCTTCCATGACGCATTGGAAAACACGGACGCTTGTCGTTCTGAAGCCGATGTTTATCGAGAAGTGGATCAGCGATTTTAAGAAAGACCTCGGACTTTCTGTGAAAGATATCGTCGTGGTACAGGGCTCCAAAGCCTTAGCTGGACTCATTCAGCAGGCCCAAGACGGCGAACTCGACAAGAAAGTCATCATTGTCTCCAATAGAACAGTCTACTTCTACATCCATGATTATAAGAATTTGCCAAGGTTTGACTTCGACGACAAATACGGATGCGTGCCTCAAGATCTTATCAAAACGTTGGGTGTAGGATTGCGTTTAATCGACGAAACGCATATGGAGTACCACGGAAACTACATGCTGGATCTCTTCACGCACGTACAATCCTCCATCGACATGTCGGCCACGCTAGACCATGACGATGCTTTCATGAAAAGGATGTATGAATTACGATTCCCCATGAACCAGCGCTACAGTGCCATGGATTATAGCAAGTACGTGGATGTTTATGCACTGCGGTATTGGTTCAGCGAAGATTCGATGAATAAAATAAGATTCATAAGGCGAGGGAGACAGTCTTATTCTCATTCGGATTTTGAGAAATCGTTAATGCGCTGGCGAAAGATACTTGATCGCTATGTGAAGATGGTGCTGGAAATTACCGAAACGCAATACGCTAACGACAGGGAGGATGGGCAGAAGATGCTTGTCTTCGCCGCTTCCGTTAATCTCTGCACTTACCTCAGAGACGCCATTCAGAAGGCCTATCCGAACCTTAAGGTGGGTCGCTACGTCTCCGAAGACAGCTTCGATGTCTTGACAGATAGCGACATCATTGTCTCGACACTGCTGTCTTCCGGAACCGCAGTGGACATTTCTGGTTTAAGAACGGTCCTTATGACCACAGCCGTAAGGTCGCTTCAGCAGAACGTACAGGCCCTGGGTCGCTTAAGAAAACTAAAAGGAAAGTGGGAAAACGTTCCGTTGCGTTTTATGTATCTGGTCTCTGAAAACATTCAGGCACATCTAGACTATCACGAAGCTAAACGCAGGATGTTTAAATACAGATGCGGATCGTTCCATGAGATTTATCTTGGATCGAGAATCTGAACTAAGGACTCTATGGCCCAGAAAGCGCCATAGAGTCCTATGCTCTTTTTTCTTTGATTCCATATTTTTTCAGATACATAGTACTCAAGTGAATCGGAGAAGCAATGGCTTCTCCACAACCCAGCCATGCCCCAAAGGGGCGAGGAGCTTTAAGATGAATACCGCAAAAATTATTAAAATCGTTTCATCAGTTATGGCCAAAACAGAAATACTGGGATGGGTTAACCCGATGGACAGCAATGTCCATGCTGAGGCATGGGAGATTGCCAAAGAAGCGGCCAAGGTTCTTGGCTACGAAAACATCCCCGCTATGCTTAGCGTGGAGGGAGTTGGAACTGAGCTGTTGGCTCAGGGATTTGTTGCTGGCTACTTCTTCGAGGACGACACGGTGAAAGTGACGTCGGCGCCGTGGTTACGGTTGCCAAGCAAGCTGGTCGTGGGCCTGATGGCCCATGAGTTCCTGCACGCCATTCAGGCGGAGAACGGACTCAAGGATGAGGACATCAAAACTGGGTTTGGCTATGCCCAGTCCCGTCACGAGCGGGAAGCCTATGGCGTCTCGTACGCTGTAGGTTGCGCAGGCACTGGCTGGATGCCAGTGTTCCTGGCTGCTCGTAAGGGCAGTCGTGGGTTCCAGGCCCACATGGCAGGGATTGCCAACCAAGCTGGCTCCAAAATGGAGCTAAGTAATTGGCTGGAAGCCAATTTGGCGCCATTTATCGTTAAAGGCAAAAAGCCTTCCATGAAGGAGGGATTCGGTTTGGCAAAAGGATTTGCGATAGAGGTGTTTAAGTGCTATAGTAAGTCAAAAAATTTCGACTACTCGTTCTGAGTAGTCGAAATTTAAAGAAACCCATAGCCGGGTTTCTTTTTTTTTTTTGATTAAAAACTATTTCGCATACGTACTACAAAGATGGCTAGGGAGATACGGTGTTTTCACCACAACTTGAGCCTCCCCGCCCTGAAGGACGGGGTTTCCGGCTATGGAGGTTTTAGATGAAGGGCGAATGTTTACAGTATAACTTTGGCAGCGGCGATGAAGCGGCTTATTACTGGATGAATGCCGACGGCAGTAAAGGCGGTATAGTGTCTGAAACAGCGACAGTTGCAGAGAGCGCCCATATCAGCGCCGACGCCATAATCGACCACGGCGTCGCAATCGGAAACGGCGTTCGCATCGGTGCATATGCACGCATCGGAAACAGCGTTTACATCGAGCACGACACCCGGATCGGTCACGGCACCACCATCGGAAGAAACGCCAACATCGGCGTCGGTACGACGATAGGCTACTGCAGCCATATCCACGATGGCGTTGGCATAGGAAACAACACTGCTATCGGAAACAACACCAGCATCGGTGGGTACGCGCACATAGGAAACGACGCTAACATCGGTGCGTATGTGCGCATAGGAAACCTTGTCGTAATCGGAAACGGTGTTCAGATCGGTTACGGTATCACGATCTGTCATTGCGTTACCATTGAGGCGGCGGATTGGTACATCACCGGAGGCCATTGCGGAAGTCGAGAGGCGATATGGACTGCGGTTCATAGCTACGAACATGGCTTGAGGTGGTGGTTTTATTGTCGGTTTGGCATCACCACTGAAGAGCTTCTAGAGCTCGCGAGGACTGAGCACGGCAATAGCAATCGCGCGGCAGCCTATCGCCACGTTTGCAGTTTTGTCACTACTCATCCTGAGTACGTGAAGCGCGTGGCGCACTAGCGCGCAAAAAAAAAACACCAGGACTCGAGCCTCCCCCTCCCTGAAGGGAGAGGATTCCTACTTCAACGATTTAAAACCACTAAATCTCCATAGGCTTAAATTACCGCCGCTCCGGCGGCAAAAAAGAGGGCCATCGTGGCCCTCTTTTTTTTTTTCAAAGTTTTAGGTCACGCGGGAGATCTGATGGAATGGGTGTCGACTTTATCTCGGCCTCCAGTATCTTTGAGATAAGCTCAACCACATCCCTAGGCAGATCCATGTACTCTATAAGACTAAGTCCAAACTTCTCGTTGATGCGAAGGGTTCTGTATCTACGGATTGCGTTGTAGTAAGCAGAATATTCAACAACGTTTTCGCGAGGACTCATTGCTACCAGCGACAGAAGGTCTGGATTGGTGTTATCGTGGTTCTGTATTTTGAAGGTTTCGTCATAAAGCTCCCTTAAGACCATTTGGCGATCATAATGGTTGAACGAACCAGAACGGACCCTTTCTTCGAATTTATCGGCGAACGTAAGCAAGTGCTCCCATTCTTCCTTTTTGATTCCAAAGCCGACGTAAGATATATGGATATCCTCTCGTCTGGTAGATCCGTCCTTTTCTTCTGAATACGTTGTTATTCCACGGATTTCACCGCTGCGGTCTGGGTAAGCCTCTGGAGGCGTAGGATGAAAAAAACTTGATCTACGTTAATGACCTGTAAATTGGGGTGTTTGCTATATTCCTCAGACATCGGGTTTCCGCATGCCGGACAGGCCACGCGAGGAATTGCAATGACGGCAACGGTTGAGTCTTCGATGTACTTGAGGACGCTCTCGATGAACACGTCAAAGATAGAAGCATCGGACGAAAGCGTCGATACGATTTCATCCATCGTGTCCTGGTCTTCAATAACAAAGTCCTTGGGACCATCGTCCGTCATTTCTGTACCGACGATTCTCTTGACCCAATGACCATACTGACGAGCCATCGTAAGAATAGATTGTTTCGCGACGTACTCGCGTCTCTCTTTCGAACTCATGGCTTTGTCGAGGAGGTCGCCAACGGTTTCGTTGATCTCGGAAATCCATTTATAACCGGCAGCGACATATTCGCGTAGAGTGGGCACACGCAGCGTAACGCGAAGGGATTCGGTGAGTTTAATGGGCCGTGCCGATCCCCATTCGCTCATGTCCTGGTAGGCCAGAATCTCTTCTTCCGAATAGATAGCCTTACGGTTGGCCATATGTTTGCGTTGTTCTTTAGTAAACGCGGCAGTATCGGTCCATAGCAGTCGAGGAATGCTAACGACCGTATGCATGATATGCTGGCAAACTGTCGGATTAACAACGCAAGCATGCGCAAACGGATAACCATTGGGATAAATAGTCGAAACGATGCCCCAGAGCAGCAAGGGGATATCGGTTGCTCGAATAAGCGATTTGAGTTTTTCAGTTGTGGAGTCCCTGACAGTAGAGTCAACGACATGGTCGATAACGAACGATGTCAGAATATCAACGAGATATGCCGACATGTTGGAGAAGATCAGACCATTGGTCGAAAGGCCGAGTGTGGATTTCTCGTGCTGAATAAGCTGATCCAGCATCAGCAGTTCTGAGTCGGTTGGGGTTTTGAGCAATAGCCAGATGCCGGAGTGCCATAAAGGAATCTGTAGGAAAGATCCCATACCTGTTACGGCACGGATTTTCATGATGGCTTTGTTGCCCGTCAGAACCTGACCAGCCTCCCCGCTCTTTCCGATGCTAGGTCTTCCGGCACGAAGCTTCACGCCTTCGTGCTCGACGAACTGTTTCCACGAAGCGCCTTCTGCGTCCAGTCGTTTATCGAAGACATTGAACGGAACAAACGAGTACGAGGCGATGTCGACACTCTGAACCCACTCATCGCTGAAGTGACTAGCGCGATGGTCCTCTGGAATGCCGGAGATCAGTGCTTTGGCTTTTTCTACAGAGGCGGTTCCCGACTGGATAAATTGTATTTCGATGGTATCAGCGCTCGCTTCCTCGACAACGGTCGTCGTCTTGAGCGACATTTCAACTTTAGGGTTTGGCTCGGCAAAAGTAGGACTAGAGGCCTCTGTTTTGGAGATTTCTTCCTCGGAAGGTTCCGGCAGCTGTCCTTCATTGGACATCAAAGGAACCGTTGTGATCTCGGGCGTCTGTTCGACATGTGTTGGAGTGTCTTGGACATCGGTGGTTTGTTGCGTTTCTTCATTCACTTTTCGGTTCCTCCGGTACAGCCTCGTTTCTCTTTTCGGTGGCTTTGATGGTAGCCTTCTCGATAGAGTCCATGATGTCGAAGTGGTTGGACAAAACCACACCAGTGAAAGAGTCCATCCAGTTCTGATAACTTACAGAAACTTCATAGGACTGCATGAGTTGATCGAAGCCTTCCACGAGGCCCACTTTAGTTACGTGCGTGTCATGAATGGCAGCGAGTTTGTGGCTATATGCGACCAAATCCTTCTGGAGAATGTTAGCTCTCCTAACAAAGTCAGTCATGTCTTCAATTTGTTCCATGATCTCCTTGTTGCGGAGTATTGGAGCAATGACAGCAGGCTGCCGAAGGAGTTCGTTGCATTCGGAATACAACGAATTCAACGCGTCCCAAGAGCTGTTCTTTTCGTCCTCGGCCTTGACGCGAGCCTCCTCGGCTTTTTTGGCAGCACTACGAGCTATGCGGTCTTGTTTGATTTCTTCGTTGGTCTTCTTGCGTGGTTCTTGCGTATGGTGACCGGCTTGTTTTTTCATGCTTGGCTTTCCCTTGACAGTCGG